>WBZS01000446.1_pt1 | contig 54719 bp, 52 predicted proteins | sample 5204201 | NCBI WGS metagenome assembly WBZS01 (sample SAMN12344357, study PRJNA552823) | activated sludge metagenome | biome: Activated sludge suspended growth; feature: Nitrification reactor; material: Wastewater; isolation source: activated sludge from nitrification reactor of wastewater...
CGCCCGGCAGACCCCTCGAAGGACCCACACGGATGCCGTGTGTTCACCGCAAGGGTGAGCACACGGCATCCGTCGTCCCGGGAATGCCGGAGCGGACGTATCAGGCTCGGTGGGACCTGCTCCTAACGCGCATGACCGAACTTGCGCAGGCGATGAGCCGACCGCATCAGGGCACCGACCACACCCCTCGCCTCGAGCTCGACGTGTCCGCCGCGATCGCGCGGCTCCGCGCGCTCACCCGCGTCCTGCCGCAGGCCCAGGTTCGGTATGCCGTCAAGGCCAATCCCGATCCGACCCTCCTTCGCGCCCTGGTCGAGGCGGGTGCGGGATTCGACGTCGCCAGCCCGGCCGAGGCGGAGGCGGCGCTCGGCTCGGGCGCCCGCCCGGACATGGTGCTGCACTCCAACCCGGTCTCCCGCCGGGACCACCTGCGGACCTGCGCGGCGATGGGGGTGCGCCAGTACGTCGTGGACTCCCTGCAGGAGGTCGCCAAGGTGGCCGACGAGGCACCCGGCTCGATGATCCTGGTGCGGATCCTCACCTCGGGGGCTGGAGCCGACTGGCCGCTGTCCCGGAAGTTCGGCTGCTCGCCGGATCATGCGGTCGCACTGCTGGCGGCCGCCGCCGATCTCGGCCTGGTCGTCGGCGGGGTCGCCTTCCATGTCGGCAGCCAGCAGCGGGACCCCAGGGCGTGGTGTCCTCCCATCCTGGCGGCCGCCGAGGTCTTCGGCCGGGTCCGGGCGCTCGGGCTCGAGCCGACCCACCTCGACCTGGGCGGGGGGTTCCCGGCCCGGCACGAGGGCCCGCTCCCGCCGCTGTCGGACTACGGCCTGCACATCGGGCGGGCACTGCGGGAGTCCTTCGGCTCCCGCCAGCCGCTGGTTCTGCTCGAGCCAGGCCGCGGGATCGTCGGGGATGCCGGAACGCTCGTGGCACGCGTCATCGCGGTCGTGGACCGTGGCGAGCGCCGCTGGGTGCACCTCGACGCTGGCGTCTTCACCGGCCTCGTCGAGACCCTGGACGAGGCGATCCGCTACCGGATCGACACCGACAGGGGTGGCCCGACCGGGCCCTGCGTACTCGCCGGCCCGACCTGTGACTCCGCCGACGTGCTCTATGAACACGTGCCGGTCGACCTGCCGCTCGAGCTCGACGAGGGCGACGAGGTCCGCTTCCGCTCGGCCGGTGCCTACACCTCGTGCTACTCCACCGTGGGCTTCAACGGTTTCGCGCCGCTGCCCACGGTCCTGGTGGGATGAGGCCGGGTCGATGGACCGCATCAGGGCCCGGATGCTGCTCTCGCACGCCCTCGCCGCGGTGGGGATGTCGCTGCCCTGGCCGGCCCTACTGTCGAGCACCTGGAGCGTCACGGCGGACGAGGCGCTGCTCGGCACGGTCGGGATGGCTCGGATGCTCCCGTATGTCGTGTGCTCCTGGTGGGTGGCGTCCCTCGCCGACCGGTGGGGTCGGCGGCGGGTCGTGGGCTGGACGCTGACGGCGCGCCTCGTGCTTCTCGCGGTCGCCTCCGGTGCGCTGGCCTGGGACGCCATGGCGGGCCTGCCGTGGGCGGTGGCCTGCTGCACCCTGGCCGTCGCCGCGGGGACCCCCGCCTACCCGGCGCTCGTCGCCTCGATGCCGACCGCCGGACCCGGGCAGGCGCGGCGTGCCTCGGATCTGCTCGTGACCATCGAAGTCGCCTCGTTCGTCGTCGGACCGGCGATCGGTGGGTTGCTCCTCGGTCGGCTCTCGGCGGCGCACACGGCCCTCCTGGCGATGTCGATGACGGCGCTGGCCGCGGTGTGCCTGTCCGGGGTGAGCCTGCCCGGACCCGTGGTCGCGGGATCGTCGCCGGTCGGCTCGGTCGCCCGCCTGTTGCGGGCCTCGGCGCGGGTGCGCGGCGCCATCGCGGCGGTGTGCATGGTGAACTTCGTCGGGTCGGCCATGGTCGTGGCCCTGGTCGTGATGGCTCCCCAGCGGTGGGGTGGGGACGGCGCCTACGGCATGACGACCGCGGCGTTCGGATTCGGGGCACTGGGTGCGCCGCTGCTCTGGTGGCTGGGACGGTCACCCGTCCGGCGGGTGCACGCCGGGATGACCGGCTTCGCCGTGGCGCTGGTCGCCCTCGTCCCGATCGGTGCGCTCGCGGGGGCGGTTGCGGTCCTGAGTTGTGCCGGCGCGTTGGCGGTGCACGTCGAGGCGGCCGCGACCGAGGTCCTGCAGCGCGAGGTGCCCGACGAGGTCCGTGCCGGGGTGATGGGGGCCACCGATGCGCTCATGGTCTGCGCGGCCCTCGTCGGGGCCGGTGTCGGGCCGCTGTTGCTGGCGCGGGCCGAGCCGGTGGGTCTGCTCCTGGGGTTGGCCCTGGTCACCGTCGTGTCGGGGTTCGTGGCCCTGCCCGTGGTCCGGGAGTCCCTGGCGCCCGCCGAGCTGGACGCTGAGTCGCCGCGGGTCAGCGGAACCGGTCGGCGAGCCCCTGTAGGTGCCTGACATAGGCCCTGCGGTCGACGTCGTCGCCGGGTGGCATGTTGGGGTGGCCCCGGCGGTAGCCGGTGGTGCCGTCCACGGCCTCCCGCAGGATGTCGAGGTGACCGGTGTGCCGGTGCCACTCGGCGATCAGGTGGATGAGGACCTGCTCGAGCGTGACCCGGCGACGCTCCGGCGGCCACCACGGCACCGCCCCGGTGGCGTCCAGGTCGAGCTCGGCGATGGTCGCGTCGGCATGCGCCCGAACGCGGGCGGCAAAGGCCCGGATGTCGTCGGCGGACTCCTGAAGGGTCGCGAACATGTCCGCCTGCTCGTGGTCCTCGGGCCGGTCCCCCGGGAGCGGCTCGGGGAAGGGTCTCTCGAAGCAGAGCCCGAGGTAGCCGGCCTCGACCGCCGCCAGGTGCTTGAGCAACCCGAGCAGATTGGTCCCCGTGGGCGTCAGGGGTCGGCGCAGGTCATGCTCGGAGAGGCCCTCGAGTTTCCACAGGGCCGTGTCTCGACCGGCGTCCAGGTAGCTGACCAACTGGACCTTGCGGTCGACCTCGTCGGCGGTCGCGGCGGCCTGCTCTCGGGAGGTCACGCCGGCCCCACAGCCCGGTGCGGTCCATAGGTGAGGATCGTGTTGCCCTTCTCGGTGATGCTCGAATCGAGCAGCGTCAGTCGCGTGGGACCGTCCTCGGGCTGCCAGAGGTGGCGACCCGAGCCCGCGATCACCGGGTGGGTGGTCAGGGTCAGCGCGTCGATCAGACCGGCGAGGAAGAGTTGGCGGATCACCGAGATGCCGACCACGGTGACGTCGCCGCCCTCACCGGCGCGCAGGCCCTCCACGAAGTGCAGGAGGTCGCCCTCGACGAGCGTGGAGTTCGACCAGCTCAGCGGGCCGCTCAGGGTGCGCGACGCGACGTACTTGGGCAGCGGGTTGGCGAACTGGCCGAACGGCTCGTCCGGGTGCGCCGGCCAGAAGTCGGCCCACTCGCTGTAGGCGACCCGGCCCAGCAGCATGGCGTCGGTGCGCCCGAGGGAGGCTGCCATCGCGGCCCCGCAGCCCGCGTCGAACTGGTCGAACTGCCACAGGTTCGGGGACTCGACCACGCCGTCGAGGGAATGGAAGAGGTGGGCGGTGATGCGGCGCATGAGCTCTCCTGGGAACGGTCTGGTTTCAGGGGTGTCGGTCGCGGCTCAGCGCGCGCCGACGATGCGAAGGGTCTGGCCGGCATACGCCACGACGTCACCGGCATGGAGTTGGCGGCCGCGACGAGTCTCCACGACGCCACCGACACTGACCTCGCCGGCCTCGATCGCCGCACGCGCCTGTGCGCCGTCGTCGACGAGGCCGGCCAACTTGAGGGCCTGGCCCAGCCGGATCATCTCGTCGCGAATCTGCACGTCCATGGCGCCATCCTCGCAGGGGTTTAGAGTCCGACGCATGCGACTTCTGGGCGTCCTCGGCGGGATGAGTTGGGCGAGTACGCAGCACTACTACCGCCTGCTGAACCAAGGGGTGAGCCAGCGGCTCGGCGGTCTGCACTCGGCGAGGATCGTCCTGCACTCGGTCGACTTCGACGAGGTGGCGCGCGCCCAGCACGCCGACGACTGGACCACCGCCGCCCGGATCCTCGCGGACGCGGCACGCGGGCTGGCCTCCGCCGGCGCCGAGGCGCTCCTGATCGCCACGAACACGATGCACAAGGTGGCGCCGGAGATCGAGGAGGCGAGTGGGCTGCCGGTGCTGCACATCGCGGACGCGACCGCGACCGCCGTGCTCGCCGCCGGGCACCGCCGCGTCGGCCTGCTCGCCACCGCGTTCACGATGGAGGAGGACTTCTACGTCGCGCGACTGCGGGCCCGTGGCCTCGAGGTCGTCATCCCGGAGGCCCACGACCGCGCCGTCGTCCACCGGGTGATCTATGACGAGCTCTGCCACGACATCACGACGCCCCGGTCCAAGGCGGCCTTCGTCGAGGTGGCGCATCGTCTCACCCTGGCCGGGTCCGAGGCCGTCATCCTGGGCTGCACCGAGATCGGCCTGCTCCTCCAGCCGGACGACGTGGCCGTGCCGCTCTTCGACACCACCCAGATCCACGCCGCGGCCGGCGTGGACTTCCTCGTCGGTCAGACCGCGATCGGCGAGGCGGACACCGGCGGGTTGGCCGAGTAGATGCGCTCGCGCTCCTCCTCGGACAGGCCCCCCCAGACGCCATAGGGCTCCCGGACGGCGAGGGCGTGCGCCCGGCACTGGACGATGACCGGACACGCACCACAGATCGCCTTGGCGTGGTCGTCCCGGTGCCGCCGCTTGGAGCCGCGCTCGCCCTCGGGGTGGAAGAAGGTCTCCGGGCTCACCGCGCGGCACGAGCCGCTCATCTGCCAGTCCCACCGGTCGGCGACCGGTCCCGGCAGTCTCGTCACTTCGGCCATTGGCCATCCCTCCCCGAGGCCGGTGACCTCGTGCCTGTGTGCCGTGCGCACCCATCCCACCGGTGCCCGACCAACGTAGAGAGTGGTGGCGGACCGGGGAAGGTCTGCGCGAGTAAGAAGTTTGCAAAGGTCAGAATGTGGACGCAGTCAGGATCGGGTCCCGCTGGTCTCGGCCCGACCCCGCCGGTGGCCGTCAAGCGACCCCGGCACGCACCGTAGACTTCCTCAATGAACTTGGGTCGTGAGTCCGCCACCGCGCCGTCCACCGCCGACCTTCCCCCCGTGCTGACCCCCGAACTCGGCCTCACCTACGACGACGTGCTGCTCCAGCCCGGCGAGACCGACGTGATCCCCTCCGAGGTCGACACCTCGAGTCGGCTCACTCGGGACATCACGCTGCGGATTCCGATCGTCTCGGCTGCCATGGACACCGTGACCGAGGCCCGGATGGCCATCGCGATGGCCCGCCTCGGCGGCATCGGCATCCTGCACCGCAACCTCTCGATCGGCGATCAGGCCTACCAGGTCGACCTCGTCAAGCGCACCCAGACCGGGATGATCCCCAACCCGGTGACCATCGGACAGGACGCCACTCTCGAGGAACTCGACGCGCTCTGCGGCCGCTACAAGATCTCGGGGCTGCCGGTCGTCGACGACAGCGAGCGGCTGCTCGGCATCGTCACCAACCGCGACCTGCGCTTCACCCCGGTCGCGCAGTGGGGGGCCACCCTGGTGCGGGACGTGATGACGCCGATGCCGCTGATCACCGGCAAGGTCGGGATCAGCCATGAGGACGCCACCTTGCTGCTGCGCCAGCACAAGCGCGAGCGACTGCCCATCGTCGACGACGACGGCCGGCTCCGGGGCCTCATCACGGTCAAGGACTTCGTGAAGTCCGAGCAGTTCCCACACGCGAGCAAGGACGCCCAGGGGCGGCTCATGGTCGGCGCGGCGATCGGGTTCTTCGGCGATGCCTGGGAGCGGGCCACCGCCCTGGTCGATGCCGGGGTCGACGTCCTCGTCGCGGACACCGCCAACGGACATGCCCGCCTGCTGCTGGAGATGGTCCAGCGGCTCAAGAGCGACCCGGCGACTCGGCACACCCAGATCATCGGCGGCAACGTCGCCACCCGCGCCGGAGCCCAGGCGCTCATCGAGGCCGGGGTGGATGCCGTCAAGGTGGGCGTCGGACCCGGCTCGATCTGCACGACCCGGGTCGTCGCCGGGGTCGGCGTGCCGCAGGTGACGGCCATCTACCAGGCCTCCCTGGCCTGCCGCAGGGCCGGGGTCCCGCTCATCGGCGATGGCGGCCTGCAGTACTCCGGGGACATCGCCAAGGCCCTCGTCGCCGGAGCCGACACCGTGATGATCGGTTCGTTGCTCGCCGGGTGCGAGGAGTCCCCGGGTGAGCTCGTGTTCGTCAACGGCAAGCAGTTCAAGGCCTACCGCGGGATGGGCTCGTTGGGCGCCATGGCCTCGCGCGGCAAGAAGTCGTTTAGCAAGGACCGCTACTTCCAGGCCGACGTGGCGACCGACGACAAGATCATCCCCGAGGGCATCGAGGGCCAAGTCGCCTACCGCGGCCCGGTCGGTGCGGTGACGCACCAGCTCGTCGGGGGCCTGCACCAGTCGATGTTCTACGTGGGGGCCGCGACCATCCCCGAGCTCAAGGCCCGCGGCCAGTTCGTCCGGATCACCTCGGCCGGGCTGCGCGAGTCGCACCCGCACGACATCGCCGGGATCGTCGAGGCGCCCAACTACACGGTCAAGGGCTGACCCGCGACACCCGCGAGTGCGCTCACCGACCCCCTCTCGGTCGGTGAGCGCACTCGTGTTCTGGGACTACTTCGCCTGCAGCTTGAACGTCACCGACGTCGTCGAGGCCGCGTAGCGACCCGAGACCCCGGCGAACGTCGCGCTGAGGGTGTAGCTGCCGTTCTTCTGCGACAACTTCAGGGACGTGCTCGCCAGGCCGTTGGCGTCGGTGGTGGCCGTCGCCGACTGGCTGCCCAGGACGAAGCTGACCGGCACGCCGGCCAGTGCCTTGCCCGAGGCGTCCTTGACGACCGCCGACAGCACGGTCACCTTGTTCGGTGCGCCGGTCGTCGCCCCGGTGTAGGTCACCGAGGTGGCCTTCGTCCCGATGGTGAACGACGCGTCCGACGCCGTCGCCTCATACAGCGCCGACCCCGCGAAGGTGGCGTGCGCGGCATACCCGCCCGCGGCCAGCGTCGAGAGGGCGGTGCCGCTGGCGATGCCCGCGGAGTTGGTCGCCACGGTGCCCACGGACTCAGCGCCGATCGCGAAGGCGATCGGGGCGGCGTTCACGTTCTGGCCGAACTGGTCGACCAGGCTCGCCTTGACGGCAAAGGAGGTGTCGTATGCCGTGCCGCCGTCACCGAGGTAGGCCAACGTCACGCCACGCTTGGTGACGGTGACCGTGCGGGTCGAGGGGGCGCTGCACGCGCCGTCCTTGTCGCAGGCCACGAGCCCGGCGGTGTAGGTGCCCGGGGTGGCGTAGGCGTGGGTGGCGCTCGCGCCACCGGAGGTCATCGCCGGGGTGCCGTCACCGAAGGTCCAGGTGTAGGACAGGGTGCCCTGGTCGACCGACGAGGGGTCGACGGCGCTGCCGGCGAAGGCGACGTCACGGCCCCAGAAGGCACCGGTGTCGGGACCGGCGGTGGCCGTCGGGGCGGCGTTGGCCACCACGACACTGAACGACTGACGCGAGGTGTTGCCCTGGGCGTCGCTCACGGTGAGCAGGCCCGACCAGGTGCCGTTGTCGGCGAACGCGTGCTGCGGCGTCGGGCCGTACTCGGTGCCACCGTCGGAGAGGTTCCAGACGTAGGTCAGTTCACTCGGGCAGACCGACGTGGTGCCGGAGGCGTCGAGCTGCACGGGCGAACCCTCCGTGCCGGTGTACGAGCTGGGGCTGACGATCGTCGGCGGGATGTTGTTGGCCAGGACCGCGCCGAAGTCGACCGGCGTGCTGGGCGCGGTGAGGGTCATCGCTCCCGCGGTCGGGCCGACCGTGAGGATCGTCGTGTCGACGAGGTTGACCGTGATGATCACGGTGGCGTCGATCTTGAGGTTGACCCGCGTCGTGGCGTCGAAGCTCGGTGAGGTGCTCGTGCCGGTGAGGTCGTAGACGAGGTTGCCGCCGGGGACCGCGGTGCACGGGACGGTGACGGGGTCGGAGATGGTGGCCGGCGATGGTCCGTGCCAGGTGAGGGCCTGGGTCACCGGGGCGCCTCCGCCGATCGTGATCGAGCGCACGGTGGTGATCCCGTCCGGGGTGATCGACAGGGTCGTGGTCAACGGCACCGAGACGGTGATCCCCTGGCCGAGCACGGTGGCGTCGTAGATCTGGAAGGAGTGGGTGGCCGAGCACAGGTAGCTGCCGTCGCCGTCGAGCTTGAGCGGGCAGGTCGTCGTCTCGCTGGTCTGCAGGTTCACCGGGACGGTGGCGACCTCGGAGCCGGCGTTGGGGAACTCGGCCTGGGTGGAGTCGGTGAAGTTGTAGACGCCGACGTCGCCGGAGAGCGACCAGGTGAGCTGCAGCGGACCGGAGCCGGGCGTCAGCTTGTCGGTGAGGTCGAGCACCTGGCCCTGGCGGAGGTTGGACTCGGAGTAGTGGTAGTTCACGCTCGCCGTCGGCGACCACGAGGCGTCGACCGCGGCGGTCAGCTTGGCGCCGATGCCGGAATCGCCCGGGATGCAGGAGTCGCAGCCGGCGGTGATGCCGTAGGACTGCAGCGTGCTCTGGCCGGTGAAGTTCAGCGTGGTCGCCGGGCTGGCGGCCTGGGCTGGCAGGGCCTGGAACGCCACCGCGGTGAGCAGGATCGGGACCGCGGCCGCGAGCCTGGTCCGGAGTCTGTTCTTGGACATGTTCTTTCTCCCCATCTCTCGTGCCGGGTGAGGGTCACCCAGGGGAGAGGAGTGCGGGGGAGGGGTGGTGATACGTGCGGTCTCAACGGGTCAGGGCGTCGCGCCAGGACCGCGCGGCCAGACCGCCGTCGGCGGATCGGTCGACCGAGGTCGCCGCGAGCATCGCGTGGACGATGGCCCGGGTGAGGACGTCGGCTCCGGCCTGTTCGAGGGCGAGACCGTCCATCGGGTGGTCCAGCGCCCGGCCGCCGGTCGCGAGGGCGAAGACGGTGTCCCCGTCGTATGCCGTGTGCACCGGCCGGATCGCCCGCGCCAGCCCGTCGTGGGCGGCCCCGGCGAGCTTGGCGCACTGGGCCTTGCTCAGGACCGCATCGGTGGCGACGACGGCGATCGTCGTGGCCGTGCCGGCTCGCAGGGCCTCCGCCTCGGCGGCCCGCTCGGCCCAGTACGCTTGCGCGGCCGCCTGATCGGGCGCGGGCACCTGGTCGAACTCACCGGGCAGACCGAGCCGCTGGCCGAGCAGGGAGCCGTCGACGGGGTCCACCGGTGAGCCGACGGCATTGACGGCCACCAGGGCGCCGACGGTGTGGCCGGAGTCGAGCACGACACTGGCCGAACCCAATCCCCCCTTGAGGCCACCTGCCCTCGCGCCGGTGCCGGCCCCGACGTTGCCCTGGCTGACCTCGCCTCCGGAGGCGGCCTCGTGGGCGGCCCGCCCGTCGTCCCGGTCGGGATGGTGCAGCCATCGGCCGCCGCGGCCCAGGTCGAAGAGGATCGCCGAGGGGACGATCGGGACCCGCGCGGCTCGGTCGGCGCCGACCGGCCAACCGCGCCCTGCGGCATACGCGGCCCGCATCGCCCCATCGGCCGCGGCCAGGCCGAAGGCCGAACCCCCGCTCAGGACAACGCAATCCACGGCGTCCACGAGATTCCTCGGGTCGAGCAGGTCGGTCTCCCGGGTGCCCGGCCCGCCGCCGCGCACGTCGACACCGCCGACGGTGCCGGGGGGTGCCAGCACCACCGTGCAGCCGGTCAGCCAGCCGGGTTCGTCGCGCGTGGCGTGGCCCACCAGGACACCGGCGACGTCGGTGATCGTGTTGGTGCGGCCGGCGGTGACCATGTCAGGCGCTGAACTCGTCGCGGTACCAGGTGGGCCCCACCTCGGTGGCCGCCTCCGCGAAGGGGATGGGCTGCCACGAGCGGTGCGGTGCGTCATGGAGCACCTCGGCGAGTTGATCGAGGCGGGACTGGGCGATGCGGGCACCGTGGGCGCGTTCGGCCGCCGACTTGCGACCCACGGCGTCCCCCCAGATCGCGCGTCCGGCCATGAACCCGCAGGCCCCGTGCCGGGCGGCCACCCTCATCTGGTCGAGGAACCCGTCGAACGTCACGCCCGCGGAGAGGAGCACCCAGGGTCCGGCGCAGGCCTGCGCGAGCGCGGAGACGGCGGCCTCGACGTCGGTGGGCGAAGGATTGCGCCGGAGGTCCACCGGGAACTCCACCTTCATGATGTCCGCGCCGGCAGCCTTGAAGAGGGCGGCCGAGGCGAGCACCGAGGCCGTTCGGGCGGCCCGGACCTGCGCGTCATCGAGGCTCTCCCCGGCGAGGGCGTACCAGAGGGGTTCGACGATGAGCGGCAGGTGGTGGCGGTGGCAGTCTTCGGCGATCCGGGCCACCTCGGCCACCGTGGCCTCCGTGGCCGCGGCCCCGGTGTCACCGGCACGATGCCAGACGACGAGCTTGGCGGCATCCACCCCCAGAGCGGCCAGCTTGGCCGGTTCCCAGCCGGGCTTGGTCGACAGCACCGGGAGGAAGTCGCCACTGTCGCGTTGGTAGGAGAGGTGTTCGAGACCGGAGATGATGCCCACGCTGCCGGGCGCGGCACCGGTCGCGATCGCCTGGCCGATGCTGGCCCGGGGGTCCAGGAGGAGGGCCGTGGCGTGCGGCGCCATGGCGGCGACGAGCTCGAGCTTGGACTCGACGACCTCCTCGAAGGTCACCTTCGACAGGTCGTCATCGAAGAGGAGGTCGTAGTTCTCCGGGTGGTCGATGGCCGCAGCTCGGATGAGCCCTTCGCGGTCGGCGAGTCGGGCGAGGCGGCGGGTGACTCCGAGGTCGGTGCTCATGGGGTCAGTCTCGCGCACGCCCGAGGGGAACCGGGGCGCGTGCCCGTTTCCCCACGTCGGCGCCCATCCGTCCGATACTGGGGCGATGACCACCGGCGAGCCCGTCCCCCGGCCGCTGCGCGCGATCGTGGCCGGCCATCTGTGTCTCGATCTCACGCCGGGCCTGGACCGGGACCTCGTCGTCGACGAAGGCCAGCTGCACCTCATCGGCCCCCTTGGGGTCGCTCTCGGTGGATCGGTGGCCGCGACCGGCGTCGCGCTCCGCGCGCTCGGGGTCGAGGTGCTGGCGGCGGCCGCGGTGGGCCGCGACGCGCTCTCCCGACTGACCCTGGAGTTGCTCGCGGGACGCGGCGTCGACGTCTCGCGGGTGCAGGTCGTCGAGGCCGACGCCTCGACCACGCTCGTGCTCCAGCCTCCCGGGCGGGACCGCACGTTCTGGCACCACACCGGCGCCAACGTCCGCTTCGACGCCGCGGACCTCGACCTCGCCGGCGCCGACCTGCTCCACCTCGGCTACCCCAGCCTGCTGCCCGCGCTCTGGCCGGGTGCGGGCGCTCCGCTGGCCGCCCTGTTCACTCGGGCGCGGGCGGCGGGGATCGTCACCTCGCTGGACCTCGCGGTCGTTGACTCGGGGGCCGAGGACGGTGGACCGGACTGGGCGGCCTTCTTCACGCAGGTGTTCCCGACGGTCGACGTCCTCACCCCGAGCCTCGACGACCTGCTGTCGGCGCTGGGGGCCGAGATCGGGTCGGCGCATGGACTCGCGCCGACGCCGGGCCGGGGTGTGGGTCCCGAGCAGCTCACGGCTGCAGCGGAATTCGCCCGCGACCTGGGTGCGCGCGCGGTCATGGTGACGGGCGGATCGGTGGGGGTGGCGGTGGCCGCGGAGGGGGAGCCCACGGCATACCTGCCCGCCCGCCGGGTCGAACGAGTGGTGACCACGACGGGGGCCGGGGACGTCGCGACCGCCGGCTTCCTCAGGGCCCGACTCGCCGGTGACGATGCGCGAACGGCGGCCCGGGTCGCGATCGACCTGGCCGCCGTCCACGTCTCGGGAGGGTGATGCTCCCCGATCGTGCGGGAGGCGTCAGTGGATGAGCGCCGGGGCGTTCGCCTCGGCGTCGGCGTCGTCGGCGTCGTCGAGCAGGTGGCTCACTTCCTGTGTGCGCGGCATGAAGAGCGCCGGGACGAGGGTGAGCACGAGCATGAACGCCGCGACCCAGAAGGCGTGCGAGAAGGCGATCGCCATCGCCTCACGCACCGCCGCGAGCAGGGCGGCCTGGCCCGCGGCCGCGTCCTTCGCGAACGGCGCGAGGATCTCGGCGACCTTCGGGAACTTCGCGAGCACCTGCGGCATCTGTGCCGGGTCGGTGACCTTCTTGGCGGCGTCCCCGAAGGCCTGCGCCTGCGCGACGAGGGTCTGGTTCTTCAGGCCGCTGGTGAGCACGACCGAGATGATCGCGACCCCGATCGAGGAGCCGATCTGCTGCGTGATGTTGAGCAGCGTCGAGCCACGCGCCACCTCGTGACCGGTGAGCGATCGCAGCGCCGAGGTCATCGTCGGCATCATCGTGCTGCCCATGCCCAGACCCATGACGAAGAGCACCGGGAGGATGTAGCCCCAGTAGGACGTCGTGGCCGTGACCCGGGTCAAGGCGAACATGCCGCTGATGATGAGCACCAGCCCGAAGGGCACGATCCGGCCCACCGGGAACTTGTCGGCCAGGGCACCGGCGATCGGCATCGTCACCATGGCGCCGAGGCCCTGGGCGGCCATCAGCAACCCGGCGTGCGTCGTGGTCTCTCCGCGAACCAGCTGGAAGTAGGTCGGGACGATGAGCAGCCCGCCGAAGAAGGCCAGCGCGAAGAGGAACATCGTCGTCGCCGCGACCGTGAGGTTGCGGTGCCGGAAGAGGCGCAGGTCGAGCAGCGGGTGGGTGGGCTTGAAGCTGTAGACGACGAAGCCGGCGATCATCAGCAGACCCAGGGTGCCGAACACCTCGGTCTTCCAGTTGAAGAACGAGCCCTCCCCGGGGATCGAGGAGATGCCGAACAGGAAGGACGCCAGACCCGGCGACAGCATGAGCATGCCGAACCAGTCGAAGGTCTCCGAGGGGTGCGGGGTGTCCTTGGGCAGGGCCCAGGCGGCGTAGCCGAGGGCGAGCGCCCCGATCGGCAGGTTGATCAGGAAGATCCAGTGCCAGGAGTGGTGCTCGATGAGCCAGCCGCCGAGGATCGGGCCGCCGATCGGGCCGAGCAGCATCGGGATGCCGAGGATGGCCATCAGGCGACCCATCCGCTTCGGGCCGGCGGCCCTGGTCATGATCGTCATGCCCAGCGGCATGAGCATGCCGCCGCCGAGGCCCTGGAGGGCGCGGAAGGCGATGAGCATGCCGATCGACCCGGCCGAGGCACACAGCACCGAGCCGGCCGTGAAGAGCAGCAGGGCGAGCATGTAGAGGCGCTTGGTGCCGAACCGGTCGGCGGCCCACCCGGTCAGCGGGATGACCGTGGCCAGGGCGAGCGTGTACGCGGTGACCGTCCAAGCGACGGTCGAGTAGGCCAGCGGGTCGCCGCTCGTGGAGAAGACCCGCTCGAAGGTCGGCAGGGCGACGTTGACGACCGTGATGTCGAGGATCGACATGATCGCGCCGAGGACGACGACTCCGGCGACCTTGAGGACGGCGGCGTCGATTCGGTCGGAGGCGACCGGCGAAGCCGGGGCCAGCGGTGGGGCTGCGGACATGAGTGGTCCTTCGGGCCGGAGGGGACGGCATGGGCGTATGGCCGCAGCCGCACACCAGCGGCGGGGCAGCACTGCCGGACCGGACGCCGTAGGTGAGGGTCACCTCACCGGGTGGAAATTCTGCCAGATGGTTGCGCCATGCAACAAATCCCGCGCCCCCGGTGGGCACGCGAGCCGCGGACGGCTCCCAACTAGCATGGCCCGGTGACCGAAATCGAGATCGGACGTGGCAAGCGAGGCCGCCGGGCCTACTCCTTCGACGACATCGCGGTCGTGCCCTCCCGACGCACGCGCGACCCCGAGGAGGTCTCCGTCGGCTGGCAGATCGACGCCTACCACTTCGACCTCCCGGTCATCGCGGCGCCGATGGACTCGGTGATGTCGCCGAGGACCGCGATCGCGCTGGGGCGCCTGGGCGGTCTTCCGGTGCTCGACCTCGAGGGCCTGTGGACCCGGTATGCCGACCCCCAACCCCTCCTCGAGGAGATCGCCGGGCTGGCCCCGGCCTCCGCGACGGCCCGGATGCAGGAGATCTACCGGGCCGACATCCAGCCCGAACTCATCGTCGAGCGGCTGCGCGAGATCCGCGCGGCGGGTGTCACCGTGGCCGGCGCCCTCTCCCCGCAGCGCACCCAGCAGTTCTGGAAGACCGTCGTCGACGCCGGCGTGGACCTGTTCGTCATCCGAGGCACGACCGTCTCGGCCGAACACGTCTCCGGGCGGGCCGAGCCGCTCAACCTCAAGCGCTTCATCTACGAACTGGACGTGCCGGTCATCGTCGGCGGGGTCGCCTCATACACCCCGGCGCTGCACCTGATGCGCACCGGGGCCGCGGGCGTGCTCGTCGGCTTCGGTGGGGGAGCGGCGGGCACCACCCGCCGCACCCTCGGGATCCATATGCCGATCGCGTCGGCGATCGCCGACGTGGCAGCGGCCCGACGGGACTACCTCGACGAATCAGGGGGACGCTACGTCCACGTCATCGCCGATGGCGGGGTCGGTACCAGCGGAGACATCGTGCGCGCCGTGGCCTGCGGCGCCGATGCGGTGATGCTCGGCGCCGCCCTCGCCCGCGCGGCTGAGGCGCCGGGGGCCGGCCACCACTGGGGCCCCGAGGCTCACCACTCGACGCTCCCCCGGGGCGAGCGTGTCCAGGTCGGCACGGTCGGCACGCTGGAGGAGATCCTCTTCGGCCCGAGCCGGGTGGCCGATGGCACGACCAACCTGGTCGGCGCCCTCAAACGCGCGATGGCGACGACCGGGTACAGCGACGTCAAGGAGTTCCAGCGGGTCGAGGTCGTCGTGGCCCCGCACCACCGCTCCTGAGCCCAGGCCCGTGGTAGCCGCAGTCCCGGGGCAGCTCCCGGACCGCTCAGTGCGTGAAGAGGTGTCGCGATCGCGACACCTCTTCACGCACCCAACGCTCGGATCGGGTCAGGACAGGGAGGCGACCGCTGCCTCGTAATCGGGTTCGGTGGTGATCTCGGGCACCAGTTGGGAGTGGATGACCGCGCCCTCACCGTCCAGCACGACGATCGCGCGACCGAGCAGACCGCGCATCGGCCCGTCGGCCATGGTCACGCCGTAGTCCTCGCCGAAGTCGCTGCGGAAGGCCGACGTCACGGTGACGTTCTCGATGCCCTCGGCGCCACAGAACCGGCTCAGGGCATAGGGCAGGTCCTTGGACACGCACAGCACGGTGGTGTCGTCGAGGCCGGCCGCGAGCTCGTTGAACTTCCGGACGCTCATCGCACAGATGCCGGTGTCGACACTCGGGAAGATGTTGAGGACGATGCGACCGGACGGGCGGGTGACCTCGCCCATGTCGACGCCGGTGAGGACGAAGTCGGGGGCGGTCGAACCCAGGGCTGGGAGCTCGCCGACGGTGTGGACGGGGGTGCCGCGCAGGGCAGTGGTGGCCATGCGCGACAGTCAATCATGCGCCAGTGGCCACCCGCTCGGCCGCGTCCGGAGAATCTCCTACTCGTCAGTAGTGACCGGGACCGGCCGGGTCCGTAGGCTGGGGGGATGACCGAACTCGTCGCCGACCCCACGCTCGACCCCACGGCCACGTATGCCGTCGACCCGAGTGAAGTGCGCCGGCTGGCGCGTCGAGTGGTCGCCGGGCCGAACGCCGAGACGGTGCGCACCGCCACGCCGCTGACCGGCGCCCCGCTGGCGACCTGGCCGGTCTCGAGTCGGGACGACGTGGCCCAGGCGATCCGCAACGCGCGCGCCGCCCAACGCCCCTGGGCCCGGACCCCGGTCGCCGGCCGCGGCGCGGTCTTCCTCCGATTCCACGACCTGCTCCTGGCCCGCCAGAGCGAGATCCTCGACGCCATCCAGCTCGAGTCGGGCAAGGTGCGGCGCCATGCGTTCGAGGAGATCGCCGACACGGTGAGCAGCGCTCGCCACTATGCCCGGGCCTCGGCCCGCTACCTGCGCCCGCAGACCCACCAGGGGGTCATCCCGGTGCTCACCCAGCCGGTCGAGCACCACCACCCCAAGGGGGTCGTCGGGATCGTCTCGCCGTGGAACTACCCGCTCTCGCTGAGCATCTCGGACGCCATTCCGGCCCTCATGGCCGGCAACGCCGTCGTCCTCCGCCCCGACATCCAGGCCGCGCTGACCACCCTGCGGGCCGCCGAGCTGCTCCGCGAAGCCGGCCTGCCCGACGGGGTCCTGGAGATCGTCCTCGGGGACGGCCCGACCACCGGGCAGGCCGTCGTCGACCTGGCCGACTACGTGAGCTACACCGGGTCGACGGCCACCGGTCGGCGGGTCGCCGTGGCGGCGGCCTCGCGACTGGTCGGCTGCAGCCTCGAACTCGGCGGCAAGAACAGCCTCTACGTCGCGGCGGACGCCAAGGTGCGCCGGACCGTCGAGGGTGCGGTCCGGTCGTGCTTCTCCAGCGCGGGACAACTGTGCATCTCGACCGAGCGGGTCATCGTGCACAAGGACATCGCCGACGCCTTCGTGCCGGCGTTCGTCGAGGCGGTCAAGGCGATGCGGCTCGGGGTCGGTCTGCACTGGGGCCTCGACATGGGCTCCCTCGTCGGTGCCCGCCAGCTCGAGACGGTGACCGCCCACGTCGAGGACGCCCTGGCCAAGGGTGCCCGTCTGCTGGCCGGAGGGCGGGCCCGCCCCGACATCGGCCCCTTCGTCTACGAGCCCACCGTGCTCACCGATGTCACCGCCGCGATGGAGTGCCGCGACGGGGAGACCTTCGGGCCGGTCGTCGCGCTCTACGTCGTCGACTCCGACGACGCCGCCGTCGACCTGGCCAACGACACCGACTACGGCCTCAACGCCTCGATCTGGACCAGGGACGTCCGTCGCGGCCGGGCGCTCGCGGCCCGGATCCAGTGCGGCACGGTCAACATCAACGAGGGCTACGGCCCGGCCTACGCCTCCGCGGGGGCCCCGATGGGTGGGATGAAGCAGTCCGGCCTGGGCCGGCGGCACGGGCGCGAGGGGATCCTCAAGTACACCGAGTCCCAGACCGTCGCGGCCCAGCACCTGCTCGGCTTCGGGGGAGTCCCCGGCACGTCGGACGAGTTCTTCGCCCGTTCCCTCACCTTGGGGCTCAAGGCCCTCAAGGGTCTGGGCCTGAAGTGAGCCCGCGATGAGCACCGACGCGCCCTCCGGCGCCCGGCATCCGGCCGACGTGGCCGATGTCGATGTCGACGTCGTCGTCATCGGATCGGGATTCGGCGGGTCGGTCGCGGCCCTTCGGTTGGCCGAGAAGGGGTATGCCGTCCTCGTCCTCGAGGCGGGGCGCCGGTTCGCCGACGAGGACTTCGCCGAGACCTCCTGGGACGTCAAGAACTACCTGTGGGCGCCCGCGCTCGGGTGCTACGGCGTCCAGCGGATCCACAAACTGCCCGACGTCATGCTGCTCGCCGGGGCCGGGGTCGGGGGTGGGTCGCTCAACTACGCCAACACCCTCTACCGGCCGCCGCGGCCGTTCTACCAGGACCCGCAATGGCGCGACCTCGCGGACTGGGAGACCGAACTCGCCCCGCACTACGACACGGCCAGCCGGATGCTGGGGGTCATCGACCGCAATCCCTGCGAGGGCCCGGTCGAGCGCGTCATGAAGCAGGCCGCGGAGGACCTCGGGGTCGGCGACACCTACCGCAAGACCCCGGTCGGGGTCTACTTCGGCACCCCGGGCGTCACCGTGCCGGACCCGTTCTTCGGAGGGCAGGGGCCGAGCCGCACCGGCTGCACCCTGTGCGGCAACTGCATGGTCGGCTGTCGGGTCGGCGCGAAGAACACCCTGGTCAAGAACTACCTTGCGCTCGCCGAACGGCTCGGGGTGCGGATCGAGCCGATGCGCACGGTCACCCACGTGGCCGAGTTGCCCGGCACGCGCGGTCCGGACGGCCGCGCGGCATACCGCATCCGGCACGAGGCGACCGATGCGCGGGGCACGAAGTCGGCGAAGGTGACCCGCGCCCGGCACGTCGTCGTGGCCGGCGGCGCGTGGGGGACCCAGAACCTGCTGCACGCGATGAAGGACGAGGGTCACCTGCCGCGGATCTCGGACCGGCTCGGTCACCTGACCCGCACCAACTCCGAGGCGCTGCTCGGGGCGCAGACCGAGAACCCGCCCGCGACCACGGATCTCACGCGTGGCGTGGCGATCACCAGCTCGTTCCACCCCGACGACGAGACGCATGTCGAGAACTGTCGCTTCGGCCCGGGGTCCAACTCGATGGGCCTGCTCTCCACCCTCATGGTGCCCGGCGACACCGGTCGCGCCCGGCCCCTGGAGCTCCTCCGCGAAGTCCGCCGCGACCCCCAGACCCTGATCCGGATGTTCCCGATGGCCAAGAGCTGGAGCGAGCGGATCGTCATCCTGCTCGTCATGCAGTCGCGCGACAACTCGCTGCGGGTGTGGCGCACGAAGGACCGGTTCGGCCGGGCCCGCCTCACCTCCGAGCAGGGGCACGGGGAACCCAACCCCAGCTACATCCCTGCCGGCCACCGCGCCGCGCGGGTCGTCGCGAAGCGGCTGGCCGAGGCCACCGGGGAGTACACGACCGCCGGCGGCGCCTGGAGCGAGGTCTTCGACGTGCCGATGACCGCCCACTTCCTCGGTGGCGCCGCGATCGGCGGAGACCGCTCCACCGGGGTCGTCGACCCGTGGCACCGGCTCTACGGACACCCCGGGATCAGCGTCGTCGACGGATCGACGATCTCGGCCAACCTCGGCGTCAACCCGTCGCTGACGATCACCGCGCAGGCCGAGCGGGCGATGTCCTTGTGGCCGCGCAAGGGCGAGCCCGACGCCCGACCCGCGCCGGTGGACTGACTCCTCGGTCCTGCGGGTGTGTGCTGTCCGGCCGCCACGCGGCCGGGCCCTTACAGTTCTGGACGTGGCAGACCGTCCCCCGCGCGTTCTGAAGATCAGCGACGAACCCGTCTACGTGCGCCGGCGGCGGGTCGCCGGGCTGTTGGCGATCGTCCTGCTCTTCGGGCTGGTCGTCACCGCGCGCGCCGCCTGGGACACCTGGCGGGGGCAGTCACGGTGGAACGACTCGGCCGAGGTCGGCGCGGCGTCGGGCGCGACGAGCACCACATCCCCGGCCGGGTCCACGACGGCCTCCTCGACCGCGAGCGCGACCCCCTCACCGGTCGTCGCGCAGGGGATCGTCACCCCGGCCGGCGTCCGGGCCCCGACCCCCTCGCCGGCCAAGGCCCAGGGTGCTCCCGGCACCTCGGGGGAGACGATCCCGGTGCGCATCCTCAGCCTCTCCGGGAACCTCGCCAGCAAGTCCGTCGACGCCTCCAGCCGCGGCCTGGTCTTCGCCCAGAACATGATGTACCAGCACTCCATCTCGGTGTTCGGGCCCGACGGCGCCCTGCTGACGACGATCCCCGACGCGGTGGACCTCACGACCTTCGGCATCACCGGGCACCCGGGCCGGAGCAAGGGGGCGCCGGTCGAGATGGCCTTCAGCCCCGACGGGTCCTTCGCCTGGGTCTCGAACTACCACATGTACGGCCAGGGCTTCAGCGCCGAGCCGAGTGACACGTGCACCTCCGGTGACGGCTACACCCACTCCTACGTCTACAAGATCGACACCGCGACCTCTCAGATCGTCAAGGTGGTCGAGGTCGGGGTGGTGCCGAAGTACGTCGCCATGACCCCCGACGGCAAGCACGTCGTCGTCACCAACTGGTGCTCGATGGACATCAGCGTCATCGACACCGCGACGAACGCGGTCGTCGCCACGGTGCCCAGCGGTGGTCGCTACCCGCGCGGGATCGCCATCAGCAAGGACAGCGGCACGGCATACGTCGCCCTGATGGGTTCCGGGAAGGTGATCGCGCTCGACCTGGCCACGGGAAAGGTTCGCGACTTCGCACAGCCGGGATCGCGGACTCGGCACCTGACCATGTCCCCGGACGGCAGCAAGCTGTATGCGACGAATTCCGGGGACAACGACGTCGTCGAGATGGACGCGAAGACCGGAGCGATCCTGCGCTCGGTCACGGTGGGGGCCGAACCGCGGTCGATGACGGTCAGCGCCGACGGGGGAGCGCTCTACGTCGTCAACTACAACGCCTCGTCGATGAGCAAGGTGCGCACCTCCGACTTCACGGTCGTCGCCACCGTACCCACCGACGGCAACCCGATCGGCATCACCTACGAACCGACGAAGAAGGCGGTCTGGGTCGCCTGCTACGGCGGGACGATCCTGGTCTTCGACGACTCGCGGAAGGCGCCCTGAGGCCCGACCCCGGTGTCAGGGGATGAGCCCGGCCGAGCGGGCCGTGGCCACCGCCGCGGTCCGCGAGTCGACCCCCAACTTCTCGTAGACGTGGATGAGGTGGGTCTTGACGGTGGCCTCGCTGAGGAACAGCCGCCGGGCGATGTCCCGGTTGGACAGCCCGTCGGCGAGGAGCGCGAGCACCTCGCGCTCCCGCGGGGAGAGCTCGGCGCGGCGGGTGCGCATCGAGGCGACGACCCGCTCCTCGAGGTGGTCGTCGAGGATCGTGCCGCCTTCGGCCGCGCGCCGCAGGGCCTCGACGATGGCGCCGGGCTCGGCATCCTTGAGTAGGTAGCCGGCGGCCCCGGCCTCGACGGCGCGGACGATGTCGACGTCGTGGTCATAGGTGGTGAGGATGACGACCGCGGGGCCGGAACCGTTGTCGTGCAACGCCTTCGTGATGTCGACGCCGTCTCCCCCCGGTCCCAGGCGCAGGTCGCTGAGGACGACGTTGGGGCGGGTCCGCCGGGCCAGCTCGATCGCCTCGGCGGCCGTCGCGGCCTCCCCGACCACCTCGAGGTCTGGTTGGCCGTGGAGCAGGGCGACGACCCCGCCGCGGACGATCGGGTGGTCGTCGACGACCAGCACCCAGAGGGTCATCCCTCACCTCCCGGGGTGGGCCGGTGGGTCAACGGCAGGTATGCCGTCAGCGCGGTTCCCTCGCCGGGGCGGCTCTCGATGTCGAGACCCCCACCCAGGGCCCGCAGCCGGTCGCGGCTGCCGCGCAGGCCGAATCCACCGATGGGTCCGGCCCCGGTCCGGCCGGCGCCGGTGGTGTCGCCCGGCCGAGCCCGCGACGCGGTCGCGCTGGGGTCGAATCCACGCCCGTCGTCGACGATGTCGAGCCGCACCGAGTCGCCCAGGTCGGTGAGGGTCGCGACGACTCGGGTGGCGCCGGCATGCTGGCGGACGTTGGCCAGGGCCCCCTGGGCCACCCGCAACAGGGCGACCTCGACGGCGGTGGGGAGCGTCGTGATCTCGCCGTCCACATGCAGGTCGGTCGCGATGCCGGTCTGGGCCGACAGCGTGGCCAGGGTGCGCCGCAGGCTCGCGGTCAGGCCGGAGTCGGCGAGGTCGCGGGGCGCCAACGCCCGGACGACCCGGCGCGACTCCTCGAGCCCTTCCCGAGCCGAGTCCTCGATCCGGGACAGCACGGCCCGCTGCTCCTGCGGGGTCAGCGTCGTGTCGGAGGCGGTGCGGGCGGTGAGCAGGATCGACGAGAAGGTCTGGGCCACCCCGTCGTGGATGTCGCGGGAGAGGCGGGTGCGTTCTTCGAGGACTCCGGACTCCCGTTGTGCCGCCGCGAGTTCGGCGTGCAACTCCTCGGAGGCGGACTGGGCCTCGATCAGCGAGTCGACGAGCCGTTGGCGTTCGATGCCGTCTCGGACCAGGCGGTGCTGACCGAGCGAGAGGACGAGCGAGAAGACCGCGCCGACGGCCGGTCCCATGATCATCCCGGAGCCCCACGGCATCCCCCCGTGCGCCTGCGCCGCGATGACGAGCGCGAGGACGAGCACGGTGTAGAGCACGGCCCACTTCACCCGGAGGAAGTGCCCAGCGAGCAGCCACAGGGTGACCGCGACCCAGACGTTCTCCGGTGACACCAGGACGGTGCCCAACCACGCCACGGTCAACCCGAGCAGCCACCAGAGCGCCGCCCCGCTCCCGGGACGGCCCGCGAGCCGGGTCCCCACGGCATACCAGCCCAGCAGCGCCACCTCGCTGACCACCAGCCAGGGCAGCGAGGCCCCGGTCGCGACGCTGCGCGCCAGGCCGACCCCGACCAGGAGCAGGAACAGCCCGTGGTGGAGCAACGCCAGGACGGCAGTCGTCGCCTGGGGGCGGCTCTGCGGGTCGACGGGCACCGCTCGAGGCTAACCGGCCGGGCCGGTCGGCCACGAGGGGCCGGCCTCCACCCTTTGGTGGACCGGGCCCGTCCCGGCCGGGTCAGGGCGCGCCGCCGGGGCCGCGCGATCAGCTCAGCGGTGGCCGTGCCACGAGCGCCACAGTGCGGCATACGACCCGTCGCGGGCGACCAGGTCCTCGTGGCGACCCAGTTCGATGATCCGGCCGTCCTCCATGACGCACACCCGGTCGGCGTCGTGTGCGGTGTGCAGCCGGTGCGCGATCGCGACGACCGTGCGTCCGGCGACGACCGCGGCGAGCGAGCTCTCGAGATGACGGGCCGCGCGCGGGTCGAGCAGCGACGTGGCCTCGTCCAGGACGAGGGTGTGCGGGTCGGCGAGGACCAGTCGAGCGAGGGCGACCTGCTGCCCCTGGGCCTCGGTCAGTGGCTGGCCACCCGAGCCGACGGCGGTGGCCAGCCCGTCCGGCAGCGCCAGGGCCCAGGCGTCGGCGTCGACGGCACGCAGGGCCTCGACCAGGTCGGCGTCGGTGGCTCCGGGTCTGGGGAGCCGAAGGTTGTCCGCGAGCGACCCGACGAAGACGTGGTGCTCCTGGGTCACCAGGGCGACCTCGCCCCGCAGAGCCGGCAGGTCGAGGTCGATCAGGGGCACCCCGCCGACGCTGATCGCGCCGTGGTCGGGACCGTCGACGCCGGCCATCAGCCGGCCCAGGGTCGACTTGCCCGCCCCCGACGGCCCGACGATCGCCAGTCGTTCCCCGGGGCGAAGGTCCAGGCTGACATTCCGCAGCACGAGGTGACCGGGCCGGTAGGAGTAGTCGACGCCCTCGACGATCAGCTCAGGGGAGGCCGGGAGCGCCCCCGTGGGCGAGCGGTCGGCCGGGACCTCGGCGACCCCCAGGAGTCGGGCGTACCCGGTCGCGGCGACCTGGAGCTCGTCGAGCCAGTTGACGACCTCGCCGATCGGGTCGATGAGGCGTTGGGCGTAGAGCGTGACGGCCACCGCCGCCCCGACCGTCAGGGTCCCATGGATCGAGAGCCACCCGGCCCACAGGGCGGTGACCGCCACGAGGGAACCGAAGGCGATGTCCACCCACGGGAACAGCCGCACCCGCACCCGCAGGCTCCACCGCTCGGCCTGGGCGGCCTCGTCCAGGGCGCCGCGGTAGGCCTGACGTCGCTGCTCGGAGCGCGCGAGGGCATCGACGGTGGCCAGCCCGTGCACCGTCTCGGACGCCGCGGCGGCGATCCCGGCGTAGCAGGCGCGCTCCCAGCGGTAGGCCGACAGGGCCCGCGACAGGTACCGCCGCATCGGCCACCACAGGACCAGGGGTGCGGTGAGGAAGGCAACGACGGCCAACGGTGCCGTCCACAGGGCGGCCGCGACGATGGCGACGATGCTGGTGCCGGCGATCAGCAGGCTCGGCACCCCCTGGCGCACCACATGCGCCAGAGAATCCACGTCGCCGGTGGTGCGGGCCACCAGGTCGCCGGTGCCGGCTCGCTCGACGACCGACAGCGGGAGGCGGACGACGCTGGCGAGGAACTCCTCGCGCACGGCCGCGAAGATCGTCTCGGCGAGCACGAAGGCCGCCCGCCGGGCGAACCAGGTGAGCACGGTCTGGGCGGCCAGTCCGAGGGCCAGGACGACGAGCAGCTGGTTGACCCGCTGAGCGTTCGCGCCATGGGTGACCTCCTCGACGAGTTGGCCGATGACCCAGGGGGCCGTGAGGGCGGTCAGGGCCGCCGTACCGTGCCAGGCGAGGACGAGCAGCAGCGGGCGTCGATGGGCGGCGAACAGCGCGAGGCCATGACGGCGCACCGTTGCACTCGTCGCCACCGGCAGGCGCCGCCGGGTGAAGTCCTCCCGCAGCGCCGCCGGCGGCCTCACCGATCCTCCCCTCGGGTCACGATCTCCGCGTATGCCGGGCAGCGGGCGAGGAGGTCGGCGTGGGTCCCGCGGTCGCTGGCGAGTCCCTCGCGCAGCAGCACGACGTCGTCCGCGGCGTCGAGCACGAGCGGACTGGCGCTGGTGACCACGGTGGTCCGTCCTCGCCGGGACGCCCGCAGGCGCTCGACGATCCTCGCCTCGGTGTGGGCGTCGACCGCGCTCGTCGGCTCGACGAGCAGGAGGATGGGCGGATCGGCGAGCAGGGCCCGGGCCAGCACGACCCGTTGTCGTTGCCCGCCGGACAGCGAGCGTCCGCGCTCCTCGAGTTCGGTGTCGAGCCCGTCCGGGAGCGCCTCGAGCACGTCCTCGGCGGCGGCGACGTGCAGGGCGGCAGACAGTCGCTCGTCGTCGTGGGCGAGGGTCGCATCGGCGCCGGCCAACTCGCGGCGCAGCGGACCGGAGAACAGGTCGGGGTGGGCCTGGGCGTGTAGCGCGCCGGCTCGGACGACGCCGATCGGCCACGGGTCGATCGGCACCCCGCCCCAGGTCACCCCGTGCTCCCCGGGAGCGGTCCGGGCCAGGCGACCCAGGACCTCGGCGGCCTCCTCGGGCCGGCCGCTGACGAGGGCCGTCAGGCGTCCCGGGGCGATGCGCACCCTGGACATCGGATCGACCAACTCACCCAGCTCAGCCAACTCACCCACCCCCGGTTGAGTGCGTGAAGAAGTGTCGCTTTCGCGACACTTCTTCACGCACTCAACGTCGTCGCGCGCCGGTGCGCCCCGATGGTCGGCGGGGTCGGGAGGGTATGCGGGGTGGTCGGCGGGATCGGGAGGGTATGCGGGATGGTCGGGGGAGACCGCGAGCAGCCGCGCGATCCGTCCGGCCGCCACCCGGGTCGAGGTCAGCCGCTCGACGAACTCGACCGCGGTGCGCAGCGGCATCGTGAGGAAGGTCGTGTACCCGAAGAACGCGACGAGTTGGCCCGGGGTGATCTCCCCGCGCAGGGCCAGGTGGGCGCCCAACCCGACGACGACGAGGACGAACGTCCCCGGGAGCAGGACCTGGGCGGCCTCGAGCAGGGCTTGGATCCCGGCCAGCCGGACCCCGCTGCGGCGCACGCGGTCGGAGGCCACGGCATACCGACGCAGGAACTCCTGCTCCCCGCCGATCCCGCGCAGCACGCGGAGCCCGGCCACGGTGTCGGCGCCGAGGGCGGCCATGACGCCGAACGCGGCGCGCTGCTCCTCCTGTCGCCGCCCCAGGGTGCGCACGACCAGGGCCAACGAGGAGATGAGCAGCGGGCCCCCGACCAACAGCACGAGACCGAGCGTCGTCGACGTGCGCAGCAGGAGGGCCGCCACGACGACGAAGGAGACCAGGGCGCCGGAGAAGCGCGCGGTCACGTCGAACGCGCCACCCATCCGACCGAAGTCGGTGGTGAACACGGTGACCGCGTCGCCGGTGGGGACGGCCCGTGCCAGTGCCGGGCCGGCGCGGCGCACCGCGTGGTCGGCGACCAGGCTCGACCGGAACGAGGCGTGCAACCAGTTGCGGACGGCGAAGACGTGGCGCGCCGTGGCGAGCAGCCCGATCGCCACCCCGAGGGCGGCGATGACGGCGGACCAGAACATCAGCCCCTGAGCGTTCCGGGCGACGATCCCGTCATCGATCGCCCGACCGATGGCCGCCGGCTGGAGGGCGATCGCGACCATCCAGGGCACGCCGAGCAGGACACCGCCGAGCAGGGTGCGCCACTGGCGTCGGGCCAGCCAGAGGATGAGTCGGTCGCCGCCCGCCGGGGCGGCATCGAGCTCGGCCTCGGTGGTGTCGTGGGCGAAGTCGGGGAGGCGCATGGCCCGCTCACGCTAGGCCACCCGGCGGCCGGCGGGCACCTTGTTTTCCGGGGTTCCGGGGTTCCGAGGTGTCCCAGGTTTCGTGACATCCCGGGTTTTCGGAGTGTCCCGGGTCTTGGGGCGTCCCGGTCTGTTCGGGCGGCTCGGACGGGCCCTCGGCGGTCACGTAGCCTGAACCGGTGCTCCGGACGGCTCTGCGACCCAGGTTCCTGGGGCTGCTCGCGCTGGCACTGCTGTGCATCACCGCGTTCGTCCTGCTCGGGCGCTGGCAGCTCGGGGTCGCCCAGGACAAGGCCACCCGGGACGTGTTGCGGGCCTCCGCGGCTCAAGGCGTCGCCGACCTGGAGAGCCTGATCCGGCCGCACCAGGCCTTTCGGGGCGAGTTGAGCGCTCGGCCGGTGCGGGTCTCCGGCCGCTGGGCGCCGGAGGAACAGGTGCTCGTCGTCGATCGGCGCCTCGACGGACGTCCCGGGGTCTGGGTGGTGACCGGTCTGCGGACCGACGCGGGCGCCGTGGTGCCGGTGCTGCGCGGGTTCGTCGAGGACCCGGCGCAGATCCCGCGGCCGGCGACCGGCCGGGTGGTCATCGAGGGTGGGCTGGCCCCCGGGGAGTCGCCGGCGCCGCGCGCCGACCTCCCCGAGGGTCAATTGCGCTCCGTCGACCTCGCCGTCCTGGTCAACGCGTGGCCCGGGGAGGCGTATGACGCGTTCATCTTCCTCCAGCGTGAGGCGCCGGCGGCGGGTGCCGACCCGGCCGACCCGGCGGCGCTGAACGCGCTGACGACCGTGCCCACGCCCACCCGGAGCGCGGGCCTGAACTGGCGCAACGCCTCGTATGCCGCCCAATGGTGGGTGTTCGCCGCGTTTGCCCTGTGGCTGTGGTGGCGGATGGTGCGCGATGAGCACCGCCGAAGCCTCACGCCCCGACCGGCGAGTCCCGACGCCCCGACCCGCGACTCCTCACGCCCCGGTCGAGTGAGCGCCGACCCGCCGGTCGAGTGAGCGCGAATCGCCCGGGAAACGGGCCCGAGCCGGGCGATTCGCGCTCACTCGACCGGCGGAGGGGGGTGAGCCCGGGACGGGTACGGGGCCAGGGGGGTGGGCGCGCGGGGTGGGCGCACGGCATACCCGGGGACCGGCGACAATGGGACGGTGCCGGACATCATCGATCAGCAAGGGGCGCGCTCGCGCCTGACGTTCTTCAAGGTCATGGCCTTCGCCGTCGGGATCGGGCTCCTCGTCCTCGTCGTCGAGATGATCCTGTCCTACGGCTTCGGGCTCAAGGGCGACGCCAACCCGCTCGCCTGGTGGCCGCAGCCGCACGGCTTCGTCTACATGGTCTACCTCGTCGCCACCGCCCTCCTGGGCTTCAAGGTCGGCTGGACGCTGCCGAAGATGGTCGGCGTCATGCTCGCCGGGTGCGTCCCGTTCCTGTCGTTCTGGGTCGAGCGCCGCGTGGCGCGCGAGGTCGAGGCGCGCCTCGCCGCCGGTAGCGTGGCCCCGTGACCTCGGCCGTTCCCGCCCCGCTGACCACCCGCCCCGTCGTCGTCGTCGACTTCGGCGCCCAGTACGCCCAGCTCATCGCCCGGCGGGTCCGCGAGGCCAACTGCTTCAGCGAGGTCGTGCCGAGCACGATGCCGGCCGCCGAACTGCTCGCCAAGGACCCGGCGGCGATCATCCTCTCCGGCGGGCCCTCAAGCGTGTATGCCGAGGGCGCACCGACGCTCGACCCGGCCCTGCTCGCCGCCGGCGTCCCGGTCTTCGGCATGTGTTACGGCTTCCAGGCGATGGCCCAGGCCCTCGGCGGGGCGGTCGAAAAAACCGGGCTGAGCGAGTTCGGGTCGACCCCGGCCTCCGTCACGGACACCGGCTCGACCCTCTTCACCGGCCAGCCCACCGACCAGTCGGTGTGGATGAGCCACGGCGACTCGGTGTCGGTGGCACCCGCGGGCCTGCGGGTCACGGCGACCACGGCCGGAGCACCGGTCGCGGCCTTCGAGGACGACGAACGCCGCCTCTACGGCGTGCAGTGGCACCCCGAGGTCGTCCACTCGACCTTCGGCCAGCAGGTGCTCGACAACTTCCTGCGCCGCGGCGCGGGGCTCACCGGCGACTGGACCGCGGCCAACGTCGTCGAGGAACTGGTCACCCGGGCTCGCGAGACGATCGGAGAGGCCCGCGTCATCTGCGGCCTCTCCGGGGGCGTCGACTCCTCGGTGGCCGCGGCCCTGGTCCAGCGCGCCGTCGGTGACCAGCTGACCTGTGTGTTCGTCGACCACGGGCTGCTGCGCGCGGGCGAGGCCGAGCAGGTCGAGCACGACTTCGTCGCGGCCACCGGCGTCGACCTCGTCGTCGTCGACGCCCAGGAGCGCTTCCTCACGGCGCTGGCCGGGGTCAGCGACCCCGAGGAGAAGCGCAAGATCATCGGCCGCGAGTTCATCCGGGTCTTCGAGCAGGCGGCCCGCGACATCGTCAACCGGCACGCCGCCGGCGGCCCTGGCGACGGCGGTGGTGAGGATCACCCGGTCGAGTTCCTCGTCCAGGGCACCCTCTACCCCGACGTCGTCGAGTCCGGCGGCGGCACCGGCACCGCGAACATCAAGTCCCACCACAACGTCGGCGGCCTCCCCGACGACCTCCAGTTCAAGCTCGTCGAGCCGCTGCGGCTGCTCTTCAAGGACGAGGTGCGCCAGGTCGGCCTCGAGCTCGGCGTGCCGGATTCCATCGTCTGGCGCCAGCCGTTCCCGGGGCCGGGTCTGGGCATCCGGATCGTCGGGTCGGTCGATCGGGAGCGGCTCGACATCCTGCGGGCCGCCGACGCGATCGCGCGGGAGGAACTCACCGCCGCCGGTCTTGACCGGACGATCTGGCAGTGCCCCGTCGTGCTGCTCGCCGACGTGCGCTCGGTCGGCGTCCAGGGGGACGGTCGCACTTACGGCCACCCGGTCGTGCTGCGCCCGGTGTCCTCCGAGGACGCGATGACGGCCGACTGGTCCCGGGTGCCCTACGACGTCCTGGCCAAGATCTCGACCCGCATCACCAACGAGGTGCGCGAGATCAACCGCGTCGTCCTCGACGTGACGAGCAAGCCGCCGGGCACCATCGAGTGGGAGTGACCGCCCCCTGACCGGCCGGCGGGACCGTCACACTGTGCCCCATGAGTGACGCCCTGCCGCCCGGGGATGCCGTGCTGGCCAGCGCCCGGCTCCGCCGGCGGCGACGCCTCCGTCGAGTCGGCCTGCTGCTGCTGCTGGTGGTGGCGCTCGTGGCGCCCTGGCTCGTCGTGCGCGACGGCCGCCTGCCGATCCCCACCGCCTCGGACGCCGCGTCGCTGCGGGCCGTCGAGGGCGGTCCGTCGCATGCCGCGCCGATCACCGGCTACCAGATCCCCCAGCACCCGTTCCTGGCGCCCAACGGCACGAATTCGATGCACAACGACGCGTGGGCCTCGGACGCGTATGCCGGGGCGGGCCCGCAGGGGCGTGACCCGCGGGTCACGACGGCCTGGTACGGGATCCTCGAGTGCGCCACCCTCGCGGTCGACGCGGCGGGCCGATTGATCGGGTTGTGCGGCGACGCCGGGGGTCCGTCCCTGCACGTCATCGACCCGGTCACCCTCGAGCTCCTGGCCACGCACGACCTGCCGCCCCGGGTGCCCCGCCCGGGCGTCGGACGGCTCGAGGACCTGTGCGGGGGCGCCTACTTCTTCCTCGACCAGGCGGACCGGGCCGTCGTCCTGACCACCGACCAGCGGGTCGTCGAGGTCACCACGTCCGACACGGCCGGCCACCCGGTGCTCACCCAGAGCCGCGCCTGGTCCCTCGCGCCCGGCGTTCCCGCCGGGGACTGCCCGATCGCGCTCATGCCGGACTGGTCCGGGCGGGTCTGGTTCGTCACGAGGGGCGGAGCGGTCGGCACCCTCGACCGGGACACCGGTCAGGTGCGCGATCTGGTCCTCCCCGGTGAGGGCATCGCCAACTCGCTGGCCGCCGACGAACACGGCGGGGTCCTCGTCGTCACCGACCACGCCCTCTACCGGCTGACCGCCGCCGCCGACGGCACGCCGACGATCGCCTGGCGCACGGCATACGACCGCGGGAGCCGACGCAAGCCGGGCCAGCTCAGTCAGGGCAGCGGCACGACCCCGACCATCCTCTCCGGTGGTGTCGTGGCGATCACCGACAACGCCGAACCCCGGATGCACGTGCTCTTCCTCGACGGGGCCACCGGGGAGCAGCGCTGTGCGGTGCCGGTGTTGGCCGAGGGCGCGAGCGCCACCGAGAACTCACTCGTGGGCCTGGGGGATGCCGTGCTCGTGGAGAACAACTACGGTTACACGTCCCCGGCCAGCACCCTGCTCGCCCGCACCACCACCGCCGGCATCGCGCGGGTCGACGTCGCCACCTGTGCGGTGGCCTGGACCACGCCCGTCACCGGGTCGACCTCCGTGGCCAAGGTCTCGCTGCGCAGCGGGCTCGCGTATGCCTACGAGAAGGGCGGCCTGTCCTGGTGGCTGACGGCGCTCGATGCGCGCACCGGTCAGCGGGCGTTCCGGGTGCGCACCGGCACCGGGGTGGCCCTGAACAACCACTACGCCGCCGTGACGCTCGGACCGGACGGCACGGCCTACATCGCGACGATGACCGGGATGGTCCGCGTCAAGGATCGACCCTGAGTCGGCCCTGATTCGCGGCCCGGGCACCTTGACCGGGGGCGGGACGTTGGGGACCGTTGACTTCAGGAGGTCACCGTGCACGCACTGCTCACCACCCTCGTCGCCACGCTGGGCCTGGGACTGACGTCGTGGGGTTTTGCCCGCGCGCTGCGGCACCGGTTCGCCGTGCGGGATCGGGTGCGATCGCTTCGCGGGCGCCGTTCGGGCGTCCTGCTGTATGCCGTGGGCGGTCTGGTCCTGCTCCTCCCCGACCTCATCGTCAGTGCCCTGCTGGCCGCTCCGCCCTCCGACGACCCCGCGCTCGCGGTGCTCGGCACCCTCGGCGGCCTGCTCTGGCGGGCCGCAGTCGTCCTCGGGATGTCCGTGGGTGCGCTCGTGCTCTGGCTGACCAGCGAGCGGGTGACCACACCGGTGCGGGCCGGGATCGTGGCCGCCATCGACCGGGTGCCGCGACGCGCCGACTTCGAGCACGCCGCGTTGCGTCGACGGGCGGGGCTGATCGACTTTCCGCGGGAATGGACCGCCCTGGTCGAGCACGATCGGGCCCTCGCTCGTCGGCTGCTGGGCCAAGGGAACCACTTCGAGGCCGCCGTGCTCGGCGTCGGTGCGACCATCGCGGTGCCCAGTGGCCACGCCCGGTCCGCGGTGCGCCAAGCGCCGGTCGAGGACCTCTCGGCGCTGCGGGACTGGCACGACCCGGTGACCCGGCGCGCCCTCGAGGCCCTCGTGGAGTGTGACCGCGTCCGCACCCCGGTGCCACCGCGGGGCACCCGCGACGTCCTCGGCAGTGACTACGGGCGCGCGGTGGCCGCCTTCGAGGCCGCGGTCGTGGCCGCCGAGGACAACGCGCGCCGCCGCGCCGCGGGCTGACCTCGCCGCGGGCTCAGGACAGGGCCGAGAAGACGGCCCCGAGGAGCACGGCGAGCGTGGCCAGGCCCAGGGGCACGGCCACGCAACCGACGAGGAAGCCGGCTCCCTTGCGGGACTGTGGCGTCGTCCCGATCGATCCGGTCGTGAACTGGTGCCACGGCGCCGCGTAGAACACGTCGACCACCTGCCCGGGGGCGACGTCGACGTCGAGCGAGGCCTGACCATACGTGCGCAGCCACTGCGCCTGGAGCGCGATCGTCGTGCGACCGGCCCACACGACGAGGTCCTGCGGGCCGTACCGGGTCGGCACGAGGTAGCCGTTGATCGTGCACGTGGGCACCACGACGTTCGTGGTCCACAGGCTGCCCTGGATGGTGAGCCGGATCGTCCCGGTGGGGTGATGGGCCGGCCCGGGTGCGTGCGGGGAGAGGGTCACCACGCCACGGTAGTCCGGACGGGGGTATGCCGTGCCGACCCACCCGCCGTCGGGGGCCGGGTGATCGGAGCGGCCGCGGAGCAATGGCATGCTGGACCGGTGGTGAGAGCGGCCGGTGCAACCGTCGTGGGCAAGGCCGTGCGGGCCCTGACCCGCGCGCGGGGCGGTGGCTCGGCGTTCCCCGGCCTCGTCGTCGAGCGGCTCCACCCGACCTACCTCGCCGATGTGCTCGGGCCGCTCCCGCTCGGGGTCGTCGTCGTCTCCGGTACCAACGGCAAGACGACGACCACGCGGATGCTGGTGGCACTGCTCCGCGCCCACGGCCTGCGCGTGGTCTCCAATCCCACCGGCAGCAACTTCACCCGCGGGGTCATCTCCAGCCTGCTGCCCGAGACCGACGCCCGCGGCCGGCTCGCCGCCGACATCGCCGTCCTCGAGCTCGACGAAGCCCATGCGTTGAAGTTCGCCGAGGTCATCGCCCCCACCCACACGCTGCTGCTCAACGTGGCCCGAGACCAGCTCGACCGGTTCGCCGAGATCGACCACACCGCGACCCTCCTCGCGCGCCTCGGTGCGGCCACGACCGGCACGGTCGTCCTCAACCGCGACGACTCCTACGTCAACCGGGTCCGGCACGACGTGCGCCCCGGCGCCACGATCGGCTGGTTCGGCCTGGATCGGACCCTCGCGGCCCGCCTCGGGGAGCTCCAGGAACAGGACGTCCGCGCCGGGACGGCCGACACCGGGCCGCTTCCTCCCCTGGGACCGGCCGACGTGCGGCTGGTCGCCGTCGACGACCGCAGCTTCCGGATCTGCTCGGGGCCCGAGGAGGACCCCGGGCCCGACGTCGGGCCGGTCACCCTGCAGCAACGCGGGCTCGCCGCCATGATCAACGCCACGGCCGCGACCGCGATGGCCCGCCGCGTCCTCGGGGACCGATTCGACCCGGCCATCGCGGCCATCGCGCTGGCCGCGGTCGTGCCACCCTTCGGGCGCGGCGAGGTCGTCGACATCGACGGCACCCCGCTCGAGCTCGTCCTCGTGAAGAACCCCGCCGGCTTCAACGTCGCCCTCTCCACCTACGGCGGCACCCCGGCGGCGACGATGATCGCGATCAACGACGACTACGCCGACGGGCGCGACGTGTCGTGGCTCTGGGACGTCTCGTTCGAGGCCCTGCGCGGCCCCGGCGTCGACCTCACCAGCGGTGTCCGCGCGTGGGACATGGCCCTGCGGCTGGACTACGACGACGTGGCGGTGACCGCCGTCGTGCCCGAGTTGGTCCCGGCCCTCGAGCAGTTCATCGCCCGGCACCCCGGGCGCCCGATGCGGCTGTTCTGCACCTACACGGCCATGATGGCGCTGCGCAAGCACCTCGTCGCGACCCGAGGTCTGGCGACCTTCGGGGAGGAGGGCCAGTGAGTCCGACACCGAGCAAGGGCACGATCCACGTTGTCCACCTCTACCCGCGCGAGATGAGCATCTACGGCGACCTCGGCAACACCCGCGTCCTGCTTCGCCGGATCGAACGCCACGGTTACACGGCCGTCCACCACGCCCACCACCCCGGGGAGCCGTTCCCCGAACACGCCCACCTGCTCATGGGCGGCGGCGGCCAGGACTCCGGTCAGTCCCGCGTCGAGGCCGACCTGGCCGTCATCGGCGACCGACTGCGCGACCTGGCCGACGCCGGCACTCCGATGCTGATGATCTGCGGGATGTACCAGCTCTTCGGGAACGAGTTCGTGACCAGCCAGGGGGAGCACCTCCCCGGGCTCGGCATTCTCGACGTCACCACCCACGGGGGCCCCGAACGGATGATCGGGCCGGTGGCCCTGACGACCGACCTGGGCCCGGTGGTCGGCTACGAGAACCATTCCGGGGCCACGGTGCTCGCCCCCGGTCAGGCCCCCTTCGGGCGCGTCCTCGCCGGGCACGGCAACAATCCGACCGACCGACACGAAGGCGCCCGTCGCGGCAACGTCATCGGCACCTACCTGCACGGCCCGATCCTGCCCGCGAACCCAGCGGTCGCCGACGCCCTGATCGCCGCCGCGGCCGCGCTCGCCACCGGCCGCCCCTTCGAACCCGGCACGATCGACGACCGGATCGCTCGCGAGGCCCACGACCGGCAGTGGCGGCGGCTCACCTGACGAGGCGGACGGCATACCGATGGGTATGCCATGGGCCGACCGGACGCGTTCGGGTGCGGCCCCTCGAACGAGATCAGCTCCCGGCCTCGGGCGGGACCATCTTGGTCGAGGTCGACCAGAGCAGCCAACCGATCCCGCCCAGGGGGACCTCCATCAGGTGTGTGATGACGGAGAAGAGGACGACGCCCGCGGTGGCCGCGGCCGGATCGGCGCCCCACCCGACCAGGGCGGCGGCGGTCGCCGTCTCGGTGACCCCCAGCCCGCCGGGGGTGATGCCGACGGCCGTGAGCAGACGGCCGATCGCGAACGCGGCGAACAGGATGCCGAGCGGCCGATCGACTCCCACGTCCCGCATGATGACGACGAAGAGCAGGTAGTAGACGCCGAAGAAGCCGATCATCCCGAGCGTCATCGCGATCCAGCCGTGGCGCACGGTGTCGGTGATCCGGGCGCGCATGTCGCGCACCAGCTGGTCCACGCTCATCGTGGCGCCCCGCTTGCGCCGCCGGAAGAGCGGGGCGAGGGCCCGGTCGAGCAGGCGGCCGACCCGCTGGGCCTGGGCCTCGCTCGCGATCACCGCGACGAGCACGCCGATGACCACCAGGCCGGTGACCATCCCGGCGATCGCGGCGTCCGCCAGGGCCGGGGGCAGATCCCGATTGCCCCACCACAGGGCCACGATGGCGATCAGCGGCAGGGCGATCCGGGACAGGACGTTCCAGATGCCGGTGACGATCGCCATCGTCGAGGTTGAGCGGTTCGTGAACCCCCACGAGCGGCACATGGCGTAGGTCGCGGCCAGACCGACGGCGCCGCCCCCCGGGAGCAGGTTGGACACCGAGGAGCCGCACAGGTTGAGGATCAGGGCGCGGCCGTGGGTGAGGCCCTTGAGGGCTCCGGTCAGGGTGAAGGTGTAGCAGTAGAGGCCGATGAGCATGAGCGCCTGGAAGCCCACGACGTGGGCGAAGGGCACGGCCTGCAGGCTCGCCCAGATCTCGGCCCAGGAGGTCTTGGCGAAGTAGGGCAGGCCCCAGACGAGCAACGCGACGGCCAGGCCGAGGCCGATGACGGCCTGGGCGATCCGTCGTGGGCTCCACTCGTGGGCCGCGGGCGCCCCGTCGGCGGTCACGGCGTCAATCCGGCGAAGATGTCGTCACTCACTGGTTCCCCCGGTGGATGGTGTGGGTCGCGGTACCACTCGTGTCCGAGCACGAACCGCGCAATCGGTCGTGGGATGCGAAGCAGGGCGGCGAGCGTTCGGTCGCCGTCGCCACCGGTGGCCTGGGAGGCGTGCGCGGCCATCGAGGCCCGCTTGGCGGCCACCTGGGCTCGCACGTCGATCCGGTGCGTGATCTCGGATCGGGCGCTGTAGGCGGTGTCGAAACTGCCCGGGTCGAACTCGGGCGGGAAGCGGTAGATGTGCCCGATCCAGCGGATCGCCCGCACCAGGTGCTCGCGGGGGATGGTGGCCTCGAGGACCCGGGGGGTCCGGGCGATCTCGGCCGCCCGCCGCCCGACCTCGTGCACCCGGACGTGGTCGCGGTGGCCGTAGCCGCCGGCCCGGTCGTAGCTGAGCAACACGTCGGCGCGCTCGGTGGTCAGGATGGCGGCGAGCCGCTCGGCCGCCTCCTCCAACCGGGCCCGCGCGAACCGGACCTGGCCGGGTGGGTTGGGCTCGAGGATCGGTCCGCTGCCCGAATCGGCGTAGCCGAGCCATTCGATCCGGGCGACGCCGAGAGCGCGGGCACTCTCCTGTGCCTCCTGGAGGCGGACCGCGCTCAGGCCGCCGCGGCGATCGTGGAAGTCCTCGGCGGCCAGACCGAGCGCCCCGTCGGTCGCCAGCACGAGCACGACGCGGTGCCCCTCCGCCGCGGCCCGGGCCATCGTGCCGGCCGTCAGCAGGGCCTCGTCGTCGGGATGGGCGTGGAAGGCCACGACCGTCCGCGTCGAGGTCGTCCGGGGGGTCGTCGTGGGTGGCATCCCTGTCATCCTCCCCCATGGCAGGCTGGGACCTCGTGAAGGTCGCCCTGCTGTCGGACTGCTATCTGCCCCGTCTGGGCGGGATCGAGGTCCAGGTGCACGACCTGGCCCGGGCCCTGACCCGGGCCGGGCACGCGGTCGAGGTCTTCACGGCGACCGGCGTGCCGGGGGCACCCCGGGACAGCGGCCCCCGCGTCGACGCCGACGGCATCACGGTCCATCGCTTCGACCTGGGGCTCCCCGGCGGGGTCCCGGTCAACCCGTTCGTCACCGGGGAGATCGGTTCCCGCCTGCGCGCGGGCGGCTTCGACGTGTCGCATGTGCACATGGGCGTGGTGAGCCCGTTCGCGGTCGACATGGCCCGCGTCAGCCTCGGCGCCGGTGTGCCGACCGCTGTCACCTGGCACTGCGTCCTCGATGGCTCGGCTCGCCTTCATCGCCTCCTCGGGTATGCCGGCCGCTGGGCGGCGCGCGGTGCGGCCCTGTCCGCGGTCTCGTCGATGGCGGCCGAACGGGTCCGCCGGATCCTGCCGCCCGGCGTCCGAGTGGGGGTGCTCAACAACGGCATCGACGTCGCCGGGTGGCGTCGGCCGCCGGAGCGCGACCACGGCGACCCTGGGGAGGTCCTGCGGGTCGTCGCGGTCCAGCGACTGGCCAGTCGCAAGCGTCCCCGGGTCCTGGTGGACGTGCTCCGCCGGGCCCGTGGGCTCGTGCCCGGCGACGTCGCCCTGGAAGCGGTGATCGTCGGTGACGGTCCCGCCCGCCGGCTGCTCGCCCGTGACGCCGCGGATCTGCCCTGGATCTCGCTGCCCGGGCGGCTCGGCCGGGAGGCCCTGCGCGACCTGCTGTGGACGTCTCATGCGTTCCTCTCGACGACGCGACTCGAGGCCTTCGGGATCGCGGCGCTCGAGGCGCGCACCGCCGGGCTGCCGGTGATTGCGTTGCGGGACAACGGGATCGGTGACTTCGTGACCGACGAGGTGAACGGACTCCTGGCCGCCGACGATGCCGGGCTCGCCGCCTCCCTCGCCCGCCTCGCCGGCGACGTGGAGCTGCGGACCCGACTCACGGCATACAACGTCTCGACGCCGCCTCGGCAGGGCTGGGACGCGGCGGTGACCGCGACGCTCGCCGAGTACGAGCGCGCCCGCCTCGGGCGGGGAGCGTGATCGACGTCGTCGGAGTCGCCTCCGGGGTCGAGGTGGCGCGGTTCCGCCTGGCCCACGGCGCGGACCCGGCGGCCGAGCTCGCCGCCCGCGGTTGGGCCGCCGGCGCGGTGACGGTGGACGGCTCCGTGCCTCGCCTCACCTTGTCGTATGCCGTCCGCCCCACCGCGGCCCGACCCGCACCGTCGGTGGTCCCCGGGTCCGGTGAGCGACGGCAACGGCTCGCTGCCTACGCCCTGGTCCGGCACGAGGACGCGATCCTGCTCACCCAGTTGAGCGAACGGGTGGTCGTCGGGGCCGGCCTGTGGGTGCTGCCCGGGGGTGGGGTCGACCCGGGGGAGACCCCGGCGGCGGCCGTGGTGCGCGAGGTGTGGGAGGAGACCGGGCAGGACGTGGTCGACGTCGAACTGGTCGCGGTGTCGACCGTGCATCGAACCAGCCCCCCGGGGTCCGCGTCCACCTGGGACTTCCATGCCGTGCGCCTCCTTCACCTGGCCAGGTGCGATCGACCGACCGAGCCCGTCGTCCATGACATCGGGGGTTCGACGGCTCGGGCGGAGTGGGTCGCATCGGCCGCCCTCGCCGAGTTGTCCCTGGCGCCCTGGTGCGCCGACTTCCTGCGCTGAGTGCGTGAAGAAGTGTCGCGATCGCGACACTTCTTCACGCACTCAACGGATCAGGCCTTGTTGCGGCGCAGGCCGAGCACCCCGAGGACGATGACGACGGTGCCGAGGCCGATCACGGTCCCGGGGCCGGCGAGCGACCAGTTGATGCTGCGGCCCGTGGCGACCAGCAACGCCAGGACCAGGGCGACCAGGCCGATGACGCCGATGACGATCGGTCCGGGGGCCGGCCCGGCGATCCACTGGGGCGCCGCAGGGGCGGGTGGTCCGAGTCGAGTGGGCGGGGCCAGCGGTGAGGGTGACCCGATCGCTGAGGGTGACGACAGCGGCGGGTGCGAGGCGGCCGGGAGCGCTGCCATGGGGTCGGCTGGACCAACGACCCAGTCGACCTCCGGAGCCTTCGGCTGCTGATCCTCGAGCCGGTCAACGAAGAGGCCGTGGCGGGCCTCATCGCCCGGGTCGGCGGTCGGCTCGGCGATCGACGAGTCGATCGACTCGTCGCCCGGGTCGGCGATCGGCTCGGCGATCGGAGCCGACACGTCGCTCGGAATCGGCTCCTCGGCCTCCGAAGTGGGCTCGGGAGCCGGTGTGTCCATCGCCTCGAGCGTTTCGGTCCGCGGTTCGGGGTAGGCGTCGGCCTCGGTGGCGTGCTGGTCGCTCATGGCGTCACTTCTCCTGCAGGGTGATGGAGCCGACACCGATGTTGGCGTCGAGTGAAATGTGGTGCAGCGCAGAGCCATCGGTCGACGGTCGGGTCACGGTCACCGTCTTGTTGACGCCCAAGCCTTGGGCGTCACCACCGACCTGTATCCCGACGGCCCCGCCACTGCCCTCCACGGCCGCAAGGGAACCCACGCTGAACTCGCCGATGCCGACGACGGCGTGCACGATCAGTTCGGTCCCGGCAGGGACCTGGACGATGATCTCCCCGGCTCCGACCCGAGCGGCGATCGATGGGCTCGCCGAAATGGTGCTCGCGGCCTCCCCGCTGGTGGCCAGCGCCGAGAGATCGACGGTCAGAGTGCCAGCGCCGAGCTGGCGGACCGCGGTCGGCGTGCTCGGCGACCAGGTCACCGAATCGCTGCGGACCAGGTCGACCCGCTGGGCGGTGACGGCGCCCGCGACGGGGAGCAGAAGAAGCAGGGTCAGCGCCGAAGCCACCCCGCCACGCCGTCCCCACAGGCCGAGGGCCAGTGCGGCGAACGAGGCGACACCGAGGGCGAGGACCAGGCCCAGGAGGTTGCCCGTCCCCGGGAAGTCGATGGCCCCGTCGAGCAGGTGGCCCAACCCGTAGGCGACCACGGACAGCCCGAGGACGACCACGCCGGTGCCCCTGGGCGCCCGGCGTCGCTGCGGACGGGCCGGGCGGGCGGGCTGGACGGCATACGCGGGGACCGGGGGCACCGGGCGCGGCGCCACGGCGGCCCACCCGTCGCCGGTCCGGGTGGATGTCGCGGCTGCGGTCGGGACCGAGCTCGACGATTGGGGATGGGGCGTCACCCCCGGCGGGGCCGTGGGGGGCGTGATCGGCCGGCCCTGGGCGCGCTGATCCCGCGAGGACCGCAGGACCAGGAAGAGGAGAAGGACGGCCAGCGGCACCATCCAGCCGCCGAACCAGGTCGAGTCATTCGTCGTCAACCCGGTCAGGACGACGACCGCGAGCAGCACGACGAGCGCGATGCCCGTGGCGTTGCCGTGGGCGGCCTCCCGCAGCAGGATCCGACCATCGGTGTCCGGGAGCAGCAGCCAGGCCGCGACATACGCCACCGCACCGAAGCCACCGATGACCGCGAGCGCCACGACGAGGGCACGAATGAGGAGCGGGTCGACGCCCCAGCGGTGCGCGACACCGGCGCAGACGCCGCCGAGCCATCCGGCCCCCCGGTCGCGCCGGATGCCCAGCCGGTCGACTTCGACCCAGATGCCGGAACCCGCGCTCGCCGGTGCGCCGCCCGGGGACACCGGAGGAACCGGAGGCACCGGCGGGACCGGGGCAGCGGACCCCAGTGGAGGCTGCTGTCCGGGCTCGGGCGGAGGGGTGAGCGGAGGGTTGAGTGGTCCCGGATCGGTGGTCATGGAACTACCGTGGCGCACACCCGGTGCCGTCCGCGATCGGGTGCCACCCTGATCGCGCCCTGACCCACCCCCGGGATCGGCAGGTCTTGGCCCCTGCGTGCGTCAGGATGGGTGTCGTGACCCAGACCTCGTCAGCCGCGTCGGGCGTGCCCGTCGGGCGCGACCCCGCGCACGCCGAGCGCGGGCTCGGGCGGCCGGCGCTCGAGCGCCCCCTCGAGGGTCGGCTGCTCGCCGGTGTCTGCGCGGGGATCGCGGGGCATCTCGGGATGCCGGTGCGGGCGGTGCGTTTCCTCACCCTCGTGCTGACCGTCCTCGGCGGGGGTCTGCCGGCCTACCTCTTCCTCTGGGCCCTGGTCCCCGAGGCCACCCACCGGCCCTCCATCGACCCGGCCAGCGGGCAGCCGTCCGCCCCCGTCGAGCGCGCCCTGAGCGGACTGCAGCGGTCACGGCACGGGGCCTTGCTCGCCCTCGGGGGCCTGCTCGTCGCCGTCGGCGCCCTGGTCATCCTTCAGGGCGCGGGTCTCGACGTCCGCGCCGGCCTGCTCGTGCCCCTGCTCGTCATCGCCGCCGGCGCCGTCGTCGTCTGGAGCGACCTCGACGAGGCGAACCGCTCCCGGGCGCTGCGGGCCGATGACGGGGGGCAACGGGGCTGGATCTGGTTGCGCATCGGGCTGGGGATCACCCTGGCCGTCGTCGGGATCCTCGTGCTCACCATTCGCGGGTCCTCGGTCGGGGTCGCCGTCGATGCGCTCCTCGCGGCGGTCGCGGTGCTCGTGGGGGTCGCCATCATCTCGGCGCCGTGGATCCTGCGCCTGTGGGCCTCGATGCGTCGCGAGCAGGAGGAGTCGGCCCGCGCCAACGAACGGGCCGACATCGCCGCCCACCTGCACGACTCAGTCCTCCAGACCCTCGCCCTCATCCAGCGGCGGTCGACCGACCCGGCCGCCGTGGCCCAGCTCGCCCGCGCCCAGGAGCGTGAGCTGCGGGCCTACCTGTATGCCGGGAAGTCCGATCCGCAGGCCACGCTGGCCGCCGCCGTCGCCGCGGTCGCCGAGGAGGTCGAGGACCTGACCGGCATCCCGATCGACCTCGTCGTCACCGGTGACCGGCCGATCGAGACCCATGGACAGGCCCTGGCCCAGGCCCTGCGCGAGGCGCTGCTCAACGCGACTCGCCACGGCAGGCCTCCGGTCACCGCCTACGTGGAGATCGGTGGTGCCGGGGTGGACGCCTTCGTGCGCGATCGGGGCGCCGGGTTCGACGTCGACCGCGTGCCCAGCGACCGGTTGGGGGTGCGCCAGTCGATCCTCGGCCGGATGGAGCGCCATGGCGGCGAGGCCTCGATCCGCCGGCGTGAGGACGGCACCGAGGTCGTCCTGCGCCTCCCCGCACTGACCGCCAGCACCTCCGAAGGAGTGTCCCCATGACCTCGCCCCACGCCCAGGTGAGCGGCCCCGGGAACCCGGCCCCCCGGCATACCCCGATCCGGGTCGTCCTCGTCGACGACCACCGGATGTTCCGCACCGGGGTGCGCAGCGAACTGGCCGACGAGGCCGGGGACCGGGTCCACATCGTCGGTGAGGGTGCCGATGTCGAGGCAGCGGTCGCCGTGATCAAGGCCGAGCAGCCCGACGTCGTGCTCCTCGACGTGCATCTGCCCGGGGGGAGCGGTCATGGCGGGGTCGACGTCCTGCGGGGCTGTGTCGCCCAGGAGTCCCGTCGCGGTCAACCGATCCGCTTCCTCGCCCTGTCGGTCTCGGACGCCGCCGAGGACGTGATCGCGGTGATCCGGGCCGGGGCTCGGGGCTACGTGACCAAGACGATCACGGCTCGCGACCTGGCGACGGCGATCCGCCGGGTGGCCGAGGGGGACGCGGTCTTCTCCCCGCGGCTGGCGGGTTTCGTGCTCGACGCCTTCGGGGCCACGGCCGGCGAGATCGCCGAGGTCGACGAGGAACTCGACCGGCTGTCCGCTCGGGAGCGGGAGGTGATGCGGCTGATCGCCCGTGGCTACCAGTACAAGGAGGTCGCCAAGGAACTGTTCATCTCGATCAAGACGGTCGAGACCCACGTCTCCTCGGTGCTGCGCAAGCTGCAGTTGTCCTCCCGACACGAGTTGACGACCTGGGCGATGGGCCGCCGACTGATCTGAGGCCCCGTAGGCTGCCGGCATGGAGTTCGTCATCGGTGTCTTCGTCGTCCTGCACCTGCTCGGCATGGCTGCCATCGTCGGCGGCTGGATCGCCCGCACGACCGGTTCGGCCAGTCTCGCGCCGCTGGTCTGGGGGGCGCGGGCCCAACTCGTCACCGGGCTGCTCCTCGTGGGTCTCGTCGAGATGAACAAGGAGCCCCTCAACCACATCAAGGTCGGCGTGAAGCTGCTCGTCGCCCTCGCCGTCGCGACCTGTGCGGAGATCGCCAACGCGCGTGCCCGCAAGGGCGAGGACAAGCGCACCCTCGTTGACGCCGCGGCCGGTCTGGCCGTCCTCAACGTGCTGATCGCGGTGCTCTGGACCACGGACGAGAGCTGACCCCGCCCAAACCTTGGCTTTCCCGCCCACAGCGACTTGGCCCATCCCTGGGACGCTTGTACGTGTCCCAAGGATGGGCTTTCCGGCACTGGGCGGGAAAGCCAACGGGGGCGGGTCAGGGGATGAGGAGCAGCTTGCCCTGCGTCGTGCGCCCCTCGAGGGCTTGGTATGCCGTCCGCGCCTCCCCGAGCGCCCAGCGGCCGCCGATCGACAGGCGCACCGACTGATCGACCACGGCATCGAACACCGCACCGGCGCGCCACCGGAGTTCCTCACCGGAGGCCATGAAATGGATGAGTGAGGGCCGGGTCAGGATCAGCGAGCCGCCGGCGTTGAGCCGCTGCACGTCGAACGGTGGCACCGGTCCCGAGGCCGCGCCGAAGATCGCGAGCGTGCCCCGCGGACGCAGGCTGGCCAGCGAGGCATCGAAGGTCGCCGCGCCGACCCCGTCATAGGCGACGTCGACCCCGCGGCCCCCGGTCGCCTCCCGGACGGCACCGGCGAGGTCGTCGACGCTCGAGTAGTCGATCACGACGTCCGCGCCCAACTCCCGGGCGGTCTGGCACTTCGGCGTCGATCCGGCGGTCGCGATGACCGTGCCGCCCTTGGCCTTGACGAGTTGCACGAGCCACTGGCCGACCCCGCCGGCCGCGGCGTGGACCAGGGCCGTTGTGTCCGGCCCGACGGCATACGTGTCGGTGGTGAGGAAGTGCGCGGTCATCCCCTGGATCAGCGACGCGGCGGCGAGGTCGAGTGCCAGCGCATCCGGGACCGGCACGAGCGAGCCCGCAGGGACGAGCGCATACGTCGCGGCCGACCCGAGATGCATCGCCCAGGCGACCCGGTCGCCGACGGCGACGCTCGTCACGCCCGGGCCGGTGCCGACCACCTCACCGGCCCCCTCCATCTGCGGCACGAAGGGGGTGGGCACCGGGTACCGACCCTCGCGCTGGTAGACGTCGATGAAGTTGACGCCGCTGGCGGCCACCCGGACCAGGACCTGACCGTCCTGCGGCACCGGTGGGGTCTGGTCTCGGACCTCGAGGACCTCCGGACCCCCGGGACGGGTGACGACGAGGGCGTGCGGTGCGGTGGGGGTCATGGGCTCTTCTCCTCGTGACGACCGGGCCGGGGTCAGTTGAGCGGGATCACCTTAAACGCCTCGCCCAGCCGGTCCTGGGGCAGACCCATCCGTTGGCCCATGAAGGCGCTCATCTGCCGCAGGAACGTCGGAAGCTCGTCCCCGCGGTGGGCGGTCTGCGACGCGTGCGCCCGCAGGGCGGCCACCTTGCGGTCGAACTGGTCCGTGATGTCGACGACGTGATCGGGGGTCGGATGGGCCATCAGCCAGATCTCGCCGACGTGCCAGAAGGGCAGGCCCTCCTCGTCGTGCAGTTCGGGCCAGGCGAACGGGTTCTCGGCGGCGGGGTAGCACGCGCGGACCGTGGCCTCGCCGGCCGCGAGGTGGTCGGGATGGCTGGCCTGGAGCCGGTCGTAGTTGCGTTCCGGACTCTGGCAGAGAACCCGCTGGGGCCGCACGTCGCGGATGACGCGGACGATCTCCTTGACGAGGTCCTGGGTCGGTGCGACCCACCCGTCCCGAAAGCCCTCGAGCCATCGCACGTCGGAGATCCCGACCGCGGCACTGGCCGCCTGTTGTTCGCGCTCCCGCAGCGCCGGGATGGCGGCGATGTCGGCGTCGGGTCGCGCGCCCTGCTCGCCGTGGGTGAGGCACAGCAAGGTGACCTCGATGCCGGCATCGGTCCAGGTCGCGGCCGTGCCCGCCGCACCGAAGTCGGCATCGTCGGGATGGGCGGCGACGATGAGGATGCGTTGCATCTCGGTATCAGGTCGGGGAGTGGCCACCTCCTCAGCGTAGAGATAGGGTCCGACCACCTCGAAGGAGCCCGCGGATGCCCGACAACACGTACATCCTGAAGAGTTATCGCTACCTGCGACTGGTCATGGTCGGACTGGTGCTCTGGCTCGCGCTGTCCGTCCTGCTGGAACTCCAGCAGACCGGCTTCGGATGCTGGCGCACGTCGATCTCGTCGTACTACTGGACCCCGGTGCGGGGGGTGTTCGTCGGGGTCCTGGTGTCGATCGGCATCGCCCTGATCGTGTTGCGCGGCAACACCGATCGCGAGGACGTGCTGCTCAACGTCGCGGGTGCCCTGGCGCCGGTCGTCGCGTTCGTGCCGATCCGGGACCCCCGGGAGTGCCAGTCCACCCCGTGGGCGGCCGAACCCGTCATGGGCGCGAACATCTTCAACAACGTCGGCTCGTTCCTGATCGCCGGCCTGCTCGCCACCGTCCTCGCCTGGTGGGTGGCGCGGCGCGACGGGGCGCGTGGCGGGCTCTCCCGCGGCGACCTCGTCGGGCTGCTCGTCACGCTCGGCCTCATCGCCGTGGGCGTCGGGCTCTTCGTCTGGGCCCGCGACTTCTTCGACCGGTGGGCGCACTACCTGGCCGCGATCCCGCTCTTCCTCGTCCTGCTCGTCGTCATGCTGCTCAATGCGATCTCCTACGCCCGCACGCGCGCCGCCGACGAGGGGCGCGACACGATCGCGCGCTCAGATCTGGCCAACCGCTACCTCGCCGTCGCGGTCGTCACGGTCGTGCTGGTCGTGACGCTGGGGCTGGTCACCTGGCTGGCCCATTGGCGGCACGGGACGTTCTGGCTCGAGGTCGTCGTGATCGCCGCCTTCGCGGTGTTCTGGGGTGTGCAGACCGCCGAGCTCTGGGACGAGCCGGACGGCCTGCGTCCGGACCCCGAGGGGATCACCGCGCGGACGGCTGCCGAAGGCCGCTGAGCACCGCGTCGAGCATCGGCGGGGTGAGCCGCTTGGTGAAGGTGTTGTGCGGGCTCACGTGGTAGCAGCCCACCAGCCGCACCGGGTGGCCGCCGGGGCGCTGCAGCACGACCTCTCGCCCGTGGCCGAACGCCGGCCTGGGATGCGGCACGTCCCACCCCATGGCGGCGGCCGCGGCCAGCACGCCCTGCCAGCCGATGGCCCCCAGCGTCATGATCGTGTGGACCTGCGGCGAGAGCTCCAGGTCGCGCGCCAACCAGGGGAGGCATGTCGCCCGCTCGTCGCCGGTGGGCTTGTTGGCCGGCGGCGCGCACCGCACGGTCGCGACGATGCGGACGCCGGTCAACTCCAGGCCGTCGCCGGCCCCCACCGAGGTCGGCTGGTTGGCGTACCCGGTGCGGTGCAGAGCGGCATACAGGAAGTCGCCGGAGGAGTCACCGGTGAACATCCGTCCGGTGCGGTTCGTGCCGTTCGCGGCCGGGGCGAGCCCGACGATCAGGACGGGGGCGGCCGGGTCGCCGAACGACGGGCCGGGGCGACCCCAATACGGTTGTGCCGCAAAGGAAGCACGTCGACCATCGCGGGCCACCGACTCCCGCCAGGCGACCAGCCGCGGGCAGGCCCGACAGACCGAGAGGCGCGCCTGCAGGTCCGGTATGCCGTCCGCCGACGCCGCCAGGCGTCGCACCTGCGCGGGTGTCCGGGCCACCGGTGTGTCCGCACTCGCTGGGTCGCCCGGCCACCCCGTCCCCGGCGGGACCGGTGACGGGAAGGCCTGCCCGGTCACTGGATGCGGATCCATGCGGCCACCGTAGGGCGCTCGCGGGTCTCGGGGTACTACGACCATCGCCCAATGGCGGCCGTCCATCGTCGGGCCCAACAGTGGGGTCAGCGGGTCGGATCGGCCGACCACATCTGACAGGAGGCACGAAATGCGCAGGTCAACGATCGCCCGATCGGTCCTCGTCGCGGCCCTGGGAGCAGCATGTCTGGGGGTGAGCGCACCATCGTCGTTCGCCAAGGGCATCGAGGTGCGCACCGTCGGACGGTGCACCGACGGTTCGACCGCGAAGCTCCGGGTGAAGACGGACAACGGCCGACTCGCCGTCGACTGGGAGGTGGACACCCCCCGGGTGGGCCAGGTCTGGACCTGGGCCCTGATCGACAACGCGGCCACTGTGGCGTCCGGTTCTGCGGTCACGACCGCACCCAGCGGATCGTTCACCGTCACGCGGCTCGTCGCGAACGCTGCGGGCGCCGACGTGGTCTCCGGAACCGCCACCAACGGTGCGACCGGCGCGACCTGCGTCGCGACGCTCACCTTCCCGGCCTGACCCGGCCCTGACACACTGCATCCCAGAAAGGGAACGACATGAAGCGCTTCCTCCTCCTCGCCCTCGGCCTCGTCGTCGCCGCCGTGCCGGCCGTCGTCGGACTCCTCGGCAATACCTCGTTCGCGCAGCGGCTCCCCATCCGGCCCCCGGTTTCGGCGACGGCCTCCGCCACGCCCAGCGGGACGCCGACGGTCAGTGCCAGCGCGAGCCCGGATGACCACGGCAGCGGTGGTCACGGCGCCGATGACGCGACGCCCGAGGCCTCGAGTAGCGAGACCGGCGACGACCACGGCAGCGGGGGCCACGGCGCCGACGACGCGACGCCCGAGGCCACGAGCAGCGCGACCCCCGATGACCATGGTGGCGATGCCGGAGGCTCGGGCAGTGGCAGCGGCTCCGGTTCCGGCAGTGGCAGCGGCTCCGGTTCCGGCAGTGGTTCGGGCAGTGGCTCGACCACGGGCGGCTCGACCGACGACTCCGGCTCCGGTGGCCATGGCTCAGACGACTGACGCCGTGCCCGCGGCCTCCCTGCCCGAGGAGGGCGGAGAGGCCGCGAGTGCGTGGCGTACGGTCGGCGCGGGTCATCCCGGCGCTGCCTTCGTCCCCTTGAACCTGCGTCGGATGGCCATCCAGCTCGGGGTCGGGATGGTGCTGGTCCTGGCGACGGTGGGACTCCTCGGGGTGCTGGCCGCTCGTCAGCTCGCCGAACGCGAGGCGGTCAACGACGCCGCTGCGCGTGCCGGGGTCCTCGCCGATGCCCTGGTCCAGCCGGCCCTGACCGACAGTCTTCTCAGGGGTGACGCCCAGGGCGTCGCCGACTTCGACACCGTGGTGCGCCGACAGATCAAGGGGCCGGACGTCGTGCGGGTCAAGCTGTGGCGCGGCGACGGGAAGGTGCTCTATGCGGACGAGCCCCAACTCATCGGCCGCACCTTCCCCCTGAGCGAGGACCAGTCACGAGCCATCGCCGATCCCTCGACCGTGGCCGACATCTCGAACCTGGGTGGTACCGAGAACGTCTTCGAGAGGGGCGACCGCCTCATCGAGGTCTACCGACCGATGTGGACCGAGTCGGGACAGCCGCTCCTGTTCGAGCTCTACACCTCCTATGAGCCGGTAGCCAGTCGAACCACCTCGCTATGGCGCGGCTTCGCCGGGGTGACCCTGAGCAGCCTCTTCCTCCTCGTCGTCCTGATGGCCCCGATCGTGTGGCGCCTGGTCGCGCGGGTGCGCGAGGGGGAAAGGGCCCGGACTCTCGCGCTCGAGCGGGCGGTCGAGGCCGGCGCGGACGAGCGTCGCCGGATCGCGGCCACCCTGCACGATGGCCCGGTCCAGGAACTGGTGGGCGCGTCGCTGGCGGTGGCCGGTGCCGCGCACGTCGCCGACCGCGCCGGCGACGCTCCCCTGGCCGCGGCGCTCCAGCACGCCGCGACCACGGTGCGCTCGAGCATCGGCGCCTTGCGCACCCTGCTGGTCGACATCTATCCGCCGGGGCTGGCCGCCGCAGGGCTGACAGCGACCCTGGCGGACCTGGCCGAAGGGGTGCGCCGACCCGACCTCGAGGTCGTCGTCCACGTGGACCCCGAGGACCGGCTGGCGCTGGACCCGGCGGCCCAACGCGTGGTCCACCAGGTCGCGCAGGAGTGCCTGCGCAACGCGGCCCGACATGCCGGTCCCGCCACGGTCCTGCTCACCCTCAGCCGCGAGGACGAGACCACGGTCGTCCTGGACGTCGTCGATGACGGGCGTGGGTTCGATGTGGACGAGGCCCTCGCCGACCCCGCCCCGGGGCACTTCGGCCTCCGACTGCTCGCCGACGCGGCCGCGCTGCCCGGCGCCCTCCTGCAGATCTCGAGTCGTCCCGGCGCCGGGACCCACTGGCGGCTGGCGCTCCGGGCGACGGAGGAGGGCCCGTGATCCGGGTGCTGCTCGTCGACGATCACCACCTCGTGCGAGTCGGCCTGGCCGCGCTCCTCGCCCAGGCCGGCGAGATCGTCGTCGTGGGGGAGGCCGAGGACGGTCGGGCCGCGATCACCGCGGTGACCTCCTGCGCGCCAGATCTGGTCCTGATGGACCTGTCGATGCCGGGCATGGACGGCATCGAGGCGACGAGGGCCATCCTCGCGGCGCACCCCGGGCTGCGCGTCCTCGTCCTGACCAGTTTCGCGGATCGCGACCGGGTCCGGGAGGCCGTCGCGGCCGGTGCCATCGGCTACGTCCTCAAGGATTCCCATCCGGACGCCCTGTTGGCGGCCGTCCGCGCCGCAGCCGCCGGCCACGTGCCGCTCGATCCGCGGGTGGCGGGAGCCCTGCTCCCCACGGAGGCGGGGGCGGCCGGGGCGCCCAGTGGGGTCGGCAGCCTTTCCCCCCGGGAGATCCAGGTGCTGGAACTCGTGGCCCGTGGCCTGGCCAACAAGCAGATCGGCCGCGCCCTGGGAATCACCGAACGCACCGTGAAGGCCCACCTCGGACGGGTGTTCCGAGCCCTCGGCGTGGCCGATCGCACGAGTGCAGCGCTGTGGGCGCGTGAGCACCTGACCTGAGTTCGCCGCGGGACACCGGGCGAGGGTCAGTCCGGCGAGAGGGGACGGGCGCGCCCCGCCTTGGTCTGGCTCCGCTGCCGCTTGGTGCTCAGGCGGCGTTCCTGGGCGCCCTTCGTCGGTGTCGTGGGGCGCCGTGGCGGCGGCGGCGGGGCGAGCGCCGCCGCGAGGGCCTCGGCCAGTCGCTCCCGGGCGGCGAGCCGGTTGCGGCGCTGCTGGCGGTGTTCCTGAGCGGTCACCGTGAGGCGGTCGACCCCGTTCGCCCCGAGGCGGGCTCGAAGTCGCCGCTGTTGGGCCGGGGTGAGGAGGGAATCGAGGGCGTCCAGCCAGACCTCGACCTCGACCCGGCTGTCGGTGGTGTTCACGCCCTGGCCGCCCGGACCGGAGGAGCGTGAGAACCGTTCGACGAGCAGGTCGGCGGGCACGACGAGACCGTGCAGGACCCCGGGGCCGGGCGCGACGACGAGGTCCATGACGTCATGGTCCCCCATGTGGGACAGTCGGGGCATGGCGGACATCAGGGATCAGGGTCAGCCGGGTGGACATCCGGTCGAGTACGACGTCGAGGACCAACTGCGGGCGGTCGAAGCGGGGCTGTTGGAGGGGGAGCGGCTGGTCGCCGTCTACGACGCCAAGGACGCGGGCACCGGCTTCATCGGCCTGACCGACCTGAGGGTGGTGCTCCAGGACGAGAGTTACGTCGGGGGCCGGGTCGCGCTGACGTCCATCCCCTACGGCGGGATCCACGCTGTCTCACTGGTGTCCAACAAGTCCTTCCTCGGCGGCTACGTCGAGGCGTCGACGGTGTCGATCACGATCTCGGGGAAGGTCTACGAGGTCGAGGTGCGCGGCCACGAGAAGGCCCGGCACGTCCACGACGTGATCCTGCACTACGCGTCGCGCAGCTGATCCTCGGTCGGCGGCTGTGCCCCGCCGGCCTCGTCACGGTCGGCCCACTCGAGCAGGGGGGCGAGGTCGAAGACCTGGTCGTCGATGTCGGCCATCGGGTCCCCGACGCGCGCGAACCGCTGCGGCATCGTCGCGATCGTGAAGTCGCCCGGTTCGGCGAGGTCGACCTCGTCCCAGCGGATCGGGGCCGACACCCGCCCCTCGGGAGTTCCGCGGACCGAGTAAGCCGCGGCGATCGTGTGGTCGCGGGCGTTCTGGTTGTAGTCGATGAAGACGGCGCCCGGGTCGCGGTCCTTGCGCCACCAGGTCGTCGTCACGTCCTCGGGGAGGCGGCGCTCGACCTCCCGGGCGAAGGCCAGGGCCGCGCGTCGCACGTCCTGGAATCCGTGCTCGGGCACGATGCGGACGTACACGTGCATCCCCTTGCCGCCACTGGTCTTGGGGTAACCGCGGGCCCCGAGTTCGGTGAGCACCTGGTGGGTGACGTGCGCGGCCCGCCGCACCACGGCATACGAGGCCTGCGGCATCGGGTCGAGGTCGATCCGCCATTCGTCGGGGATCTCGGTCTCGGGGCGCCGGGTGTTCCACGGATGGAACTCGACCGTGCTCATCTGCACCGCCCAGAGGACGTCGGCGAGTTTGGTGACGCACAGTTCGTCGGCGTGCAGCCCGTAGCGGGGGAAGTGCAGCCGGACCGTCTCGACCCACGGGGGAGCGCCCCGGGGGAGCCGCTTCTGGTGGACCTTCTCGCCGTCGACGCCGTCGGGGAAGCGGTGCAGCATGCACGGTCGGTCGCGCAGCGCGTTGACGATGCCGGGGCCGACCGCCTCGTAGTAGCGGGCCAGGTCGAGCTTGGTCTCCCCGCGCGCCGAGAAGTAGACGCGCTCCGGGTTGGAGATCCGCACGTCGAGGCCTTCGACGTCGAGGATCACCGGGTCGCCGAACTCGCCCGTGCGCGCCATACCGAGAGGGTATGCCGAGGGTCACGCTCGCCGTCGTCATGGACGCCCGGATCACCGGGTTAGGGTGGCGATCATGACCGACCAGGTGACCGTCCAACGGTTGATCCCCGCCCCGCCCGAGGCGATCTTCGCCCTGCTGGCCGACCCGAGCCGCCACCCCGAGATCGACGGGTCGGGGACGGTCGTCTCGCCCAAGTCCACCGGCTCGCGCCGGCTCTCGCTCGGTGACTCGTTCGGCATGGACATGGACTGGAAGGTCCGGTACGCGACCAAGAACGTCGTCACCGAGTTCCTCGAGGACCGGCGGATCGCCTGGCGCACCCTGGCGGCCAGCCCGCTCGACCTCGTGGTCACCGGGCGGACCTGGCGCTACGAGCTCGAGCCCACCGACGGCGGCACGATCGTGCGCGAGACCTGGGACATCTCGACCGAGGCGGTGCTCGCCCGCCCCTTCGTGCGCTCGATGGCGGAGATGACCCGCAAGAACATGGAGAAGACCCTCGAGCGGATCGAGCAGGTCGTCACCTCCTCGAGTTGAGTGCTCTCGATGGTGCTGGAGCACCGTGGAGCGCACTCAACTCGCGTGTCCTGGCCGCGACGTAGGGTTGGGGCGAGATGAGCACCTTGTTCGACGGCCTGTTCGGCCTGCCCGACGACCCCGCCCCCGAGGCCACGACCCCGGCCGCCGGGCGGGTGCGCCCGCGGGTCGACGCCGCGACCCATGACAGTGCCCACGCCGCGCTCGTCAACACCGCGGGCATCCCGGCCTGGGCCCTCGACGACGCCGATCCCGCCGACGCGCCCCCGGCCCGCCGGGAGGATGACGCCGGGGCCGGCTTCCGGCATACCCCCGCCTGGGGGGCGACCACCGCGGACCGGGAGGCGCTGCTGGACGGCCTCAACGACGAACAGCGCGCGGCGGTGCTCCACGAAGGCAGTCCGCTGCTCATCGTCGCCGGCGCGGGCTCGGGCAAGACGCGGGTGCTGACCCACCGGATCGCCCACCTGTTGGCGGCTCGCGGCGTGCAGCCCGGCCAGGTGCTCGCGATCACCTTCACGAACAAGGCAGCCGCCGAGATGCGCGAGCGGGTCACCGACCTGATCGGACCGCGAGCGCGGGCGATGTGGGTGATGACGTTCCACAGCGCGTGCGTGCGGATCCTGCGGCGCGAGGCCGCCAAGGTCGGGATGAGGTCGACCTTCTCGATCTATGACGCTGCGGATTCGCAGCGGCTGATGGCCATGGTGCTGCGCGACATGGATCTCGACCCGAAGCGCTACAACCCCCGCTCGTTCAGCCACCAGGTGAGCAACCTCAAGAACGAGTTGGTCGACGAGGAGACGTATGCCGCGGGGCGCAGCGAGGCCTCGCCGCACCAGGAGCAGGTGCTCGCCGAGGCGTACACCGCCTACCAGCGTCGGCTGCGGCAGGCCAACGCGCTGGACTTCGACGACATCATCATGACGACCGTGCACATGTTTCAGGCCTTCCCGGAGGTGGCCGAGCACTACCGGCGCCGGTTCCGCCATGTCATGGTCGACGAGTACCAGGACACCAATCACGCGCAGTACCAACTGATTCGCGAGCTCGTGGGGTCGTGGGACGGCCGTGGCCCGGGCCGAAGCGAGTATGCCGTCGAGCCCAGCGAGTTGGTCGTCGTCGGGGATGCCGACCAGTCCATCTACGCCTTCCGCGGCGCGAGCATCCGCAACATCGTCGAGTTCGAGCAGGACTACCCGAGCGCACGCACGATCCTCTTGGAACGCAACTACCGGTCGACCCAGACGATTCTCTCGGCGGCCAACGCGGTCATCGCGCGCAACGAGGGCCGCCGGCCCAAGAACCTGTGGACCGACTCCGGGTCGGGCGCGGCGATCGTCGGCTACGTCGGCGACAACGAGCACGACGAGGCGAGTTTCGTCGCGCGCACCATCGACAAGCTCGGCGACGAGCACGGCCTCAAGCCCAAGGACGTCGCGGTGTTCTACCGCACCAACGCCCAGTCCCGGGCGCTCGAAGAGGTGTTCGTGCGGGTGGGCCTGCCCTACAAGGTCGTCGGCGGCACCCGCTTCTACGAGCGGCGCGAGGTCAAGGACGCGCTCGCCTACCTGCGCGTGCTCTCCAACCCCGAGGACACGGTCAACCTGCGACGGATCCTCAACGTCCCCAAGCGGGGGATCGGTGACCGGGCCGAAGCGTGCGTGGCGGCGCTGGCCGAACGCGAACGGATCTCCTTCGTCGCCGCCCTCGGCCGGCCCGAGGACGCCCCGGGCATCGCCACCCGATCGGTGACCTGCATCAAGGGGTTCACGGCGTTGCTCGAGGACCTCGGGCGGGTCCGCGACGACGACGACGCGGGCATCGGCGACCTGCTCGAGGCCGTCATCGACCGCTCCGGTTATCTCGCGGAACTGCGGGCCAGCCACGACCCCCAGGACGAGACCCGGATCGAGAACCTCGCCGAACTCGTCGCCGTGGCGCGGGAATTCGACGAGGAGCGGGCCGGGACCGGCGAAGTCGCGGCCCTCGAGGACTTCCTGGAGCGGGTCTCACTGGTGGCCGACGCCGACGAGATCCCCGACGCACCGGCCGATGGCGCCGAGGGTGCGGCCCAAGGCGCCGACCTCGGGGTCGTGACCCTCATGACGCTGCACACGGCCAAGGGGCTCGAGTTCCCCGTGGTGTTCCTCACCGGCCTCGAGGACGGCACCTTCCCCCACCTGCGCAGCCTGGGTGATCCCAAGGAGCTCGAGGAGGAGCGGCGGCTTGCCTATGTGGGCATCACCCGCGCCCGCGAGCGGCTGCACCTCTCGCGCGCCCAGGTCCGATCGGCGTGGGGCGCACCTCAGTTCAACCCACCCAGTCGGTTCCTCGACGAGATCCCGAGCCACCTCGTCGACTGGGAGCGCGAGCTGGCGGGCGCGGCCGCGATCGGTCGGAGGGACCAGCGGCCCGCGGTGGCGACCCTCGGGTCGCGACCCGGTGTGCGGTCGCCGGGCAACCGTCCGCCGATCCACCTCACGAAGGGCGAACGGGTGACCCACGACTCGTTCGGGCTCGGCACTGTCATCGACACCCGCGGCGACGGGGAGAAGGCGCAGGCCCGGGTGGACTTCGGCGGCGACACCGGCGTGAAGTGGCTGCTGCTGCGATACGCACCCCTCGAGAAGCTCTGACCCCCCGTTGGCCCATTTGTGACACCAGGTTCGTCGGGTCTGAGGGGTCTGGGCGCCTGAGGGTCCAGTTTGTGACACCAAGTTCGTCGGGTCCGATACGTCTGGGCGCCTGCGGGTCCAGTTTGTGACACCAGGTTCGTTGAGCACCCCCGAGCGCGGGATTCGGGGCCCCGGCTTCGGCCCGGGGGGGCGGCATACGAACTAGGGGTCACAAATGGGGACCCGGGGGGGGCCGGGGCGGGCGCGGCCTACGAACCTGGGGTCACAAATGGGGACCCGGGGGAGCCGGAGCGGGCACGGCCTACGAACTTGGTGTCACAAATGGGGACTCGGGGGCGCCGGGGCGGGCGCGGCATACGAACCTGGGGTCACAAATGGGGACTCGGGGGCGCCGGAGCGGGCGCGGCATACGAACCTGGG
>WBZS01000447.1_pt1 | contig 54656 bp, 51 predicted proteins | sample 5204201 | NCBI WGS metagenome assembly WBZS01 (sample SAMN12344357, study PRJNA552823) | activated sludge metagenome | biome: Activated sludge suspended growth; feature: Nitrification reactor; material: Wastewater; isolation source: activated sludge from nitrification reactor of wastewater...
CACCCTGGGCGTGCGCCGGCACCGAGCCAACACCCGCCTCGCACAGCAGTGCGACAGGCATGGCCAATGCCAACCAGAAAACAACGCGCCAGCTCTTCGCCGACATGATCCGAAGCTGCGGCATTCGCGGATATGCCCTCATGACGTGCCGACCCCCCGATTACACGTGCCCTTGCGACCGTCGGCATCGGTCGCTGCAGGCTCACCCGACGAGCAAAACCCGTGACTTGCGGGCTCGGATACCGGCACTGAAGACCTATGGCCTCGCCAGCGCCTCGATCCGGGACCACCCCGCCGTTCGGCGGATCGTTCGGGCATCCCCGTCCATCTGAAAAGCCACCCCAACCCTGCCCGAACCGGCACGGTTTCCCATGAGGCGTACTCCTCAAACCAGCTTTGTCTTTTAACGATTCAGCAAGGGCCCTGGAAGTGGCAAGAATACGTCACCGGCCATGATTCGGCCGGTTCCTAACCGATGCCGCGGAACCAGCCCCGGATGATCGGACTGTCGTTGTAGAAGGCGAAGATCATCAACGACAAAACGATCGCCAGACCGATGCGGAACCCGATCTCCTGCGTGCGCTCGCTCAAGGGCCGGCCACGCAGTGCCTCGGCGGCGTAGAACATCAGGTGACCACCGTCCAGAAGCGGGATCGGGAACAGATTGATCAGGCCGACGCTGACCGAGATGAACCCGGTCAGAAATATCAAGTCGAGCAACGATTTGCGCGCCACCTTGCCGGCGATGTCGGCGATCCGGGCGGGGCCGCCGAGCTGATCCACGCACTGACGGCCGCGCACCATCTCGGCCAGGTAGCCGAGGGTGCCGCTGATCACCGTTCCAACACGCTCGACGCCCAGCCACATGGCAACCGGCAGCGAGGGGTGCGTGCTGATGGTCGTGCTCGCCGTCGGCATGCGCTTGATGCCGATGCCGACCCAGCACTGCGGCTGGCCCCGGTCGTCCGCCTGCTGGGCCATGTGCGGCACCACCTTGAGCGGTGTCAGAGCGCCGTTGCGCAGCACACGGATGTCGAGTTCGCGACCGACCGCCGTGGCCACGATCATCTGCACGTCCTCGAAGCTGGCGATGGGCCGGCCGTTGATCTCGCGGATCAGGTCGCCGGTCTGGAAGCCGGCCTTGGCGGCTGGCGAGTCCGGCACGACGCCATCAACCCGGGCTTCCGAGCTGTGGACGCCGAAGGCCCAAAACCAGAAACCGAAAATAATGATTGCGAGCAGGAAGTTGACCAGCGGCCCGGCGGCCACCACGGCGGCCCTCTGCCAGACCGGCTTGTGATGGAACGAGCCGGCCCGCTCCTCCTCGGTCATCGTATTGTGGCTGCCCCGCGAGGGCTGGCTGGCCGCGTTCTCGTCGTCCATGAACTTGACGTAGCCGCCGAGCGGAATGGCCGCGATACGCCAGCGCGTACCCTGGCTGTCGACCCAGGCGGCCAGTTCCGGCCCGAATCCGAGCGAGAAGGCCTTGACCTTGACGCCGCACCAGCGGGCGACGAGGAAGTGCCCCATCTCGTGCACGAACACGACGATGGTCAGCACGAACAGGAAGGCGAGCGGCAGCGTCAGCCGATCGATCAGGCCTTCCCACAAGCTCAACATCACGGACGACACTCCCAACGCTCTGACAAAGCCAGGCTTCTTTTCTCAATCCCGCGGCCGAACCGCGACGGGCAGCTGCAGATCCAGCCCGGCGCCGTGCGCAAACGCCGTTAACCGTGACGCATATAGCCCGTCCCTGCGCCGGCAAACAGGCTCTCACGGAAATAATCAACGTGGCGAGGCGCGCGAAACCATGGCCCTTCCGGGGCCGTTTGCCTGCGCCGCCGCCGAACCAGTCATTGCGCGAGGCAGGGGTCGCGCAGCAGGGATCGTGCCAGAGCGCGGGCCTCGGCATCGACCGCCAGCACATCGGCGAGGGTGGCGGCCGGCCGCATCAGACCGCGCGCGTCGGCGGCGTCCAGGGTCTCGCGCACCAGGCGGGCGATGTCGAGGAAGGCGAGGCGCTTGCCCAGGAACGCCTCGACCGCAATCTCGTTGGCGGCGTTCATGATGGCCGGGGCCGCGCCACCGCGTCGCAAAGACTCCTTCGCCACCTTGAGGGCGGGAAAGCGCGCCTCGTCCGGGGCCTCGAAGGTCAGGGTCGCGATCTTGACCAGGTCGAGCCGCTCGGTCGGCGCCTCCATCCGGGCCGGCCAGGCCAGCGACAGCGCGATGGGCGTACGCATGTCCGGGCAGGACAGCTGGGCCAGCACCGAGCCGTCGCGGTAGGTAACCAGACAATGGACGATCGACTGCGGGTGCACCACGCAATCGAGCTGCTCGGCCGAGACCGGAAACAGGTGGTAGGCCTCGATCAGCTCCAGCCCCTTGTTCATCAGGCTGGCGCTGTCGATGGTGATCTTGGCCCCCATCGACCAGTTGGGGTGCTTCAGGGCCTGCTCGGGCGTGGCGGCGGCGATCTGCTCGTAGCTCCAGGTGCGGAACGGCCCGCCCGAGGCCGTGAGGATGATCTTCTCGATATCTCGCGCGGCGTTGGCGCCAAGCGCCTGGAAGCCGGCGGAATGCTCCGAATCGACAGGCAGCAGCTCGGTACCGTGGCGGCGCACGGCGTCCATGAACACGTCGCCGGCCGAGACGAGGCATTCCTTGTTGGCGAGCGCCAAACGCCGTCCCTGGGCGACGGCGGCGAAGGTCGGCTCCAGACCGGCCGCGCCGACGATCGACGCCATGACGCAATCGGCCGGCCGCGAGGCGGCCTCGACAAGGGCCGACCGCCCGGCGGCGGCCTCGATACCGGACCCCGACAGGCAGGTCTTCAGCTCGGCATAACAGGCCTCGTCGCCGATCACCGCCATGCGCGCCTTGTGGCGAACAGCCAGCTGCGCCAGCTTGGCGGCGTTGCTCTGGGCCGTGAGCGCCACGACCTCGAAGCGGTCCGGATTGCGCGCCAGCAGATCGAGCGTGCTGTCGCCGATGGAGCCGGTGGCGCCGAGCACGGAGACGCGACGTGGCGCGGCGGCGGCAATGTCGCCCTGCGCCGGTGTGGTATCGGGTGCGCCGGCCGTCATGCCGAACGGACCTTGTTGCAACGCATGTTGGTGGTCTCTCCCATGGTCGTATCGTCCGTCGTGACGGGCCATCCGTGACGGGCCATCGTCGTTCGCAGTGGGGGCGCCCCCAATTCGCAGCCGCCCCACGCCCGTAGCGCCCCAGTCGCCGTCCCCCCGTCGCCGTCTCCCGACAGCCGCAAGCACGCCAGCTTCCTCCCGGGGCGCCCGGCCGGCAAGCCATCAATGCGGCGAAGCGCTATACCGCGGCCGGTGAACCGCCGTCATTGGACTCATGGACCTCAAGTGGACTCATGGACCTCGGGGCGTCACGGGCCGAGCAGCAGCGCCTTGGCCGGCACGCGCCAGTCGATGAGCAGGCTCGCCAGCGCCGCCACCACGGCAACCGGCACGATCGAGTCCATGCGATCGAGAAAGCCGCCGTGTCCCGGGATGAGGCCGCTCGAATCCTTGACGTCGAAGCGGCGCTTCAAGGCCGATTCGGCCAGATCGCCGGCCTGCGCGATGAGCGCCAGCGCCAGCGCCCCCAGGCCGAGGCGAAGAGCGCCGCCGCCGAGCACGAACTGCGCGTAGGCGGCCCCGGCCAGGGCCGCCGTGCCGACACCGCCGACGAAGCCGGACCACGTCTTGCCGGGCGACACGCGCGGCCACAACTTCGGCCCGCCGATGCTGCGGCCGAAGGCGAAGGCGGCGATGTCGGTCGTCCACACCACGAGGAACAGGAACAGGATGGCCTGCAGGCCGTATGGCTTGCCGCCGGCGCGCAGCCAGACGAGCGCGATCGACGGTAGCCCGACGTAGAGCACGCCCAGCGCCGACAGCAGGGCGCCGGACCCCGCGCGCAGCGGCATCACCACGACGGCGCCGAGCACCACCACCACCAGCGCCATGGCGGCGTAGCCGGACGCGGTCAACAGCACGGCGGCGACCGCGCTGGCCGCCTGCAGCCAGAAGGCAGCGTCGAGCCCGGTGCCACGCACGACGCGCGCCCACTCCCAGCTCATGACGGCCGCCACCAGGCCGACCAGCAGCGCGAAGGTCCAGGTGTCGATCACGGTCAGCGCCAGCGCCACCGCGGCCAGGATCGCCCCCGAGGCAAGGCGCGCCTTCAGCTCGCGTGCGCGCCGCGCGGCGGCGTCGGTGGCGGCGTCGGTGGCCGGGCCCTCCGCCGGCGCTGCGGCGGCGGCCGATGCGTGACCGGTCCTGGATCGTTCGTCGGCCATTGTTGCCTGCCTCACCCGGTCGAAGCGTGGCTCAGGCCACCGAAGCGGCGCTCGCGCGCACGGAACTCGGCTATGGCGCACTCCAGCTGCTCGCGTCCGAAATCGGGCCAGTAGCCGTCGAGAAACACGAACTCGGCATAGGCCGCCTGCCAGAGCAGGAAGTTGGACAGCCGCATCTCGCCGCTGGTGCGGATCAGCAGGTCCGGATCGGGAATGCCGTGCGTATCCAGTTCGGCCTCGAGGCGCTCGACAGTGACGTCGGCGGCGGCGAGCCGGCCGGCGGCGACCGCCTCGGCCAGCTGGCGGGCGGCGCGCGCGATCTCGGCGCGGCTGCCGTAATTGAAGGCGATGACGAGGTTCAGCGCCGTGTTGGTCGACGTCAGGTCGACGGCCTCGTCGATCAGCGCCATCAACTCCGGGTCGACGTTCTGGCGCTCGCCAATGATCCTGATCCGCACGTTCTCCTGGTGCAGCTCAGCAAGGTCGCGGCGGATGAAGCGCTTCATCAGCCCCATCAGGTCGTCGATCTCGTCGGCCGGACGGGACCAGTTCTCGGACGAGAAGCTGTACAGCGTCAGATAGGGGATGCGCAGCTCGCGCGCGGCGCGCACCGTACGGCGCACCGCCTCGACGCCCTGGCGATGGCCGAGCGTGCGCGGCAAGCCGCGCTCCTTGGCCCAGCGCCCGTTGCCGTCCATGATGATGGCGACATGGCTGAGCGGAGAGACCTCCTCCGCCCGGTCAACACCTTGTGCGCCCTGGCTCACGTTGCGTCGCTCACGATGCGTCCACGATGCTCTCTGGCGCGTACTGCACTGCGCGCTCCTGGCTTGACCGCGTGCCCGGGATACCGCCGCCCGTCCTGCGCAGCGCATCGGCGGGCGCGAGCGAGGAAGCATGCATATCCTATCCGGTCGACGCGGGATAGCCGCCGCAGGACGCAAGACCTCGATCCGATCTTGCGACGCGGCGCGGCCTCAGACCTTCTGGATTTCGGCTTCCTTGGTGGCGAGCAGCTGATCGATCTCTTTCATGAGCTTGTCGGTCAGCTCCTGCACCTTGGCCGAGTGCTTGTGATGGTCGTCCTGGCTCATCTTGGCATCTTTCTCGAGCTTCTTCAGAAGCTCCATGCCGTCGCGGCGCACGTTGCGGACCGCCACCTTGCTCTGCTCGGCGTACTTGTGCGCGAGCTTGACCAGCTCCTGGCGGCGATCCGCGGTGAGCATCGGCATCGGCAGGCGCAGGATCTGGCCGTCCATGATCGGATTGAGGCCGAGGTTGGCCTCCCGGATGGCCTTGTCGACCGCCTGCACGTTGGAGCGGTCCCAAACCTGGACCGAGATCATGCGCGGCTCCGGCACCGTCACCGTGGCCACCTGGTTGAGCGGCATCTTGGAGCCGTACACCGTCACCTGCACCGGATCGAGCAGATGCGAGCTGGCGCGGCCCGTGCGCAGGCCGGCGAGTTCGCGCTTCAGCGCCTCGACGGAGGCGTGCATGCGCTTGTCGAGTTCCTTGATGTCGAAGGCCATGGCCTCGGTCTCCCCTTCGTCTCCTGCCCGCGACCGGATCGACCGGTCGCCGACGTTGTCAAAATGCACCACGCGGCCCCGGAGGCATCGGCTCCGGCTGCGGCCGGCGGGTCCCGGGTGCGGCGAGCCGGCCGCGGTGCTGCCCGGCACGAACCGGAAACGCCCAAGGGGCCCGCGCCCCGCTCAGGCCGTGCCCTCGTCCGTCACCAGCGTTGCGCGTGCCGTTCCCCGCAGGAGCTTGAGCAGATTGCCCGGCTCGTCGATGGAGAACACAATTACCGGAAGATGATTGTCGCGAGCAAGGGCGATGGCGGCGCCATCCATGACCTTGAGGTCGCGCGCCAGCACGTCGGCGTGGCTCAGCCGTTCATAGCGGACGGCGGCCTTGTCCTTCTTCGGATCGGCGGAATAGACGCCGTCCACCTGCGTCGCCTTGACCACGGCCTGGCAGTTCATCTCGACGGCGCGCAGCGTCGCTGCCGTGTCGGTGGTGAAGAACGGGTTGCCGGTGCCGGCGGCGAAGATGACGACGCGGCCCTTCTTCATGTGGTGCAGCGCCTTGGGGCGCACGTAGGATTCGCAGACCGTCGGCATCGGGATGGCGGACATGACGCGGGCCGAGGCGCCGGCAGCCTCCAGCGCGCCCTGGAAGGCCAGCGCGTTCATGACGGTGGCCAGCATGCCCATGTAGTCGGCGGTGGCGCGGTCCATGCCCTTCGCCGCCCCCTGCAGGCCGCGGAAGATGTTGCCGCCCCCGACCACGACCGCGATCTCGGCCCCGGCGTTGACGCCGTCGGCGACATCGCGCGCCAGCCGTGACACCACGCTCATGTCGAGGCCGTAGCCGGCGCCGCCCATCAGCGCCTCGCCCGACAGCTTCAGCAGCAGCCGCCGATAGACCAGCCCGCTATCCTTGCTCGCCATATTCGTCTCCCGCCGCATTGCGGCATCAAAACGCGGCCCCCGCGCGAAGCCGCGCCCGCGGGCACACAAGAAAAAGGCCGGCGCCCAGATGGAGCCGGCCTTTCGCAACCTGCTGACCTCAGCCCTTCATCGTGGCAGCGACCTCGGCGGCGAAGTCCTCTTCCTTCTTCTCGACGCCGTCGCCGAGCGCGAAGCGAACGTAGCCCTTGATCTTGATCGGCGCGCCGACCGCCTTCTCGTGCTCCTTCGCCGCCTGGGCGACGCTCTTGGCGTTGTCGTGGATCCAGGCCTGGTCGACGAGGCAGAAGTCCTTGGCGTAGCTCTTCAGGCTGGAGGCCATGATCTTCTCCATGACCTCCGGCTTCTTGCCGGCGTTCTTCTCGGTCAGGATCGCCTTCTCGCGTGCCATGATGTCGGCCGGCACGCTCTCGAGATCGAGCGCCACCGGATTGGCGGCGGCAACGTGCATGGCGATCATGCGGCCGAGTTCGTTGAGCTTGGCCTTGTCGCCGGTGCTCTCCAGCGCCACCAGCACACCGAGCTTGCCGAGGCCATCGGCGACGCGGTTGTGGATGTACTCGGCGACGACGCCGTCCTTGACCTCGATGGTCGTCGTGCGGCGCACCGTCATGTTCTCGCCGATGGTGGCGATGGCCTCCTTGACGACGGCCTCCACGCTCTCGGACTTGCCGGGGAACTTGGCGGCGAGCAGCTTGGCGACATCACCCTTGGCAGCCGGCGCCAGCGTGGTGATCCTGCGCACCATGTCCTGGAACTGCTCGTTGCGAGCGACGAAGTCCGTCTCCGAGTTGACCTCGACGACGGCGCCGGTCTTGCCCTGGGCGAGTACGCCGACCAGCCCCTCGGCGGCGACGCGGCCCGACTTCTTGGCCGACTTGGCGATGCCCTTCTTGCGCAGCCAGTCGATGGCCGCCTCCATGTCGCCCTTGGTCTCGGTGAGCGCGGTCTTGCAGTCCATCATGCCGGCGCCGGTGCGCTCGCGCAGCTCCTTGACCATATTCGCGGTGATCGTCGTCATGGCATCAGCCTTTCGGGTTGGGGCTTGGCGGATCGCGCATGTTCTGATGCGCTCGTGCTCGGAGCCCTGGCGTGCATAGGGAAACGGCGTCGGCTGCGTCGTCAGGCGGACATCTCTTGCCCGCGCCAGCCGATCAAAAGCAAACCGGACCTGGCCGACACGCGGCCAAGTCCATCAGGTTTTTCTGTCCGCACGGCGGCGCAAGACCGTCTCGCGCCCGTGACCCGTCAGGTCGCCGAGGCGTCGACCAGCTTCTTGGCCTGGCCAACCCAGTCGTCCGTCGTGACCTGGCCCTTGAGACGCAGCTTGCGGTCGAGAGCGTTGGCATGGTCGGCGTCGAGGTCGGCGAGCTGCCAGAAGTGGTAGACGCCGGCGTCGTTGAGCTTCTGCTCGAGCTTGCCGTTGATGCCGGTGATGCGCTTCAGGTCGTCGGCCTCGCCGCGCGCGGCCTCGATGCCCTTGAACACGATGGTCGGCACGTTCTCGGCCGGGGGCGCCTCGGAGGCACCGACGTCGACGCCGGCCGAGGTCTGCGCGCGCTCCAGGCCGTCGAGGGCGGCGCGGGCGACGAGATCGCAGTAGAGCGTGATGGCGCGTCCGGCGTCATCGTTGCCCGGAACCGGGAAGTCGATGCCGTCGGGATCGCAGTTGGTGTCGACGATGGCGACGATCGGGATGCCGAGCTTCTTGGCCTCCTGGATCGCGATCTGCTCCTTGTTGGTGTCGATCACGAACAGCAGGTCCGGCGTGCCGCCCATGTCCTTGATGCCGCCGAGCGACTGGTTGAGCTTGTCACGCTCGCGCGAGATGTTCAGGATTTCCTTCTTGGTACGCCCCTGCGGATCGGCCAGGATATCGTCGAGCTGCCGCAGGCGGCGGATCGACTGCGAAACCGTCTTCCAGTTGGTCAGCGTGCCGCCGAGCCAGCGGTGGTTCATGAAGTACTGGGCCGAACGCTTGGCGGCTTCGGCGATCGAATCGGAAGCCTGGCGCTTGGTGGCCACGAACAGCACGCGGCCGCCGCCGGCGACGGTGTCCGAGATCTTGACCAGCGCCTGATGCAGCAGCGGCGTCGTCTGCGTCAGGTCGACGATGTGGATGTTGTTGCGCGAGCCGTAGATGAACGGGGCCATCTTCGGGTTCCAGCGGTGCGACTGGTGACCGAAGTGAACGCCAGCTTCCAACAGCTGACGCATGGTGAACGCGGGAAGCGCCATGAAATCGTTATCCTTTTCCGGTTTGACCGCCGCGGAACCGAAAGAAGGCCCGCCGAACGGGTGGCATCGGCCACCAGAAACGGCAAAAACCCACCGGAGCGCTTCAGCGGGGCTTTTCATCCGCCGTCGCGCGAGTGGTTCCACGTGTGGAGTGCACCCTCATGGGTGCGCGCGCCTTATAGCGCCGCTTTGCCGGCGTTGGCAAGCACGGCCCGGCTGACGCCATCTCGTTGACCAGCGCGCACACCATGATCAGCAGGATTTCGACGATGCCGCAGACAAACAAGAGGACGTTCGCCCAAAGACCTTCGGCTGGGCGATGCCACAACCGGTCGACGACCCAGCCCATTGTCAACACCCGCGCCGAATACGGTGATCCTCGGCGCAACGAAATTCAAGAAACCGAATAGAATGGGGTCCAAGGCGCGGACTCAAATGGATTCGACCGAACTCACGGCGAACCATATATCCGCGCCCTGATTTTTGCGTTAAAGCGGGCTTCCCGCGCTCCGCGCCCTCAGCGCTTCTCGCGCTCCTGGTCGCGCTGCCAGTAGACCAGCATGACGGACACGATCGCCGTCAACACCATCGTGGTCTGGATGTCGCCGCGCTGGATGAAAGCGAGCCAGTTGCTGATGCCCTGGGAAGACGTGCCCTTGGCCATCAGCATGGCGTTGCCGAGAATCAGTGCCAGCACGACAAGGCACGTCAGCGCGACGGAAACCACCACCTGCAGCGAGCGTTTGACCGGGCGCGGCACCGACAGCTTCTTCTTGCTTCCGGGCACCGCGAGAATGGTCTTTTCCGACATGCTCAGACCTCCAATTGGTTGTGCAAGCTGCCGAATCTAGCTGATTCGGCGCCCGTGCGGAGCATCCCGGGTTGCATCCACTCCGACCTGGCGCCGCCCCGGCGCGCGCCGCTCCCCTGATGCTCCCCCCGTCACGCCGCCTTGCGTTTCTCCGCCGCCAGCTCGGCGAGCTGCTGCACGAACGTCCGCACGCCCTTGAGCCGCACCTCGGGGAGATCCCAGTCGGCCTTGATGACGAGGCGCTGATCGGGCTGCACCTTGAGCAGACCGCGCGATTTCTGCACCACCTGCACGAGCCCTTCCGGATTGGCGAACGCATTCTTGCGGAACACCAACACGGCGCCCTTCGGCCCGGCGTCGATCTGGGCCACGCAGGCATGCCGGCACAGCGCCTTGATCTCCATAACGTCGAGCAGATGACGCACCTCCTCGGGCAGTTCGCCGAAACGGTCGACCAGCTCGGCGGCGAAGGCGTCGATGTCGGCGCGCACCTCCAACCCCGACAGGCGACGATAGAGCCCGAGGCGCAGCTGCAGGTCGGCGACGTAGGTTTCCGGGATCAGCACGCTGGTGCCGAGGCTGATCTGCGGGCTCCACTGCTCCTGGCCCTCGCCGAGATCGCCGCCCTTCAGCATCTGCACGGCCTCTTCCAGCATGGATTGGTACAGCTCGAAGCCGACCTCGCGGATGTGGCCCGACTGCTCCTCGCCGAGCAGGTTGCCGGCGCCGCGGATGTCCATGTCGTGCGAGGCGAGCGTGAAGCCGGCGCCCAGCGTGTCGAGCGACTGCAGCACCTTGAGGCGGCGCTCCGCACCTTCGGTCAGCCCCTTGCCGGGCGGGGTCGTGAAGTAGGCATAGGCCCGCGCTTTCGAGCGGCCGACGCGGCCGCGCAGCTGGTAGAGCTGGGCGAGACCGAACATGTCGGCGCGGTGCACGATGAGCGTATTCGCGTTCGGCACGTCGAGGCCGGATTCGACGATCGGCGTCGACAGCAGCACGTCGAAACGCCCCTCGTAGAACGCCGTCATGACGTCCTCCAGCTCGGTCGGCGACAGCTGGCCGTGCGCGCGCGCCACCTTCAGCTCGGGCGCGACTTCCGCGATGAAGGTCGCCACCTCGTCGAGGTCGGAGATGCGCGGCACCACATAGTAGGTCTGGCCGCCGCGATAGCGCTCGCGCTTCAGGGCCTCGCGCAGGATGACCGGATCGAACGGCGAGATGTAGGTGCGCACGGCGAGACGGTCGACCGGCGGCGTGGTGATCAGTGACAGCTCGCGCACGCCGGTCAGGGCGAGCTGCAAGGTGCGCGGGATCGGCGTCGCCGTCAGCGTCAGCACGTGCACATCCTCGCGCAGCGCCTTCAGGCGCTCCTTGTGGCCGACGCCGAAGTGCTGCTCCTCGTCGACGATGACGAGGCCGAGCCGCGCGAACTGGATCAGCTTGCCGAGCAGCGCGTGCGTGCCGACGACGATGTCGACCTGGCCGTTCTTCAGGCCGTCGCGCACCTCGGTCATATCCTTGGCGGCGACGAGGCGGGAGGCTTGCGCGATGCGGATCGGCAGGCCCTTGAAGCGCTCGCTGAAGGTGCGGAAATGCTGGCGCGCCAGCAATGTCGTCGGGACCACCACGGCGACCTGCAGGCCGGCCATGGCGGTCACGAAGGCGGCGCGCAAGGCGACCTCGGTCTTGCCGAAGCCGACGTCGCCGCACACGAGGCGGTCCATCGGGCGCCCCTGCGCGAGGTCGCCGAGCACGTTCTCGATGCTCTGCGCCTGGTCGTCGGTCTCGTCGTAGGGGAAGCGCGCCACGAACTCGTCGTAGGTGCCGTGCGGCGCCTCGATGACCGGGGCTTCCTTCAGCTGGCGCAGGGCCGCGATCTTGATCAACTCGCCGGCGATCTCGCGCAGCCGCTTCTTGAGCCTGGCCTTGCGCGACTGCCAGCCGACGCCGCCGAGCTTGTCGAGCGCGCCGTCGCCCTGCTCCTCCGAGCCGTAGCGCGACAACAGCTCGATGTTCTCCACTGGCAGGAACAGCTTGTCGCCGCCCGCATAGATCAGCTCGAGGCAATCATGCTGGGCGCCGAGCGCCGTGATGGTCTTCAAGCCTGCGAAGCGTCCGATGCCGTGATCGGCATGCACGACGAGATCGCCGACGCCGAGGCTCGCGGCCTCGGTGAGCACATCGACGGCCTTGCGCGCGCGCCGGCGCGGGCGCACGAGACGATCGCCCAGGATGTCCTGCTCGCCGATGACCGCGATCTCGTTGGTCTCGAATCCTGCCTCCAGCGGCAGCACGCCGAGCCCCGTGTGCCCCGGCGGCAGCGCCAGGGCCTCTGCGAAGCTCTCGACCTTGACGATATCCTCGAGCTTGTGGTCGGCGAGCAGCGTCACGAGACGCTCGCGCCCGCCCGGCGTCCAGGCCGCCACCAGCACGCGCTTGTGCTTGCCCTGCAGGGTGCGGATATGGCCCACCACGGCATCGAACACATTGAGGTCGGCATTCTGCCGCTCGGGCGCGAAGTTGCGGCCCGCGCGCCCGTGATAGGAGCGCACGTTGGCGCTCTCCCCCTCCTCGAACGGGGTCATGCGGCGCACGACGTGGCCCTTCAACGCCGCCGCCCACCCCTTGCCATCGAGATACATGAGTTCGGGCGGCACAGGCTTGTAGGGCGGCGCGCCGAAGCGCTCGGCTTCCAGCGATTCCAGTCGCGCCTTGTAGTGCTCGTCGATCAGCTCGAAGCGGCGGCGCACCGCCTCGTCGCCGCCGTGGTCGAACGACAGCTCGACACCCGGCATGTAGTCGATCAGCGTCTCGAGACCTTCATGGAACAGCGGCAGCCAGTGCTCCTGGCCCGGATAGCGCTGCCCCGCGCTCACCGCCTCGTAGAGCGGATCGCCGATCGTGTTGCCGCCGAACAGCTCCACGTAGCGGCGGCGGAACACGGCGGTCGCGGCATCGCCATAGGCCACCTCGCTGATCGGCATCAGCGCGAGCTTCTGCACCACCTTGGCCGTGCGCTGGCTCTGCGGATCGAACGCCTTGATGCTCTCGATGGTGTCGCCGAAGAAGTCGAGCCGCACCGGCTGCGAGCGGCCCGGCGGATAGAGATCGAGGATGCCGCCGCGCACCGCGTACTCGCCCGGCTCCATGACGGTGCCGACGCGCGTGTAGCCCGACAGCTGCAAGGTGTGCGTGAAGCGGCCCATGTCGAGGCGCTGGCCGGCGGCGAGCGGTTTCAACATCTGCTTCAGGTAGACGCGCGGCGGCACGCGCTGCAGGATGGCGTTCACCGTCGTGAGCACGATGGTCGGCTCTTTGCGCGAGCCGAGCGTCAGGCGGGCGAGCGCCGCGATGCGCTTGGCCACGATTTCGCTGTTGGGGCCCACACGATCATACGGCACCGTATCCCAGGCCGGGAACGGGATCACCTTCACCTTCGGCGCGAAGAAGGCCAGCGCCTGCTCCAGCGCATCGAGGCGGCGATCGTCGCGCGCGATGTGCAGCACGATTTTCGCCGTGCCGCTGGCCTCATCCGTGCCGCCCGATCCGGTGGCGAGTCCGGCCAGCACCAGCGCATCGAGCCCTTCCGGTACGCCGGCAAGAACGAGGTCGGTCCGCATCACCGGCGCGGGGCTCGTCGTATCGCTCATCGTCTCGGGCCTTCCTCGCAATTTCGCCTGCCGACGCACGAAAGCCCCCTTGGCCGCGAGGCAGGGGGTGTCGGGCGCCTGTTGTCCACGCTCGGCGCGAAAAAATCCAGCGCGGATTTTCTCGTCCGGCCGCGCTCAGCGTCGCAGCACGGCGACGGCCTCGATGTGCGGCGAATAGACGAACTGATCGATCGGCGTCACACTCTCCAGCTTGTAGCCGCCGTCGACCAGGATGCGCACGTCGCGGGCGAGCGTGGCCGGATTGCACGACACGGCGAGCACGGTGCCGACCTTGGACTTGGCCAGCGCCTCGGCCTGCGCCATGGCGCCGGCGCGCGGCGGATCGAGCACCACGGCATCGAACGCCTCCAGCTCTTTGCGCGACAGCGGCTCGCGGAACAGATCACGCGCCTTGGCCTCGATCGGCTTCAGGCCCTGCGTGTGCCGTGTCGCATGACGCAAGGCGCTGACCGCCTCGCCGTCGCCGTCGTAGGCCGCCACAACCACCGTCCGTGCCAGCGCGAACGAGAAGGCGCCGACGCCACAGAACAGGTCCGCCACACGCCTGGCCTTGCGCGGCAGGTTGGCGACGATCAGCTCCGCCATGCGCGTTTCCGCCGCCTGCGCCGCCTGCAGGAACGCGCCGGGCGCCGGCGTGACATCGACGCCGCCGCAGGCGACAACGGGCGCCGCCATGGTGACGACCGCGTCGCCCTCGACCGACAGCCGCACGAGGCCGACCGCCGCCGCTTCCCGCGCGAGCCCGGCGCGCCGCTCCGCCGACAATTCGCGCGAGATGCCGCCGATATCGACATCGAGCCCGTTGCGGCAGAGGGTTACGGCGACGCGCGCGGCCTCGCGGCGCGGCAGCAGCGGCTCGACGAGGCGGCGCAGGCCATCGAAGGCGGCGACGATGCGCGGCGACGTCACCGGGCATTCGGCGAGGTCGACGATGTCGTGCGTGCCGGCGGCGTGGAAGCCGAGGATGACGCCGCCGTCGAGCGCGCGCCGCGCGGCCAGCGTGACGCGCCGGCGGGCGCCGAGGCCGACGCCGACCAGAGGCCGCAGAGCTGGCGCCACATCGAGCCCGCGGCCGCGAAAGGCGCTCTCCACCTGCGCCGTCTTCCAGGCGGCATACGGCTCGGGCGCCAGGTGTTGCAGCGCGCAGCCGCCGCAGCGCGTGAAATGCCGGCACACCGGCGCCACGCGATCCGGGCTGGCCGTGACCACCGCAACCAGCCGCGCCCGCTCGCCCTCGCGCACGGCGCGCACCGTCTCGCCCGCGAGCGCGTAGGGCACGAACACAGGACCGGGCGCGCCACTCGCGACGCCGCTGCCCTCCGCGACGCCGTCGCCCTGGGCGCCCAGGCGGGTGATGATCAACTGCACGGGATCGCGCACGGACTGTGCGGTGTCAGGCATCGCGGCGGGCTCCGATCAGGACTTCCAGGTTGCCGTCCTTGCCCGGCAGCGGCGACGGGATATGCCCCAGCACGCGCCAGCCGTGAGCGGTGAGAAAGCCGGCCACGTCCGCCACCGCCTTCGAGCGCGCCGCCTCGTCGCGCACGATGCCGCCCTTCGCCACCGACTCGCGTCCGACCTCGAACTGCGGCTTGACCAGCGCGGCCAGCCAGCAGCCGGGCGCGGCCAGCGCCAGCGCGGCCGGCAGCACCTTGGCGAGAGAAATAAAACTGACATCGGCGACGATGACATCGACGGGATCGGGCACGAGCGCAGGTCCGAGATCGCGCGCATCCGTGCCTTCCAGGGACACCACACGCGCGTCCTCACGCAGGCTCGCATGCAGTTGCTCCCGTCCGACGTCGACGGCATAGACCCGCGCCGCGCCGCGCGCCAGCAGCGTCTGCGTGAAGCCGCCGGTGGAGGCACCGACGTCGAGCGCCACGCGACCGTCCGGCGATAGCCCAAACGCCTCCAGCGCCGCTTCCAGCTTGCCGGCCGCACGCGACACCTGGCCGGCGAGATCGGCTGCGACGGCGAGCGCCTGTCTCGCCTCCACCATCTGCGCCGGCTTGTCCGCCGCCAGCCCATCCACGGTCACGGCGCCGCGCAGCACCAGGTCGCGCGCCCGCGAGCGGCTGGCGACCAGTCCGCGTTCGACCAGGGCATGATCCAGGCGTTGACGCATCGGTGAACGGAGACCCGCAGCGATCTGATAAGGTAAAGATGTCGGCTCCGTCGGCTACGGGTGAACCGTGCGCCTCGCCGAGGCCAATTGTGCCCTAGCCGCTGGCAGGCTCGAACGCAACATTTGGGAGCAAACGCATGCTGAACATGGATCGCCGGTCTTTCTGTTCCGGCCTCGCCGCCTTCTCGACCTTCGTCGTCGGCGAGCGCGCCTTCGCCCAGACGGCCACGCCAGGCCCGTTCAGCCTGCCGCCGCTGCCCTACGCGCCCAACGTGCTCGAGCCGCATATCGATGCCCGGACCATGGAAATCCACCACGGCAAGCATCATGCCGCCTACGTCACCAATCTCAACGCGGCGGTGAAGGACTTCCCCAAGGTCGGCGCGCTGCCGCTGGAGCAGATCCTGGCCAAGCTCGGCGAGATGCCGGACGAGATCCGCATGGCGCTGCGCAACAATGGCGGCGGCCATGCCAACCATTCGATGTTCTGGCAGATCATGGCCGGCGGCAAGGACGGCGGCGGCGCGCCGGCCGGCGATCTCAAGACGGCGATCGATACCGCCTTCGGCAGCCTGGAAAAGCTCCAGGAACAGTTCAACACCGCCGGCCTCAGGCAGTTCGGCTCGGGCTGGGCGTTCCTCACCGTGGCCCCCGACGGCAAGCTCGCCGTCATGGCGCGGCCGAACCAGGACACGGCGCTGATGGACGGCGGCCGCGTGCTGATGGGCAACGACGTCTGGGAGCACGCCTACTATCTGAACTATCAGAACCGCCGCGCCGACTACCTGAAGGCGTGGTGGAACGTCGTCAACTGGAAGGCCGTGGGCGAGCGCTATGCCGCCGCCAAGGCCGGCAAGCTTACCATCTGAGGTGCTCGCGGACTGAGGCGCTCGCGGAGAGGCGGCGGCTGGGGCGGGGGCCGCACTGCGGGCGCGTCCACCCCCCCTGTCTCGGGCCGCCAGGGCCGCCCACAAGGTCGGATGCGGAGACGTCTCGCCCCGTCCGAACCGCCCGTCCGAGCCGCAAGGTGCGACCCGGAGCGTGCGCCGACGGCCTTAGCGGCGGCGCGCGATCGCCGAGGGCGGGAACTGGGCAACGCCCGGCTGCACGCCGACGGCGGCCGGCGGCTCGGCCCGCGCCGCTCCGTCATCGCCGTCCCCGGACCGGCCGCCCGGCGCGATGGCCCAGCGGCCGGGACCGTTGGCCACCAGCATCAGCAGGCCGCCGGCGATGGCCACGTTCTTCATGAAGTTGATCAGCTCGGCATCGACGCCGAGATTGCGGTGGAAGGTCACCGCCGTCGCCAAGGCCAGTAGCGCGAGCAGCAAGGCGCTGAGCCGCGTCAGCACGCCGACCAGGATGGCGAGCCCGCAGCCGATCTCGAGCGCGATGATGACCGGCAGGGCCTGGGGCGGCACGCCGAACATCTTCAGGTAGGCGGCGGCATCCGCGTAGTGCATCAGCTTCGGCAGGCCGGATACGAGGAAGATCGACGACAGCAGCGCCCGGCCCAGCAGGCTCGTCGCGGACTCCAGTGTCGACATCGGACATCTCCCTGGCGACCGCAATTGTCGCCGATCGCCAATCAAATCCGTGCAACGGCATCTGCGACGCGTGTCACGCGCATGAATGCCTGCCGGGCCAGCACATGCGACTTTAGGTCAAATCCATGACGCACGCCATGAGAACGCGCCGAAAGGGATAATTCAGCGCCGTCTGCCGTGCCGGCGCGCCTCTGTCCGCAGCCGCTGGCGCCCGGGCTCACGTGCTGGGGTCGAGCGGAACGCCGCCGCGCGGGCTGCCGTCGTCGTTGAAGGTGAGCTTCACCACCTTGGCCTCGGCCTGCTTCAAAAGGCGGTCGCAGTGCTGCTTCAAGGCTTCGCCGCGCTCGTAGATGGCGATGCTCTCCTCGAGTTCCACGTCGCCGCGCTCCAGGCGCCCGACAATGGTCTCGAGTTCCTTCATGGCGCGCTCGAAGCTCATGGCCGCGATGTCGGTCGGCTCGGCGGCATCCTTGCTCATCGTGCTGCTCCAGTTGCGGATAACGTCGTGGGGTCGGTTCCGGGGCGCGGCCGTCCCGGTGGCCGTCGGCACGGTCAGGCCATGCGGACGGCCGGAAGCGTGGCGGGCGCTTCGCGCCCGCCCGCGGGCTGCGCCCAGCTTAGCCGGGCAGGCTCGCCGCGACGAGAGCGCTGAGGCCGCGACGTCACGGTTGCCTGTGGGCAAACGCTGGCGCACCCTGGTTCGCGACCACTTTCCCAGCCAGGGCTCCGGCTGGGCTATGCTGGTCCGGGAAATGCCTGATCTCGCCCCCCAGGTCCCGTCACCACCCACATTGGAACACCGGAAGGCCGTACCCTGACACGCCTGCTCACCATCGCCATCGGCTGCATCGCGACCGTGCTCGCCATCGCCGGCGCCGTGCTGCCGGGCCTGCCGACGACGCCGTTCCTGCTCGTGGCGCTGTGGGCCTTCTCGCGCTCCAGCGAGCGGCTGCATATGGCGCTGATGCGCATGCCGCTGCTCAGCTCGGCGCTGGCGGAAGCCGTACGTTTCGAGCAGCGCCGGACCATCCGGCCGGGCGTCAAGGTCCTGGCCCTGACCATGGCCTGGAGTTCGGTGGCGGTCACGGCTCTGCTCGGCGGCAACCGCGTCGTGCTGGCGGCCGTGGTGGCGGCGGCGCTCGGCGCCACCTTCACCATGTGGTGGTACCCGAGCGAACGCTGAGCGCCGGGTTCAGCCGCCGACCTCCATCAGCGTGCGCACGTGCACGCCGACCGAGCGGGCCAGCGCGGTCAGGTCGTAGCCGCCTTCCAGCATCGACACCATGCGCCCCTTGCAGTGCTTGTTGGCGATATCGGCCAGCTTCTCCGTCACCCACATGTAGTCGGATTCGACCAGCTGCAGGTTGCCGAGCGGATCGTCGCGATGCGCATCGAAGCCGGCCGAGATGACGATGAGATCGGGCGAGAAATTATGCAGGCTGTCCAGGATGCGCAGATCGACCGCCTCGCGGAAGGTATCGCTGCCGTCGCCCGGGCGCAGCGGCGCGTTCCAGATGTTGCCGGCGCCGGTCTCCGACAGCGCGCCGGTGCCGGGATAGAGCGGCATCTGATGCGTGGAGGCGAAGTAGAGGTTCTTGTCGTTCCAGAAGATGTCCTGCGTGCCGTTGCCGTGATGGACGTCGAAGTCGATGACGGCGACGCGCTCGGCGCCGTACCTGGCGCGCGCGTACATGGCGGCGATGGCGGCGTTGGAAAAGAAGCAGAAGCCCATGGCGCGCGAGGCTTCCGCGTGGTGGCCACAGGGGCGCACCTGGGCGAAGGCGTTCGGGTTCTTGCCGGTCATGACGTTGTCGACGGCCAACAGCCCGGCGCCGACTGCGCGCAACGCGGCCTCCCAGCTGCCGGGCGACATGACGGTATCGGGATCGAGATGGATCGGCTCCTGCCCCTCGATCGGCCGCGCGGCCTTCACCTGCTCGAGGTAGTGGTTGGGATGCGCCAGCAGGATGGCCTCCTCGACATCGTCGCGCAGCGGCGCATCCATGCGCTCCAGGCCCTTGAAGAGATCGTGCGAGAGCACCTTGTCGATCGCACGCATCCGGTCGGGGCGCTCGGGGTGGCCGGGGCCGGTCAGGTGTTGCGTGAAGCAGGGATGCGTGACGAGCAGCGTGGCCATGGCGGAACGGCGTCCTCGGGGGCTGGAGGGGCGAAACGGAAACACGGAAATTCGGCAAGGCCGGCGCGGGTGCCAATTCTGCCCGGCCGGCACACCCCCTTGCGCGGGCGCGTCCGGCAGGATGAGGGCACCCGCGACGGGGGCCCGGTCGCAGAATCATGTCGCAGACGCTGCGCCCCGGTTTTTTGACGGAGCGCATGTTAGTCAACTGTCAGGATATTGTCACAGGCCGGCTGCGGCGCCCTGCTCTGCGTCAAGTGCACGCCTGAACCGGAGCCCCGCGGCTCGCCGCCAGCCGTCGGCCCGGCCCGCGCGCGCCGCCGGCCGTGGGGCTCCGCCGCTGCCTTCATGCGGTCCATTTCGATCGCTACGAACGTTTGTCGCAGGCCTGCCCTGCCCAGCTTGCCGGTCAGCCCGAGCCCTCCCGAGGAGAACAGCCCGATGCCAGCCCTCCAACCGACGTGCATTCTCGCCGTCCGCGGTTGGATGACCGCGGGTCCTGCCTCCCTCTGCATCCTGGGCTCCCATGGGCAATTCCAAGCCTGCTCCGTCCTCCACGTCTCCGGCCCGGCTGGCTGACGCCGCTCCGGACACCGCCACAAGTCGCGAAACCGCTTGCGCGTCCGCCACCGGCGGCCGTACGGCCGTCACGCCGCGCCTCTTCACGTCCGACAAGTCCTGGATCGAGGGCGCCGCGCTGCAGCAGCTCGGCCACACGGCCGGGCGCGACGGCATCGTGCACGCGGCCGGCTTTCCCGACCTCCATCCCGGCAAGGGGGTGGCTGTGGGCGCCGCCTTCGTCAGCCGTGACCGCCTCTATCCGCACCTCGCCGGCAACGACATCGGCTGCGCCATGAGCTTCTGGGCCACCGACATCGCCGCCCGCAAGCTGAAGCTCGACCGCTGGGCGAAAAAGCTCGACGGCCTCGACCGCCCCTACGAGGGCGACCTCGGCCCCTGGCGCGCGCGCTACCACCTGCCCGAGAGCCCGAGCGACATCGGCCTCGGCACCATCGGTGGCGGCAACCACTTCGCCGAACTGCAGGTGGTGGAGGAAGTCGTCGATGCGCCGGCCTTCGCCGGCCTGGGCCTCGAGGCCGACGCCGCGACGCTGCTCGTGCACTCGGGCAGCCGCGGCCTCGGCCACGCCATCCACGCCGAGGTGCTGGACCGGCACGGCACCAATCCGCTCGCCGCCGGCAGCGTGGACGCAGCGCACTACCTCGCCCGCCACGACCACGCCCAGCGCTTCGCACGGGCCAACCGGGCGCTGATCGCCGACCGCTTCGCCGGCCAGATCGGCGCCGGCCTGCGCCTCGTCAGCGATGTCGTGCACAACGAGGTGGAAGCCGAAGATTGGCAGGGCCGGCCGGCCTTCATCCATCGCAAGGGCGCGGCCTCGTCGCGCGCCGCCCTCGCCGCCGGCTGCGTCATGATCCCCGGCTCGCGCGGGACGTTCAGCTACCTCGTGCGCGCCACCGGCGACGGCGCCCACATGGATGCCGCCGCCTGGTCGCTCGCCCACGGCGCCGGCCGGCGCTGGCAGCGTGGCTACGCCAAGCCGCGCCTGTCGCACAAGCTGCGCGTCGAGGACCTCGCGCGCACACCGCTCGGCGGCCGCGTCATCTGCGAGGACCGCGAGCTGATCTACGAGGAGGCGCCGCAGGCCTACAAGGACATTGCGCAGGTGATCGACGACCTCGTCGCGGCTGGTCTGGTTGCGGTGATCGCCGTCTACCGCCCGGTGCTGACCTACAAGGTGCGCCGCCACGCCGACGATTGACGAGTGATGCGGCAGGCGCTGGAGCGCCGGCGGAGACCGTTGTCGTCAGAAGACCAAGGCCCGGCGCAGGGCTGCACCGGGCCTTTGGCACTGTTGGTGGTGACCTCAGGCGCTGCTGCTCAGCGGCCGAAGCGGGGCAGGAAGGAGAGGCGGCGCTGGCTATCGGTCGCTTCGTCCTTGATATGGCGGGCGGCCTCGTCCTGCAGGCGAGCGAGTTCGCGCTTCTCGGCCTTCGACAGCTTGCCGTCGGCCAGCATCTGCTGCTCGCGCCGCTCGATGAACTTCTGCTCGGCGCGCAGCTTCAGGCCCTCGGTCCAGGTGATGCTGCCGTCCTGGCGGCCCTGCTCGATACGGCCCAGCTGGCGCTGCTCGCGAGCGTCGATGTCGGCCTTGCTGATCTCATGCGCGGCAGCGGCGCCGGCACTGGCGGCAATCAGAGACAAGGTCATGATAATATTGCGGAACATGGGTCACACCCTGGGTTGCGGCCTGGTTGCGGGCCCGGCTGCCGGCGCTGGCCCTGGCCGCTCCCGGCCAGGATGGTCGCCTTTATGCTCAAGGCCGGCTCGTCCGGCGCGTTTCGATGCCCCGTACAATGCGGCGAGCGCCTTGAACCGGCACTGAATGCGCGATTTAGGGGTCGTTCATCTGTCCGTGGCACCATCCAAGTTGGCAATCCGGGATCAGCCCCTGCGTCGGCGCGAGCCCGGGGACGCTCGATTGCACAAGGTTCGGACGCGGAGGGGCGTCCCGGCCGCGAGCCACACAACCCATTTTGAATGCCGGATACGGGCAGCTGAACCAACAGGGGAACTCGTATCGTGAGCCCTAATCACATCACGTCACTGGCCGCCATGGCGCGCGGCGCGGACCGGCGTCAGTTCGGGCGCCGCTGGAGCCACGTCCACGGCTGGATCCACATCGAGGGGCGCCCACGCATCCCCTGCCTCATCCGCAACTTTTCGGAGGCCGGCGCGCTGCTCGAATTCGATTGCCCGGCCAACGTGCTGAGCCGCTTCCGGCTGGAGATCGACGTGGTCGATTTCGCGATCAATTGCGAGGTGCGCCACCACACGGCGCGGCGGGCCGGCGTGCGCTTCCTGGCATCTGCCCGGGCCGACGAGCCGCAGCAGGTGCCGACCATCGACGAACTGATGGCCCGCGCCACCGCCGCCGACAGCCCCGACGCCGAAAAGGTCCTGGCGGCCATCGCCGCCAAGCGCCGGGCCTGAGGCTCACGCCTTCCGCGCACAAGAAGGGCGCGGGCGGAGCCGCCGCCCCCCGCCTGCGCATGTGTGTCGCTTGTGTCGCTGCTTGAACCTGGCCGCGCCGCTCAGACCGCCGCGTGCACGCCAGCACCGTTGGCGACCTTGCGCAGGAACGGATACTCCTGCCAGTCGTCGCAGAAGGTGCGGTAGTCCTCGGTGATCTCCTCGCCCGCGGCGATGTCGCGCTTGGCGACCGAGCAGCCGAAGATGTCGTCGTTCGGATAGACGCCGTAGCTGTTCGGCTGATCCGAGTGGTTGGTGAAAATGGCGTGATCCGCGCAGTGGATCCACACGCCCTTCCACAGGTAGGCGTAGTGCTTGATGTGCGCGCGGGCGAGCTCCGGCAGAGCCTCGACCTGCTGCGGCGTCAGCACGTAGTCGAAGTTCTCAACGAAGCGCCACCACACGGTTCCTGCCTTGATGGGCGCAGCCGCGTGGAGACCAAAGCCCGAAATCGGACTTTGCGCGACGTACGTCGGAACTAGAAGCATTAGGAAAGCCCCCTCGAACGCGATACGCAGCACCACGACCGGCGCTGCGACTGCAAATTTACTATCGGCGTTTTCCTCTTACATCGAGGCCCGGCCGGCTGCAAAAACGATTTTGCTGTGGGCAACCGCCGACCACGTTTCGCCCCCCGCGGGGCCTCGGACAGCCACCCGCCACCCTGCCCGAATGCTGGGCGACCCGCCCCTGCGCGGGGGGGGCGTCCCGCCTCGGGCCGCTTGCGCGCGCCGCCCGTGTCCCCCGGGCGCGGGCCCGCCGGCGCGCGGAATTCGCTTGTGGCCGTAGCACCAGGCGCATCGTGCGCCGCAGCGGCGGCCCGCCGCCCGATGCGGCGACACCGGCGAGCCGGGCGGCGGCCCAGCCAAACCAGCGCGACGAAAATTCGGCCGCCGCTTCAATTCCGCCGAAATTCTCTGTTGTCTGGAGGATGCCTGACGGACGCCGCGTGTCCGGGCTTCTCCGCCAAGGAGGTCCCGGCTGGCGCGCCCCGCCCTGCGGCGGCGTGTTCCGCGTCTCAAGGTACCAAACGAGGCTTTAGCTCAGTGGTAGAGCGCCGGATTTCCCTCCGGAGGTCGTGGGTTCGATTCCCGTAAGCTTCTCCAAGCGACTAGCTCAGTGGTTAGAGCACCTGACTGTTGATCAGGCTGTCGCGGGTTCGACTCCCGCTTCGCAACTGCTTTTCCGGCAGACTTCGCAAGTGGAAGCCGGCCATTCTGCCCCGCCGCCGGCGGGTTCGTCCGAGGCCTCGGCCGACGGCGAGCCCGGATGGCGGCAAGCGCCAGGCAGGCTCCGCGCCTTCGCGGATACCGCCCGGCGCCTTGCGTCGCGAGAGGTGCCGAGCACCGGCGCCACACCGCTCCCTCGGGGGCAGGTGGCGGACGGCTCGCGCCCCGGACGGCGCAAGCGCCGGGCTCAAGCGATGGCCCGCTAGCCGGGCGTGGACGGCATGGCCGGCGACCTTTTACGGGCGACGCCGGGCAACCTCTGGCAGACCGCGACACCCAGCTGGAAACCGGCATCCGGCCGGGGTTGGAAATTGTAGGAAGAGCCGTTTCAGAACCATAAGAAACGCATTTGGAGTTCACGTGTCATGCGCCGTACCGGCCTCTGGTTCACCGTCATCGTCAAGGACAGCGAGCGCGCCTTCCTGTCGCGCGACGGCCGCTTCGAGCGGCTGCTCGAGCCGGGCCGCTTCTCCGCCTTCGACCCGCTGGGCAAGCTCACGGCCGACAAGGTCAACGTGGTGCGCGCCGAGCTGGCGCCCGAGCAGGCGCTGCTGATCGAGAAGACGCACCCCAAGCTCGCCGAGGACAACTTCGAGATCGTGCAGGCGGGCTCCAACGAGGTGGCCATCGTCTCCTTCGACGGCGAGCCGAAGCACCTCGTGCTGCCCAACAGCACGCGCGCCTTCTGGAAGACGCTGACCAACGTCGACGTCGAGATGATCGACGCCGCGTCCGACATCCGCGTCGCCAAGCGGCACCTGGACAAGCTCGAACTCGGCCGCAACAGCCCGGTCGTCGTGCACGCCCTCGTCGGCTCGCACGAGGCCGGCCTGCTGGTGGTCGACGGCAAGCTTGTCGAGCGCCTGCCGCCCGGCCGTCATGCCTTCTGGGCGGTCGGCCGCGCGGTCGCCATCGCCAAGGTCGACCTGCGCCCGCAGCCCATCGAGGTGACGGCGCAGGAGATCCTGACCAAGGACCGCGTCGGCATCCGCGTCACGCTGACCGCCTTCTACCGCATTGTCGACGCGGAGAAGGCGATGCTGTCGTCGGCCGACGTGCCGGGCACGCTGTACCGGCTGGTACAGTTCGCCATCCGCGAGGCGGTGGCATCGCGCACGCTGGACGAGATCCTGGCGGCGCGCGACCGCCTCGACGCCGAGGTGCGCACGTTCGTCACCGAGCGGGCGGCGGCGCTCGGCGCGGAGGTCGGCGAGATCGGCGTCAAGGACGTCATCCTGCCGGGCGACGTGCGCGAGCTCTTGAACAAGGTCGTGGAGGCGGAGCGGACGGCGAAGGCCAACCTGATCCGCCGCCAGGAGGAGACGGCGGCGACGCGCTCCCTGCTCAACACCGCCAAGCTGATGGAGGACAACCCTCTGCTGTTGCGCCTGAAGGAGCTGGAGGCGCTGGAGCGGCTGGTGGAGAAGGTCGGCCGCATCGACCTGCACGCGGGTGCCGGCGGCGGCGGCCTCGACGCGCTGCTGTCCAAGCTCTACTCGCTCTCGGCCGAGACGGGCAGCGACAAGCCGGGCCGGTAGCCGGCTTCCGCCGGACAAACGAGAGGGGCGCCGATCATGCCGACCGGCGCCCCTCCTGCATTCAATGCAAGGCTCGCGACATCGCCGGGCTTACTTCTTGGCGTCGGCGGGCTTGGCCGGAGCCATGGCGCCCTGAACGGCGGCCTTGGCCTTCTCGTAGGCGGCCTTGGCGGCATCCGCCGCCTGCTTCGCCTTCTCGGCCACCGCGGCCTTGGCGGCAGCGGTCTTCTCCAGCACGGTGAGCTTGGCCGCCTCGATCTTGGCGCGGCGCTCGTCCGCCGCCTTCTTGGACTTCTCGGCGTCCGCCGTGATCTGCGTCTTCAGGCTGTCGAGCCCGGCCTTGAAGATGCCCTCGATGGTCGCCTTGGCGTCGGCCTCGGGCTTGTCCTTGGCGTCGAACTTGGCCGTCCAGGTGATGGTCGACTGGCTCTTGTCGGCAGCACTCGGGGCAACACCGATGGTGGCCGTGTAGTTCTTCACCGGCAGCGGGCTCTCCTCGATGGTGTAGCTGTAGTTGACCTTGCCGATGCCGGAGAGCTTCTCCTTGATCTTGCCTCCGTCCTTCAGCGTCAAGGTGCGGAAGATGCTGGTGCCGACGCGCGAACGCTCGCAGTTGGCGATGGCCGGGTGCCACTCCTTGATGCCGCAGAAGGCGCCGATCTTGCGCCACGTCGCCAGCTGGCCGGCTGGAACCGTGACCTCCTGCTTGACCTCGACGGCGCCGGCGGCCGTGGCCGCGCCCAGCGCCATCATGCCGGCGCCGACAAGGCTCATGCCGATGTTGGCAAGCTTGGCTGCACGCATGTTGAACATCTCCTGAAATTGCTCCTGGACCGCCAGCACCTTGGCCAGCCGGCCTCCGGGCCGGACGATAGCGCCTGATCCGCCGACGGCAAGGGTCGATCGCCCACGGTAACCCTGGCCGCGAACATTCAGCGCCGGCCCCGGGCGCACACCGCCGCTCCAACTGCGTTATCCTGCCGCATTCCACCCACGCGGCGGACGGCAACGCGCCCTAAAATGCGTACTCCGCGAAAATGCGGTCGATGTTGCCCTGCCAGGGACCGTGATACTTCGTCAGCAGTTCGTCGGCCATGGTGGCGCCGGTATCGACGGCCTCCTGCAGGCGGGCGAGGTACACCGTCTCGTCCTGCGACAGCATGTTGATGCGGCGGCGGTTGCGCAGACCAAGGGCGGCGATGCGCAAGACCTCGCGCGAGACCTCGCGCACGTCGCGCCCCGCGATCTTCGCCGCGAAGCCGAGCTTCGGCACATCGTTGCGCAACTGCTGGCGCTGCTCCGCCGTCCACGGCTCGACGAGCCGCCACGCCGCCTCGAGCGCCGCCTCGTCGTAGAGCAGGCCGACCCAGAATGCCGGCAGCGCGCAGATGCGGTGCCAGCGCCCGCCGTCGGCGCCGCGCATCTCGAGGAAGCGCTTCATGCGCACCTCGGGGAACAGCGTCGTCAGGTGATCAGACCAGTCGTCGAGCGTCGGCCGCGCGCCGGGCATGGCCGCGAGCCGGCCAGCGAGGAAATCGCGGAACGACGCGCCGGCGACATCGATGTAGCGGCCCTCGCGGTAGACGAAATACATCGGCACATCGAGCGCATAGTCGACGTAGCGCTCGAAGCCCATGCCGGGCTCGAAGACGAACGGCAATAGCCCCGTGCGGTTGGGATCGGTATCGCGCCACACCTCCGAGCGCATGGACTTGAAGCCGTTCGGCTTGCCTTCTGTGAACGGCGAGGAGGCGAACAGCGCGGTCGCGATCGGCTGCAAGGCGAGCGAGACGCGCAGCTTCTTGACCATGTCGGCTTCATCCGCGAAGTCGACGTTCACCTGGATGGTGCAGGTGCGATACATCATGTCGAGGCCGCGCTTGCCGACCTGCGGCATGTAGCGCGTCATGACGCCGTAGCGCTGCTTCGGCATGCGCGGCGTCTCGGCGAGCGTCCACTTCGGCGAGAAGCCGAGCCCCAGGAAGCCGATGCCGAGATCCTCGCCGACGTCGAGCACCTCGGCAAGGTGCTTCTCCGTCTCGGCCGCCGTCTCGTGCAGCGTCTCGACGGGCGCTCCCGACAGCTCGAACTGCCCGCCCGGCTCGAGCGAGATGTTGCCCGTGATGCCGCCGCTCGCCTCCCCCGGCGGACGCTTCAAGGCGATGATGTTGTCGCCCTCGCGGATCGCCAGCCAGCCATAGCGCTCGATCATCGCCTGCATCAGGGCGCGGATGCCGCGCGGCCCCTCGTACGGGACCGGCCCCAGCGTGTCGGTGTGGAAGACGAACTTCTCGTGCTCGGTGCCGATGCGCCAGTTCGCGCGCGGCTTGCAGCCCGCGGCGATCCACGCCACGAGATCGTCACGCGAGCCCACCTCGGTGCTCGGCGCTCCATCCTCGCGTGTCGACATCAAAAGACCTCGGGTTGCATGTGATTTTTAGCGCCTTGCGACCGGCAAGCGGTTATGCGCTCGCAGCCCCAGGGGGCACAAGCGGGGATTCGCCACCCGCCGTTGCCGTGGGCGGGACTGGCGCCCGCCGCCGCCCAGCGATCGTGAATGCCGCATCGGCCGAGACGCGCGGACGCCGCGACTTCCCTACTCTTGGACACACCAGTCGCCGAGCGTGGCGTTGACCAGAGCGAGAACGGCCACCGCCGCCGTATCGGCGCGCATGATGCGGGGCCCCAGCGACAGCCGGGTGACATAGGGCTTGCCCGCCAGCAGCTCGCGCTCGGACGCCGCGAAGCCGCCCTCGGGGCCGATCAGGACTGCCAGCGGCGCGCCGCGGGGGATAGCCCCGAGCGCGGCGAGCGGGCTCGCCACCTCGGCCGCCTCGTCGGCCACGATCAGCCGCCGCGCCGCATCCAGGCCCGCCCCCCAGCCGGCGAGCACCCTGTCCAGCTTTTCTGGCTCGGCCACCTCCGGCACGCGCAGGATGCCGCACTGCTCCGCCGCCTCGATGACGTTGGCACGCATGCGCTCGGTGTTGACCCGCTCGGCAATGGTGTGTCGCGTGAGGACCGGGCGCAGCCGCGCCACGCCCATCTCGGTCGCCTTCTGCACCATATAGTCGAGGCGCGCGCGCTTCAGCGGCGCGAACAGGTAGTCGACATCCGGCCCGGCGGCCTGGGGACGCGCCAGCTCGAGCATGCGGAGCATGGCGCCGCGCTTGCGGACAGCCGCGATCTCGGCCAGCCACTCGCCGTCGCGGCCGTTGAAGACGTAGAGCCGCGCCCCCTCGCCGAGGCGCAGCACGTTGACGAGGTAGTTCGCCTGCTCGGGCGCGAGCGCCACCTCGGACCCGCCCGCCAGCGGCACCGCGACGAACAGCCTCTGCGCATTGAAATCATGGATCGCCATGGCGCCCACACCTACCCGATCGCACCAGCGCGCGGTAGGGGCACCTCCGCCCGCGGAGCGCATAAGCCTGCCTCACGAGGCCTTACAACCCCTCCAGGAAGGCGCGCAGGTCGAGCGTGTGGTGGTGGATGTGGACCGGCAGCTCGCGCCAGTGCTTCATCTCGTGCTGCACGGGATGATCCATGTAGTCGGAGTGCACGAGCACCGTCGTCATACCGAGCGCGTGCGGCGCCTCCAGGTTGTGCGGCATGTCCTCGAACATGGCGGCGCGCTGCGTCGCGACGGCGTGCCGGCGCGCCATCAGCTCGAAGGCGGCGCGGTCGGGCTTCGGCACGAAATCGCACGCCGCGATGTCGCAGATGTCCTCGAAGCGGTCGAGAATGCCGAGCTTGCCGGCGACATTCTCGGCGTGCCGGCGCGATCCGTTGGTGAAGATGAGCTTGCGGCCCGGCAGGCGGTCGATGGCCTCGCCCAGCTCGGGATGCGGGTCGACCACGGCGAGATCGATGTCGTGGACGTAGTCGAGGAAATCGTGCGGCGCGATGCGGTGGATCTTCATCAGCCCGGCGAGCGTGGTACCGAACTGGCGGTAGTACGTCTTCTGCAGGTGCCGCGCCTGCGCGTACGGCACGCCGAGCAGACGCGCGATGAACTCGCCCATGCGGTGATCGACCTGCGCGAACAGGTTGCACGTCGCCGGATAGAGCGTGTTGTCGAGATCGAAGACCCAGACCTCGGTTGCGGCGAAGCCGCGCGGCGTCGCATCCGCGGCCGGCGCCAGCGGCAACCGCGCCTGGCCGGTGCTGCCCTCGTCTCCCCCCGCTGCCACGCTCACGTCCCCGCTCACATCCACGCTCACATCCTCCGCCGCGCCTTGATGGCGGCGGCCAGCGTACCGTCGTCGAGATAATCGAGCTCACCGCCGATCGGCACGCCCTGCGCCAGCCGCGACACGGCGACGCCCGACGCCGCCAGCTGCTCGGTGAGATAATGCGCCGTCGACTGTCCCTCCACCGTGGCATTCAGCGCCAGCAGCACCTCGTTGACCTCGGGCGCGGAGGCGCGCGCCACCAGCTTGGCGATGTTGAGCTTCTCCGGCCCGATGCCGTCGAGCGGAGACAGATGCCCGCCCAGCACGTGATAGCGCGCCTTGACGACACCGGCGCGTTCCAGCGCCCACAGGTCTCCGACCTCCTCGACGACGACGATCAGCGCGCAATCGCGAGCCGCATCGGCGCAGATGGCGCACGGCGCGACGGTATCGAGGTTGCCGCAGGTGGGACATTCGATGATGCGCGCCGCCGCCTGCGCCATGGCGTCGGCCAGCGGCACCAGCAGCTCGGCGCGGCGCTTGATCAGCGTGAGCGCCGCCTTGCGCGCCGAACGCGGCCCGAGGCCGGGCAAGCGAGCGAGCAGCTGGATCAGCCGCTCGATCTCCGGGCCGGCGGTTTTCTTCGACATCGGCTGACGCTTCTTCCGCTTGGGACAAGGGGGTGAGGCAAGCGCGAGTTCTGCCCCGAACGCCCGCGCCCGACAAGGGCCACAACAGCCAATCCCCCAAGTGGTGCCAGCCCTTTACGGTGCCCATCCGGGAATTGCCGCCCGGCACAGCGCGCCTTGCGGGCGCGCCGCCGACGCGTCGCAGCGCGCGCCTCCTCCAGCCCAGCCGGAGGAACTGCCCAGGCCTGCGCCCCAGGCAAGCTCCCGCCCCGGGCATCGCCGCAGCGGTGCCACCGCCACCATACGCACCAGAGTGCGTTATTATGTACTTTTTTCCACTTTTTCTCGTTGGCGCATGGTGAGCATAGTTTCCGCCACGACGGAAGTCGCAAATGGGCTTCCGGTCAAGAAACGCCATCTCCCGGAGGAACGCCGCATGCAGCTCACCGTTCATGAGACGCCGACGCAGGCCATCGAGCGCGTCAAGACCAAGATCCACGTCCGCGCCAGGTACGACAATTTCATCGGTGGCCAGTGGGTTGCACCGGTGAAGGGGCAGTACTTCCAGAACACCACGCCGATCACCGGCCAGGTCGTGTGCGAGTGCGCACGCTCCACCGCCGAGGACATCGAGCTGGCACTCGACGCCGCCCATGCCGCTCGCCAGGCCTGGGGCCGCACCTCGCCGATCAAGCGCGCCGAGGCACTGCTGAAGATCGCCGACCGCATCGAGGCCTTCCTGCCCGAGGTTGCGGCCATCGAGACCATCGACAACGGCAAGCCGCTGCGTGAGACGATGGCGGCCGACATCCCGCTCGCCGTCGATCATTTCCGCTACTTCGCCGGCTGCCTGCGCGCCCAGGAGGGGACGCTGGCCGAGATCGACGATACCACCGTCGCCTACCACTTCCACGAGCCGCTCGGCGTCGTCGGCCAGATCATCCCGTGGAACTTCCCGCTGCTGATGGCGGCCTGGAAGCTGGCGCCCGCCATCGCCGCCGGCAACTGCGTCGTGCTGAAGCCGGCCGAGCAGACGCCGATGGGCATCATGGTGCTGATGGACCTGATCCACGACCTGCTGCCGCCGGGCGTCCTCAACGTCGTCAACGGCTTCGGCATCGAGGCGGGCAAGCCGCTCGCCACCAACAAGCGCATCGCCAAGATTGCTTTCACCGGTGAGACGACCACGGGCCGCCTCATCATGCAGTACGCCTCCGAGAACATCATTCCGAGCACCGTCGAGCTCGGGGGAAAAAGCCCCAACATCTTCTTCGCCGACGTCATGGCGCAGGACGACGACTTCCTCGACAAGGCGCTGGAAGGCTTCACGCTGTTCGCTTTGAACCAGGGCGAGGTCTGCACCTGCCCCAGCCGCGCCATCGTGCACGAGTCGATCTACGACCGCTTCCTCGAGAAGGCCATCGCCCGCGTGAAGAAGATCAAGCAGGGCAACCCTCTCGATCCCTCGACCATGATCGGCGCCCAGGCTTCGTCCGACCAGAAGGAGAAGATCCTCTCCTACATCGACATCGGTCGCAAGGAAGGCGCCAAGGTGCTGACCGGCGGCAAGGCGGCGAGCCTCGGCCATCCCTTCGACAGCGGCTTCTACATCGAGCCGACCGTCATGGAAGGCCACAACAAGATGCGCATCTTCCAGGAGGAGATCTTCGGCCCCGTGCTCGCGGTGACGAAGTTCAAGACCGAGGCCGAGGCGCTCGCCATCGCCAACGACACCATCTTCGGCCTCGGCGCCGGCGTGTGGAGCCGCGACGGCTCGACCGCCTATCGCATGGGCCGCGGCATCCAGGCCGGCCGCGTGTGGACCAACTGCTACCACCTCTATCCGGCGCACGCCGCGTTCGGTGGCTACAAGCAGTCGGGCATCGGCCGCGAGACGCACAAGATGATGCTCGATCACTATCAGCAGACCAAGAACCTGCTGGTCAGCTACAGCCCGAAGGCGCTCGGCTTCTTCTGAGGCCGCGATCGTCAGGGGTGAGCGGCGCACCGCGTCGCTCACCCCACGAACGCCCGCCCACCGAAGTCCCTCACCTGCCCTTCGGGCATCCTCTCCCGTCCCGGGAGAGGCATTAGAGCAGGACAGCGTGCCTCTCCCCGACTCACCGATTGCATGACGCGTCGCACGACCACCGCCACCCTCAACCGCACGCCTGGAGAGGTTCCATGACTGTCGATCGCGTCACGATCACGCCGATAGCCGCCGAGATGGTGCGCAAGCTGCGCGCCCAGCACGGCGAGCTGATGTTCCACCAGTCCGGCGGCTGCTGCGACGGCAGTGCGCCGATGTGCTATCCGCTCGGCGAGTTCCGCATCGGCCAGAGCGATGTCTTCCTCGGCCGTATCGAGGGCTGCCCGTTCTACATTTCCGGGCCACAGTTCGAGTACTGGGCGCACACGCATCTGACCATCGATCTGGTGCCCGGGCGCGGCTCCGGCTTTTCGGTGGAGGCGCCCGAGGGCTTCCGCTTCCTCACCCGCAGCCGCGTCTTCACTGACGACGAGTTCGATGCGCTGGTGCGCATCGGTCCGCCGCCCCGCGGCCCCGAGGCCATGGCCACGGTGTAATTCCGGCCGGCGGGCCAAGGGCCCCCGCCGCGAGCGGCGGAACCGCGCGAATTCCTGATGCGCTGAGCGTCAGGAAATTCGTGCGCAGGGTATAAGCTGAGCCCGAAGCCGGGCACACCGGAATTGGCCCGCTCGACAGATCGGGCCCTTTTTGCACACGGTGCGGCGAGGCTACCGGCTGGGAAGAGCGCGCGCGCCGGCAAACCAGCCCCGGATGGCGGCGGCGCTCCACGGTGTCGTGCGCTGCGCCATGTATGCGGCCAGCAGCGCCAGCCCTTCGCCGTTCCAGTCCTTGTCGCCCGCATGGCACCCGAGCGCCACGACATTGGCGAGATCACACACCTCGCGCGGATGCGCGCCCTGGGCGGGGGCGGGCGCCACGATGAGCAGCCTCGGCACCTTCTCGGCCGCCTCGCGCAGCAACTCGGGCGGGGCCGGATACTGCAACAGCGCGATACGGGCCGGCGAGCGCGCCGCCATGCCCAGCGCCTCGGCAACCTGCTTCGGCTCGCCGGGCGCGACGCGGAACACCGCGATCCGCAGATGTCGCGAGATGCCACGCCCGGCGGCGAGCGCCAGGGCGGGCGGGCGCGGCTGACATCTGGCGGCAACGCCCGTGGCACCCGAGGCCGGCACAGCTGCCGGAGGCGGCAAACCCGAAACCGCCGGGGGCGGTGCCCCGGCAGAGGCGCCCGGCGCGGCTTTCCGCAAGGCGGGCGTCGGCCCGTCGAGATCGAGCAGCGCATCGTCGGGGCAGGCGTCGGGCGGCGTCGGCGCGTAGGGCCGGCGGTCGCGGTCGACGAGATCGAAGCCGACCAGTTCGCCCTCGCCGTCGCGTGCCAGCCGCGCCGCGATCTCGGGCCGCGCGTAATCGATGCCGTCACCGATGACGGCCAGTGCCAGGCCGCCCGGATCGATGCCGGGGATCAGCTTCGGCTTCGGCACCTTCGGCGCATCAGCCGGCTGCGCCGTGGCACGGGGAACGAAAAAGCCGCCGTTGCAGGCCACGGCTGCCGCCAGCATCACGGCCACGACCACCGGCCCCGCACGAAACACCGGACGGCACACCGGACGGAACCGCGCAGCAGCCATCTGCATCCTCACTCACGGTCGCCGAGCAGGCCGAGCGCCGTTTCATCGGCGCGCGCCACGCGCGGACGCAGCGGACCGATGGCCTGCTCGATGAAGTTGGCGATGCCGCGCACATCGTCGAGCGCGAACACCGGCAGCCCCTTGCCGTCGACCGCATGATCTGCGGCGATGGCGACGACGCGCGGATCGTCATCGGCCAGCGCGCGCTTGGAGAGCTGCACCGAGCGGCGTGCCTCCACCTTGGGGATGGGGGCCGTCTTGTAGCCCTCGACGATGATGAGGTCGGCCGGCTCGAGGCGGGCGATCACCTCCTCGAAGTTGGGCTCCGGCGCGCCGCGCAACTCGGTCACGACGGCCCAGCGCTTGCCGCCGACGATGGCGGTCTGCGCGGCACCGGCGCGCCGGTGGCGGGCGCTGTCGGTCTCCTCGTTGTCGACCTGGAACTCGTGATGCGCGTGCTTGACGGTGGCGACCTTGAGCCCGCGCAGCGTGAATTCCTCGACGAGGCGCACGGTCAGCGTCGTCTTGCCGGACTTCTTCCAGCCGGCGATGCCGATGATGGGTGTCCGGACGGCGGACATGGTCGTGACGGCGGGCATGGCGTTGCGCATGGGCTCCAGGAAATGCGGTCTGGCCGTATCTAGGCGCCGAGCAGCCGGCGCGCCAGGGTCAGCTCGTCCGGCGTGTTGGCGTTGAAGAACGGATCGACCCGCTCGGCTCCGATGGCGATCGGCTCGAACGGCACAGCAAGGGTACCATGACGGTCGGTCCAGGCCAGCACCTTGCGCATGCCGCTGGTCAACGACGCCTCCAGGTCGTCGGCCAACGCCACGGGCCACAGGCCGATGACCGGGTGAAGCTCCCCCCCCGAGGCGGCCAGCGCGATGCCGGAGCGCCCGCCCGCCACCGCCGCCGTCAGCCGGGCCACGAGATCGTCAGGGATGAACGGCGCATCCGAGGACGCCGTGACGATGTGGGTCGCACCCGGCGCATGCTCGGCCGACCAGCGCATGCCGGCCAGCACGCCGGCGAGCGGCCCGACGAAACCGCCGATGGTATCCGCCACCACCGGCAGGCCGAAGGCAGCGAAGCGGGCGGGGTCACCGTTGGCATTGAGCACCAGGCGGCCGACCTGGGGCCGCAGCCGCGCGATGACGTGGCCGAGCATCGGCTTGCCGGCCACGTCGAGCAGGCCCTTGTCACGGGGCGGACGGTCTTTGGACGGGGCGCCGTCGGGCCAAACGCCTTTGGGCGGCAGGTCTCGGGCCGTCTTGCCGGCCTCGCTGCCGCCGCCTTGCCGCGCGCCGCCGCGCCCACCCTCGGCGCCTGCGAACATGCGCCGCGACTGCCCCCCCGCCAGCAGCACGCCCGTGATGCGCGAACCATCGATGGCCATCAGGTCAGTCCCGGCCCGCGTGTCACCGCGTCACCGTTCGATCATGTTGACGACCTGGACGCGGCGGTTCTCGGCCGCCATCGGATCGGCTGAGTTCTTCAGCTGCTCACGGCCGTAACCGACGGCCATCAGACGCTCGGCCGGGATCTTGTAGTTGCTGGCCAGATAGTCGCGGATGGCGGCAGCGCGGCGCTGCGACAGGTCCTGATTGTAGCCGGGCTTGCCCTTGGCGTCGGTGTGGCCGGCGACGAGGAAGTCCGAACCGGAATTCGACAATGCCTCGCCGAGCGAACGCAGCACCGGCTCCGCCGCCGACGTGATCTTGTCGCTGTCGAACTCGAAGAACACCTCCATGTCGACCTTGGGCTGATTGGAAACGGCCTTCTGCAACTGCTGGCGCTCGGGCTGCGAGAGGCCCCGCGTCGCCTTGGCCTTGAGGCGCTCGATGAGCGCGCGGCGCTCCGCCTCCTCCTTCGACATCTGGGGCGAGACGCCGCGCGTCGGCTTCGCTTGCAGCGCTTGCATCAACTCGGCGGCGGTCGGCACTGGGGCCTTCTGCTGCGCGGAGACCGAGACCGGCGTGCCGGTCAGCAAACCGAGCAGCATGACGAACACCGTCACCCGGTTGGCCTTGCGCTCGATCGGATTGCAGGGAGCGGCGACCGCGCCGGCGGCGTCTGCCAGCTGGAGCGACGTCGCCGGGGCAGCGGGCTCGGAAGAGGGATGCGAGGTGTGCATGGCTTTGCGTCCTGAAATAGAGGCTCGCGTGGAGCCGATGATAGTCCGTTTCAGGGGCTGCGGAAATAACCCAGGTCGAGCCGGGGGCTCCGGCAGCACTCCGATGTCTGCTGTCATAAGCCGTCCGCCGGAGCGGCGCTGTTTCACCCGGAACAGCCCGCGCCAGGCGCGTCATCAGCGGAACGGAGAGAAGCCCAGGATCACCGGCCCGACGTCGTCGGCCGATGCTCCAGGCCCGCGCAAGGACGGGCCTCAGTAGAACAGGCTGGAGACGCTTTCCTCGCGGCTGGTGCGCACGATGGCTTCGCCGATCAGCGCCCCGATGGGCAACAGGCGGATGTTCTTTGCCGCGCGCACGGCTTCCGTCGGCAGGATGCTGTCGGTGATGACCAGAGACTTCAGGCGCGAGTTCTGGATGCGGCTGACCGCACCGCCCGACAGCACGCCGTGCGTGATGTAGGCCATGACCTCGGTGGCGCCGTTCTTCAGCAGCGCCTCGGCGGCGTTGACCAGCGTGCCGCCACTGTCGACGATGTCGTCGATCAGCACGCAGCGCTTGCCCTCGACGTCGCCGATCACGTTCATGACCTCGCTCTCGCCGGCCCGCTCGCGACGCTTGTCGCAGATGGCGATCGGCGCCGCGACGCGCTTGGCGAGCGCGCGCGCGCGCACCACGCCGCCGACGTCGGGCGAAACGACGGTCAGGTTCTCCTTGCCGTAGCGCTCCAGGATGTCGCGCGCCATCAGCGGGGCGGCGAACAGGTTGTCGGTCGGGATGTCGAAGAAGCCCTGGATCTGGCCGGCATGCAGATCGAGCGTCAGCACGCGGTCGACACCGGCACGCTCGATCAGGTTGGCCACCAGCTTGGCCGAGATGGGCGTGCGCGGGCCGGGCTTGCGGTCCTGCCGGGCATAGCCGAAGTAGGGGATGACGGCGGTGATACGCCGGGCGGACGCGCGCTTCAGCGCATCGACGAGGATCAGCAGCTCCATCAGGTTGTCGTTGGCGGGAAACGACGTCGACTGGATGACGAACACATCCTGGCCGCGCACGTTCTCCTGGATCTCGACGAAGATCTCCATGTCGGCGAAGTTCTTCACCTGGCCCTTGGCCAGCGGCTGCTTGATCTGCAGCGCGATGGCCTCGGCCAGCGGCCGGTTGGAGTTGCCGGCAACCAGCTTCACGGGCGGGTTGGGCCGGCCGGCGCCGTCGCGGACATCGAAGGGCATGGCAACAAGCTCCGAAAAGCAACAGACCTGGAGACCTGGGCGCAAAAGCTGACGCGCGCGACAAGGGCGCCCGGGCTCATTAGCAAGCAAGCCCAGGGGTGTAAACCGCCCGTGCGATCAATTCGTCTCGCGCATTCGACCGGCGCGGCAGCGGCGTGGGCAACGAAAGCGTTCAGTTGGCCCGCTCTCGCGCGCACGGGCGCGCCTCGCCTTCGCCAAAAAACAGCGAGGCCCGCGTCAAGCGGGCCCCGGACGTCAGTTGGTGCTGGTCTTGCCCTGTTGCGGCAGCAGCTTGAGGATGCCTTGCGCGGCCGCGGCGGCGGCGTTGTCGGCCGTCTTGCCCCAGGCGCCATCGAGCGAGCCCTGCGGGATCTCGTTCTTCTGCGACACGGTGCCGACCTTCTTGCCGCTGGCGTCCTTGACCATCCAGTCGATCTGGATCGGCTGCTTGCCGTCCTTGGCCTCGCCAACCGCGACCTTGCCCTCGACGCGATAGACGCCGGTGCCGGGCGTGGACGTAAGTGCGACGCCGTTCTTGGTCAATTCCTTCTGCAGCGCGCCGGTCAGCGAGCTGGCGCCGTCACCGGGGGCGCCGGTCACGCTTGGCACCACGGCGGCAACCGGACCCTGGTTGGCGATCGAGCCCGTGGTCGGACCGCCCGCGTTGGCCTTGGTGGCGGACGGCATGGCGCCGGTGGCGGCGGCCGTCTGCACGGGGGCGCCGGACGTCGCGCCGCCGGACGACGCCACGGCTGCTCCGGCCCCCTGTGTCGGCAGCCAGGAGGCGAGTGACACCGCCGTCTTGTCGGCGATGGATTGCAGCGTCTGCGGCGTCACGGACGCCCACGGGTCCTTGCCCGCGGCGCCGGCGGCGCCGGCAACGATCTCCTCGCCGGTGATACGGTTGACGCGCTTGCCGGCCGGATCGGTGACATCCCAGATGTAGGACACCTTGGTGCCGGTCTTCTCGGCAGCCGAGACGACGTAGCCGCGCAGCGTATAGTCGGCCTTGTCGCCCGGCGCCGTGGCGACGGTGATGCGCTTCTGGGCAGCCGCGCTCGACAGCTGCTGCTGAAGCTGCTTGGCGATGGCGTCCGGCGCACCGATCACCGGCGCAATGGCGACACGGGTCTGGGAGGATTGTGGCGCGGCCTGCGCCGGCGCCGCAGCCGGCGGCGGCTCGTTGAGGGCGGTGTTGCCGGGCCCGGAGCTTCCGAGCAGGCTGGAACCGGTCTCGCAGCCGGCAAGGCCCAAGGCGGCGATCAACGTCAGGCCGGCAAAGGCCGAACGCAGCCGAAGTTTCGTCTCGCCCCGTGGCGCAGCAGTCTCGACGGTCGTCACGATGACGTCCCCCTTTAAGTATGACCCGCTGTTCTCCGGTGGCCGGCATACTAACCTGGCGGCCTCGACGCTCCTCGACATGCACCCGGTACTAACGACTGCCTTTTGTCTACCGGAGCCCGCGAGCCGGCGTAAAGACGGCAGACATGGCAAAAGCGACGGCATGCCTAATTGGCGCGCCCCGCGACGGCACAAGTCTGTGGATTGTGCACTTATGTCACGACAATGGCGGAGATTTGACGGCCGTAGTCGGGCTCCCGGCGCTGTTGTGAACGGCGGTAGCTGAAATACGATTCGCCCTGCGTCGTGCAGGGCGACTGAAGCTCGACATCGGCGACACCGGCATTAACCAGACGCGCCGTGACGTAGGCGGGCAGGTCGAAATGGACACGCGTCTTGCCCGGCGGCAGGGCGAAAAAGCGCGCATTGCCAGGATCGAGCTTCAAGAGCTCGGCCTCGAATTCGGGGCCGACCTCGTAGGCGGCCTGACTGATGCAGGGGCCGATGGCGGCGCGGATGCGACGCTTGTCGGCACCGATGGCCTGCATGGCGCCGATCGCCGCTTCCAGCACGCCGGCCACCGCGCCGCGCCAGCCGGCGTGAACAGCGGCCACCACCTTGGCCTGCGCATCCGCCATCAGCACCGGCGTGCAGTCGGCGGCGAGCGCCCCCACCACGAGGCCGGGCGTGGCGGTCACCACGGCATCGGCCTTCGGGACCTCGTTGGGGGCGACCGGCTCGTCGATGACCAGTGCCGTGGGGGTGTGCGCCTGATAGAGCGTCACCACCTGCCGACCGCCGAGCGCCTTGGCGACGCGGCCGCGGTTCTCCAGAACCTTGGCCCGCCTGTCGTTGGAGCCGAGGCCGCAGTTCAGCGAGGCATAGATGCCGCTGGAGACGCCGCCGTCGCGGCCGAAGAAGCCGTGCGCGATACCGGGCAGAGCCGAAAGGTTGGAGGCGCGGAGATGGGCGGGCGGCTGAATCATGGCGGCCTTGATCGTGGGAGTGACGACTGCCGACCGGTACTTGAGGCCGACCGGCTGCGCAAGGGCAACACGTCCCGACTGCGGGCATCCGACTCCAGTGTGAGGGCTCAACGCACCCGCTCGGGCCCGTTGCCCCCGCGCGCGCCTGCCGGCGCGCGGACATCGGCCGCGGCGATGTCCTGGCGCAGCGCCTTCATCCGGGCATGGCGGACCAGCCCCTCGGCCGTCCAGTTGAGATAGCTGACGGCCGCCACCAGCTCTGGGCGCAGCCAGATCACCCCGCCCCCCTGTGATGCGGTCAGGCGCGCCGGGAACGGCGAGCGGTCGGTCCGCAGCGGCTGCAGCGCCTGCCAGATGTCGGCCGCCGCCTTGTGCGAGAAGCCGGTGCCGACGCGGCCGGCGTGTATCAGCCGGCCGGCGGCATCGTAGTACCCGAGCACCAGCGAGCCGATGGCGCCCGTCATGCCCTTGCTGTCGACGTAGCCGGCGATGACGAACTCGTCGGAGGCGATGATCTTGGTCTTGGTCCACGCCCGCCGGCCCGGCCGGTAGGGGCTATCGAGCCGCTTCGACACGATGCCCTCGACGCCGAGCTGCCCGGCCGCCTCCAGGATCAGCCGCCCGTCGCCGGCAATGTGCTGGCTGTAGCGGATCGGGCTCTCCGGCGGCAGCGCGGCGAGCAGCGCCTCCAGCCGCGCCTTGCGCTCGGCCAGCGGCGCATCCAGAAGGCTCTCGCCGTCGAGATGCAGGAGATCGAAGGCGACGAAGGCGACATTGCGCGAGCGCTTGGCGGTCAGGCTGTCGACCAGCAGCGCGAAACTCGCGACGCCGCGCTCGTCCTCGGCGATGGCCTCGCCGTCGATCAGCGCCGTCGTCGCCGGCAACGCTGCCAGCGCCTTGGCGAGGGCGGGAAAGCGCGCCGTCCAGTCGAGGCCGCGCCGCGTCAGCAGCGACACCTTGCCGCCGGCGAGGCGCGCCTGCATGCGATAGCCGTCGAGCTTGATCTCGTGCACCCAGGCGTCGCCGCTCGGCGGCTGGGCGATGGCCTCCGCGAGGCAGGGGGGGACGAACTCGGGAAGCGGCGTCGCGCCGGCAACGGCCTTGCGTGTCCACGCCGTCGGCTTCGCCGGCCCCTTCGTCATGACGCGCCGACCAGCTTGCGAATGGCCGCGCGCAGCGACCCCGCCGACCTGGCGTAGTCGCGCCAGGCGCTCGATTTGGCCAGCAACGCCGGCACCGTGTGGATGCTGTAGCGCTTCGGATCGAGGCCGGGCGTCACCGCGCTCCAGGGGAGCGGCATCGAGACGGTGGCGCCGGGGCGCGCGCGCGGGCTCAGCACGGCGACGGCGGTGGCAAGGCGATCGTTGCGCAGGTAGTCGAGCAGGATGCGGCCCGTCCGCTGCTTCTTGACCATCGAGGTGAGATAGCGACCGGGCTGCGCATCGGCCATCTGCGTGCATACGGCTTGCGCGAACATCTTCGCCTGCGGCCAGCCGAGGGCATCCGTGCCCCCGGCCGCATCGGGCATTTCCGGCACCAGCGGCGTCACCACATGCAGCCCCTTGCCACCCGTCGTCTTGCAAAAGGCGACGAGCCCCAGCCGGCTCAACCGGTCGCGCACCTCGAGCGCGGCGCCCACCACCTCGGCGAACGGCACATCCTCCGCCGGATCGAGATCGAACACCAGACGGCCGGGAACATCGGGGGCATGCGGCGCGCAGTTCCACGGATGATATTCGAGTGCCGCGATCTGCCCCATGGCGACCAGCCCGGTGATGTCGTCGATCTGCACATAGGGCTCGCGGTCGCCCGACACCGTCACCTGCGACACCAGCGGCGACAGGCCGGGCGAGGCATGGCGTTGGAAGAACGTCGCGCCGCCGATGCCGTCCGGGGCGCGCACCAGGGAGCACGGCCGCCCGCCGAGGTGCGATATCATCCACGGGCCGACGGTGGCGAGGTATTCCGCGAGCTGCACCTTGGTCACGGCCGGCATGTCGCCGTGCGCCGGCCACAGCTCCTTGTCGGGCTTGGAGATGGTCACGCCCATGACGCGGTTCGACGCCGCGCGGACGGGCTCGATGCGCGGTCGCGTCCCGGGCTTGGGCCTGGTGCGCGCGGCGAACGCGTCGGGCGGCTCGGCGGCACTGGCCCATACGGCATCGGGCGCCGCGCCAGCCCGGCCCGCCAGGATGAACGGCGCCGGTCCCGGCGGCTGGCCGGCGGCGATGGCCGCCATGTCGCGACCGGAGGCAACGGAGCGATCAGCGGCCAGCAGCCCTTCGCCGTCGCCGGGCTTGGCCCATTCGTCACGATGCTTGATCAGCAGCCAGTTGGCGCGGGGCGTGCCGAGGCCGTCGTCGCGCGCGGCCGCGCCGGCCTTCTCGCTGCCCGCCTTTTTTCGCCCCGCCATCTCACGGTCGTGCCTGATGCGCACCAGCACCCAGCTGCCGCGGAACTTGTCGCCGCCGGTGGTGAATTTCAGCTCGCCCGCGCTCAGCGCCTCGGCCGCCGGCTTGGCGCTGTCGCACGACCAGTAGCCGCGGTCCCACACCATCACGGTGCCGCCACCGTACTGGCCCTTCGGGATGCTGCCCTCGAAGTCGCCGTAGTCGAGCGGGTGATCCTCGACCTCGACCGCGAGGCGCCGTTCGCTCGGATCGAGCGACGGCCCGCGCGTCACCGCCCACGACTTGAACACGCCATCCACTTCCAGGCGCAGGTCGTAGTGCAGCCGCGTGGCATCGTGCTTCTGGATGACGAAGCGTGGATAGGGCGCGACGCGCACGCCGGCCGAACCGGGGGGCTCGGCTGTGCGCTGGAAGTCGCGCTTGGCGCGATAATCGGACAGGCCCTTAGCCATGGATGGTCAAGCCTGCGTGCAAGTGCAGTGAAGGCGAGGGGCCGCGGCCCCTCGACCCCGGACTTCAGGCGCGCTTCTTCGGCCGGCTGGGCTTGGGCTTCTCCGGCTCGCTGGTGGCGCCGGCCGACTTCGCGGACTTGGCGACCGGCTTCGGCGCGGCCGCCGGCCCGGCTGTGGCAGCGACAGCGGCAGCGGCAGCGGCGGGCTCGGCCGCCTTGGCGGCACTGGCCGCAGCCGTGGCACCACCCTGCACGCTGCGCTTCAAGGCTTCCATCAGGTCGACGACGTTGGCGCCCTTCGGCCGCTGGTCTTCCTCGGGGGCGATGATGCGGTTGCCCTTCAGTTTGGTCTGGATCAGCTCTTTCAGCGCGGTCTGATAATGATCCTGGTACTTCGCGGCATCGAACGGGGCGGCCTTCTTTTCGATCAACTGCACCGCCAGTTCGACCATCTCCTTGTCGGGCTTCGCGCTCGGCACCTCGTCGAAGAAATCGGCCGGATCGCGCAGCTCATCGGCGTAGCGCAGCATCTCCATGACGAGACCGTCGCCCATGGCGGCGATGGCGACCAGCCACTCGCGCCCCGCGATGGTCACCTGGGCGAGGCCGACCTTGCCGGTCTTGCGCAAGGCGTCGCGGATGACGACATAGCCCTCGCCGGCCAGCGCATCGGCGGGAGCCACGAAATACGGCCGCTCGAAATAGCGGGTGTCGATGTCCTTGGTGTCGACGAACTGGACGAGGTCGATCGTCTTCTTGCTCTCGAGCTTCAGCGCGTCGATCTCTTCCGGCTCGATGATGATGTAGGTATCGGTGTCGACCTCGTAGCCCTTGACGATGTCGGCGTTCTCGATCTTGCCGACGCCGGGCACCGTCTTCTCGTAGTTGACGCGCCGGCCGGAGGGCTTGTGGATCTGGCGGAACGAGATCTCCGACTTGGATTCGACGGCGTTATAGACCTCGACGCCGATCGAGACGAGGCTGAGCCTCAGGTAGCCTTTCCAGTAGGCGCGGGCTTTCTTCGGCATGACGCGGGACACCTATGCGCGGGGACAAGCGGGGACGGCAACTGCGACGCCCCGCCACAATATCTGGTAGCTCAACGCCCGGCACGCGCTTTCCGTTGCGGTCCATAACGAGCGGCGGCCGACCTGGGCACCGCAGATATAACGGGGCAGGAGTTAAGCTCGTCTTTACGATGCCAAACGACACCGTTAACCATCGCGCGCAGGGTTAACGGCCCGCAGCCGGTCCCCAGGGAGCGTTGTTTTGCTGCAACGCGACATATTGACGATCGCGCATCACTCCGGGCCGGACTTCGATATTTTTTTCATTTCAACAACGACTTGCCGAAGTCGGCACGCAGAGCATGGCAACCATGCCGTCTCACCAAATAATTGCTAACCCATTGTTGATGACATTTTTTGGCCACATTGCTGCGGCGCAACGACGACCGTCGAAAGTAATAATTCTGAGGATCCAGTATGCGATTGGACATCTTCGCCGCAGCGGCGGCGATCGCCCTTGTGGCCAGCACCACGACTGCCGACGCTCGCCGTCACCGTCAGTCGGACGAAGCCTCCTACTCCACCTCGTCGTCGCGCTCGTCGTCGCGCCACGCCCGCAACACCTCGCGCTCCCACGCCCGCTCCGAGAGCCACAGCGGCGTCGGCCCGCGTCCGGCCGCCTGGTGCGGCTGGTGGATGCGCACCCAGCGCGGCGGCGGCCCCGAGTACAACCTTGCCGCCAACTGGCGCAACTACGGCAGCCCCTCGCACGCCCAGGTCGGCGCCGTGGTCGTGTGGCCGCATCACGTCGGCGAGATCGTCGGCCGCGCCTCCGACGGCCGCTGGATCGTACGCTCCGGCAACGACAGCGGCCGCGTGCAGTCGCGCGCCCGCTCGGTCTCCGGCGCCGTGTTCCGCATCTGACGGCTGATCGTCTGACCGTTCCCCGTTCGAGCAGGCTCCCCCCCCCGACCTGCCTGCTCGTCCCCGCCCGCGAGTCCTCCCCGGCTCGCGGGCTTTTCTGTCATCGGCCACACTGCGAGCCCATGGCCCGCGTGTCGAGCCCGCGTGTCGAGATGGCTTGATGCATCGCGCGCCATTGCCTATAGACCTGGGCTTTGATGACAACGATCCCCACCCCCCCGATCCTCAGGGATCGGCACCTGCTCGCCTGCAACAGGCTGACGGTGCCGGAAATCCACGCGTTGCTCGATCGCGCCGATGCGATCGCCGATGCCAATCGCGGCGAGAAGCCGAGGCGCCCGCCCATTCTTGCCGGGCGCACGCTCATCAATCTGTTCTTCGAGGCCTCGACGCGCACGCAAGCCTCGTTCGAGCTGGCCGGCAAGCGGCTCGGCGCCGACGTCATGAACATGAACGTCTCCACCTCTTCGGTGCAGAAGGGCGAGACGCTGATCGACACGGCGCAGACGCTGAACGCCATGCGCCCCGATGTCATCGTCGTGCGGCATCAGGCGTCGGGCGCCGCGGAACTGCTGTCGCAGAAGATCGACTGCTCGGTCGTCAATGCCGGTGACGGCGCCCACCAGCATCCGACGCAGGCGCTGCTCGACGCGCTGACCATCCGCCGCTCCAAGGGCCGCATCGACGGCCTGATCGTCGCCATCTGCGGCGATATCCTGCACAGCCGCGTCGCCCGCTCCAACATCGAGCTGTTGAATGCGCTCGGCGCGCAGGTGCGCATCATCGCGCCGTCGACGCTGCTGCCGCCGGCGCCGCAACGCCTGGGCGCCGAGGTGTTCACCGACATGTGGAAGGGCCTGGAGGGCGCCGACATCGTCATGATGTTGCGTCTGCAGCTGGAGCGCATGCAGGGCTCCTACGTGCCGTCGAGCCGCGAGTTCTTCCACTTCTTCGGCCTCGACCACGAGAAGCTGGCCAAGGCCAAGCCGGACGCGCTCGTCATGCATCCCGGCCCGATGAACCGCGGCGTCGAGATCGCCTCGACGGTCGCCGATCATTCGCGCAGCGTCATCCGTGAGCAGGTCGAGATGGGCGTCGCCGTGCGCATGGCGGTGCTGGAAGCTCTGACACCCCATCTGCCCAAGCGGGGCATCGCATGAGTCCGAACCTCAACCGCCCCACCTCCAAGGCCGGCCCGACGCCGAAGGACGCCGAGCCCGCGCCGAACGGCAAGGGCATCAGCGCCGTCTTCATCAATGCCCGCCTGATCGATCCCGCGACAGGCCGCGACGAGCCGGGCGGCCTCGTCGTCAAGGACGGCCTGATCGACGACCTCGGCCCGCATCTGCGCCGCAAGGCGCCCGACGGCGTGCCGCGCGAGGTCGTGATCGACGCCAAGGGCAACATCCTGTGCCCCGGTCTCATCGACGCCCAGGTCTTCACCGGCGAGCCCGGCAACGAGCACCGCGAAACGTTGAAGACGGCCAGCATCGCCGCGGCGCACGGCGGCGTTACGACGATGGTCGTGATGCCCGATACCAATCCGGTCATCGACCAGGTGGCGCTCGTCGACTTCATACAGCGCCGCGCCCGCGACAATGCCCGCATCCACGTCCACACCATGGCGGCAATGACCAAGGGCCTCAAAGGCGAGGAGATGACCGAGATCGGCCTGCTCAAGCGGGCCGGCGCCATTGCCTTCACCAACGGCAAGTCCACGGTCGCCAACACGCGCGTGATGCGCAACGCCCTGCTCTACGCCAAGGACCACGACGCCCTCATCGTCGCCCACACCGAGGACCCGTACCTGTCCGCGTCCGGCGCCATGAATTCGGGCGAGGTGTCGGCGCGGCTCGGCCTGCCCGGCATCTCCAAGCAGGCCGAGGTGATCGCGCTCGAACGCGACGTCCGCCTCGTCGAGATGACCGGCGCGCGCTATCACGCCGCCAACATCACCTGTCCGGAAAGCCTCGCCATCATCCGCGCCGCCAAGGCGCGGGGCCTGCGCGTCACCTGCGGCGTGTCGATCAATCACCTGGGGCTCTGCGAAAACGACATCGGCCCCTATCGTACATTTTTCAAGGTGCGGCCGCCGTTGCGCGGCAGCGACGACCGCAAGGCCATGGCGCGCGCGCTGGCCGACGGCGAGATCGACGTCATCGTATCCAGCCACGATCCGCAGGACGCCGACGACAAGCGGCGCCCGTTCGCCGAGGCCACCGACGGCGCCGTGGGCCTGGAGACGCTGCTCGCCGCGGCGCTGCGCCTGCACTACACCGACGAGGTGCCGCTGATGGCCATCCTGAAGGCGCTGACCATCAACCCGGCGCGCCTGCTCGGCCTGCACTCGGGCCGCCTCGCCAAGGGCACCATCGCCGACCTCGTGCTGTTCGATCCCGGCGAGCCCTGGGTGGTCAACAAGGACAAGCTCGTCTCGCGCTCGAAGAACTCGCCCTTCGACGAGGCCAAGATGCAAGGCCGCGTGCTGCGCACGCTGGTCGCCGGCGAGACCGAGTTCGCCTATCGCGGCATCGAGCGGACATAATTCTTGGCGCTTCGGGCGCCCGCTCCGCGCCCGCGCCGGCCGGTTGAGAGGGACTGCCTACATCTGGCGGAAGACTCGTTGCCAGGCGCTTCGGATGCCCACCCGCATCCGCGCCGGCCGGTGGAGAGAGAGGCATCACCTACATGCGTCGCGCGTGATGCCTGCACTTCCCCCTCTCCCCCCATGCGGAGCATGACATCGCCCTGACGGGGCACCGCTTCCCCCTCTCCCCTCGGGGGAGAGGGTCGGGGTGAGGGGGACTGCCGCGAGCGCTTTCCTGAACCGAAGGCCGCCTCATCACCTTCTCCCCCAGGGGAGAAGGCACAGGTCGCGCACGCAAGCCCGCGCTGCTACCGGATGAGCCCATCGACGTAGAGCCAGCGGCCGAGGTCGCGCACGAAGCGCGAGGTCTCGTGTAGCTCGTGGCGGCGCCCGCCGATGCGCGAGCGGGCCACGAACGTGACGGTGGCCCGGTCGCCGGCCTCCTGGGCGGCCAGGATACGCAGCTGCTGCCATTCCTGGTCGGCGGGAAAATCGATGACGCGCGGCCGCGTCGAGGGGTGCCAGGTGGCGCCGAGATAGGCCGCGTCGCGCAACGCATAGGCGGCATAGCGCGAGCGCATCAGCGCTTCCGCCGTGGGCGCCGGCCGCAAGCCGGCGTGATACGGCTGGCAGCACTGGGCGTAGGCGATCTCCTCACCCACCCTGCGGCACGGACAACGCATGGCGCCTCAACCCTGCGGATGCCTGTCGGCGTGCCCGAAGGCGTGGCGAATGGCGGTGGAGAGGCGCAGCGGCTTGCCGGAGACGGCCACCAGCACCACCGTCACCTCGGCCTCGAACAGCTTCTCGGGCCCGCGCATGACCGTCTGCGTCAGCGTGACCGAGGCGCCGCCCAGCGCCTTCACCCGCGTCACCACCTCGAGCAGGTCGTCCATGCGGCCGGGACGCAGGAAATCCATGTTCATGCGACGCACGACGAAAGCCGCCGGCTCGTGACTGTCGGAGCCGTCGATGAGGCGGCGCGCATCCGAGCCGAGCAGGCGCAGGAAGTCGGAGCGCCCGCGCTCGCACCAGCGCACATAGGAGGCGTGATAGGCCACCTGCGCGAAATCGGTATCCTCGAAGTAGACGCGCACCGGCAGCACATGATGGCGGCCGCTGGCGTCGTCGATGATGCGGCCGGCAAGGTCGGGCCAGCGCGCGGCGGTTGCGAGTGCGGCATCGGTCGTGGCGGCGGCGGCGAGCTTCGTCATGTCATCAACGCTCGTATCAGGTGCGCGGGGGGCATACGCGCGGGCGCAACAGGGAGCCCGTTCGGCGCGCCCGTGATAGCGGCTCGCCGGGTCCGGCACCATCCTCAATTCGCCGCTGCGCCAGGCCCTGGGGCACCGTTGGTGGCCGACCGAGGCTATCCGGCATCATCGTTTTTTGTCGGCGCCCGCGTCCCCACATGCCCAGGGAGGGAAAGACGCAGCGGAGGACCTTGAGCCATGCAAGCAACCGAAATCCAGGAGCATGCCCGCAAGCTGTTCGAGGCGCACGGACCCAAGGCGCTGGCCGAGGCGGCGGCGAAGGTGCGGACCCTGGAGCAGCGCGGCGATAGCGCGCAAGCCGCGGACTGGCGCCGCATCGAACTGGCGCTCCGCCATCTCGCCGGCCCGCGCGCGACGTAGGCGAGCCGGCAGCACCCCCCCGTGGCAGGCGGCACCGACGAAGCGGCCGGCGCCTGCAGGGGCCAATCCCTGCGCGAAGGCGCGCCATCGCCCCGCCGATCCATCGCAGGAGCAGGAGCGCTCGCTGCTGGCGCGGCTGGCGGCTGCGCCAAGCCGCGCGGATGGCATCAGGGACGGCAAACCTCGATATCGTCCTTCAAGTTGATGCCATCGCGATAGCGGTAGCAGTAGAGAGTGCGAGCGTCCCTGGGGAAGCCGGACAATCGGCAACCGGGATTGTTCAGCTTGCAATCCAGCGCCATGCGCAGCATTCCGGCCGCAAGGAACGTCATGCGATGCTCGGCGAAGGTACTGCCCTTGCTGTCCTTCCATTCCTGAGTGTTGAGCCTGTACACAGATCGACGTGGTGAATTCGCGCCTTCGCGACCGACCACCTGGGCGACTTGCGAAAATGGCTCGTCATTCTCGTATATTCTGACGATCACGGGATCGTAGCGGCCGAAAATCAGTTCATTGGTCACGAAGGATGGGTTGAACACGACCGCCGAAACGCACGGATGTGCGTGCGCGACGTGCTGGGCCAAGCCACCGCCCAGCGAATGCCCCGTGGCAATGACATGGACCGGGCGGCCCAGAGCCGCGCGCTTTGCATCCGCGAAGATCGTCGGCAGCGCATTGCGCGCTTCGCGATACTGGTCCCAGGGGTTCACCCACTGCGTCAGCCACGACAGATTGGCGATCGTGTCCGCGTCGAGAACCCCGTCGGTGCCCCTGAATGCAACCATCACCAGGAAGGCGGCTTGCCCGCCCGAGTTGTGATAAACGTCATAGGTGAGGCCGTTGGCGCCGTTGTGACTTGCAGTGAGGCGCCAGTTCGTGCGCTCCGGTGAGGTCTTGCGAGACTTGTGATTGTCCGCGACAGCGAAAGCTCGCTCCCAGCTTGGCTCACCGGCTCCGTTCCGCTCGGGCTGGTAGGTGTCGGCGCTCGCCGCAGCATACAAACCAAACGCGGCGGCGACTTCATTCGCGGATCCGCTGTTCCTGGTCACGTTCAAGAGGCGCGCATTCGCCTCCAGTATGGGCGAGGCTCCACAATCGACCGAATCCGCCGCGGCAGCTACCGAGCAGCAGAAGAGCCCCAACAGGGACGCGACCGCGCGTACGCGCAACATGACTGAAATGCCCTCCACACGCAAACAACGGCAATATATGGAGGAACGTTAACAGGGGGCGGATTTTCTGTCAGCGACGCGCCACCTGGGAGCGGCAATCGCGCCGATCGCTGATGCAAAAGAGTGACATTCACCGGCTGGTGAGTTTCAGCTCGATGCGGCGGTTGCGGCGCAGCGTCTCCTCGGAAGCGCCCTCCTCGATCGGCGCGAACTCGCCGTAGCCGGCGGCGACGACGTGGTTGGCCTTGACGCCGCGCGTGATGAGGTACTTCACCACCGACACGGCGCGCGCCGTCGACAATTCCCAGTTGGAGGGAAACTCGCGGCTGGCGATGGGGCGGGCGTCGGTGTGGCCCTCAACCTGCAGCGTCCAGGCGATCTCGGGCGGGATCTGGCGCTCCAACTCGACGATGGCCGAGGCGAGCTGATCCATGGCGGCGAGCCCTTCCACCGACATCTGCGCCTGTCCGGAAGGGAACAGCACCTCGGACTGGAACACGAAGCGGTCGCCGACGACGCGGATATCCTTGCGGTCGCGCAGCAACTCGCGCAGGCGGCCGAAGAAATCCGAGCGATAGCGCTGCAGTTCCTGCACCTGGCGGGCAAGCGCCGCGTTGAGCCGCGCGCCCATGTCCTTGATGACGACCTGGGCGTCCTTGTCCTTCTTCTCGGACGCCTCCAGCGCCTCGTTGAGAGCCGCCATCTGCCGGCGCAGCGCCAGCAGCTGCTGGTTGAGCAGGTCGACCTTGGCCTGCGCTTCGCTGGACAACGTCTTTTCCTTGTCGAGATCGCTCGTGAGCGAGGAAATCTGCGCCGCCAGCCCCTTGGCCCTGTCGTCACCGGAGAGCGCGAAACCGGACACCTTGGCATGCTCCTCGCGCATCGCGGCGAGCGTCGCCTTCAACACCGCGATCTCGTCCTCGGAGCCCTTGCCCTTGGTCTTTTCCAGCGACAGCAGGTTGGTGAGTTCGGCGAGCTGGCGATTGAGACGCTTCAGCGCGGTGTCCTTGCCGGACGCCTCCTGGCTGGCGAAGAACTGCGCCAGCATGAACACAGACATGAGGAAGGTGACGACCAGCAGCAGCGTCGACAGCACGTCGACGTAGCCCGGCCAGGCATCGACGTACTCACCCGTGCGGCGATAACGGCCTCGTGCCATGCCTCTAGCCCTTTCCGCCGGAACCCGGGCTGCCCGGCGCCGGCCGCGTCAGGCCACCCGGGGTCAGGGCCACCTGGATGGTGCGCACCATGCCCGCCACCTCGGCGTTCTGCTGCGCCTGCTCGTCGGCCCACTCGCGCACCACCTTCTGCTCGGTGCGCATCTGTGTGACGAGCTGGTTGATGCCCTGGCCGAGGTCGGCCACCTGCTGCTCGAGCTGCAGCACCGCCCCGCCGCCGGGCAGCCCCGCGCCACCGTCGAGCCGCGCGTTCAAGGCGGCCACTGTCCGGCTCATCTCGGAGATGGCGAGCGTCAGCTGCGCGGTGAGGCGGTCAGAGAGGCCGCCGCCGCTGCCGGGCGTCAGCTCGGTGATGCCGGACAGCCATTCCTCCAGCTCGTTGTAGAAGCGATTGTGGGCGTGGCTCGCCTGCAGCTCGAGGAAGCCCAGGATCAGCGATCCCGACAGGCCGAGCAGCGAGGACGAGAACGCGGTCCCCATACCCTTCAGCGGCGCGGCAAGGCCGGCCTTCAGGTCGTCGAACAGGTTGACGCCCTCGCCGCCCTTGGTATCGAGCGCGTTGATGGCCTTGCCGACCGAGGTGATGGTCTCCAGCAGGCCCCAGAAGGTGCCGAGCAGACCGAGGAACACCAAGAGGCCGATCAGGTAGCGGCCGGTATCGCGCGCTTCATCCAGGCGCGAGCCGATCGAATCCATGATCGAGCGCATCGCGGCGGTGGAGAGCGACAGCGCGCCGGTCCGATCGCGCAGCATGGTCGCCATCGGCGCCAGCAGCTTCGGCTCGACGCTGGCGCCGAGCCCGGGATCGGCGATGCGGAAGCCGTTCACCCAGCGGATTTCCGGGAACAGGCGGATCACCTGCCGGAACGCATACAGCACGCCGAGCAGCAGCACGCCGAGGATCAGCCCGTTGAGCCCGGGATTGGACAGGAATGCGACCTTCAGCTGCTCGGCCAGGATCGCCGCCAGGAAACCGACCAGGGTCAGGAACACCAGCATGCGGACCAGGAACATGCCCGGCCGCGACAGCTTGAAGTTCATGGTCGCAGGGGCAACGGCCTCTGCTGCGCTCGTCTTGGCCATGCGCTCGGATCTCCGGCGGTTGGTCGAACAGGCTCCGCGCCCCAGGTCGAATCGTCCTTGCGCGCTTGCCTCTGACACGGGCAGCGCGAGATTAGACGACGATCGTGGCAGCGCAAGCCGGCAGCATTTGGCCCGCCATGTCTATCCGAAGCCATGGTCCGATGCGGACCAGCCGGCGAGCGGAATCCCGCCAGGGAGAGCGGCCCGAGAGGGCGGCCCGCTTGGGCGGGATGTCCGGCCGCTGGCTCACCGAGCCACGGGGCCCCGGTCATAAGGTCAGTTGAAGGCGTCGCCGAACGGCGAGCGCGTCGGCGACGCGGCGCGGGGCGGGCGCGTTTCCTTGGCTTCCGACCGGCCCGACCCTTCCGGCTTGCCTGGCGATGCGGGCCCGGATGAGCCGGAGCCGCCGGACGCGGCGCCGGTGGGCTGGCGCGGCAGCGAAACCGTACGCGGCAGATTGGCGGCCCGGCGCCGCGCGGCGAGCGCCGTGTTCTCCTCGACGGCAGCCGCCGCAGCCCGCTTCTGTGGCAGCGTGCTGGTGCCACCGCTGGCGGCCGACGACGCGTCGGCGCCGATCAGCGGTTCCACGGGCTGCGTCGAATAGAACGTGAAACGCCCGATTTTGCCGAGCTGATACACGCTGTTGACCCAGCGCGGGCGCATCTGGGTGTGGAAATGGGTGGCCTGATCGAAACCCTGCAGCAGGCCCTTGCCCGAAGCTACGTCCTGCGCCACCTCGATCGCTGCCTTCCAGCGGGCCTCGTCGTCGGGAATGGTGCCCAGGTTGCGGCAGGTAGAGGCGAACATGCAGCCCATGGGGCGGCCGAGGCCGAGATAGATGATGCGGCAGATGGTCTTCACACCGGGAATGGCCGAGGTGCGGTTGATGGCGACCTGGGCCACCGCCACCTGCGCCTCGCGCGCGTCCTTGCCCGCCTCGTAATAGATGGCATGGGCGAGGCACAGCACATCGTTGGCCTTGTAGGCGCCGGCCCCTCTGGCCTCCAGCGCCGCCATCTTGCCCTGCTCCAGCCCGGCCGCCTTCGCCGCGGCCAGCGCGCGGGCGGCGGCGGCATCCTGCGGCAGGATCACGTCACCGGAGCCCTTGGCCTTGTTGCGCCCGAGTTTCTCGGACACCACCGAATACACCTTGGCGGTGCCGGCAGCGGGATCGATACGGCCGGTTGCCCAGGCGAACGCCCCCCAGGCGAGCACCCCTAGGATCAGGGCGCGCTTCAGGACGCGTCGCACAAGCATCTGAAACAGAAGCGATTTAGCGTCTCTACGCATTACGTCCGTCGGGGCAGCCTCGGTCAGTTCCACTTTCGTTTAGCGCAGGGCAGTCCCCCGGGCTACCGCAAAGCAACGCTGCATTCGGCGTATTCCTGTGAAGCTGTTTCAAGCAACGTCTCGTGGCGGCGGCCTGAACTCAATTCATCGTAGCGCTCCGCTGCCCATGCTCCGTCCGGCACGCCCCGACCGACAGCAGCAAACGCAGAAGAGCCGCTGCGGCGCGGCGCAGCGGCTCTTCCCGGCGGCGGACGCTGACGAGGGCGTCAGGCGGCCAGCAGGCCGAGGTCGGCGATGGTCATCTGGTGGTGATCGGCGCCGATATCGTTGGCATCGATGCCGGCCAGCGAGGCGACGTCGGTCCACACGCCGTGCACCTTGCCCTGCACCATGACCCCGTCCGAACTGGCGCTGAGGCGCACCACGTCGGCATAATCGGCGTGGCCCTTGAGGAAGTCGGACATGTCGAGGCGGTCCTGGCCGACCTTGAAGTCGGTGATGGTGTCGACCGAGCCGCCGGCCGTGTCCTTCTTCAGGTAGGCGAAGGTGTCGTAGCCGTCGCCGCCGGTCAGGACGTCGTCGCCCGCCTTGCCGCGCATCCAGTCGTCACCCGCACCGCCGACGATGGCCGAGCCGTGGCTGTCGTCGCCCATGATGTGGGCGCCGGCGCCATTGGCGATCACCTGCTCGAAACCGGAGACCGACTGCGTGTAGTGCTGCGGACCGGCCGAGAAGGTGGCGCTGTGCTTGCCGAGGTCGATGTCGACCTTGCCGACGATGCCGGTGAAGTCGATGGTATCGAAGCCGGAGCCGCCCGCGAGATGGTCATAGCCGGTGCTGACCATGACGAGGTCGTCGCCCGAGCCGCCGTGCACCAAGTCGCTCCCGTTGGCGCCGTCGAGAACGTCGTTGCCCGAGGTGCCGAGGACGACGTCATCGCCCGAATTGCCGACGATGTGGTCGTCGCCGGAGTTGCCGTTCAGGATGTCGTCGCCCTTGCCGCCGAGCAGCACGTCGTCGTGCTTGCCGCCGAACAGGCGGTCGGAGCCTTCGCCGCCGACGAGGGTGTCGTTGCCCTCGCTGCCCTGCAGCACGTCGTTGCCGGTGCCGCCGATGAGCTTGTCGTCGCCCGTATCGCCCCAGACACCGTCGCCGCTATTGCCGCCCAGCAGCGTATCGGCGAGCTTGCCGCCCGAGATCTGGTCGCTGGCACCGCGGCCGTTGATCAGGTTGTTGTCGTTCTGGTCGCCGTAGAGGACGTCCGAGGCTTTCGTGCCATCGATGATGTTCATCTGGTTGTCGCCCTTGTTCCCTGGTGGAGAGAGTTAACGTGGTCCCGTTTGGCTGCCTCCCGGCTGGCGGCTGTTGCCGATGTCTGTCGGCGCACCGGCCAATGTTCGCGCTCGGCCTTCACGGTTCCTTCAGGGCTAGGGCAAAGGTTTTGAGAGTTTCCTTGCCGAGGCACTTCAATTTGATCGCATTTTTCGGCTCATTCGGAGCCATGTGCCGGCAAATTCGGCGTGTCTTGCTCGGGTCTTCGCCGCCGCCCCAGCAAACACGGGGTCTGGCGGCCACTGATGACAAAAGACGGGCTGGAGAAGCCCCGCCCCCCC
>WBZS01000448.1_pt1 | contig 54630 bp, 58 predicted proteins | sample 5204201 | NCBI WGS metagenome assembly WBZS01 (sample SAMN12344357, study PRJNA552823) | activated sludge metagenome | biome: Activated sludge suspended growth; feature: Nitrification reactor; material: Wastewater; isolation source: activated sludge from nitrification reactor of wastewater...
GGTCTACCCCAATCATGGGGCAGCCGTCATCGAAGACATTGAAACCCGGACGATCAAAGGCGAGGACAAGCTGTATCTCGTGCTGCGCATCGTCGGCCAGAACGATCTGGTGGTTCGGGTCCCGGCACAGAACCTCGACGAGATCGGCGTCCGCAACGTAGTGGACGCGGACGGTCTCGAGCGGGTGTTCTCCGTGCTCCGGGCGCCGCACACCGAGGAGCCCACGAACTGGTCGCGTCGGTACAAGGCGAACCTCGAGAAGCTGCACTCGGGCAACGTGATGAAGGTGGCCGAGGTCGTCCGCGACCTGTGGCGGCGTGAGCGTGAGCGCGGGCTGTCCGCCGGCGAGAAGCGCATGTTGGCCAAGGCTCGCCAGATCCTGGTTTCCGAACTGGCACTGGCAGAGAAGGTCGAGGAAGACCGGGCAGAGGTCCTGCTGGACGAGGTCCTGGCCTCCTGATCGAAGGTCACTGAAGCCGGCCGTCGCGAAAGCGACGGCCGGTTTTCTTTTGCGTCCAGGCTTCGCCGGCCCTCGCGGGAGTATCGACACCATCGGAGCGAATGGGCTGACGGCGGCCCCCAGGACTGCAAAAATATTCAGCATACGCAGAGACTTGCATTTGGCTCGCGCTCAGACTTAGGGTTCCGGCATGACAGCAGGGCAGCTGGACGCGCTCGACGCGTATGGGACGATGTGGCGGATCCGCCTGTTCGAGGAGGCGGTCGAGGATCTCTACGGGCGAGGCATGATGCACGGCACCATGCACCTGTCGATCGGCCAGGAAGCCGTCCCGACCGGAGCCTGCGCCGCGCTGCGCGACGGCGACCAGATCACCTCCACCCACCGTGGGCACGGGCATTGCATCGCCAAGGGCGCCGACCTGGGCCGCTCGATGGCCGAACTGCTGGCCCGTGACAACGGCTACTGCAGGGGCCGCGGCGGCTCGATGCACATCGCGGACGTCGCCACCGGCAACCTGGGCGCCAACGGCATCGTCGCGGGTGGGCCGCCGATCGCGGCCGGGGCTGCGCTGAGCAACCAACTGCGCGGCACCGATCAGGTCTGCTTGTGTTTCCACGGCGACGGTGCGGTCGGCGAGGGCGCCTGGCACGAGGCGCTCACCCTGGCCTCGATGTGGAGCCTGCCGGTGGTGTTCATCTGTGAGAACAACAAGTACGGCATGTCGATGTCCAGCGAGAAGGCGTTCAAGGTCGAGCGGATGAGCGACAAGGCCGCCGGCTACGGCGTCCCCGGAGAGACCGTGGACGGCAACGACGTCGAGGCCGTCTTCGAAGCGGTCAGCCGGGCGGTGGCACGGGCCCGAGCCGGCGACGGGCCGACCTTCATCGAGGCGCTCACCTACCGCTGGCGCGGCCATTCCAAATCCGACAAGAACCTGTACCGCACCCGCGACGAGATCGCGCAGTGGCGGGCGGACGACCCCATCGCGGCCTACGCCGACGTCCTGCTGGAGCGTGGCGTCGTGACCCAGGACCAGCTGAACGCGATGAGTGACGTCGTGCGCAACGAGATCCGCGGGGCCGTCCGGTTCGGCACCCAGGGCGAGGAGCCGACCGTGGAGGCGATGCTGGCCGGCGTCTACGCGCCGTCCCCGGTGGACGCCCGTCCGATCGGAGCACGGGCATGAGCGGCGTCCGCAGCATGACCTACGCCGAAGCCGTCCGTGAGGCGATGGCGCAGGCGATGAGCAACGACGACCGGGTCTTCCTGATGGGCGAGGACGTCGGCGTCTACGGCGGCGCCTTCGGCGTCAGCAACGACCTCTATCAGCGGTTCGGCACCGACCGGGTGCGGGACACCACCATCTCCGAGCTGGGCATCGTCGGCATGGGTGTCGGCGCGGCACTCACCGGGATGCGGCCGATCGTCGAGATCCAGTTCTCCGATTTCCTCTGCCAGGCCATGGACCAGGTGGTGAACCAGGCCGCCAAGCTGCACTTCATGGTCGGCGGCCAGGCCGACGTCCCGCTGGTGATCCGGGCACCCGGCGGTTCCGGCACCGGCGCCGCCGCCCAGCACAGCCAGTCGCTGGAGGCCTGGTTCGCGCACATCCCGGGGCTCAAGGTGGTGATGCCGTCCAACGCGACGGACGCCGGCTCGCTCCTGCTGGCCGCCCTGGACGATCCCAACCCGGTGCTGGTGCTGGAGCACAAGCTGCTCTACAAGCAGACCTTCGAAGTGCCCGAGCAGTTCCCCAAGGCGTATCTGGGCGAGGGCACGATCGCCCGGGCCGGCACCGATCTCACCATCGTGGCCACCTCGGTCGAGGTGCAGCGATCGCTGGAGGCCGCCGAGCAGCTGGCCGCGTCCGGGATCAGCGCCGAGGTGATCGACCCGCGCACCATCAAGCCGCTGGACGTCGACCTGATCCTGAACTCGGTGTCCCGCACCGGACGGGTGCTGCTGGTGCAGGAGGCCGCGAAGACCGGCGGGTTCATGGCCGAGGTGTCGGCCAGCATCGCCGAATCGGAGGTGTTCGGCGACCTGCAGGCCCCGATCCGGCGGCTCTGCGGCCTGGACACCCCGATTCCGTACAGCCCGAAGCTGGAGCGGGCCACCGTGCCGCAGGTCGAGGACATCGTCGCCGCGGCGTCCGCGCTGGTCGGGGAGTGGTGAGCGATGCCCCGAGTCCCGCTGTTGATGCCGAAGATGTCGATGACGATGGAGTTCGGCACCGTCGAGGAGTGGCTGGTCGAGGTCGGCGGACCGGTCGCCGACGGCGACGCCGTGGTGGTGGTGACCACCGACAAGGTCGACATGGACGTCGAATCGACCTGCGACGGCACCCTGACCGAGATCCTCGCCCAGCCCGGCGAACAGGTGCCGGTCGGCCAGCCGATCGCCTGGATCGAGACCGAGAAGGACGACCTGCTCGGCGACCTGTTCGCCGCCCCGGAGGAAGCGACCCCCCGTCATCTCGGGCGTGCCACGGGATCTCAGGGTGACGAGCGAGCTGCGGCAGAGATCCCGGCGTCCGTCGGGATGACGGAGCCGGGAGCCTCAAGCGGCGACGGGCACCCTCCGCGGGCCGTTCCGTTGGCTCGCAAGCTGGCCGCGCGGGCCGGCATCGACCTGGCGACCGTGCAGCCGTCCGGGCCGCACCGCACCATCCGGGCGCGCGACGTCCGGGCTGCGATCGAGAGCGTGACGCCGTCGTCGGTCGAGGTCGGCTCCTCCTCGGTCGAGCCTGTCGAGACACCACGGTCACCCGAGGCTTCGACACGCTCAACCGGCGTGGGGGTGGTTTCGGCAAGCTCAACCACAGAGGGTCGGACCGGCGAACTGCTGGGCGACGCCAAATCGCGCCGGATCCGGGTGGCGACCGCGCGGGTGCTGGAATCCACCGCGCTGATTCCCCAGTTCACTGTGTGGCGGGCGCTCGACCTGAGCCGGCTCGCGGTGGCGCGCAAGGCATCCCTGGCCGGGATCAGCTGGAACACCATCCTGCTGCGCGCCTATGCCCTGATGCTGCGCGAATACCCCGCGCTCAACGGCAGCTGGGCCGGCGAGGGCGTCCGCAGCAACCCGCGGATCGGGGTGGCGCTGGCGATCGACACACCGTCCGGCCTGCTGGCACCTGTGTTGCGCGATCCCCACACCCTGGGGATCCGGGCGCTGGACGCGGCGATCAAGGATCTCGCCGCCACCGCGAGGGCGGGCAAGGTCGCTCCGGACGCGCTGGGCGGTGGCACCGGCACGGTGTCCAACCTCGGATCGTTCGGCGTGCAGCGGTTCAACGCACTACTGACCCCACCCCAGGCGACGGCGCTGTCGCTGGGCACGGTCGAGGCGCGCCCGGTCTTCGATGCCGACGGGGCCGTGCGGCCCCGTACGGTCTGCGAGACCGGACTCACGCTCGACCATCGGGTCGCCGATGGAGCGGACGCCGCCAGGGCGTTCGCGACCATGCAGGCGGTCCTGGAAGACCCCTTCCTGCTGCTCGGCTGAGCGCTGGGAAGGGCCGACGCGCGGAGAACGGACTCCGTGCACAACCCAACAACACAACATTTTGGAAGGAGGGGATCACATGGATGTCATCACTTGGATAGCCACGCATTTCATCGGCCTTTTCCAGGCCGCGGCCAAGACGTTCACGGACTTGGTGACCGGCATTCTGCCCTTGCTGATGGTGCTGCTGACCGCGATGTATGCGATCACCACGTGGATCGGTGAGGAGCGGGTGACGCGCGCCGTCCAGTGGGCGGGTAAGTATGCGCTCACTCGCTACACGATCATGCCGATCATCTCGGTGATCATGTTGACGAACCCGATGTGCTACTCGTTCGGACGGTTCCTGCCCGAGCGGTACAAGCCGGCGTTCTACGACTCGGCGGTGTCGTTCGTGCACCCGGTGACGGCGTTCTTCCCGCACGCGAACGCGGGCGAGATCTTCGTCTGGATGGGCGTGGCGGCCGGTGTGCAGGCGATCGACCCGGGTGCCTATGCCCGGCTCGCCGCCATGTACTTCCTGGTCGGCATCGTGGTGATCCTGATCCGCGGGGTGGTCACCCAGTGGATCACCAACCTGCTGATCAAGCGCGGCGGTCATGAGAAGCGGTTCGCCGAGTTCGATGCCGCCTACGCCAGCGGTCACATTCAGGGAGGTCTGACATGACCTACCAGAGCGTGAAGACCGTCAAGGGACGCGGCGGCTGGGGGGCCGGTCTCACGCTGACCCCGACCGATTCCAAGAAGGTCGTGCTGTCGGTGACCAGCGGCGGCATCCACCCGGTCGCAGCAAAGATCGCCGAACTGTCGGGGGGCGAGGCCGTGGACGGCTTCACCAATCAGGTGCCCGACGATCAGGTGCTGTGCGCGGTGATCAACTGCGGTGGCACGGCCCGGATCGGGGTGTATCCGCGCAAGCGGATCCCCACCGTGGACGTCTACCCCGGCGAGCCGGGCGGTCCGCTGGCGCAGTTCATCACCGAGGACATCTTCGTGTCGGCGGTGACTCCCGCGCAGGTCACGCTGAGCGATGAGGTGGTGCCGCAGGCCGCTTCGGTGCCGGTTCTCGACGAGATGGACGAGAAGCGCGCCAAGTACGAAGCCCAGAAGGCGCAGGCCAAGGAGGCCGCCAAGGGCGCCGGCGGATTCACCAAATTCGTCGTGAGCTTCGGCGAGGCGATCGGCATGTTCATCAACACACTGCTGGCATCGGGCCGGCAGTCGCTGAAACTGGTGATGAGCACGATCATCCCGTTCATGGCGTACGTGTCGCTGCTGATCGGCATCGTTACCTACACCGGCATCTCGGAATGGATCGCGAAGGGCGTCCAGCCGTTGGCCGGGAACCCGATCGGGCTGATCCTGCTCGGCGTCATCACCGCCATTCCGGTGCTGTCGCCGATCCTCGGTCCGGGCGCGGCGATCGCGCAGGTGGTCGGTGTGCTGATGGGCCAGCAGATCGCGGCCGGAGCACTGCCGGTGCAGTACGCGCTGCCGACGCTGTTCGCGATCGACGGCCAGGTCGGCTGTGACTTCATCCCGGTCGGCCTGTCGCTGGGCGAGGCCGAACCCGAGACGGTGTCGGTCGGCGTGCCGGCGGTGCTGTTCTCCCGGCTGATCACCTCACCCATCGCGGTGCTGATCGCCTACCTGGCCTCATTCGCCATCTAGCAAGTGACCGCTGGTCGAGCCGGGTCACAAGGCTCGGCCAGCGGCCTGAACGTCAACGAAGACAGGGAAAGATACCCATGGCAAACCAACTGTGGTCGGCAACCGTCGACCGGATCGGTGAGTTCACCGAAGAAATGTTCGAGGGCGGCTGCTACATCCTGTTCGGGGAACCGCTGCCCGATGCGCTGGCCGACGTGAGCCTGGTGCACACCACCCGGCAGGCGCCGAGCCGTCCGATCCGGGCCGGTGACACGCTCGAACTCGGCGGCGTCGCGCTCACTCTGGACGAGGTGGGCGAGTTGGCCAACCTCAACCTCACCGATCTCGGCCACGTCGTGGTCTATGTGAACAGCCCCGACCAGGCCCTGCTGCCCGGTGCGGTGAAGGCCACCGGTCCGTCCCGGCCACAGCCGAGTGTCGGTTCGCCGATCCGGTTCCTCGGGGACTGACAACCATGAACTGGGAGTTCGCGGCGATCCTGATCGGCGCCCTGCTGATGTCGCTGATGCTGGGCATGTGGCAGCAGGGTCGCTATGCCAGGTCGGTCAACGCGATGGTCGCCGAGTACCGCGGCTCGGGCCGGCTGCTGGTCACCGGGCGCGGCACCGGCCGGCTCCGCGGCACGATCGTGATGCTGGTCGTCGACGACGCTGCCGATCGGGTCATCGCCGCCCGGCGGCTGCGCGGTTCGACCATCTTCGCCACCGTCAAACCGGCGCCTCAGCTGCTCGGCCCGGTGGGAACACTGCCCGATCGAGCCCGCGACAAGCAGACCCGCAAGGCGATCGACATGGCGCTGAGCCAGCTCAAGGCGACCCGGGCCCGGATCAGCGACAACAAGGTGAGCGCCCCCGTGCCGAGCGCCGCGGGTGCCAGGAGAAAGGTGCAACGATGAGTTACAGCCAACGGCTGCTCGCCCGCGAGCGGGCCGCCGGCCGTCCTGTCCGCGTCGGCGTCGTCGGTGCCGGCCAGATGGGTTCGGGCCTGGTCGCCCAGATCAATCGCGTCCCGGGCCTGTTCATGTCGGCGGTCGCCGACATCGACGTCACCCGAGCCGAGCGCGCCCTGGCCGGGGCCGGTTGCGACCGGGTCACCACTACCGACGATCTGACCGATGCCGCCGCCGTGATCGAGGCGGGCGGGTCGGTGGCGATCAGCGACGGCCTGGCGCTGACCAGGCTGCCGGTGGACGTCATCGTCGAGGTCTCCGGCGTCCCGGACGTCGCGGCAGAGGTCGCCTACGCCAGCCTGCTCGCCGGTAAGGACACGCTGCTGATGACCGTCGAGGCCGACGTCACGGTCGGGCTGCTGCTGGCCGGCATGGCGAATGCCGGCGGGGCGATCTACAGCATCTGCCGCGGCGACGAGCCGGTCGAATGCGTCAAGCTGATCGAATACGCGCAGGACATCGGCCTCGAGGTGGTGGTGGCCGGCAAGGGCAAGAACAACCCGAACCGTCCCGCCGACACCCCGACCGATGTCAGGGACGAGGCGATCGCCAAAGGCATGAACCCGAAGATGCTCAGCTCGTTCACCGACGGCACCAAGACCCAGGTCGAGATGTGTGCGCTGTCCAACGCCACCGGCTATCCGGTCGACGTGCCGGGCATGCACGGCGTCCCGTGCTCGGTCGACGAGCTGGCCGCGAAGCTGGTGCCCGCCTCCGACGGCGGCATCGTGGACAATGACGGTCCGGTCGTCGAATACGTCACCGGCAACGTCGCGCCCGGTGTCTTCGTCATCGTGAAGTCGGGCAACGACGTGATCACCCACGAACTCGACTACCTCAGGCTCGGCACCGGCCCCTACTACGCGATCTACCGGCCCTACCATCTGGCCTCGATCGAGGCGAACCTGTCGATCGGCGAGGCCATCATCGACCGTCGTCCCAGCTTCCAGCCCAGCACCTGGACGTCCGAAGTGGTCGCCGTCGCGAAGACCGACCTGAAGGCCGGGTTGACGCTGGAAGGAATCGGCGGGCACCACGTCTACGGCCGGGCGATACCGGCCGGTGAGGCCCGCAGCCGCAACGAGTTGCCGGTGGGGCTGGCCGCGGGTTGTGTGCTCACCCGCGACGTGGCGGCCGGTCAGCACCTCAGTTACGCCGACGTGACCCTGGACGAAACCCGTCCGATCGTCGCGATGCGACGGCTGCAGGACGCCATGCTGGCCAACGGCACCCTCGGGAGGCGCTGATTCACGGTAACCTCCCGCATCGGAGGGGAGGCCCGATGGCTGCTGCACGATCGATCGACACGCTCGTCCGTGCCGCGCGCCTCTACTACGAGGACGGGCTCTCCCAGGGTGAGGTGGCGCGCCGGATGGGGCTGTCCGGCGCCACCGTCTCCCGGGTGCTGGCCGCCGCCCGCGAGCGGGGAATCGTCGAGGTCCGCATCCACGATCCGCGTTCACCGGTCCGGCGGGTGGCCGAGGTGGAGCGGCAGCTGGTGGAACGGTTCGGGCTGACCGACGCCCGGGTGGGCACCCCGAACGGCGGACCCGCCCAGGCGCTGCAGCTGGTCGGACGCCTCGCCGCCGACCTGTTCGGCGAGCGGATCGGCCAGATGCACCGGGTCGGGCTCAGCTGGGGCAGCACCCTGGAGGCATTCGTGGCCGAGGTGCCCGAACGAGTTGCGGCCGTACAGGTGCTGCCGCTGGCCGGCGGCAATCCGGGTCTGGACAGCGCCGGCGCCGGCGGCACACTGGTGCAGGCACTGGCCCGGCGCTGCGGCGTCGAGCCGAGCCGGTTCCTGTCGCCGGCCATCGTGGAATCGCCGCAGACCAAGGCCGCGATCACCTCCGAGTCGGCGATCCGCAAGGCACTGGAGCGAGCCGCGCAGGTCGACCACGCTTTCGTCGGCATCGGTGCCTTCGGCGTCCGGTCCTCGGCCACCATCGTCGAGGACATGAGGTTGTCCGAAGCGGAATGGGCCGCTTTCCAGGCGCAGAATCCGGCCGGTGACCTGACCGGACGGTTCTTCGACGACTCCGGCGGCGAACTCGGCCTGCCCACCTCGGAGCGGGTGATCGCGGTCACCCTGGACGATCTGCGCAGGGTGCCGTGCGTGATCGGCCTGGCGGCCGGTGTGGAGAAGGCTCGTGGCGTGCTGGCCTCGCTGCACACTGGTGTGGTGGACGTCGTGGTGCTCGACCTGCCGCTGGCCAAGGCGGTGCTGGCGCGAGCCGGCGAGCCGGTGCCGGTCGAGGTCTGAACCCCAGCCGCCTCACGCACTCGGCGAAGTGCGCAGACCTATACTGCCGCTTGTGCCAGAGCCCGTGCCCGCCGTCATCGTCGCCGCCGGACGCGGCGTCCGCTTCGGCGGCCCCGTCCCGAAACCCGTGACCACACTGGCCGGCAAGGCCGTGGTGGCAATGTCGGTGGAGGCCATGGCGGCCGGTGGCTGCACCCATGCGGTGGTGGTGATCCCGCGCGACGGTGAGCACCATTTCCAGCCGGCGCTGGCAGCCTCGCCGATCCCGGTGACCCTGGTCGAGGGTGACGACACCCGGCAGGCGTCCGTGCGGCGAGGCATCGCGGCGATCCGCGGTCACGAGGACCTCACCGGCGCCCGGGTGGTGCTGGTGCACGACGCCGTCCGTCCGCTGGTGCCGGCCACGGTGGTGACCCGGGTGATCCGCAGCATCCGGGAGGGCGCGGTGGCGGTCGCACCAGCAATCCCGGTGGCCGACTCGATCCGCGCCGAGTCGCCGGAGGGTCGGCTGACCATCGTCGACCGCGAGAGCCTGCGGGCCATCCAGACTCCGCAGGGATTCGACTTCGACGTCCTGGAGGCGAGCCACAACTACGCCGCCGAGCAGGGCATCGAATGCACCGACGACCTGTCCGTCTGCGAAGCCGCCGGCCACCCGGTGGCGATCGTGAAGGGCGCCATGACGTCGCTGAAGATCACCTCGGCCACCGACCTCGACCTGGCCGACGCCTTCCTCAAACTGCGCGCCGGCTTCGGCCGGCACTCGTTCCGCCGGGTGTTGCGGCACCGTCCGTTCGCCTGGTTCGCCAAGCCCGGCAGCAACGGGCATGCCGAGGTGATCCGGAGCCCGCGGTGACGCCGTTGCCCCGGGTCGGCGTCGGCAGCGATGTGCACGCGCTCGCCGAAGGCGCCGAACTGTGGGTCGCCGGGTTGCATTTCCCGGACGAGCCCCGCGGATTGACCGGGCACTCCGACGGCGATGTCGCCTGCCACGCGCTGTGCGACGCGCTGCTGTCGGCGGCCGGGCTGGGTGATCTGGGCAGCACTGTCGGCGTTGACCGGCCGGAGTGGGCGGGGGCGTCCGGGGTGCGGCTGCTGGGCGAGATCGCTCGGCTGGTGCGCGAGGCCGGCTATGAGATCGGCAACGCCACCGTCCAGGTGATCGGCAACCGGCCCCGGCTGCTGCCGCGACGGCTGGAGGCCGAGCAGGTGCTCAGTGCGGCGCTCGGCGCGCCGGTGTCGGTGGCCGGCAAGACCACCGACGGGCTGGGGTTGACCGGACGCGGCGAGGGCGTGGCGGCGATCGCGACCGCCCTCATCGTGCCTCGATGAGCGCCGATCCGGTCGCGCTGTGCGCGCTCGGCGAGGCCGCTTGGCACGCTGTCGCCTACGCCGGACTGGGGGCCCGCTGGGACGTCGACGGACGACTGGCCCGCGGCTACGGCACGGTACCGCACCACCTGCTTCTCGGCGGCGTCACGCTGACTCCGGACGCCGAGATCCCCGCCGACGTCCCGGGCGTTGTCTGCGACAGCTTCGCTCGGCTGCGGCCGCCCGGCCGCGAGGCCGAGCTGAGCGGGCACTGGATGATCCGCGAGCCGGGCGCACCTCGACCGACGGCCGCGGTGGCGGGACTGACGATTCATCGGGCCACCGGCGACGACGACGTGGCCTGGTTCGAACAACTGGCCTTCCTGGCCGCCGGAGGCGCACCACCGGCCCAGCCGGGTGAGTTGCACCCGCCGGGCAGTCAGCGGCTACCCGGCGCCACCTGGCTATACGCCGAGCTGGACGGCGTCGGTGTCGGCACCGCGGCGTCCATCGTCACCAGGCGGGTGAACAACATCGGCGCGGTGGCGGTACTGCCGGCCTTCCGTGGCCGCGGCATCGGGTCCGTGCTCACCGAGGCTGCGATCGCGATGGCACCGGACGTCCCGGCGACCCTGTCGGCGACCCCAGCCGGACGCGGCGTCTACCGCTGGCTGGGCTTTGCCGAGGTGGGCCGCCCTTTGCACCATCACCCGATCTGATCGTCGGTCGAGCACTCCGTGGGCCGAGCCTGTCGTGGCCTTGGTTTCGACAAGCTCAACCAGCGAGCGGCGTCCGGGTCAGCGCACCTCGGCGTTCGGGGCGATGTAGGTGTTGCACTGCGAAATGGCAGGCCCCCCGGCCAGGCCGGTGGTGAACCAGCGCTTGCGGGTGTTGCCCAGGCCGTGACCGGAATCGATGTTCGGCTTACCGGTGAGCACATCGTCGCCGAGGTTGTAGGCGATGGTGCGCAGCTTCTCGCGGTCGGCGGCGTCGAGGTTCTGCGACGATGCGATCGCGTTGATCCACATGCCGGCGAAGCAGTCGGCCTGCACCTCGAGTCGGCGTGAGAACACGTTCGCCTCGGCCTTGCTGGACACGCGCTGCTCCCAGGCCGAACTGGAGATCGAAATGCCCGTCCGCGCCTGAATGGCATGCCCGAACTCGTGGCCGAGCACCATCTCCATCAGGAACTTCGTGTTCTGCAGATCCTTCGGGAAGATCTTCGGCAGCGGCTTGGCGTAGTAGATCCGCTGGTCAGCACCGCAGTACGAGGCGTTGACGCTGTCGAGCTTGCCGCAGGCGGTCTGGATCGGCTGGTTGTACACGGTCGCCGGCGGACGCGGCAACTTGAATCCGGCCGCTTCCACGGGTCCGTGCCAGACCTTCAGCAGGCAGGCCGTGAGATCCTGCAAGTGGGCGTTGAGTTGATCCTCGGTGGCGTTCAGCGCGTCGATCGGTTGAAGGTTGTTGCAGTCGGTCGGAATCGTGGTCGACTGCTGATAGATGGGGTTCTTGGTCAGCCACTCCGTCGCCTCTGAATAGGTCTTCGGCACCGGCAGCGGTGGCGGTTTCATGTCCGGAGGCGGCGGGGTGTAGGTCTCGACCGGGCGCGATGTGCCGTCCGATCCGCCGAGCATGTTCGCCACCACGACGCCGGCCAGCAGCAGGCAGCAGATCACCACCAGCAGCATCAGCACCTTGCCGAGGGGGCTGCCACCCCGGGGACGCTGGGTGGGCGGTTGGACTCCGCCCGGCTGCTGCGGATAGCCCGGCGGGTAACCGGGCTGTTGGGGGTAGCCGGGCTGCTGGAACCCCCCTGGGCGTTGCGTTCCGGGCTGCTGTGGCCACGACGGCTGGCCGAAGGTCGGCTGGGGCCGATTCCAACCGGGCTGGGAAGGTTGCCCCGGCCAGCCCTGAGGCTGGCCCCATTGCTGTGGGTAGGGCTGCTGGCGCGGAGGAAACGGCTGCGTCACGCGAACACTGTAACGGTCACGGTGTCGGCGACCACCCCCCAGACAGCTGGGAATTGTGTGCCCGGGGCGCGGCCCGCGGCCCCCGATGCGATAGCTTTTCGTGACGCGCACCGCGCTGTCGTGTCGCCCGACTCCGAAGGATCGATTGTGTCGAGACTGACCACCCCGCTGACCCGGCTACTCGCCGGCATCCTCATCATGACTGCGGCCCTGGCCGGCCTGGTCGCGCCTCGAGCCTTCGCCGCCGAGCTGGTCGGGCGGTACGCGGTCGAGGGGTCGCTGGCACCGGACGGCACGCTGAGCGTGCAGGCCACCATCACCTTCGACGGCACCGCGCCGGCCACCCTGGTCCAGCGCTTCGCGACCACCCACGAGGTGCTGGGCGATCGCGAGTACGTCTACCGGCTGAGCGACGTCAAGGCCACCGTCGGCGGGCAGCCGATCCAGGCGAGCGTCGCCGAAAGCGCCGGCGCCACCGTGGTGACGATGCCGACCCAGGGCGTGACTCAACCGGTCGTGCTCTCTTACCGGGTGCACGGCGCGGCAACCGCTGAGCCCACCGGTGAGACCACGGTCGCCTGGCGGCTGCTGCAAGGGCTCAGCCTTCCGGTGAAGGAGTTCACCGCGATCGTGCAGGTGCCGACCATGATCGAGGCGGTCCAGTGCGAGGCCGGGCCGCCGGTCTCACCGGGGGTGTGCGCCTTCTGGGGTGGGGGGACCCACGACCACCCGAACCCGACGTTCAACGACGGCCCGCGCGGCGCCGGCGAAATCGTCGAGGTGATCATGCGCTTCCCGGCCGGCACGGTGGCCGTCAACGAGCAGGTGCGCGAGCTGTGGACGCTGGGCCGGGCGTTCTCGGCCAGGCCGCTCCCGCTGGGCATCGCGCTGGCCATTCTCGTGCTGGGTGGCCTCGGCTTCTGGGCGCTGCACCGCAGGATGGGCCGGGACGCGGTCGCGCCCGCCGAGCCGACGCTGGTCGCGGAGTTCCATCCGGTCGGCGACGGCGAGGCCGAGTTCCGGGTGCGCGACGGCATCCGGCCCGGTCAGGTGGGCACGCTGGTCGACGAGCGGGTCGATCCGGTCGACGTGACCGCGACCCTGCTCGATCTGGCCGTCCGCGGCCACCTGTTGATCGAGGAGCTGCCCAAGTCGTCGACCTACGCCGAGGGGGAGTGGACGATCACCCGGCGCGCCGGTGGCGACGAGCCGCGGCCCTACGAAAAGACCCTGCTGGACGCCGTCGCGCCGGTCGACGGCGAGCCGATGCCGGTGTCCCAACTGCCGGCGGCGATCGGCACGGTGATCGGCACCGTGCAGGATCAGCTCTACGACGACGTGGTGGCGCTCGGGTGGTTCGCCCGGCGTCCGGATCAAACCCGCAACTCGTGGTTCCGGATCGGCTTCGGCCTGTTCGCGGTCGCGGTGCTGGTCACGATCCTGCTCGCCGCCTTCACCAGCTACGGGCTGGTCGGTCTCGCGTTGATCGCGGTCTCCCTGCTGGTCGTCTTCCTGGGGCAGGAGATGCCCGCGCGCACGGCGAGCGGCGCGTCCTTGCTGAGCGGTCTCGGCCTCTTGCGGGCGCAGTTGCTGGGCCATCCGACCGACCAGATGCCGAAGGGCCGCGAGCTGGCGGAGTTGTCCGAGGTGTTGCCTTACGCGGTGGTGCTCGGCGGCTACGACCGCTGGCTGAAGGCCCTGGTGGACGCCGACACCGATGCGGACGCCGACTCGACCGACCTGGACTGGTACCACGCGCCGTCCGACTGGCATCTTTCCGACCTGCCGGCCTCGCTGAGTCGGCTGGTCACCACCATCCAGGGCAAGCTGTTCGCCCGCTGACCGACCTCCACACCAAACCCCTCCCTAACTAGTTCAGGCCTCCCGTCGACGGGAGGCCTGAACTAGTTAGGGAGGGGCTTACCGGCTTGTCGGGGGTGCGGCCGGGGCAGGTGCGATCAGTCGGGCAGGGGGCCGGCCACCCGGTAGCGGGCGCACAGGAAACCGGCGGTGCGGCCGGTCGAGAGCAGTTCGAGGTCGTAGCGGCGCGGCAACAACGGACGTCCGGCGCCCAGCGTGACCGGGGCGATCGACACGATCACCTCGTCGAGCAGACCGGCGTCCGCGAACTGACCGGCCAGGTCACCGCCACCCACGACCCAGACGTCCTTGCCCTCAGCCGCCGCCACCAGTTCGGGGTGGAGTTCCGCCACCTCACCCTGGGCGAAGCGGATGTCGGCTCCCTCGACGGACGGCTGCGGCCGCGAACTCAGCACCCAAGTGGGCAGTGTGTAAGGCCACTCGTGGTGATCCACCACCCAGCGGTAGGTCGTCGACCCCATCACCAGCGCGCCGGTCGCGGCGAAGAACCGGTCGTAACTGAACTCGGAGTCATCGTCGCCCAGCGGCTGTTTGAGCAGCCAGTCGAGGCTGTCCTGCTCGTCGGCCAGGAAGCCGTCCAGGGTGGTGGCGGTGTAGTAGATCGTCTTCATCTGTGTGCCTATTCCTCTCCGCGTTGGGCGCGGAACCACAGGATCGGGTCGCCGCTGTCGGTGGTGGCGCCGGCCTCGGCCAGCATCAGCCGCACCAGTTGGCGGCGGTGTGCGGCGAAGGTCAGTACGTGGGCGACCACGCTGCTCATCACGAAGCTCTCCGGCGGATCGCACAGGGCATCGATCAGCCGGTCGTCCCAACCGCCGCGCCGATCGAGTTCGTGGACGAAGGCGAGCCAGCGTGGGGCTACCGCCTCATGACGGGTCCGCAGCCCGGCGACGCCTTCGTCCGTAGGGCGTGGGACGTCGTCCGCGCCGTCGATGGCCGCCAGCCAGACCTCCTTGGTGTAGACGTGATGCTCGAGCACGTCCCGGATCGACTCCTCGGGCCCCTCCCATTCGATGATCGTTCCGCCGCAGCGGCGCGCTGCGCGCAGAGTCTCGTCCGGCAGTGTGGCGGCTGTGGCGAGCAGCGTCGCAGTGTCGTCCAGGTCGTGGGCCACCAACTGGGATATCACGGGGTTCATCGCCTGCTCCTTCGCTTGTACCCACAACGACATCGGTGGGTGGAAATGGATGCCGTTGGGCGCGGGCAGCCAGTGCCGGGACGCCGGGCTGCTCGGTGGGTGACCGAAGGCCCGCGAGTATGCGCGGCTGAACCCTTCGACCGAGCTGTAGCCGGCGGCCCACGCCGCATCGGTGACGGCCAGGCCCTGTCCGAGTTGCCAGGCGGCCCGCTCCAGCATCACCCGCCGGCGCATCGCCATCGGTGATTCTCCGGAACCGCGGGACACCAGCCGTCCGAAGTGAAACGGCGAGGCGAAGGCGCCGTCGGCCATCTCGGCGAGGGAGCTGTTCTCCTCGTCCAGGACGGCGTCGAGTAGTTCGCGCAGCCGATCGCGGGGCATCGTGGTCACAGACCCAGTCTGCGCGGACGGACGCCGTCGCGCTTGACCGATCCTGCGCACTCGCGCGGCCCGCAACGAAGGCCCTGCCTAACTGGTTCTGGCCTGCCGTCGACGGGAGGCCAGAACTAGTTAGGCAGGGCTTTCGGGTTCGGGTTCGGGTGACCGAAGGCCGCGGTCAGACCTCCAGGCCGGGGTAGAGGGGGTTGGCGTCCAGCAGTTCGGCGGACGCCGCCTTGGTCGCTTCGGCGACGCCGTCGGCCAGGATGTACTTCGCCTTGCCGGGGGTGCCGGCCGCGGTCGTGGTGGCGCTGGTGTTCGACAGCACGTTGACGATCAGCTCGGCGACCCGGTCGAACTCGGACGCGCCGAAGCCGCGCGAGGTGAGCGCCGGCGTCCCGATCCGGACGCCGGTGGTGTACCAGGCGCCGTTCGGATCGTTCGGCACCGAGTTGCGGTTGGTGACGATGCCGGCGTCCAGCAGAGCCGACTCGGCCTGCCGTCCGGTGATGCCGAACGCGCGGGTGTCGATCAGCACCAGGTGGTTGTCGGTGCCACCGGTGACCAGGGTGGCGCCCCGCTTCAGCAGCCCCTCGGCCAGCACCTTGGCGTTGTCGGCGACGTTCTGCGCGTAGACCCGGAAGGCGTCGGTGCGGGCCTCGGCGAAGGCGATCGCCTTGGCGGCCATGATGTGCGACAGCGGGCCGCCGAGCACCATCGGGCAGCCACGGTCGACGCTGGGTGCGTACTCGGGGGTCGAGAGCACGAAGCCGCCGCGCGGGCCGCGCAGCGACTTATGCGTCGTCGAGGCCACGACGTGCGCGTAGGGCACCGGGTTCTCCTCACCGGTGAACACCTTGCCGGCCACCAGGCCGGCGAAGTGCGCCATGTCGACGAGCAGGGTGGCGCCCACCTCGTCGGCGATGTCGCGCATCTTTGCGAAATTCACCCGCCGGGGATATGCGGAGTAGCCCGCCACCAGGATCAACGGCTTGAACTCGCGCGCGTCGGCGAGCAGCTTGTCGTAGTCGATCAACTGGGTGTCGGGGTGCGTCCCGTAGGAGCGCTGGTGGAACATCTTGCCCGAGATGTTCGGCCGGAAGCCGTGGGTCAGGTGACCACCGACGTCCAGGCTCATGCCCATCACGCGCTGCTCGGCAAACGACTTCCGCAGCGTCTCCCAGTCGTCCTCGGAGAGTTCGTTGACGTTCTTGGCGCCCAGCCGCTCCAGCGCCGGCGACTCCACCCGGTGGGCCAGGATCGACCAGTAGGCGACCAGGTTGGCGTCTATGCCCGAGTGCGGCTGCACGTAGGCGTATTCGGCACCGAACAGCTCGCGGGCGTGCTCGGCGGCCACGGTCTCGACGGTGTCGACGTTCTGGCAGCCGGCGTAGAAACGGTGCCCGACCGTACCCTCGGCGTACTTGTCCGAGAACCAGGTACCCATCGTCATCAGCACCGGCAGCGAGGCGTAGTTCTCGCTCGCGATCAGCTTCAGCGACGCCCGCTGGTCGGCCAGTTCGGCGCGGGTGGCGTCCGCGATGCGCGGCTCCACCGTTTCGATGACGGACAGGACGTTGCGATAGACGTCGGACGCGGTGGCTCCGAGATCACTCACCGAGGGACTCCTTCGTGGTGTGGCTAGGCGCTCACTCTACGGGTTGGGGCGCCGTGGGTCGGACGCCGGTAGAGTCCCCGGAATGCAGCCGGACGCCGCCCACCGGGTTGTCGCTCTGGCTCGCGCCGCCGAACCGCGTTGTGGCGCCACGGTGGTGATCGGCATCGACGGCCCCAGCGGGTCGGGCAAGACCACCCTCGCCGAGGCGGTTCGTGAGCGCCTCGACTGCCCGGTGCTGCACATGGACGACCTGTTCCCGGGCTGGGACGGCCTGGCGCTGGCCGCCCGACTGCTGACCGACCAGGTGCTGCGCCCATTGGCCGTCGGCGAGCCGGCCGGCTATCGCCGCTGGGACTGGTTCGCCTCGCGCTGGGCCGAGCGGATCGAGGTGCCGGCCACACCGCTGCTGATCGTCGAGGGTTGCGCCAGCACGGTGCGTCCGGCGGGCGACTACGTCGCCGTACGGGTATGGATCGAGGCCGCCCACGACGTCCGGATGAGTCGTGGCATCGAACGGGACGGCGAGACGTACCTACCGCACTGGGAACGGTGGGCGGCCCAGGAGCGCGAGCTGTTCACGGCAGACCGCACCCGGGAACGTGCCGACCTGATCGTCCGGACCTGAGCGCGAACGGGCACCGGTTCTAGGCATCCGGCAGGCGGCCCGGACGGGTGAACTCCTCGACCGGACGGCCCAGCCACTGCGTCATCGCCAGCACGCCGTCGGTCTCGAACCGGCCGTGCCGACGAGTCCGGCGCAGGGTATTCGCGGCGACGCCGGTCTGCGCGGCCACCTGACTCCAGCTCAGCCCCCGACGGAGGCGTTCGGCGTCCAAGGCAGCGAAGAGTGCCGGCGGATCGAGGCGGCGCACGGGTGACCTCCGGATTCAGATCGCCGGTCCGGGTACGCCCGGCTTCTTGCCCTTGCGTCCCCGCCACCAGGCGACGGCGATGATGCCGACCAGCATGGCCAGCGAGACGTACCAGAGCACGTTGCCGTAGGTGTTGATCAGTTCCACCGCGGGTTCGCCGATCGTCCAGCCCAGATACATGTAGAGCGCCGAACTCAGCAGCGAGGCGATGAAGCTCACCGCGAGGAACTTCTTGATTCCGGTCCCGGCGGCCCCCAGCGCCGCGTAGACGACGCCGGCCGGCAGGGGAATGGGCAGGTACGTGACGAAGATCGCCCAGGTCTCGTACTTCTGGGTGAACGCGATCGCGCGCTGATTGCGTTTCCGGGCCCGCTCGGAGCGCCCCGACCAGACCTCGATCAGGCCGTGTCCCCAGAGCTTTCCGGCCCACCAGTAGATCCAGTCGAATTTCATCGCCATCAGGCTGCCGAGCACCCAGACCAACGGCCACCAGGGGTCGCCCACGGACGCCAGCGCGCCGGTCATCACCAGTCCGGTGCGGTAGCCCAGCGAGCCGAGGACGTGGGGTGCCAAGCCGAGCATGATGGGCCGCAGCGGCAGCAGGATCAGCCCGTACAAGGAAGCCGCACCCATCCAGCTCAGGCAGGCGATATCCGAACGGGTGGGCTTGTGCTTCCAGGGCAGGCCCGGCTCCTGCCACCACTCGCGGGGTGCGGCGTCGTTCGGATCCGCGGCGTCCGGCGGCGGCTGCTGATCGGGACTGGTCACGTTTCGCGAGCCTACCCGGGGCATGGACGACCTGGGCCGTGGCCCGGTCAGCACCGTTCGCATATCTGTTGGGGAAATTCCCCAAAACGTTTGAGGAACACAGTGTTTCCGTGCGACGATGGCGCGAGCCGCATTGCAGCGGTGTTACTTCCACTACGGATCGTCGGGCACGTACCTGCCCGTGGAAAGGATTGTTGGCATGGCCACAGTTAGTTTCAAGGACGCCTGTCGCGTCTATCCCGGAGCCGACCACCCCGCGGTTGACAAGCTCAACCTCGAGATCGGCGACGGCGAATTCATGGTTCTGGTCGGCCCCTCGGGTTGTGGCAAGTCCACCTCCCTGCGGATGCTCGCCGGCCTGGAAGAGGTGAACTCCGGAGCCATCTGGATCGGCGACCGCAACGTCACCGACCTGCCGCCGAAGGACCGCGACATCGCGATGGTGTTCCAGAACTACGCGCTGTACCCGCACATGACCGTCGGCGACAACATGGGCTTCGCCCTGAAGATGGCCGGCGTACCCAAGGCCGAGCGCGACGCTCGCGTCATGGAGGCAGCCCACCTGCTGGGCCTGGAAAGCTTCCTCAACCGCAAGCCCAAGGCACTCTCCGGCGGCCAGCGGCAGCGTGTCGCGATGGGCCGCGCGATCGTCCGCTCGCCCCAGGTGTTCCTGATGGACGAGCCGCTGTCCAACCTCGATGCCAAGCTGCGGGTGTCCACCCGTACCCAGATCGCCGCGCTCCAGACCCGGCTCGGCGTCACCACCGTCTACGTGACCCACGACCAGGTCGAGGCCATGACGATGGGTGACCGGGTGGCCGTGATGAAGGACGGCCTGCTGCAGCAGTGCGACAGCCCGCTGACGCTCTACGACCGCCCGAACAACATCTTCGTCGCGGGCTTCATCGGCTCCCCGGCGATGAACCTGATCAGCGGCAACGTCAATGAGAACGGCGTCCAGGTCGGCGACTACACCGTGCCCGTGCCGCGCGAGACCTTGGCCAAGGCGAAGGGCGAGGACACCCTGACCATCGGCATCCGCCCCGAGGACTTCGACCTGGGAGATCACGGCATCGCCGTCGAGGTGGCGGTCGTCGAGGAACTGGGCGCCGACGCGTTCACCTACGGCACCCTGGCCGGCCTGCCCGATGACGAGAAACTATCCGCGCAGCAGATCGTCGCCCGGCTCAGCGGCCGGACGCCTCCCCAGCGGGGCACGACCGTCCGGTTCATCGCCGGTGAGGGCCACACCCTGCACGTGTTCAGCAACAAGACCGGTGAGCGGCTCTCCGACTGAGCGCAGGTCTGCTTCGATGCCCCGGGTTCAGACCCGGGGCATCGTTGCGTGAGGAGCGCCGAGAATCGTCGGTCGAGTGTTGTCGAGACCCTGGATCCCAACGCGTTGACAAGGGGTTTCGACAGGCCCAACCGATGGTGATCACGCTGGTCGTCGACTTTCCAGGTGTCCACGGCGGGACGTCGGCCCGGGCGTCCATTGCGCTGCGGCTGGCAGACTGTGCGCCATGCCCCGCATCCTGTCGGCCAAGCCGGACTCCAGGCTGATCCCGCTGCCGTGGGACCTGCCGTTGACCGACTGGCCCACCGAGCATCTGGTGGCCCTGCCGCGCGGCATCTCGCGGCACGTCGTGCGGTTCATCAAGGTGGGCAACGACGTCTACGCGGCCAAAGAGGTGATCGAGGCGGCGGCCGTCCACGAGTACCGGATGCTGCAGGAGCTGACCCGCGAGGACACGCCCGTCGTCGAGCCGCTGGCGGTGATCACCGGACGGCGTGACGCCGCCGGCGACCCGCTGATGCCCGTCCTGATCACCCGCCACCTGGATTTCTCGCTGCCGTATCGCTCGCTGTTCTCCCAGGGCGTCCGCCCGGACACGGTGAACCGGTTGCTCGACGCGATGGTGGTGCTGCTGGCCAGGCTGCACCTGATCGGCTTCCTCTGGCTCGACGTGTCACTGTCGAACATCCTGTTCCGGCGCGACGCGGGCGAGTTCGCCGCCTACCTGGTGGACGCCGAGACCGCCGAGATGCATCCCAGCCTCACCGACGGGCAGCGCGAGCACGATCTGCAGATCGCGACCACCAACCTGTTCGGCGAGTTCAGTGATCTCGAGGCCGGCCAGCTGCTGGACGAGTCGCTCGATCCGCTCGCCCTGGTGTCCACGATCACCTCGCGCTACCGGGAGCTGTGGGCGGAGCTGACCGGGGCCGAGGAGTTCCCCGGCACGGAACTCGACCGGATCGAAAGCAGGGTGCGCCGCCTCAACGCGCTGGGCTTCGATGTCGCCGAACTCGACATCACCACCTCGCCGGACGGCTCCCAGGTGACCATTCAGCCCAAGGTGGTCGACGCCGGCCATCACACCCGGCGGCTGCTGCGGCTGACCGGGTTGGACGTGGAGGAGAATCAGGCGCGACGGCTGCTGAACGACCTGGACACCTTCCGCTTCCGCACCAACCAGCAGCACGTCGACGAGGCGCTGGTGGCCCACCAGTGGCTCACCCAGTCGTTCGAGCCGGTGACCCAAGCGGTGCCGCCGCACCTGCGGGGCAAGCGGGACGCCGCCCAGATCTTTCACGAGGTGCTCGACTACCGCTGGTACGCCTCGCAGCGTGAGCACCGTGACGTGCCGTTGATCGACGCTGCCTGGGGCTACATCCGCGACGTCCTCGAGGGTCTGCCCGACGAGGCGATGGACAGCCGCCCGCTCGCCGAAGGAGCGCGTCAGCTGGCGAACCCGTTCGATCCGTCGCAGGGATTCATCGATGACGAGGGCGAGATGCCCGAGGACCCCTGGGAGATCGCGGCCGAGGCCGAGCCCGAGCCGACCGGCCTGCTCGACATGACGGCGCTGCGCCGGCGGTTGGGCTGAACCCACCGCAGAGGCACCCCGCCGACCCGGATAGAATCAGCCGGTGAGTTTGCACCTGTACGACAGCGCCCGTCGCGAGATCGTTGAGTTCCAGCCCCTGGAGCCGGGACAGGTGTCGATCTACCTGTGCGGTCCGACCGTGCAATCGGCTCCGCATCTGGGGCACATGCGCAGCCGGATGAACTTCGACGTGCTGCGCCGCTGGCTGGAGTTCTCCGGTTACGACGTGACGCTGGTGGTCAACGTCACCGACATCGACGACAAGATCCTGGCCAAGGCGGCCGAGGCGCAGCGTCCCTGGTGGGCTCACGCCTACCTCTACGAGGCTGCCTTCCGGACGGCGGTCGAGGCTCTCGGCGTCCTGCCCCCCAGCTACGAGCCGCGGGCGACCGGTCACATTCCCGAGATGATCGAACTGATCGGTGACCTGATCGAACGCGGTCATGCCTATGCGGCGGCCGATGATTCGGGTGACGTGTACTTCGACGTCCGGTCCTGGCCGGAGTACGGGGCACTGACCGGTCAGCGGGTAGCGGACATGGCGCCCGCCGAGGACGCCGACCCACGCGGCAAGCGCGATCCGCGCGACTTCGCCCTGTGGAAGGGGCACAAGCCCGGCGAGCCGGAGACGGCCTCCTGGCCGAGCCCGTGGGGGCGAGGACGTCCGGGCTGGCACATTGAGTGCTCGGCGATGGCCGGCAAGTACCTGGGCGACACCTTCGACATCCACGGCGGCGGGCTGGATCTGCGGTTCCCGCACCACGAGAACGAAATGGCTCAGTCCCGGGCGGCCGGACGCGGGTTCGCCCGCTACTGGATGCACCACGCGTGGGTCACCATGGCCGGCGAGAAGATGTCCAAGTCACTGGGCAACACCGCCGACGTCGCCGCCGCGGTGGCGAAGCACGGCGGACGGGCCGTCCGGCTCTGGCTCGCCGGGCCGCATTACCGCTCGGCGATCGAACTCAGTGAGGCCGCGCTGGCTGAGGCCGCGGCGCAGTTGGCCCGGATCGACAGCTTCCTGGAGCGCGCCGCGAACGTGTTGACCGACGAGTGGGTGGCGGATGCGCCGGCGCAGGCGATCCCGGCCGATTTCGCTGCCGCGATGGACGACGATCTGGCGACGCCGGCGGCGTTGGCGGTGCTGTTCCGCACGGTCAAGGAGGGCAACATCGCGCTCGACGCCGGTGACCACGAGACGGCGCGGGCGGCGCGGTTGACGGTGTGGCTGATGCTGCGGGTGTTCGGGCTCGATGCCAACGCGCCGGAGTGGGCGAACACCACCGCCGGCGACGACCTGAAACCCGTCGTGGACGGCCTGGTCGGTGCCCTGCTCGAGCAACGCGCTCAAGCCCGCGCCCGTAAGGATTGGCCGGCCGCCGACGCCGTCCGTGACACCCTGAAGAATCTGGGCCTGAAGGTCGAGGACACCCCGGCCGGTCCGCGCTGGAGCTTGGAGAACTGATGCCCGGAAACTCGTCCCGCAAGGGCGCCGTCCGCAAGCGCGGCAAAGGCGTCGGCAGTGGCAACACCGCCGGCTCGGGGGGTCGCGTCCGGCGCGGCCTCGAAGGCAAGGGCCCGACCCCGAGGGCCGAGGATCGCCCGTACCACAAGGCCTATCGCAAGCGCGGGCCGAACGAGCCGGGGAAGACGGCGTCCGGTCAGGGACGATCCGGGGGTCGCGTCCGGACCGAGTCCAAGCGCACCGGCGACGACTGGGTGATCGGCCGCAACCCGGTGCTGGAGGCGTTGCAGGCCGGCCTGCCGGTGAGGCGCGCCTATGTCGCCGACGGCGTCGAGCGGGACGACCGGCTGCGTGAGATTCTTCGCTACGCCGCAGATCACGGCATCGCCCTGCTGCAGGCGACGCGCTCGGAACTCGACCGGTTGACCAATGGTGCGGCGCATCAGGGTGTCGCGCTGCAGCTGCCTGCGTATGAGTACCTGCATCCAGATGACCTGCTCGCCGAGGCACTGGATTCGCCCGACCCCGCACTCGTGGTGGCCTGCGACTCGATCACCGACCCGCGCAACCTGGGTGCGATCATCCGTTCCGCGGCCGCGTTCGGCGCGGCCGGGGTGATCATTCCCGAACGGCGGTCCGCACAGGTGACCGCGGCGACCTGGAAGACGTCCGCCGGCGCGGCGGCGCGGATCCCGGTGGCGCGCGCGACCAACCTGAACCGGACGCTGCGCCAGTACGCCGACACGGGATTCGTGGTCGCTGGGCTGGCCGGTGAGGCCGATCTGGACGTCGCCGGCATCCCCGGCGTCGACGGCCCAGTGTTGTTGGTGGTCGGCTCCGAGGGTGAGGGTCTGGCCCGGCTCGTCCGGGAGAACTGCGACGTCCTGGTGTCCATTCCGATCAGTTCGGACGTCGAATCGCTGAACGCCTCGGTGGCGGCGAGCATCGCGCTCTATGAAGTCACCCGCTGCCGCGGCTGACGTCATGGTGGGCGGATCGGAGCTGAAGCTCCACTCCTTGACATCAAGTCACCCGCTGCCGCGGCTGACGTCATGGTGGGCGGATCGGAGTGAAGCTCCACTCCTTGACATGAAGTCACCCGCTGCCGCGGCTGACGAACCGTTGGTCGGGCTTGTCGAGACCCGCCCTCACGATCTCGACATCCTCACGCGGTGCCGAGTTGAGAACACGATTTCGGGTTCGAGTGCGAGATCCTCTCCTCACCAGCCACCATGCGAAGATCTCGAAATTGATGCGCCTCGGCGGGCGGACGAGGGTCTGACAGGCTCGACCGACGGGTGAGCCGGCAGTGACGCCACCAAAAAGCGGAGTGGGCTGCACCCCGTCCTGGTGTGGCGGGCGTGAAGCGCGCGAGTCCCCTGCCAGGGTCTGCAGGACGAAAGCACAAGTAGGACGAGCTGCGCACGGGCGGGACGGGGTGCAGCCCACTCCGCGGAACAAACCGCAAGCCACCAGAACCCAGCCACAAAGCGTCTCGACAAGCCGGAAGCTCAGACCGCCGACAAGCGGCTCTCAGCCGCAGAACGCCGCGACCGGGCCGTGCCACACCAAGGGTTGAGGCGCACCCGTGCAGATGATGCTGGACGCCTTGGCTCCGGCCGGAGCGGCGTCCTGGTAGCCGTAGATCCGGGACGACGCGCCGAGCAGTTGCTCCAGAGGACTGGCCCCGGCGCGCTTGGCGATTCGGGCGTTCATGACGTCCAAGCCCATCAGCTGCACGGTGTCGCGGAACGCCTCGTCCGGACCCAGTTGGGCATCAATCAGCTTCTTCGAGATCGCGGTCTTCGGGTCGTAGATGTAGGCGCCGAGATCGTCGACGATGGTCTTCGCCGGGATGCCACGATGCCTCGATACCCAGTCGACGAACGCCTGATACTCGTTGGCCATGCCGTCGGTCATCACCTTGCGCTCCTGCGCGGTCATGTCTCGGAAGGGGTTGCCGAAATCCTTGCCCTTGCCCTGGGTGAGGTACTCCTGGGTGATCCCACCCCTGGTGGACACGCCGGACTCGACGATGCTGCCCGAGGTGCCCACCACGTCCTTATAGCGGACGAACGGGCCGAAGATGACGCCGATGCTGCCGACCAGCGTGCCGTGGTCGGCGATGATCCTGTCCGCGCCGGCCATCGCGTACATGCCGCCCGAGGCCGACATGCCCTGCACGAAGGCGACCACCTTCTTGCCGGTGCGTTTCTGGTAGCGCTCGACGGCGTCGGCGATGGCTCGCGAGCCGTTGATGGTGCCGCCCGGGGTGTTCATCAGCAGGACGACCCCCGCGGCGGCGTCCGTCGAGAGGCCGTCCAGGGTCCGGGCAATCTCGTAGCCATAGGTCGAAGCGGTGAGTGCGAAGCCGTCTCCGCCATCGGCCTGAATGGCGCCCTCGATCGGGATCGCCAGCACCGTCTGCGCCGGGGTCGCGGTGTCGGATCCCCAGACCGTCTCCAGCCCGGAGACACGCGGACCGGATGCCCCGGCAGCGGCGAGCGCGGCGCCGTAGATCAACGCGGTGAGCAGTGAACCGATCACACCCAGCACCAACAGCACGCCGCCGACACCGAGACCGGCCCCGGCACCCAGGCCGAGGCCGCGCCGGAACGGACGTTCGCGCGGCGGCTGCGGTGGCAGGTAGACGGGCTGGGCGGCCGGCGGCAGCGGCGGCCGCACCGGCGCCGGGACGGCGTCGGCGGGCGGAGTCGAGGGCTGATCGGGGCTGCTGGTCATGAGACGCTCCTGGTCAGAGGGGGATTATCCGGTCAGAGGGCTTGCGGCGACTCTACGTGACCCGATTGCGGTACCGAGCTGCGGTGCCGAGCCCGAAAGGCGCGGTCCAGTTGCTCCGGTTGCCCGCGACCCGCCCGTGGCCCGGTCAACTGGCCTGCGGATTTCGGACGACGGTGGTTCTGCGCCTCAGGCGTGGCCCAGCACCGCGACGACGAAACCCGCGTCGGGGCCGAACGGCCGAAGATCCCAGGTCGAGAAGGTCTGCTCGCGGACCAGGCCGGCCGCCTCGACGTCGGCGAAGAAGTCGTCGAACGCATAGCCGCGGCCTGCGCCGAAACCCACCACGGCACGGCCCTGCGTGGCGAGCCGTTCGCCGAACGCGGTGAGCACCGGACGCCGAGTGTCGGGGTGCAGGAAGCCGAGCACGTTTCCGGCGCAGAGGATCGCGTCGAAGTGCTGCGGCGCTTCGTGTGGCAACTCGTAGCCGACCAGATCGCCCACCACATAGGTGGGGCCGGGCTCGGCTCGTTCGGCTTCCGCGATCAGTGCCGGGTCCAGATCGACGCCGACCACCCGATGTCCGGCCCGATGCAGATAGCCGCTATGTCTGCCGGGACCGCAGCCGGCGTCCAGGATCGCGGAACCGCGTCCGAGCATCGCGTCGACCAGCCGGGCCTCGCCGACCAGATCCTGGCCCTGGGCGGCGAGCATCGCGAACCGGTCGATGTAGCGCTGGGAGTGGCCGGGGTCTCGAGCGACGATCTCGGCCCACTGGCTGCGGGGAAACACGAGCCTCCGACAGGATTCGAACCCGCGACCGTCCGCTTACAAGGCGGGTGCTCTACCAGCTGAGCTACGGAGGCATCGGCCGGACGCCCGAGCGCCAGCCGTCCACCATTGTGCCGTAACGGCGCCTGGCTCTCGACCGGCTCGACCGAGCGGCGCGGCCTCGACAAGCTCGATCTGCGGTGGCGGGTCGCCACAAGCTCGACGGGCGGCGGTGCTCAGCGGATGCCGGAGGAGGTCCCGTACAGCTCGGCGGTGCCGCTGGCGTACACGTCGTTCTCCTCGGCGGAGAGGAACGCGGCCCGTCCGCGGGGAAGGTCGAGTCGGGAGTCGCCGTCGTCCAGGACGCAGTGGCCCTCGGTCACCAACAGGATCCGGGCCGAGCCCCGACCGGGCACCCTGACCGGGGCGCTGTCGGCATCGAACGACATTCGCCAGGCCTCGAACTCGCTGCACGGGGTTTCGTACTTGAACACGCCGCGTCGGGTCCGGCGGGGCAGCAGCACCCCGGGCATCCACGGCTCGAAGTCGACCACCGCGATCAACTCGGAGACGTCGATGTGTTTGGAGGTCAGCCCGCCGCGGATCACATTGTCGGAGTTGGCCATGATCTCGACCCCGGTGCCGCGCAGGTGCGCATGCATCATGCCGGCCGGCACGAACAACGCCTCGCCGGGTGCCAGCAGCAGCCGGTTCATCAGCAGTGCCGCCAGGATGCCCGGGTCGGCCGGGAAGACGGCGTCCAGTTCGAGCGCAGTCCGGGCGAACTCGCCGACCTCACCCACGTCGTCGCGATGGTGCATGGCGGCGGCGACGGTCTCGTTGACGAGCCGCCGACGTGGCTCGTCGAGGCTCAGCACGTCGAGGAAGACCTCGGCCATCGCCGCTGGACCCTTGCGTTCGGTGAGCGGGCCGATCACCGACTCGAGTTCCTCGGCAACGCCGAGCGCGGCGAACAGCGCCGCGGTCTCGTGCGGGTTCCGGAACCCGGCCAGCGTGTGGAACTCGTCCAGCGCGATGAGGATCTCGGGTTTGGGCCAGCTGTCCTTGTAGGTGCGCTCCGGAGAACTCAGCGGGATGCCGGCGCGTGTCTCGCGGGCGAATCCGTCGATCGCCTGGTCGCGCGACGGATGCGCCTGGATCGACAGTGCATGCCGGGCTGACAGCAGCTTCATCAGGTAGGGCAACTGTTCGCCGAACGCCTCGCGGGAACGCTTGCCGAGCACCCGTGGGCCGGACGCGATGTGCTCGACCAGCGTCTCGCCCTCGATCAGCGACGGCGAGGAAGTGTGGGCGCCGAGCCAATACTCGGCGATGGGCCGGCCGTCGGCCGGGCGTCCGAGAATGGCAGGAATTGCGTCGTGAGTGCCCCAGGCGTACCGCTGTACGGTTCCGCTGAGTGGCTGCATCTATCGTCCTTGCTGGGGGGCGTGGGGGACGCCGACGTTGGCGCCCGAAGCAGCTTCACTGTAGCCGACGGGCCGCTCCGGTTCCGGCGTCCGACGGAATGCGAAGCCTCGGGCGAATGACAGCGGTGTGATTTCGACCTAGAATCGGCGGCATGTCCGACCCCGTCGTCCGTCCGGCAGCGCCGCTCAGTGAGCGGTCCGCGGCCATCCTCGACTTCGAGAAGCAGTGGTGGTCGTTCGCCGGCACCAAGGAGGCCGAGATCCGCCAGCGTTTCGACCTGTCGGCTCCGCGGTACTACCAGCTGCTCAACGACCTGATCGACACCGAGGAGGCGCTCGCCCACGACCCGTTGCTGGTCAAGCGGCTGCGCCGCCAGCGCGCCACCCGTCAGCGGGAGCGCTCGGCCAAGCGGCTCGGCTTCAACGTCAAGGTCTGAATCCGGGCGGCCAGATACGCCAGGCCCGCGTTGCTTACCGGAGCCTCGCGATAGCCGCCGCGGGCCAACCCGGCCGCCCGCTCGAATGGATTCCTTGATGCCGGATCCCCGGTCCGCAGCCACGACCAGCCGACCGCCAGCAGGTACAGCGGCAGGAACGCCAGACCGCCACACCAGAAGTACTGCCAGGCGTGCACGTCCTCGTGTTCCATCACCTCGGGCTGGCGGGCGGTCAGCGTCGCGAAGGTCAGCGGGCTGATCACCACGTTGCCAACGGTGAATGCGCCGGCCGGCGGGAACCGCACCCGGTAGCCCTCGGCCAGCGTCAGGCCGGACGGCCCCGGACGCCGGCGCGCGGACCCGATCGCGGCGATCAGCAGGCCGAGTGGAGTGGACAGGTTGATCAGATTGCCGACCCGGCGGATGCGGTGCGCCCATCCCAACCGCGATCGCGTTCGTCCCAACCGCGACTGGGCACGCCCGAACCGCGACCGCCCGAACCGCGACTGCGATGCCATGGACGCAGTCTGCACCGCCTCACCAGCCGCCGCCACCGCCGCCGCCCATGCCGCCACCGGAGGATCCGCCGCCGGACGAACCCGACGAGCTGAACGAACTGGAGGAGGAACTCCACGAACTCGACGAGCCACCGCCCGAGCCCCAGGATCCGCCGCGGTCGTCGTCGCGCGAAGTCGCCCAGGAGTCGAAGAGGTCGCCGATGCCACGGCCGGTGCCGGCTACCCAGCCCTCGCCCCAGGCGGGCCGGTGGTCCCAGAAGCTGTCCGGCTCCGGTGTGCGGCGTTGGTACTGGGGCGCGTAGTCCGACCAGGCCATCGCGAGCGCGACCGCCGACGCGTCCACCGTCGGTCCCGTACCGGCCGGGGCGAGGTCGTAGAGGTTGCCCAGTGCCTGCCGCCAGGTGTCCTCGACCCCGAAGATGATCGCGTAGGGCAGCAGTGGTTCGTAGAGATCGATCAGGCTGCCGTCGTCAGGTCCGGACACCCGGGGCGCGTCGACCGCGTTCTGCATCCAGGCGATCCGGTCCGCTTCGGCCATGGTGACGAAGCGATGCAGCCCGGCGAGTTCGTCGCGGAGCCGCCGGCCTTCCGGGGTGAGCCGGCCGAGGGTGGGGTAGTAGTGCACGAAGGCGATCAGCAGCAGGGCGGCGAGGACCCCGGCGCCGAGGAAGGGCCACAGCAGCCCGCTCAGCCCGAGGGCCAGCTGGACCCAGCCGAAGCCGATCAGCGCCACGTAGCAGATCACGAACAGGGTCGTCCCCAACCAGGAGCGTCGGCGCAGCCCGCTGCGCAGCAGCAACTGCCAGCGCTCCCGGGACGCAGCGGCGATGTCGTAGGCGGGCACATTGCCCAGCGGAATGGACCGGCCGCCGCCGAACAAGGACTTGCAGATCGAACGGACGTCACGGTCGATGCCGTCCGGGTCGAGCAGCTGCACCCGCAGGTCGCCGCGGACGGCGTCCCGTTCGCTGCGGGAGAGTCGTCCGCGCGGCCGAGGAGCGGTGCCGATCGGTGCTTCATCGCTGGTCAGAGTGGCCTGGCCGTCCAACACCAACTGGGTGAGTTGGCCGGCGGCACCCCGTGCGGGCAGGCCGAGAAAGTCGGCGGCCAGGACCGGCTCGATCTCAGGCGGGCGGTAGCGAATCTCGACGTCGTCGCGCAGCAGCAGGCTCCGTAGCCGGCGAGTCCGGACGGCCAGGGCGATCCCGAGCAGGGCGGCGGCCACGACGGGCATCGCCCCGATGCCCCACCAGCCGAGGCTGCCGCGCAGGGCCGGGACGGCGTCCGGAACGGTGCCCGGGCGGAAGCCGACGGCGATCGTCATCGACTCCCGCGGTTGCAGGGCGAGGGCCGCCGTCTGAACGACCGCACCATCGGCGCTGATCGCGCAGCGGGCGGTCGAGCCGGCGGGGCCGTAGTAGCAGGCCTGTTCGCCGAGTAGGTCGCCGACCAGGTCGGGCGCCACTGTGAGTCGGGCCTGAACCTGGCCGAACCGCTGCTGCCAGCCGGTGCCGTTGACGTCCAGGTAGATCTCCTGGCGATCGCCGGCATGCACCATCGCGTGTCCGATCGTGTAAGAGATGACGTAGTCCACGCGTCCGTAGACATAGGTGTTCGGGCTGCCGATCCGCAGCACGATGTCGCCATCGGACTCGGTGCGCCGGGTGAATGGAAGCCTCTTGCCGCTCGGATCGGTGACCGCGAAACCGGAGAGCCGAATGTCGGTGTCGCCGTAGCGGGCGTCCAGCCGACGTTCGATGCCGCGGTTGACGGAGCGCCGCGGAAAGTCGGCGGTGATCCGTTCGGTGACGTCGATGGCCAGCCGGTCGCCGCTGCGCCGGGCGTGATAGTCGGCCTGGAAGCGCGGGATGCTGAACTGATTGGTCGTCGAGGCGGGCTCGACCGTGCTGCGCATCGCGTCGATGGCGAGCGGTACGAGCATCAGCAGCAGCCAGCCGAGCGGGTAGGCGATCCAGCGTGATGTCTTGGCGAACACTGGCTCAGGCTAGAGGCTGCTGAGGTCGGCTCCGCTGGCCCGGCGGCCCCCTAGTGTTCGCCGCAACAGGTGAGCAGGATGAACCCAGATGGACGAGGACGAGGCCGAGGTCGTCGCGCTGCTGAGGGAGGCGGTGCGACAGCAGCGGATGTGGCCGGTCGTGGTCACGGCCGTCGCCTCGGTCACCGCGGTCGGCTACGTCGTCTCTCAGGCCGGCAACAAGGTGGACGACAATGTGTCCCCCTCCGGTCCGACCGCGCTGTTCGGCTGGGCGCTCATCGGGGGTGCGGTCGCCGGGATCACCGCCCTCGTCGGGTTCGTCCAGCTCTCCACCTTCGGGAGCGCCGACCGTGCGACTGCCGACGGAGGCGACGAGATCGCGGCGTGATTCTTTTGCACTCGGCAGGGTCGAGTGCTAAACATGGTCTTAGCACTCTCACCATGAGAGTGCCATCCGGTCAGATTCGGTGAGGCCAACCGGGCCGTCCGTCGCGGGCATCGATCACTGACCGACAGACAGACCAACCATGGGGTCGAGCGCCCCACCGATGCAGAAGGATTGCCTGTACCCATGGCAAAACTGATCGAATTCAACGTCGAGGCGCGCCGCGGCCTTGAGCGGGGCATGAACACCCTCGCCGACGCGGTCAAGGTGACGCTGGGCCCCAAGGGCCGCAACGTCGTCCTGGAGAAGAAGTGGGGCGCCCCCACGATCACCAACGACGGCGTCTCCATCGCCAAGGAGATCGAGCTGGAGGACCCCTACGAGAAGATCGGCGCCGAGCTGGTCAAGGAGGTCGCCAAGAAGACCGACGACGTCGCCGGTGACGGCACCACCACCGCGACCGTGCTGGCTCAGGCCATGGTCCGCGAGGGCCTGCGCAACGTGACCGCCGGCGCCAACCCGATGGGCCTGAAGAAGGGCATCGAGAAGGCCGTCGCCGCCATCGTCGAGCAGCTCGCCGCCCAGGCCACCGAGATCGAGACCAAGGAGCAGATCGCTGCCACCGCGTCCATCTCGGCCGCCGATCCGACCGTCGGCGAGATCATCGCCGAAGCGATGGACAAGGTCGGCAAGGAGGGCGTGATCACCGTCGAGGAGTCCAACACCTTCGGGCTGGACCTCGAACTCACCGAGGGCATGCGCTTCGACAAGGGCTACATCTCGCCCTACTTCGTCACCGATCCCGAGCGCATGGAGGCCGTCCTGGACGACCCCTACGTGCTGATCGCGAACAGCAAGGTGTCCTCGCTGAAGGACCTGCTGCCGGTGCTCGAGAAGGTCATGCAGTCGGGCAAGCCGCTGCTGGTCATCGCCGAGGACACCGACGGCGAGGCGCTGGCCGGCCTGATCGTCAACAAGATCCGCGGGACCTTCAAGTCGGTCGCCGTCAAGGCTCCCGGCTTCGGCGACCGCCGCAAGGCCATGCTGACCGACATCGCCATCCTCACCGGCGGCCAGGTCATCTCCGAAGAGGTCGGCCTCAAGCTGGACGCCGTCACCCTCGAGCTGCTGGGCCGGGCTCGTTCGGTGCTGGTCACCAAGGACGAGACCACCATCATCGAGGGCGCCGGTGACTCCGAGCAGATCGCCGGCCGGGTCAACCAGATCCGTAAGGAGATCGAGAACAGCGACTCCGACTACGACCGCGAGAAGCTGCAGGAGCGGCTGGCCAAGCTGGCCGGTGGCGTTGCCGTGATCAAGGTCGGCGCGGCCACCGAGGTCGAGCTGAAGGAGCGCAAGCACCGCATCGAGGACGCCGTCCGCAACGCCAAGGCGGCCGTCGAGGAGGGCATCGTCGCCGGTGGCGGCGTGGCCCTGCTGCAGGCCGCCAAGCAGGTCGCGCTCAGCGATCTCGCCGGTGACGAGGCCGTGGGTGCGCAGATCGTGCTCGGCGCCTGCTCGGCACCGCTGCGGCAGATCGCCGGCAACGCCGGCCTCGAAGGCGGCGTCGTGGTCGAGAAGGTCGCGAACTTGCCGGCCGGCCAGGGCCTGAACGCGGCCACCGGCGAGTACGTCGACATGCTCGGCGCGGGCATCATCGACCCGGCCAAGGTGACCCGGTCGGCGCTGCAGAACGCGGCGTCCATCGCGGCGTTGTTCCTGACCACCGAAGCGGTCATCGCCGACAAGCCGGAGAAGGCTCCGGCCATGCCGGCCGGCGGCGACGGCGGCATGGGTGGCATGGACTTCTGAGTCACCCGCCACACCTGGCACCCAAGGGGTCGGACGCTTCGGCGTCCGGCCCCTTCGGCGTTGCGGGGAGACCCCGCGCAACCCTAGGGCCCTGCCTGACTAGTTCTGGCCTCCCGTCGACGGGAGGCCAGAACTAGTCAGGCAGGGCTTTGGGAGCGGCGGACGGGGAGGCCGGGTGGGGTGGTCGGGAATATCGACGGGGTGGATTGGGCTGGAACAGGGGTGAGCGAAACGGAGAACGTTGCGGTGAGCCGCAACACCGTCGGATTCCGGTCCGATCGCGGACGCGTGCTGATGGCGCTGATGCTGACCACCGGCCTGATCGCCATCGACGCGACCATCCTGGCCACCGCGGTGCCGTCGGTGGTCAAGGAACTCGGCGAGTTCCAGCAGTTCCCGTGGCTGTTCTCGGTCTACCTGCTGGCCCAGGCGGTGTCGGTGCCCATCTACTCCAAGCTGGCCGACACGGTGGGTCGCAAGCCGATCATCCTCGTCGGCGTCGGATTGTTCCTGCTCGGTTCGGTCCTCGCCGCACTCGCCTGGAACATGAGTTCGCTGATCGTCTTCCGGGTGATCCAGGGGCTGGGCGCCGGAGCCAGCGCGCCGATGGCGATGACCATCGTCGGTGACCTCTACAGCGTCGCCGAGCGTGCGGTCGTCCAGGGCTACATCGCCAGCGTGTGGGCGGTCGCCTCCGTGGTCGGCCCGGCGCTGGGCGGCGTGTTCTCCCAGTTCACCTCGTGGCGCTGGATCTTCGGGGTCAACATTCCGCTCTGCCTGCTCGCGGGCTGGGCGCTCGTCCGCTTCTACGACGAGCGGGTCGAGCGGCGTGCACATCGCATCGACTACGCCGGTGCCGCGCTGCTCACCCTCGGCCTGACGGCGGTGATTCTTGCGCTGCTCGAGGGCGGCAACGCCTGGGCGTGGGTGTCGGTGCCCAGCCTGGCCAGCTTCGGCGTCGGTTTCGCCGCCCTGATCGCCTTCGGCTTCGTCGAGCGCCGGGCCGCCGAGCCGATTCTCGATCTGGCCCTCCTGCGGCGTCCGTTGATCCTGATCACCACCGCGTTGTCCCTGGGGGTCGGCGCACTGCTCATCGGCATCACCAGCTTCGTGCCCACCTATCTGGAGAACGCACTCGGTGTCGTGCCGCTGGTCTCCGGCGCGGCGGTCGCGGCGCTCACCCTGGGCTGGCCGCTCGCGGCCTCCATCGCCGGCCGGATGTACCTGACCCGGGGCTACCGGACGACGGTGCTGTGGGGCAGCGTGGCCGCACTGGTCGGCTGCATCGGGCTGGCCGTCAGCGGCCCGTGGCCGAATCCGTGGACGGTGGCCGCGGTTTCCTTCGTCGCCGGCTTCGGACTTGGCTGGATCGCCGCGCCCTCGCTGATCGCCGCGCAGGCGTCCGTGGACTGGAACGAGCGCGGCGTGGTCACCGGGATCAACATCTTCGCCCGCTCTGCCGGCAGCGCGGTCGGCGTCGCCGTCTTCGGCGCCATCGCCACCAACGTGATCGCCGCCGGACGCGGTGAACACGACTACGCCACCATCGTCTCGGCCTCCACCTGGGTGTTCATCGCTGTCGCCGTCACGGCGGCCGGCACCCTGCTCGCCGGCCTGGGCATGCCCCGCGGGTCGGTCGACTCTGCGGCGTACTCGCCGGCACCGGTGATGGAGGCAGAGCGATGATCGCTGAACTGGCCGACGAGCGCGACGCGATGGTCGAGAATGACCAGCCGGTCTCCCGCGCCGTCTTCACGCAGAACTACGAGGTGTCCTCATATCACCCCTCTCCGGAGCGCACCTGCCGGACGCCGTGGCGTGGGTGGCGGTAAACGCCGCAGACCGTGCCCATGCGTTCTGCGTCGAGCACCGTTACCGGGACGGTCGGGCGGTGTCGAACTGATCCTGCTGGAGAGGACCGCTGGGTTCAGTTGGTGAAACCGGTTGCCGTCCTGCGTGTCCGGCGCACCCAGCCGGGCTGTGGCCGTCCATGATGGGGGCCATGAGCGGGCTGCTCGAAGTGATCGCGTTGCATGCGGCGGACGCCGAGCGCGCGGAAGCGGGCGGCGCCGACCGGGTGGAGCTGTGCGGCACCCTGGACGAGGGCGGGTTGTCGCCCGAACCGGCGCTGGTGGAGAAGGTGCGCGCCGCCACCTCGATCCAACTCCGGGTGATGGTGCGGCTGCGTGCCGGCTTCGGAACCGACGGCGGCGAGGCCACCCGGCTGAAGGGCCTGATGGCCAGCTATGCGGACGCCGGCGCCGACGGCATGGTGCTCGGCTACCTCAACGGTCTCGGAGAGGTGGACGCCGAGGTCGTAGGGGAGCTGATCGCCGACGGCGACTGGCCGTGGACGTTCCACCGCGCCATCGATTCGTGCCTGTTCGCCGATCGCGGCTGGGCACTGCTGCGCCGACTGCCCCGGCTCGACCAGGTGCTCACCGCCGGCTCACCGCGCGGCCTCGCGCACGGCCTGGACGACCTGCTGCAGCGGGCCATCGACCCCTGGCAGGCCGGGGTGATCATGGCCGGCGGCGGACTGCATCCCGACCATGTGCCCTGGCTGGCGCGGTCGGGCGTCCGGGCCTTCCACATCGGGACGCCGGCCCGTCCGCAGGGTTCGTTCAAGGCCTATGTGGACGTCGACCTGGTCCGGTCCTGGAGACGGTTGATCGACACCGAGATCCGGCACGCGACCGGCTCCTCGGCGCGGACCAACGCTGATTGAGCTTGTCGAGCGCACGTGAGCCTGGGGTCTCGACAGGCTCGACCGTCGGGCCGGATCGCGACAGACTCGACCAGCGAAAAGTCCTAGTCCGCCGGCTCGACATGGACGAACGTCACCGTGCCGGGCAGCGCCGACTCCACCTCGTGTTCGACCCGGTCAGCGAGGTCGTGGCTGCGCCGCACCGTCCACTCGCCGGGCACGGTGAGGGTGGCCTGGACGAACCGCTGCCGGCCCGATTCCCGGGTGCGCAGGTCGGTCAGATGCACCCGCGGGTCGTCGGTGAGCGGGACGAGTGCGCGCTGGATGATCTCCACCTCGTCCGGGGGGAGCGTGGCGTCCAGCAGGCCGACGACGGAGCGCCGGACCAGCCCGACACCGGTGAACACGATGTTCACACCGACGCCGAGCGCGATCAGCGGGTCGAGCCAGACCAGATGGGTCAGCGCGACGACGATGATCCCAGCGAGCACGCCGACCGACGTCCAGACGTCGGTCATCAGATGCTTGCCGTCGGCTTCCAGGGTCATCGACCGGTGCCGGCGTCCGGCCCGAATCAGGATCAGCCCGGTGACCAGGTTGCCGACGGACGCCAGCGTCGCCAGCACCACGCCGATCCCGATGCTCTCCAGCGGCACCGGGTTCACGAACCGGCTGATGGCGCCCGCAATGATCGCCACCGCGGCCACCACGATCAGCGTGCCCTCGACCGCGGCCGAGAGGTATTCGGCCTTGCCGTGGCCGAAATCGTGGTTGTGGTCTGCGGGCTTCGCCGAGAGTCGCAGGGCCCACAACGCCACGCCGGCGGCGAGCAGGTTGACGGTGGATTCCAGTGCGTCGGACCACATGCCGACCGAGTTGGTGATCAACGCCGCCGCGGCCTTCAGCGCCACGGTGACAACAGCGGTGGCGAGCGAGAGCCAGAGGAAGCGTTCCAGGTACCGGTGGTCGGCGGGGGCAGCGGGAGAGGTCATCGTTTCTCGGGATCGGGGAGGCCCGCCCAGTCGTCCGGCGAGCCGGCCCAGTCTAGGGCCGCACGCCGTCCGAGTTCCCCGGCATCCACGGTGGACTCCTCGACCACCCCGTGATCCACCGGCCACCGCTCGGGCCGTGCGTCCAGCGCGACCAACTCGCCGAGGGCGAGGGGCCAGACCTGCTCGCTGACATCGGGCAGGCCGTCCAGCGGCAGCCAGCCCCACGCCGCGATAGTGACCTTCTCGTCGTCGGTGAAACCCGAGGTGTCCAGTTCGAATTGCTCCGCGACCCGCAACAGGTAGAAAAGTTCCGCCTGGCCCAGCACCTGGTCGCTGTAGCCATGGACGACGAAGCGCCGCATCAGCGGGCCGCGCAGGGCGTCCGGGTCGGCCCGCAGGCCGGTCTCTTCGCACAGTTCGCGCACGGCGGTCTGCAGCGGCGTCTCGCCCGGGTCGACCCCGCCGCCAGGGGTGATCCACCAGTGCAGACCCGGCACGCCCGGGTCGCTGTCGCGCAGCATCAGCACGTGGCTGCCGTCGGTGACGATCACCCGGACGGCGCGCCGGCTGCGCACCGGACGGAGTTCGGGTGCGACCGCGACGTAGCTGCGGGAGCGGAACGGTTCGGTCATTAGCCGGGGACCTCCACTGAGGCGGCGGGTTCGAGCAGTTCGTCGAGCGCCTCGAAGGTGACCGGTCCGCGGGCGAGTTCGAAGGCGACCTGGCCGGTGTTGCTCTGGCCGGCGGAGAGCGCCCGCATGGCCAGCGGGTCGTTCAGGGCTGCCCCGATCGCGATCAGATGACGGGTGCCGCCGGGTTCGCGAACGGCGGTGAAGAACGGCCCGGTGACCACCGTGCCGTCGAGCGACTCGAAGCGGACGTCGAGCACCAGGTAGCTCAGGCCCTCGCCCGGCTCCAGGGCACCGTTGTCGACCCAGCTCGCCTTGGTCACGGTGACCTGCGCCTGACCGCCGGAGGTGCGGTAGCGGACGTGCTGCCCGATGCTGCCGCCGCTCACCGCGGAGCTGATGGTCGGCTCGGGGGTGGCCGGGGTGCGCACCACGCTGGGCTGTGCATCGGTGGGCACGGCCACGGGGGTGGCGGGGGTGGCGGAGTGCGACGGAGTCGCGGCCGGGGTGGCCGGCAACAGTTGCCAGGCGAGCAGGCCGAGCGCCACCACCGAGATCAGCACACTCGCCAACAGCGCGGTACGGACGCCGGGGCCGCGTCCACGGGGACCGGAGGGCCCCCCGCCGGGAGCCGGCGCGCCGAGCGACGGCGGCCCCCACGGCTCCGGAGTTGTGCCGTCCGCGGTCGGCGGTGCGGAGGCGGGGCCGTCGAATCGAGGCGGCGGCACGTCGGACGACCACGACGCATCCGCCGGCCGGTCGAACTCGGGCTGTCCGGGGCCGGGGCGGCCCAGTCCCGACGATGAGTCCATCGTGGGCCGCCGTCAGTCCGGCCGACGGGACGGTTCGTTGGCGCGGATGCCGGCGCCCACCTGAAGCGGGACGGCGATCAGCAGGATCCAGCAGGCCACCTGCGACCAGCCGGACATCATCTCCCAGGCGATGGACAGGTCGAAGTCGCCGCTGAACATGCTGAACACCCCGACCGCCACCACGAGTCCGGCAGCCCACAGGAAGCTTCGCCGGACCTGCTCGGTGCGGTACCTTACCCGGCTGGCCAGGACCCCCGCCAGGGTCAGCATGGCCGGTGCCACCGGGTTGATCAGCGCGCCGATGAGCAGAGTGAGAATCACCCCCGGCGTCGCGCCGTACCACAGCTGGGCGATCGAGACGCTCTGATCGGGCGGCTGCCAGCGAGACTGCGGGGGAGGTGCGAACCAGTCGGGGGTGCCCGGCTGGGGGAACGAGGGTGCGGCCTGCGTCGGTGGCGGGAAGTTCATGGTCTGCGCGGGCGCAGCGGGCGTCGCGCTCGTCCCGGACGCCGGTGCGAGCGGCTGCGGCGAGGCGGCCACGGCTGAGGTCGCCAGTGGCTGGTCGGGCGTCCATGCCGGATTGGCCGCTCCAGCGGTCGAATGGGCCGAGCCCCAGGCCGAGCCGCCGGTGACCAGCGAACTGACGGTGCTGAACTCGGCGCGCGGATCGCGCGGCGGAAGGCCCGCGGCGGGCACCAACGTCTCCAAGGGGGCGACCGGGGCCCGCGGCGGCTGCCACTCCGGGGGCTGCACCGGTGCCCCGGCCGCCGGATTGGGTGCCACCGGCGGAACCTGCAGCGGCTCCACCGGCGGCGTCTGGAAGGCGGCCGGCCGGTCGAGCGGCGCGTATTCGGGCCCGTCCGTCCAGTTCGCCATGCGGCTCATGATAGTCATCGGAGCCGGCCCGACCGGCGGGATGCTCTCGCCGAGCAGTTCCTTGGATAGGCTGGGGCATGCGGTTTACGGCGCCGTCCTCTGGCGTGTCCGCATTCGGGTTGAACAGGAGAAGGTCATGCCAACAGGCAAGGTTCGCTACTACGACGCGGAGAAGGGCTTCGGCTTCCTCTCCAAGGACACCGGCGGCGACGACGTGTTCGTCCGCTCGTCGGCGCTTCCGGCCGGCGTGACCAGCCTGAAGCGCGGCCAGAAGGTCGAGTTCGGCATCATCGACGGCAAGCGCGGCGAACAGGCGCTCAGCGTCCAGCTGCTCGAAGCGCCCCCGTCGCTGTCCAGGGCGTCCCGCAAGTCGCCGGACGCGATGGCGATCATCGTCGAGGACCTGATCAAGATGCTGGACGGCCTAGGTAACGGGTACCGCCGCGGCCGGCATCCCGATCCGAAGGTGGCCGGCAAGGTGGCCTCGGTGCTGCGCGCGGTCGCCGACGAGTTGGAACTCTGAGCATGCGGGCGTCCGAGACGCTCGATCGGGCCTGCGCGGAGGCGGTCGAGCTGGCGCAGACCGCGGCGGCCAATCGGGCCGGCGCGATGGGTGTCGGCGAGCATCTCGGGGTGAGCGCCGTGGACACTCGGGTGGCGACCCACCGGTTCGCCTGTCCGCATCCCGGCTATCCGGGCTGGAGCTGGCAGGTGACCGTGGCGCGGGCGTCCCGGGCCCGGGTGGTGACTGTCAACGAAGTGACCCTGATGCCCGGCGACGGAGCGCTGCTGGCGCCGGCCTGGGTGCCCTGGGCGGAGCGGATCGGCCCCGGTGACCTGGCTCCCGGCGTGATCATGCCGACGCCCGACAACGATCCGCGGGTCGAGCCCGGCTTCACCGCCGCAGATATGCCGCCCGACATGGAGCCGGCGGAATGGTCCGCCACCCGGGCACTGGTCGCCGAACTGGGGCTGGGACGCGAGCGGGTGCTGTCTCCGTTCGGCCGCGACGAAGCCGCCGAACGCTGGCTCGCCGGTGCGGGCGGCCCGGACAATCCGATGACGGCTCAGGCGTCCGGGGTCTGCGAGACGTGCGCCTATTTCGTCACCCTGTCGGGGTCGTTGGGACGGGTGTTCGGTGCCTGCGCCAACGAATACACGCCGAGCGACGGCCGGGTGGTCAGCCGGGATCACGGCTGCGGTGCACACTCAGACATCACCGAAGTGAGCCGCGCCGAGCAGCTGCCGATGCCGGCCTGGGACACCGTGGGCGTCGACCGCGTCATCTTCTGAGCCCGGGTGGTCCGTTCTGAGCCGGATGGTCCGCTCGACCGCTGGCGGCACGGACCCGTTATCGTGTGCCCACACCGGCACCGCTGACGCGAAGGAGCTCACATGTCAGGAACGGCCCGACTCGAAGTCGATGGCGACGTCTACGAACTCGATACTTTCGTGGGTTCCGAGGGCGAACGCGCGATCGACATCTCCACGCTTCGCGCCACCTCCGGCTACATCACCCTCGACAACGGGTACGGCAACACCGGTTCCTGCCGGTCGTCGATCACCTACATCGACGGCGACGCCGGCATCCTGCGGTACCGGGGGATCCCGATCGAAGAGCTGGCCGGGCGCTCGTCGTTCGTGGAGACGGCCTGGCTGGTCATCTTCGGCCGGCTACCCAGCGGCGAGGAGCGCGATCGGTTCGCGGGTCTGCTGGGCGAGTCGGCGATGATCGACGAGGTGATGCGGAAGCACTTCCACGCCTTCCCGCAGACCGCCCCGCCGATGGCGATCCTGTCGGCGATGATCAACACCCTGAGCGCCCACGACCATGGCGTGATGGACATCCACGATGACGCCGGCATGGAGCGCGCCGCCGCGGTGCTGATGTCGAAGGTGCGCACCATCGCCGCGGCCGCGTACAAGGCGTCGGTGGGCGAGCCGCTGGTCTATCCGCGCTACGACCTCAAATACGCCGAGAACTTCCTGCACATGATGTTCTCGGTGCCCAACCGGAACTACGAGCCGACCCCCGAGGTGGCCGCCGCGCTCAACCTGTTCCTGTTGCTGCACGCCGACCACGAGCAGAACTGCTCGACCTCCACGGTGCGCATGGTGGCGTCCTCGAAGGCGAACCTGTTCGCCAGTTGCGCCGCCGGGGTGTGCGCACTGTGGGGCCCGCTGCACGGCGGCGCCAACGTGGCGGCGGTGCAGATGCTGCAGCAGATCCGCGACTCGGGCATGCCGGTGTCCGAGTTCGTCAAGCGGGTGAAGAACAAGGACGCCGGGGTCAAGCTGATGGGCTTCGGCCACCGGGTGTACAAGAACTTCGATCCGCGCAGCCGCATCCTGAAGAAGGCCGTGGACGACGTCCTCGCCCAGCAGGAGAAGACCGATCCGCTGCTGGACATCGCCCGCGAACTGGAGACCGCTGCGCTCGAGGACGAGTACTTCATCCAGCGGCGGCTCTACCCCAACGTCGATTTCTACTCCGGCATCCTGCTGCGGGCCATCGGCATTCCGCTGGAGATGTTCACGGTGATGTTCGCGATCGGCCGGATGCCCGGCTGGATCGCGAACTGGAAAGAGATCAACGACGATCCGAAGGGACGCATCTACCGCCCGCGGCAGATCTACACCGGTCCGACGAACGTCTCCTGGGAGCCCCGCGACGCGCGCTGAGGGCTCACCCAAGATCAGCGCAGCCGGATGCGGCGCAGGATCAGCAGCACCGCCAGCGCCAGGACGCCGATGCCGGCACCCACCACGGCGGTCGACAGCCACCAGCCCCGGCCGGACGCGGCGAGTGCCGGAAGTTGCCACCAGCAGACCAGCGTTCCCAGGATGAACAGGCCCGTGCCCAGGCCGACGATCTGCACGCCATGCGGGTCCAGCGCCTTCACCGGAGCCTGCAGGGTGGGCAGATGGGGCTCGTGGTCGTTGGTCACGGCTCCACTGTAGAGCGCCGGCTTGTCACACGAATGTGTCGCGTCTGAGACGCGTCACGGCTCTGGACCGGCCGCGCCTAGGTTTCTCGGCATGGCCAACAGCTCCGCCACGCCAGCCCCGCCGGAGACCCGGCCGTCCGGGCTGGATGCGTTCTTCGAGATCACCGCCAGGGGTTCCAACGTTGCCCGCGAGGTCCGCGGCGGCCTGGTCACCTTCTTCACGATGGCCTACATCCTGGCCCTCAACCCACTGATCATCGGCACCGCCACCGACGTCAACGGCCTGCTGCTGTCCGGCCTGCCGAAGCTGGACGCCGCCGGCGAGGTGATCGGCGCCAATGTCGCCACCTCGATCGCGATGGTGGCGGCGGCGACAGCGCTGATCGCCGGCTTGATGACCATCCTGATGGGCATCTACGGCCGGTTCCCGATCGGCCTGGCCACCGGCCTGGGACTGAACGCCGTGCTGGCCTACGTGCTGGCCCCGCAGATGACCTGGGCCCAGGCGATGGGCCTGGTCGTCTGGGAAGGCGTGATCATCACCATCCTGGTGCTGACCGGCTTCCGGCAGGCGGTGTTCCGGGCCGTGCCGCGGTCGCTGCGGGCCGGCATCTCGGTCGGTATCGGCCTGTTCATCGCGTTCATCGGACTGGTGGACGCCGGCGTGGTGCGCAAGGCGTCCGGGACGCCGGTGGAGTTGGGCATCGGTGGATCGTTGCAGGGCTGGCCGATCGGCATCTTCCTGATCACCCTCGGCATCCTGGTGCTGCTGTTCGTGCGGCACGTGAAGGGCGCGATGCTGATCGCCATCCTGTCCGGCACCGTGCTGGCGGTGATCGTCGAGGCGGTGGGCCACATCGGCCCGCACGACGCCACCGACAACCCGACCGGGTGGATGCTGAACGTGCCCCAGTTCACCGCGTTCAGCCTGCCCGACCTCGGCCTGATCGGACGAGTCGACCTGTTCGGCGGATTCGCCGCCGCGGACGGGTTCGGCGCCGGCCTGGGGCTGGTGCTGATCGTTTTCTCGCTGCTGCTGGCCGACTTCTTCGACACCATGGGCACCGTGGTCGCGGTGGGGGCCGAGGGCGACCTGCTGGACGAGAGCGGCAACCCACCGCGCACCCAGCAGATCCTGCTGGTCGACTCGATCGCGGCGATGGCCGGTGGTGTCGGGTCGGTGTCGTCGAACACGTCCTACATCGAGTCGGCGGCCGGCGTGGGCGAGGGAGCCCGGACGGGTCTGGCGTCGGTGGTCACCGGTGGCGCCTTCCTGCTCAGCCTGTTCCTGGCGCCGCTGGTCAACATGGTGCCGTCGGAGGCGGCGGCGCCGGCCCTGTTCTTCGTCGGCTTCCTGATGATGTCGCAGGTGACCCACGTGGACTGGGACGATCCCGAAGACGGCATCCCCGCCTTCCTGACGCTGGCCCTGATGCCCTTCACCTACTCGATCACCGCCGGCATCGGCGCGGGCTTCATCAGCTACACGCTGATCAAGCTGGTCCGCGGCAAGGGCCGGGCGGTGCACCCGCTGATGTACCTGGTGGCCGGGTTGTTCGTCATCTACTTCGCGCAGGGCGCGATCATCTCGCTCGTCGGCTAGGTGCCTGGCTGCCCTGCCTACTGAGCCCGGTAGATCACGATCAGGTCGGGGGCCGGACGCCCGCGCGACGGCGCGGCCTGGGCATAGTGATGGAACTGGGCGAGCCAGGCCGCATACGGCTCGGCCAGCGCACGGTTCGGCGGCGACAGTCGGGGCAGCGCGTTGCGCCACGCGGCCGCGGCGTCCAGCGCGACCGCGTGCGGGGTGTAACCGGTGGACAGTCCGGGATAGGTCTGCAACGGCACCCCCAGTTCCCGGTTCACCAGCTTTCCCAGTCCGAACCGCGGGTCGAGACCGGCCCGGGCCAGATCGAATTCGAGATCGTTGTATCGGGACACGTCGAGCACGATCCGGTGTCCGCTCCAGGCGGTGGCGGCGAGATAGGCCTCGACCAGCCGCCAGGCCACCGGTTGCCGCTCGGCTGCGATGAAGCGTCCGGCGAGCAGATCCGTGACGTCGGAATCGACCGGGCTGTCCGGCCGGACCAGCACGGCTCCCGGGGGCCGGCGGAACAACGGACCGAGCTTGCCCAGCATGCCGGGCGCCTTGGCAGAGGTCTCCGGCGGGAACTCACCGGCTACTATCTGACGGAACTCGGCGGCGAGTTCGGCCGATGCGCAGAACAGGTCACGGACCTCGTCTACCCCGATCGCGTAGAGCCGCAACTCGCCCATAGCCACAAGGTACCCGGGACCACCCTGGCGCGACATAGATTGGCCTGGTGAACCCGAGGACGCGGCGCGTGATCGTCACCGGAGTGCTGGTCGCCCTTGTGCTCTTGGCGTTGCTGGGCGCGCTGGCGGCCTGAGCCGCCGAGCCGCGCGGCCGTCGGTGGATCGATGCTGGCCCGTGGGTGTGACCGGTTAGGCTGTGCGTCGCATCCGCGGAAGGAGTCAGATGTCGGGACGGGTGAGGGTTGGCCGCGTGCTGGTGGCGGTGGCGGCGACGCTGATGCTCGGCGTCGGGCTGAGTTCGCCGACGGTCGGGCAGGCCGTCGCGCCGATCCCGCAAGCCACCACGACTCCTGCCGCGTCGCCGACTCCCTCAACGCGCTCGTCGACAACCGTCGATCCCGCGGACGAGCCGACCGACGACGGCAGCAACCCGATGCCGGACCAGACCGGCACCTGGGTGGCGCTCGGCGCGGCGGCTGCGCTGGCGGTGGCCGCCGGCCTGGTGGTCGCGGTGCGCAAACGCTAGCGGCGCAGGCTCCACCTCACGACTCGACCGGAGCCCGGCGGGCTTCGGCGTTCAGCCGGATCGTCACCGCCCGGAACGCCGGCAGGCTGTCCCGCAGCACCCGCAGGTTCGGATCCGGCACCGCCAGCAGTCGGTGTCGGTGCCGTGCCACGACTGGCCGCAGCGCAGCCAGCGCCGGGTCGTCGAGGACCGCCCGGACGGCCTGAGCGTCGCCGCCGAGGATGATCGCCTCCAGCGTGTCGGCCACCGGCGCCAGCAACTCCGCGGCGTCCCCGACGGCCCGGCCGAACGCCCGCTCTGCCTGATTGCCACGACGCCGGGCGTACCGCTGTTGGGACCAGCCCCCCGCCTTCGTCCGGCCCTGCACGTAGTGCCGTCCGATCCGGTGAACGACCAGGTCGGCGCCGTCGAAGATGCCGACGGCGTGCGAGTTGCGTCGCACCAGCAGGGCGCCGAGCCGGCGCGGCCGGAGAGCGAACTCGACCAGGTCGGCCAGCGGCCGGTCGGCTGACGGTGTGCCCCAGGGTGTCTCGATCCACGCTCGGGCGCCGTCGGGGCTGGCGAGTTCGAGGTCGTCCGGCGTCACCAACGGTTCTGGCAGCGGGTGACGCCGGGCGAATCCGGCCAGCCACCGTTCCAGCCTCTCGGGTGCCACCTGGACTGGTTGAACCTCGGTCATGGAGGGCAGCGTAGTGTTCTGGGTAATCTCACCTATCGAGTGGATTTGGCCTAGTCTGGCAGCGGAAACGGAGGTAGCCGGTGAGCGATCTCATTGACACGACGGAGATGTATCTCCGGACGATCTACGAACTCGGGGAAGAGGGCGTGCCACCGCTGCGGGCACGGATCGCCGAGCGGCTCAAGCAGAGTGGGCCGACGGTGTCCCAGACCGTGGCGCGGATGGAGCGGGACGGCCTGCTGACCGTGGATACCGATCGACAGCTGCGGCTGAGCCCGGCCGGCCTGAAGCTCGCGACGCGGGTGATGCGTCGGCACCGGCTGGCCGAGCGCCTGTTGATCGACGTGATCGGGCTCGACTGGGTGCACGCCCACGATGAGGCCTGCCGGTGGGAGCACGTGATCTCCACCGATGTGGAGCGCCGGCTGGTCCATCTGCTGCATGAGCCCGTCGAGTCGCCCTATGGCAACCCGATCCCGGCGTTGGCCGAACTCGGTGCAAAGCCGGCGCCGGAGGCCTTCCTGGACGGGGCGGTCCCCCTGTCGGAAGTGTTGTCGCATCGCGGCCCGATGACTGTGACGGTACGGCGGTTCAGCGAGTACCTGCAGACCGATCAGCAGTTGCTCACCAGGTTCGCCGAAGCGGGTGTCCTGCCCGAGGCCGTCCTGTCGGCGAGCATGGACGGCGCGACGCTGGTGCTGGCGGCCGAGGGCCATGAGCCGGGACGCTTCGCCGGGATGGTGGCAGACCACCTGTTCGTGGCGAGCGGCGGCTGATCGGCCCCGTCCGACCGAACCGGAATAGCGCGCGGCGGCGCGGTGTTGGACCCGGTGAATCCAGAAAGGACACATGCATGGCTACCCGCGCTCTTGATCAGCAGACCTTCGCCGAGGCGATTCAGGACAACGAGACGGTGATCGTCGACTTCTGGGCCGACTGGTGCGGCCCCTGTCAGCGGTTCGCTCCGGTGTTCGAGAAGGCGTCCGAGGCGCACTCCGATGTGGTGTTCGGCAAGGTGGACACCGAGGATCAGCGTGCGCTGGCCGGCGGTCTCGGGATCCAGTCCATCCCCACCCTGATGGCCTTTCGCGGCGGCTACCTCGTCTACCGAGAGGCGGGGGCGATGAGCGGCCCGCAGTTCGAGGAACTCGTTCAGGCGGTCAAAGGCCTCGACATCGAGAAGTTGAAGGAGCAAGCGGCCACGGCCGCCGATTCTTCGACATCTTGAGATTCGGACACGCAGTCACCCCTGTGGGTGACACGCACACTTAGGCGCACTATACTAACTAGTGGTCCCTGCCCCATCCCCCCGGGCGGGGACCATCTTTTTGTCTTCGTGTTGCCTGTGGCGGCCCCAGCAAGATTCGAACTTGCGACACAAGGTTTAGGAAACCTCTGCTCTATCCCCTGAGCTATGGGGCCCGGTCGGCTCGGGCGGTTCCCAGCATAGGGGACCGGACGGCCCTGGCCGGCTTCTCGGAGCCCGGCGCCGATCGGCGGGGCGGGCGGCGCGCAGAGGCTCGATGGTTGAAAAGTTGTCGATCGGGAAAAGTTGCCCCAACGGGTGTGCATTTGGCTGACGTATCGTATAAACTCGCTGCAGAGAGCGACGCCAGCTCGTTGATGTCTCCTGGGGGTGGGTAGACGGCTTTTTGCCCTTCGAAAGGCGTCGCTCTCGTCATGCCCGCACGCTGATCCTTGCGCGTGTCCTCGGTCGCGGATTCCCTAGACTCGCGCCATGAGTGAAAGCGGACTTGCCGCAGCGGTCGCGAAGATGCGGGCCGCCGGCGCAAACGACCCGGCCATTGACGTCTTTGCCCACTACTACGGCCAGGCCAGCTCCGGGGTCACCGGATTGATCCCCGAGGACACGATCGCCCCGTTGACCGATCCGCCGCAGCTCAGTGCGGTCGACGTCGACGAGCGGACTGCCCGCGAGGCGATCGCACGGACCGTCATCATCAAGCTCAACGGCGGGCTGGGCACCTCGATGGGCCTGGACCGGTCCAAGACCCTGCTGCCGGTTCGCGAGGGGCTGACCTTTCTCGACCTGATCGTGCGGCAGATCACGGCGGCTCGGCAGGCTTACGACGCGCCGCTCCCACTGCTGTTCATGAACTCGTTCCGGACCAGGCAGGACACGCTGGACTACCTGGAGCGGTACCCCGACCTGCCGGTCGCGGGCCTGCCGGTCGACTTCCTGCAGAACGCCGAACCCAAGCTGACCGCTGACACCCTGGAGCCGGTGGATTGGCCGGCCGACTCGACGCTGGAGTGGTGCCCGCCCGGCCACGGCGACGTCTACACCGCGCTGGTCGGGTCGGGCGTCCTGGACGCACTGCTGGCCGCCGGCATGAAGTACGCCAGCATCGCCAACGGTGACAACCTGGGCGCCGGACCCGATGCACAGCTGGCCGGCTGGTTCGCCGCCAGCGGGGCGCCCTACGCGGCCGAGATCTGCCCGCGCACGGTCAACGACCGCAAGGGCGGCCATCTGGCGATCCGGCGGTCGGACGGGCAGCTGATCCTGCGCGACACCGCGCAGACGCCGTCCGACGAGATGGACTACTTCACCGACGAGCACCGGCATCCCTACTTCCACACCAACAACCTGTGGGTCGACCTCGAACAGCTGAAGAGCGCACTGCAGTCCCGCGGTGCCGTGCTGGGCCTGCCGCTGATCCACAACGTGAAGACCGTCGACCCCGCCGACGCCAGTTCACCGAAGGTGATCCAGTTGGAGACGGCGATGGGCGCCGCCATTGAGGTGTTCCCGGGAGCGACCGCGATCGCCGTCCCGCGTGCGCGGTTCCAGCCGGTCAAGACCACCAACGAACTGCTGCTGTTGCGCTCGGACGTCTTCGACCTGGGCGATGACGGACGGCTCACCCAGACCGTGGACGAACTGCCCCGGGTCGACCTCGATGGGCGCTACTACAAGCTGATCGACGACTTCCAGACTCGGGTCGAGGTGGCGCCGTCGCTGCGCGCTGCGCGGTCCTTCGTGGTCGAGGGGGACTGGACGTTCGACCGTCCGGTGGCCGTCGAAGGGGAGGGCGTCTTCTCCGACTTGGGTCGGCCCGCGGTGGCCGGGGTCGACGACGCGCAGTGAGCGATTCTGCGCTGGCGGAGGCGGTCGGGTTCGCGCTGACCGGCTGCTCGGGGGTGCTGACGTCTGTCGACCCCGATCCGCTGACGGCGCTGGCCGCGGTGGGTTGGGGCCGTGGCGAGGTCGTGGCGCACGCCGAACAGGTGCGTGCTCATGGCGATGTTTGGCCGCATCCGGTGTCGGAGGAGTTGCGGGCGCGGGTGGGCAGCGCCCGGCTGATCGCCCTGCTGCAGCGGCTCCAGGTCGAACTGGGGCTGTTCGGACGCGCGGCCGCGCCGGCGGCCCCGCGTCCGTTGACGGCCGACGAGCGTCGGCTGTTGAACGAGGTGCCGCCCCACCACGGAGTCTGAGACCGTCGTTGGTCGAGCTTGTCGAGGGCCCCGGTCATCGTTGGTCGAGCTTGTCGAGGCCGCACGCGTCGACAAGCTCAACCCGCATCGACGCCGTTGATCAGGGCCTTGTGAAGCGAAGATCCCCCGGCACCGGGTGGTGACGGGGGACCGTGGGTCCGAAAAGAAACTCAGTCCTTCTTGAGCAGGTCCCGGATCTCGGCGAGCAGTTCCTCGGTGGTCGGGGCGCCCGCCTCGGTCTCGGTGGGCTTCTCGGTCAGCTTCTTGAGGCGCTCGTAGGGCACCACGATGCCGAAGTAGACCACGAAGGCCATGATCACGAACGCCACCAGCGCGGTCAGGAACGGGCCGACCGACGCCATGCCGAACGGCTGCCAGGAGTCGAAGTTGGGTGCGCCGCCGAGCATCGCCAACAGCTCGACCACGACTTTGGTGAACGCCGTGGTCACTGTCGCGAACGCGCCGCCGATGATGAAGGCGACCGCGATGTCGATCAGGTTGCCTCGGAGCAGGAAGTCTTTGAAGCCTTGGATCATTGTCATTCCCTTCGATCGCGGCTGCCCCCAGGGAGCGGGAGCAGGTGGTGAGCCGCGCGTTCGCGAATGTAGCCAAGAGCAGAGCCGGTGATCTTCACGCTCTGCTGCTGGACAGCACCGACTACAGACCGAGCTTCTGTCAGCATGCGGGCGCCCGACACCGCGCAGGCGTCAGCGCAGACCGAAGCCGAGCGGTCCGCGGGCCGCCGCCGCGGCGACCTGGGGGAGACTGGCCGGCCTCACCTCGACCAGCAGCACGGGGCCGGACGTCGGCCCCGGCGACAGCGGCGAGGCACCACCGGGCGTGGACAGCACGGCGACCACCCGAGCGGCCGACGCCAGCAGCGTCGGGTCGGAATCGGCGTCGGCTCCGAGCAGGTCGATGCGATCGCCCACCTCGATCAGGCCGATGGCGGTGGCGGTCATGGTCACCGGCAACACCGCCATGCCGGGCGCGGCCAAGGCTTCCCCAGCCACGACCGAGGACGGCAGCAGGACGGCTCCGGCCGGCACGGACACAGTGAGCGGACGACCGACCGCCTGCCCGGGGTCGTGCAGGAAGTCGTCGGGCACGGCGTCCGACGGAATCTGCCGGACGGCGACGTCATCGGCGGTGACCGACTGCCCGCCCTGTAGCGCCCGGACGGTGACCAGTACTGCTGTTGTGGCCGGCCCCGGCGGCCTCAGCACGCTCAGCGCGGCCCACACCGCCAGGCCCGCCAGGACCGCGGCGCACACCCGTCGATACCGACGCACGACGCGCCTCATTCGGGATCGGAACGCTTTCACGTCCACATTGGACGCCCAGCGCGCCGAAAGTGGTCAGAATGGTCGCGGTGACCGCGGGCGGTGAGAGACGATCAGGCGGCCGGTGCGCCGCTGCTGGACGAACTTGTGGTCGTGGCCGGCTTCGCGTCGCCGCCGGTCGACGGCTTGCTGCCGGAGGTGCTGTCGCCGCCCGTGCCGGAGTCGGTGCTGGGCTTTGTCTCGGCCTTCGCCGCGCCGGAGGAGGCGCCGGCCTTCTTCTTGGCGGCCCGGCTGTCGGTGGCGTAGAAGCCGGAGCCCTTGAACACCACGCCCACGGCGCTGAAGACCTTGCGCAGCGGGCCGTGGCAGGTGGGGCACTCGGTGAGCGCGTCGTCGGTGAACTTCTGCACGACCTCGAGCTGCGACGAGCAGTCCTGACAACGGTATTGATAGGTGGGCATCGGCAACTTCCAGGGACGACGGCGGACGAACCGCAGGCATTCTAGTGGACGGGCCACCGCTTGACCCCATGCGGACCAGTCCCGTGCGGCTGCCCGGGCGGCCGGCCACTATTCCGGTGACACCCGCAGCACGCCGCTGCCGGTGACGATCACACCGACCGGCCTGTCGAAGGGCTCGACCGGCAGTGCGGGGAGGACCTCCGAATCCCGCAGCAGCACCGCGATCAGCGCGTCGGACGCCGCCAGCGGAAGGGCGCGGTCGTACCAGCCGCCGCCGGTGCCCAACCGGTCGCCCCTCGGGGTGGCGGCCAGGCCGGCGCACCAGACCAGGGACGCGGCGGCGAGGGCGTTTTCGCCGAGTCCGGGCCCGGCCGGCTCCAGGATGCCGGCGTAGCCGGGCCGCAGCTTGGCCCGTCCGGTGTATTCGGCCCATTCCGGCGAGCGCCGCACCGAGCCGTCCGGGCGGCGTCCGAGTAGGGGGAGCAGGACTGTGCGGCCGGCGATGTGCAGGGCGTCGATCAGCGCCCAGGTATCCGGCTCGTCGGGGGTCGACGCGTAGAGCGCGACGGTCTGGTGGTCGGCGCAGAGTTCCAGCGCCAGCGCGGTCCGGGCGCGGGTCGTCGAACTGGGCTCCGGGGTGGCGCGAGCCGCCCGGATCTCGGCGCGCAGCCGGGATTTCGCCGCCCGCAGCGCGTCGGTCTCGGCGCCACCCGGAGGGTTCGACAGGTCGGCCGCGGGCATTGTCCTATGGTAAGTGCCATGGCGCTTTTCGGACGGAAGAAGCGGGCCGCGGCCCTGATCGAGCAGGCGGACGAGACGACTCCCGCCGAGGCGGTGCCCACCTCGTCCGAACCGCTGGGTTTGACCGATTACCGGACCGAGCTGCTCGCCGTGATCAGGCCGCTGCCACCGATCGGTCTGGGTGTTCTGGACGCCTTCGGACGCCGGCTCTGCGAAGAGGTCGTCGCCGACATCGACCTGCCCACCTTCACCAGTGCCTCGGTTGCCGGCTACGCTGTCCGAGCCGCCGATCTGGCCTCCGCCACCGCGTCCGATCCGATCCGGCTGCCGGTGCTCGACACCCTCGATTCGCCGGTCTATCGCGGCGCCCCGCTGCTGGCGAACACCGCCGTGCGGGTGGCGTTGGGTGCACCGATTCCCGAGGGCGCGGACGCCGTCATCGGCCTCGACCGCACCGACGGCGGTGAGTCCGAGGTTCGGGTCGACGCGTCTGTGGCGGCCGGGCAGCATCTGCGCCCCGCCGGCTCCGACATCGCCGACGGAACCCGGCTGCTCAAGCGTGGACACCGCTTGGACGCCGGCGCGATCGCGCTGCTCGCCGAGGTAGGCCTCGATAAGGTGCTGGTTCGCCAGCCGCCGCGAGTGGCGGTGCTGACGGTCGGGTCCGACCTGGTTCCGCCGGGCCTGCCGCTGACCTCGCGTGCCCAACGCTATGACGCCACGACGAGCCTGATCGCCGCGGCGGCCAAGGCCGACGGAGCTCAGGTTTTCGCCGCCGGCACCTTCGCCGACGTGGCCGCCGTCATCACCGAGGCACTCACCGATCAACTGATCCGCGCCGACCTGATCGTGGTGGCCGGCGGCCTCGACGGCGCGTTGCCCGACGTGCTGTCCCGGCTCGGCGAGCTGACCACGCGAGAGGTCGCGGTTCATCCGGGCGGCACCCACGCGTTCGCCGTTGTCGGCGACGACCGGACGCCCATCATCGCGCTGCCCGCCGGCGTCTGGTCGGCCTTCGTGGGGTACCACGCCTTCGTCCGGCCCGCGCTCAACCGACTGCAGGGCGAGCCGGACGAGCTGCCGCAGAGCCGTGTTCTGCCGGCGCGGGTGGCGCTGCACGGCCGTCCCGGCGCGACCGAGTTGATTCCCGCGCTCGCGACCGATCGAGGGGTGGAGCCGGCCGGTGACCTGGGCGCCGACCTGGCCCGCGACGTGGCGCGTGCGGATGCGCTGATCGTGCTGCCGCGGGGCACCGACCTGGTCCCGGCCAACTCCGACGTCGAGGTGTGGATGCTGGCACCGCCACGCCAATGAGCGCGGGCGCCACGTGGCCGGTGCGGCTCAGCCGCCCGCCGGTGACGTTACGCCCTTGGCGGCTGTCGGATCGCCCCGGATGGGATGAACTGCGCCGCCGCAACGTCTCATGGACCGGACCGTGGGACGCGACGCGTCCGCACGACTCGATCGAGCCGCCACTGACCTTCGCCGGCATGGTGCGCCAGTTCAACCGCCGGGCGCGACAGGGCACCATGCTGCCGTTCGCGGTGGAGTATCTGCCGCCGGGGCAACGCCGTCCGGCGCTGGCCGGTCAGCTGACCATCTCCGGCATCACCCACGGTTCGGCCGGCTGGGCCCAGGCGGGCTATTGGGTCGACGAGCGGTGGGCCGGCCGCGGGATCATCCCAGTGGCGCTCGCGCTGGCCTGCGATCACTGCTTCTTCGCCTTGCGGCTGCACCGGATGGAGGTCGCCATCCGGCCCGAGAACGTCCGCAGCCTGCGCGTGGTGGAGAAGCTGGGCTTCCGCTACGAGGGCACCCGCGAGCGCTACATGCACGTCGACGGCGATTGGCGCGACCATGCGATGTTCGCCCTGCATGTGGAGGAGGTCGGCGCCGGCCTGGTCGCGCGATTGGACGATCAGCCCTGATCACAGCCGGATCGAGCGAGGATGGGCGACACTCCGCGGCTGGTCCGACGACACGCCGAACGTGGCCCGTAGCGTTCGGGTGTGGGTCTGACGGGAGTGATTTTCGGCGTAATCGCCGTGGCGTGGCTGGTCTATCTCGTGCCCTACTTTCTGCGTCGACAGAACAACCCGGAACTCGACGAGATCGATCCAGCGGCGCCGTTCTCGGCAAGCGTGACGATCGTGCGTTCCGGGGTGTCGCTGGCCAGTGCCGAGGAGGGCGCGGCGGTCGTTTCGACACCGTTGACCCGTCGCGCGGCGCTCTATGAACTCACCCAGATCGACCGTCAGGCGGCCATGCGCCGGCGACGGGTGCTGATGGTGCTGACGCTGGCGCTGTTCGCTGTGAGCGTGCCGGCCGCGTTAGGTGTGCTGGCCTGGTGGACGCCGATCGTGCCGGCCGGCGTGCTGCTGCTGTTCCTGGTCGTCGCGCGGTTCAGCGTCCGGGCGATGCGGCGCGATCTGGACGTCCGGGCGCGGCGCGTCGGCGCGGCCGGTAACGAGCAGACCATCGCGATCGCAGTCCTCTCCGAAGACGAGGATGCCGCCGAGGCGTCGGTGGAGCTGAGCGCCCCCATCTCGAAGCCGGGCTCGCTGTGGGACCCGATCCCAATTACGGCGCCGACCTATGTGTCGAAGCCGCTGGCGCCCCGGACCGTCCGCACCATCGACCTGTCCGCGCCCGCGGTACTGGTCAGCACGGTGCCGGTGACCGCCGATCCGCTGCCTGGGCAGATCGAGGAGGACGGCGACCAGCGCCGCGCGGTCGGGGAGTGACGGCGTCCGGGCCGAGATGAACCGGCGGCGCAGGGGTGCTAAAGTCGTCCGTGCTCGTTGAGCACCTGGGGCTATGGCGCAGTTGGTAGCGCGTCTCGTTCGCAATGAGAAGGTCAGGGGTTCGAATCCCCTTAGCTCCACCACCACCAAGCCCCGTCCGGCTAGGCAACACAGTCGGGCGGGGTGTTCTATTCTCACAGGTGCAAAGGCGCCAAATGGGCCAAGTGATAGGCCAAACGTGCATCTCGGGTTCAGTAGACGAG
>WBZS01000242.1_pt1 | contig 54434 bp, 52 predicted proteins | sample 5204201 | NCBI WGS metagenome assembly WBZS01 (sample SAMN12344357, study PRJNA552823) | activated sludge metagenome | biome: Activated sludge suspended growth; feature: Nitrification reactor; material: Wastewater; isolation source: activated sludge from nitrification reactor of wastewater...
GCTCGAAGGCCAGCGCCTGGGCTATGCCGGGCGCCCGCCTTCGGCCTCACCCGCGGTGGGCTACTCGCACCTGCACCAGGAGCAGCAAAAGGCGCTGCTGGAGCAGGCCTACGGCAAGCTCAAGGGTTCGGTTCTTACCAAGTGAAGCTGGCCGCCCAGCACTGACCGCGCCGCTGCGCCACACGCTGCCGCAGCGCCGATCGACGCTGATCCGCGCACAACACATCGAGACACACGCACATGGCAATCGTTGACGTCAAGGTCCCCCAACTGTCGGAATCGGTGGCCGAAGCCACCATGCTGCAATGGAAGAAAAAGCCCGGCGAGGCCGTGGCGATGGACGAAATCCTGGTCGAGATCGAAACCGACAAGGTGGTGCTGGAAGTGCCCGCGCCGGCGGCCGGCGTGATGGCCGAGCACCTGCGCGGCGCCGGCGACACGGTGGTCGCCGATGAGGTCATTGCGCGCATCGACACCGAAGGCGTGGCCTCGGCCGCCGCGCCGGCTGCACCTGCGGCGGCGGCCGCTGCGGCGCCGGCGGCCGCTGCCGCAGCCACCTCGGCGGTGGCGATGCCCGCCGCCGCCAAGCTGATGGCCGACCACCAACTGGCGCCCGGCTCGGTGGCCGGCACCGGCAAGGACGGCCGCATCACCAAGGGCGATGTGCTGGCCAAGGTGGCCGCACCCGCTCCTGCCCCGGCGCCAGCGCCAGCGCCGCGTCCGGCCGCAGCGCCGGCCGCTGCCGCCGCCGCCAAGCCGGCCCTGCCCGCGGTCGCCGCGCCGGGTGCGCAGATGAATCTGGGTGACCGCCCCGAGCAGCGCGTGCCGATGTCGCGGCTGCGTGCCCGTGTCGCCGAGCGGCTGCTGCAGTCACAGGCCAGCAACGCCATCCTGACCACCTTCAACGAGGTCAACATGGCGCCGTTGATGGACATGCGCAAGCGCTTCCAGGACAAGTTCGAAAAAGAGCACGGCGTCAAGCTCGGCTTCATGAGCTTCTTCGTCAAGGCGGCGGTCGCGGCGCTGAAGAAGTACCCGGTGCTCAACGCCTCGGTCGACGGCAATGACATCGTCTACCACGGCTTCTTTGACATCGGCATTGCGGTTGGCTCGCCGCGCGGGCTGGTGGTGCCGATCCTGCGCAACGTCGACCAGATGACCTTTGCCGAGATCGAGAAAAAGATCGCCGAGTTCGGCAGCAAGGCCAAGGACGGCAAGCTCGGCATCGACGAGCTGACCGGCGGCACCTTCTCGATTTCCAACGGCGGCGTGTTCGGCTCGATGCTGTCGACGCCGATCATCAACCCGCCGCAGTCGGCGATCCTCGGCATCCATGCCACCAAGGACCGCGCGGTGGTCGAAAACGGCCAGATCGTCGTGCGGCCGATGAACTACCTGGCGATGAGCTACGACCACCGCATCATCGACGGCCGCGAGGCGGTGCTCGGCCTGGTGACGATGAAGGAATCGCTGGAAGACCCGGCGCGGCTGTTGTTTGACATCTGAAGCGGGCGTCCTCCATGAGCACCACGTTTGACGTCATCGTCATCGGCGCCGGTCCCGGCGGCTACATCGCGGCGATCCGCGCCGCCCAGCTCGGCTTCAACGTCGCCTGCATCGACGAGTGGAAGAACGACAGCGGCGGCCCGGCGCCGGGCGGCACTTGCACCAACGTCGGCTGCATTCCGAGCAAGGCCTTGCTGCAGTCGAGCGAGCACTTCGAGCACGCCGGCAAGCACTTTGCCGAGCACGGCATCGGCGTGTCCGGGCTGGCGATCGATGTCGCAAAAATGGTCGCCCGCAAGGCCGCGGTGGTCAAGCAGAACAACGACGGCATCCTGTACCTGTTCAAGAAGAACAAGGTCAGCTTTTTCCACGGCCGCGGTGCGTTTGCCAAGGCGGTCGACGGCGGCTATGAAATCGCCGTCAGCGGGGCGGCCAATGCCACGCTGACCGGCAAGCACGTCATCGTCGCCACCGGGTCGAACGCGCGCGCCTTGCCCGGCGTGGCCTTTGACGAAGAGCGCGTGCTGTCCAACGACGGCGCGTTGCGCATAGCCGCGGTGCCCAAGACGCTGGGCGTCATCGGTTCGGGCGTCATCGGGCTGGAGATGGGGTCGGTCTGGCGCCGCCTGGGCGCGCAGGTGACGGTGCTGGAAGCCTTGCCAACCTTTCTGGGCGCGGCCGACGAGGGCGTTGCCAAGGAGGCGCTGAAGGCCTTCACCAAGCAGGGGCTGAAGCTGGAATTCGGCGTGCAGGTCGGCGAGGTCAAGGTGGGTGCCGATGGCGTCAGCGTGGCCTACACCAACGCCAAGGGCGCGGCGGCCACGCTGCAGGTCGAGCGGCTGATCGTCTCGATCGGCCGTGTGCCAAACACCATCGGGCTGAACCCGCAGGCGGTCGGTTTGCAGCTCGACGAGCGCGGCGCGATCGTCGTCGACGCCGAGTGCCGCAGCAACCTGCCCAATGTGTGGGCGGTCGGCGATGTGGTGCGTGGCCCGATGCTGGCGCACAAGGCCGAAGAAGAAGGCGTGGCGGTGGCCGAACGCATTGCCGGCCAGCATGGCCACGTCGACTTCAACCTGGTGCCCTGGGTGATCTACACCTCGCCCGAGATCGCCTGGGTCGGCGCCACCGAAAAGCAGTTGAAGGACAGCGGCCGCGCCTACAGGGCCGGCCAGTTTCCGTTCCTGGCCAACGGCCGTGCGCGCGCATTGGGCGATACCACCGGTTTCGTCAAGTTTCTGGCCGACGCGCAAAGCGACGAAATCCTTGGCGTGCACATCGTCGGCCCCTACGCCAGCGAGCTGATCGCCGAGGCCTGCGTGGCGATGGCGTTCAAGGCCTCGGCCGAGGACATTGCGCGCATCTGCCACGCGCACCCGTCGCTGGCCGAGTCGACCAAGGAAGCCGCGCTGGCGGTCGACAAACGCACGCTCAACTTCTGAAGAGGCTGATAGGAGGGAGCGCACGATGCCGGTACGCCAGCTTTACCAGCAGACGCTGCGCGAGCGGGGTTACCAGGCCGATGCGGCGCAGCTTCGCGCGGTGGACGCGCTTGAGCGCTGCGAAAACGAATGGACGGCCTACAAGTCGCGGCGCAGCAATGCGGTGACCAAGATGCTGGTGCGGCCGCCGATTCCGCGCGGCGTGTACATGTACGGCGGGGTCGGTCGCGGCAAAAGCTTTCTGATGGACTGCTTTTTCCAGGCCGTGCCGTTGACGCGCAAGACCCGGCTGCACTTCCACGAGTTCATGCGCGAGGTGCACCGCGAGCTGCAGGAGCTCAAAGGCACCGCCGATCCGCTCGACGAACTGGGCCGGCGCATCGCGCGCCGGCACCGGCTGATCTGCTTTGACGAGTTCCACGTCGCCGACGTCACCGACGCGATGATCCTGCACCGGCTGCTGGCGGCGCTGTTTGCCAACCGGGTGTCCATCGTCACCACCAGCAACTTTCATCCCGACGGGCTGTACCCGAACGGGCTGCACCGTGACCGCATCCTGCCGGCCATCGCGCTGCTGAAGGACAAGCTGGAGGTGGTCAACGTCGACAACGGCGTCGACTACCGCCGCCGCACGCTGGAGCAGGCCGAGCTGTACCTGAGCCCGCTGGGTGCGGCGGCCGACGCGGCGCTGGCGCAAACCTTTTCCCAGCTTGCCGAGGCGCACGACGAAGACCCGCTGCTGCACATCGAACACCGCGAGCTGCGTGCGCTGCGGCGCAACGGCGGCGTCGTCTGGTTCGATTTCAAGACGCTGTGCGGCGGCCCGCGCTCGCAAAACGACTACCTGGAGATCGCCCAGCAGTTCCACACCGTGGTGTTGTCGGGCGTGCCCCAAATGGCACCGCGCCTGGCCAGCGAGGCGCGGCGTTTCACGCTGCTGGTCGACGTGCTGTACGACCGGCGCGTCAAGCTGATCGTCTCGGCCGAAGTGCCGGCCGAGGCGCTGTATACCGAAGGTCCGCTGGCGCACGAGTTTCCGCGCACCGTCTCGCGGCTGCAGGAAATGCGCTCGCACGAATACCTGGCGCTGGAGCGGCGCGAGGTCGACACCGGCATCACGTGAGCCGCGCGGCACGCGGGTTGGGCGGCTTCGGCCACCGCGGCAGCCTGGCGCTTGCCCTGCTGCGCGCCGGCGTGTGGCTGTGTGGCGTCTGGGGCACGTTGCTGCCGCTGCCGGCAGCCGCCGCCGATCTGTCACCCGCCGACGAACTGGCCGCGGTGGCGCGCGAACGCCAGGCGGTGCGCGCGCGCCATGCCGAGGCCGTCGCCGCCTGCGAGCAACGCTTCGCGGTCACCGCGTGCGTGAACCAGGCCGCTGCGCAGCGCCGCAAGGCGCTCGATGCGCTGCGGCTGCGCGAAGCCACGGTCAACGACGTGCAGCGCCGCGAGCGCGCCGCCGCACGCCTGGCGCGGCTGCATGAGCGGCAAGCCAGCGCCGCAGTCGACGCGGCGTCGGCCACGGCACGGCAGACCCCGGTGCGGCAGACCCCGGATCGTCGGGCCGAGCGCGGCGGCACGGCGGCCAGCACGGTGGCCAAATCGACGCGGCTGCCGCCGGCCAGCGGTCGCCCACCGCCACCGGCGCCAGCGCCGTCCGCCCGTGGCCCGGCGCCGGCGCGCAGCGCAGCCGAGCGACGGCACGACGAGGCCCAGGCACGTGCGGCTTACGACGCCCGGCAGGCCGCCGCGGCAGAGCATGCGCGGTCGGTCGAGGCGCGCAACGCGCGGCATGCGGCGCGCCACGCGCCGGCGGCCGGGTTGCCGTTGCCGGCTTCGGGCAGCGCGCCTTGACCGCCCAGCGCGCCGCAGCCGTGTCGCGGCGTCAGGGCAAGGCTTCGACCCGCACCATGGCCACCGAGATGTTGTCGCCGCCGCCGTTGGCGCGCTGGCGTGCACGGGTGACCAGATTCTCGGCGGCCTCGCTCGGCGGCAGGCGGTTGATCACCAGGCCCAGGTCGCGCGGTGACAGGTAGTGCCACAGCCCATCGCTGCAGCACAGCAGTGTGTCGCCAGGAAGCAGTGCGGTGATGTGCTTGAGCGTCGTCGGCGGATCGGCGGTCGTGCCCAGGCAGCCGGTCAACAGGTTGCTTTGTGGGTGCGACACCGCCTGTTCCTCGGTCAGCTTGCCCTCGTCGATCAGGCGCTGGACGTAGGAGTGGTCGAGCGTGCGCGACTGCAGTTCAGCGCCGCGGAAGTGGTAGACGCGCGAGTCGCCGGCGTGCACCACGTCGCAGCGCAGGCCGGGGCTGAGCAGAAACGCCGCCAGCGTGCTGTGCGGCTCTTCCTCGGTGGCGATGGCGGTGAGCTTGATCATCAGGTGCGCCTCGGTCACCAGTTGGCGCAGCGTCTCGGCCGGGTCGTCCTTTTCGGGCACATAACGCTCGAAAAGTTGGTGCGCAGTCAGCACCACCTGGTCGGCGGCCTTGCGGCCACCGCTCTTGCCGCCCATGCCGTCAGCCAGCACACCCAGCAAGCAGCCTTTGGCGCGCTGGTGGCGCAGGATTTCAACCTGGTCCTGCTGGTAGGCGCGGTCCCCTCGATGCAGTGCGGTGGCGGCCAGCAGCCGATAGGCCTGGGGCGGGGCAGAAGCAGGCGCGACGGTCATGGCGGCGGACTATAAACTTTGACCAATTTGTCGCCGCGGGCCTGGCACGCATTCCGACCCGGCAAGACCCACAGCGACCGTGATTCTTTTGCGGATAAATGTCAGGACAGCCATGACCGAAGCCGAGATCCCCGCCGACGACAACCTGCACTCGCCGCAGCGTCGGCTGATCGAGTTGCGCATGGAGCATGCCGACTTGAACTGCCTGATTGACGGTGCGGCGGACCAGGAATCGTCCGACGACCTGACCATGCGGCGCCTGAAAAAGCGTCGGCTGCTGCTGCGCGACCAGATCGCCCAGCTTGAACAGCAGCTCGATCCGCCCGAGCCGGCGTGAGTGCGGCGCGCGCGGCGGCGCCGCCACCGGCAGCGCCGCCAGCCGCCGAGGCTGCCGGCGACGACGCGCTGCCCGAGCAGACGCGCCGCGCGCTGGGCCTGGGCGGCGAACTGGCGGCGGCCGACCCGGGCTTTGTTGAGCGCGCGCAGCAACTGCTGCTGGCCGAGGCGGTGGCGCAGGCCGTCGCCACGCGGCAGACCCTGGTCGCCGAGGCCGGCACCGGGGTCGGCAAGACCTTTGCGTACCTGGTGCCGCTGCTGTTGTCGGGTAGACGCGCGCTGGTCTCCACCGCCACCAAGAGCCTGCAGGACCAGCTCTTCCTGCGCGACCTGCCGCGGCTGCGCGACGCGCTGCGCCTGCCGCTGCGCATTGCGCTGCTCAAGGGCCGAGCCAGCTACCTGTGCCGGCAGCGGCTGGAAGAAGCGCGCGCGTCGGCGACCCTGCCCGACCGCTTCGCGGTGCGCACGTTGGCGCGCATCGAGCGCTGGGCGCAGTCCACGCGCAGCGGTGACCTGGCCGAGATCGACGGGCTGGACGACCGCTCGCCGGTGATTGCGCTGGTCACTTCCAGCCGCGACAACTGCCTGGGCCAGGACTGCCCGCACTACCGCGATTGCCACGTCGTGCTGGCCCGGCGCGAGGCGATGGCCGCCGACCTGGTGGTCATCAACCACCACCTGTTCTTTGCCGACCTGTCGCTGCGCGACAGCGGCGTGGCCGAACTGCTGCCGACGGTTGACGCCGCGGTGTTTGACGAGGCGCACCAACTGGTCGATACCGGGCTGCAATTCCTCGGCACGTTTTTGTCGGCCAACCAGTTGCTTGACCTGACGCGCGACCTGCTGGCCGCCGGTCTGGCGCACGCGCGCGGCCTGGCCGACTGGACGCAAGTGGCGTCGGCACTGGAGCAGTCGGCACGCGACCTGCGGCTGGTGTGCGCCGGGGCGCTGCGCGACTTGAAGGGCATGCTCAAGCTGCGCTGGGACGAACGCGCCGGCGCGCCCGAATTCGACCCGGCGCTGCACGCCGTGGCGCAGGCCGCGGCGGCGGCGCGGGTGGCCATTGTCCAGGTCGAGGCCATGGCGCCCGAATTCAGTCGGCTGGCCGAGCGCTGCCAGCGCATGCAGCAATTGGCGCAGGCCTTCACCCTGCCGGCCGCCGCCGACCGCGTGCGCTGGATCGACCTCGGCCCGCGCGAGGCGCGGCTGGTGGAGTCACCGCTGCACATCCGCGACCTGTTCACCGAGCAGCGCGCCGCGGCGGCACGGGCCTGGATCTTCACCTCGGCGACGCTGGGCCACGACGAACGGCTGTCGTGGTTCACCGAATCGGCGGCGCTCGAAGACGCGCGCGCGATCCGCGTCGACAGCCCGTTCGACTACGCCGCCCATGCCCGCACCTGGGTGCCGTCGCAGTTCCCTCGGCCGAATGAGCCCGGCCACCCGCAGGCCGTTGGTGCGCTGGCCGGCCGGCTGGCGGCGCGGCTGGGCGGGCGCATGTTCGTGTTGACGACCACGCTGCGCGTCCTGCCGCTGATTGCCGAGGCCTTGCAGCAGGCTGCTGGCGAGGCCGGTGAGCCGCTGGCGGTGTGGGTCCAGGGTAGCCACCCTAAACGCACGCTGCTGCAGCGCTTTCTGGACACCCCGCGCAGCGTGCTGATCGGCTCGGCCACCTTCTGGGAAGGCATTGACGTGCCCGGCGACGCGCTGCAATGCGTGCTGATCGACAAGCTGCCGTTCCCACCGCCAAACGACCCGCTGGTGCAGGCGCGCAGCCAGGCGCTGCAGGCCGCCGGCCGCGACCCCTTCGACGACTACTACCTGGCCGAAGCGGCGATTGCGCTGAAGCAGGGCGCCGGCCGGCTGATCCGCAGCGAACGCGACCTGGGCCTGCTGGTGATCACCGACCCGCGGCTGCGCCGCATGGCCTACGGCCGCCGCCTGCGCGCCGCGCTGCCGCCAATGGGCGCGCTCGACACCGAGGCCGACGCGATGGCCTGGATAGACGCGATGGTCGCGGCGCGCGCGGCGTGACGTCAGGGTGGCGCAGGCGCGTCAGCGACAAGCCTGGGGGCCGCCGCCGGCCGCCGGGCCGCTCCCAAGGCCGGCGAGCCCCCTTGGGGGGTGGCGCAGGCGCGTCAGCGACAAGCCTGGGGGCCGCCGCCGGCCGCCGGGCCGCTCCCAAGACCGGCGGAGCCCCCTTGGGGGGTGGCGAAGGCGCGCAGCGACAAGCCTGGGGGTCAACAAAGACGCCGCCGGCCGCCGGGCCGCTCCCAAGGCCGGCGAGCCCCCTTGGGGGGTGGCGCAGGCGCGTCAGCGACAAGCCTGGGGGCCTACTGTCACCACACCCGCCACCACGACTTCTGCGCCCCGCCTATGCCATCGCGCAGGTAGCGGCTTTGCGGGAAGTTGGTCCGCAGCACCCGGTCGGCGTCGTCGCGCAGCTTGTCCAGGCCGAGTTTGTCGTAGCTGGCGGTCAGCAGGTACAGCGCTTCTTCGTTGATCGGCGCCTGCGGGTAGTCGCGCAGCGCGAGCTGGGCGCGGTTGGCTGCGGCCAGGTAGGCGCCGCGCCGGTAGTAGTAGCGCGCGACGTGGACCTCGTACTCGGCCAGCGCGTTGACGATGTAGTCCATGCGCAGCCGCGCATCGGACGAATATTTCGACTCCGGGAACTGCTCGGTCAACTGCTGGAACGCCTGGTAGGCGTCGCGCGAGGCCTGCTGGTCGCGCTCGGACAGCTTTTGCTGCGACAGACCACTGAGAAAACCGAGGTTGTCGTTGAAGTTGATGACGCCCTTCAGGTACAGCGCATAGTCCATCGCCGCGCTGGATGGGTGGAGTTTGATGAAGCGGTCCAGCGTGGCAACCGCCTGCGTGCGCTCGCCGCCTTTCCACTGCGCGTAGGCCAGGTCGATCGACGCCTGCTCGGCCAGCAGCGTGCCGGCGGCGCGGCCTTCCAGGCGTTCGAGCAACTTGATCGCCTTTTCCCAGGCACCGGTGTCCAGCTCGTCCTTGGCCTCTGCATACAATTTCTCGGCCGATTTGCGGCTGTCTTCATCGCGCGGCGAGCTGCCGCACGCCGCCAGCAGTGCCGCGCTGGCCAGCACGGCCAACGCAGTGCCGCGAAGCCCGCGGCGGTGCGCGTGTTTAAACAAGCCCATCGCTGTTGCCGCGCCGTGCGCACACGGACGGCCTCCTCAACTGAAGTGATGCCGGAAGGCGCGGGATTTTAGTGGTCAGCCCTGCTGTAGCGCCGCCGGACGTCGACGAGGCGGCCGACGACGGCGTCAAACTGCGCTGCGCGGCCGTTGGCGCCGCCTGGCATGGCCAGCGGCTGGACAAGGCGCTGGTCGGCCTGGCGCCGGAGTTTTCGCGCAGCCACCTGCAGCATTTGATCGCCGGCGGCCATGTGCAGCTGGACGGCCAGGCGCAAACCAGCGCCTCGCGCCGGCTGCGCGCCGGACAGCAGATCCGGCTGGAGCTGGTGCCGACCGCCGAGAGCCAGGCCTTTCGCGCCGAGGCGATGGCGCTGGCCATCGTGTTTGAAGACGCGCACCTGCTGGTCGTCGCCAAGCCGGCCGGGCTGGTCGTGCATCCGGCCGCCGGCCACTGGTCGGGCACGCTGCTCAACGGTTTGCTGGCGCACCACGCCGCGGCGGCCACGCTGCCGCGCGCCGGCATCGTGCATCGGCTGGACAAGGACACCAGCGGGCTGATGGTGGTCGCCAAAACGCTGCCGGCGATGACCGCGCTGGTGCGCCAGATCGCCGCGCGCGATGTGCGCCGCATCTACCTGGCGCTGGCCCACGGCGCGCCGCGCTGGACCGAGCTGACGGTAGACGCACCGATAGGCCGCGACCCGGTGTCGCGGCTGCGCATGGCGGTGGTCGCCGGCGGCAAGCCGGCGCGCACCGACGTCACCCGGCTGGCGCTGGCGGGCGGCGTGTGCGCGCTGCGCTGTCGGCTGCACAGCGGGCGCACGCACCAGATTCGCGTCCACCTGGCGCAGCAGGGGCTGCCACTGCTGGCCGATGCGCTGTACGGCGGCCGGCCGCTGCTTGGGCTCACGCGGCAGGCGCTGCACGCCGCCGAGCTGGCGTTCGCGCACCCGCACGATGGCCGCCCGATGGCCTTTGCCGAGCCGCTGCCAGACGACCTGGCGGCCGCCTGGCGCCAGGTGGCGCCCGAAGTCGTGCCGGATTCAGCGCGCTGAACCACGGCGCGTGCACTTGGCGCGACAAAGCGCACAGTGTTCGGCCGTAGAATGCGCGCCATTGACATGAGGGCCACGGGAGCCCGGCGTACAGCGGTCGGCCATACCGACGCGGATGCCCGCTCTGCCTGCTGGCCCAATCGACAGGCGAACTGTCTTCCCGGACTGCGCAGCGTGCCAAAGGGCTACCCGCACTGGCGCGGCCTGCATTACTGGCCGGGTTGACGCAGCCGCGGCCTGCTGGGCTGGCGGCTTTGGCTGGGTACAGGTGCGCAAGCGGCGGGTGCCGCCGATGCCGCTGAACCCGTTTTCCGACCCTGACCTCCGGCCGCAGCTTCGGCCGCACCGATTCGCCCGTGACACGCGGGCGGTCCTCCCCGCGAGACCAGCCGCACCGCAGCGCAGCAACCCGATGCGCGCTGCCGCTACCTAACGGCCCCGCCGATTGCACCTGTGGTTCATGAACACCTGTGACGCCAAGCGCGTACTGGAAACCGCCTTGATCTGTGCGCAACAGCCGTTGCCGCTGCGCGAGATGCGCACCCTGTTTGCCGACGCGGTCGGCGCCGATACCTTGCGCAGCCTGCTCGACGAATTGACGCGCGACTGGCAGGGCCGCGGCGTCGAGCTGGTCGCGCTGTCCTCGGGCTGGCGCTTCCAAAGCCGGCCCGAGATGCGCGAATACCTCGACCGGCTGCACCCCGAAAAGCCGCCGCGCTACTCGCGGGCAACGCTGGAGACGCTGGCCATCATTGCCTACCGCCAGCCGGTCACGCGCGGTGACATCGAAGACATCCGCGGCGTCACCGTCAGCACCCAGATCGTCAAGCAGCTTGAAGAGCGCGGCTGGATCGAGGCCATCGGCCACCGCGAGGCGCCTGGCCGGCCGGCCTTGTACGCGACCACGCGGCAGTTTCTCGACGACCTTGGCCTGCAGCGCCTGGACCAGTTGCCGGCGCTGGCCGGCGCCGCCGAAGGCGACCCCGCGGCGGCCAGCGCGGTGTTCGAACTCGGATTGCCGACCGCGGCGCCGCCGTCGCCGGCGGTTGACCTGGCCGAGGCGCAAGCCGACGCGGGCGCAACCGCCCCGGCCCCCGACTCCACCGCGGCGGGTGCCCCGTCGCCGAACCCACCCCCTTCTTCTCCTGTCGCGAGCGAATGAACGACAACAACAACCCCGATCTGACGCTGCCGGCCGTGCCGAGCGACCCCGACGCTTCCGAGGCGGCGAAACCGGTTCGGCGCCGCGCGCCGCGCAAGCGGGTGGCGGCGGCCGATTCGGCGCTGCCCGAGTCGGGCGCCGACGCTGCCGCTGCCGACGCCGAGCACGCGGTGGCCGACGCCGTCGCGGTCGCGCCCGAGGTCAAACCGGTGCGCACGCGGCGCAAGCCCGCGCTGGTCGCAGCGCTGGCGGCGCTCGACTCGGCCGTCGCCGAGCCGGTCGCCGCGCCATCGGCCGAGGCCGCGCCGGCACCTGCGCCAGCGGCCGAATCGCCGCACGACGGCGCGCCCGCCGCGGGCGCGGTGCCGGCGGTCGATGCCACGCTGTCGCCCGCCTCGCCGTCGGCCGACTTGTCCGGCATAGCCACGTCGGCATTGCCGGGCACGGCGGCACCGATCGCCGGCCAGGCGCCGAGCGAACGCCCAGCGGTTGCAGAGCCCGCGCCGCCGGTGGCCGCCGCCGGTATCGGCGCCGACACCGGCGTGGACGCCGGTGGCACGGCGCTGGCCGCGGCCCCTGCCGAAGGTGCGTCCGAGGGCGACGTTGGCGAGTCTGGCGAGTCTGGCGAGGCCGGCCGCCGCAACCGGCGCAACCGGCGGCGCGGTCGCCGCGGCCAGGAGCGCGCCGAGGGCGAGGCCGGCCCCAGCACCCAGGTGCCGGACGAGAATTTCCAGGTCGTGACCATCGACACCCGCGCGGTGTCGGCCGACGACGACGACGAACCGGCCGCACCCGCCGCCGAGGCACCGGCCGCGATTGCGCTGCCGGTTGACGCCGCCGACACCTTTGCCGCGGTGTTGTCGGGCGACTACGACGCCGGTGGCACCGGCATCGACCCCAGCGCCGAGGCCCAGCGCCGGGTGCTGGCGCCCGAGCCCGACGCGCCCAAGCTGCACAAGGTGCTGGCGCAGGCCGGCATCGGTTCGCGGCGCGACATGGAGCAGGTGATCGCCGATGGCCAGGTGCAGGTCAACGGCCAGGTCGCCCACACCGGCCAGCGCGTGTCCTTCGGTGACCGCATCGCGGTCGCCGGCCGGGTCATCAAGGTGCGCATCACGCCGCTGCCGGCGCGCGTGGTGGCCTACCACAAGGTGGTCGGCGAAGTGGTCACCCACGACGACCCGCAGCAGCGGCCGACGGTATTTCGCCGTCTGCCGCGGCTGCCGCAGGGCAAGTGGCAGTCGGTCGGCCGGCTGGACATGAACACCGAAGGCCTGCTGCTGTTCACCAACTCGGGCGAACTGGCCAACCAGTTGATGCACCCGCGCTTCGGCGTTGAGCGCGAGTACGCGGTGCGCGTGCTCGGCACGCTGGACGACAACGGCCGCGCGCGGCTGCTCGAAGGGGTCGAGGTCGACGGCCAACGCGCGTCGTTCAAGTCGATCGAGGACGGCGGTGGCGAGGGCGTCAACCGCTGGTACCGCGTGGTCATCACCGAGGGCCGCAACCGCGAGGTGCGCAAGCTGTTCGACAAGGTCGGCCTGGGCGTGAGCCGGCTGATCCGCATCCGCTACGGCTGCGTGGTGCTGCCGCGCGGCCTGAAGCGCGGCTGTTGCGTAGACCTCAACGGCGCCGAGGTGGCCGAGTTGAAACGCCTGGCCAGCCCGCGCCGCGATGGCCCGCGCGACATGCCGCGCGATGGTCAGCGTGACGGCCCGCGCGACGGCCCGCGCCACCCGGTGCGCGAGCCGCGCCCGCCGCGGCCGGACTTTGCGCCGCCCGGCGGACGCGGCCCCGGCGGCCCGCCCGGGCAGGGCGGCGGCAAGAAGCCCAACCGCCGCAACGCGCCGCGCCCCGAGCGGCCCGACCGCGGTGCCGACCGGCCCGAGCGCGCCGAGCGGGGTGAGCGCGAATACAACGAGTTCGCGGCGATCCCCAACCCGCTGATGCAAACCTTCGACAAGCGCGCCATACGCGAGGCGCGCATGCCGCGGCGCGAGATACCCGAAGACGGGCCGATTCCAAACCCGCTGGAGCAGACCTACGACAAGCGCTTCGTGCAAAAGCCGCGTGGCCCGGGCGGTGGGCCACGCAAGGGTGGGGGCGGTGCCGGCGGCCAGCCCGACCCAATGAAGACCTCGCTCGGCTACATCGGCGCCGATGCGTTCGTGCGCAAGTTCCAGGGCAACGGCGGCGGCGGTGGCGGTGGCGGCGGTGGCAACCGGGGTGGGCGGCGCCGCGGCGGGCGCTAAAACCGGGGCGTTCAATCGGTGCGCGCCAGGCACGCACTGCGCGCGGTCAACCGCACGCCAGCTTGACCTCGCCTGACGGGGTGTGCCGGCGCGCACGCACCGGTACCGGGTCAGGTCCGCGGCACCCCCGCAAACTAGAATTCTCTGTTTTGCTGAAACCAGCCCGATTTTTCACAAGGAGAGTCTCATGACCACCGAACGCACCCTGTCGATCATCAAACCCGACGCCGTCGCCAAGAACGTGATCGGCCAGATCTACGCCCGCTTCGAGGGCGGCGGGTTGAAGATTGCCGCGGCGCGCATGGCGCATTTGTCGCGCGGCGAAGCCGAAGCGTTTTACGCGGTGCACAAGGCGCGGCCGTTCTTCAAGGACCTGGTTGACTTCATGGTGTCGGGGCCGGTGATGATCCAGGTCCTCGAAGGCGCCAACGCGATCGCCAAGAACCGCGAACTGATGGGCGCCACCGACCCGAAGAAGGCTGATAAAGGCACGATTCGCGCCGACTTTGCCGACTCGATCGACGCCAACGCGGTGCACGGCTCGGACGGCCCCGAAACCGCGGCGGTCGAAATCGCCTTCTTCTTCCCGGCGATGTCGGTCTACAGCCGCTGATCTCGACCCTGCACCGCCACACCACCCCCTTGACCGCTGCCGTACCGGGCGCCGTGGACCGCGCGAACCTGCTTGACTTCGACCTCGACGCGCTCAGCGCCTGGTGCGCCGCGCAGGGCGAAAAGCGCTTTCGCGCGGTGCAGTTGTTCCGCTGGCTGCACCGGCGCGGCGAGGCCGACTTCGCGCAGATGACCGACCTGGCCAAGTCGCTGCGCGACACGCTGGCCGGTGCCGCGGTGGTGCGCCCGCTGCCGCTGTTGTCCGAGCAGCGCTCGGCCGACGGCACGGTGAAGTGGCTGTTCGATGTCGGCGCCGGCGACGCGATCGAAACCGTGTTTATCCCCGAGGACGACCGCGGCACGCTGTGTGTGTCGTCGCAGGCCGGCTGCGCGGTCGGCTGCCGCTTCTGTGCCACCGGCCACCAGGGCTTTTCGCGCAACCTCAGCACCGGCGAGATCGTTGCCCAGCTCTGGTTTGCCGAGCGCCGGCTGCGCGCCCAGGGCGTGGCGCCGGGCGCCGCGGCGCGGGCGATCACCAATGTCGTGATGATGGGCATGGGCGAGCCGCTGCAAAACTATGCCGCGCTGCTGCCGGCGCTGCGCGTCATGCTGGACGACCACGGCTACGGCCTGTCGCGGCGCCGCGTGACCGTGTCGACCTCGGGCGTGGTGCCGATGATCGAGCGCCTGCGCGACGATTGCCCGGTGGCGCTGGCGGTGTCGCTGCACGCGCCGACCGACGGGCTGCGCGACAGCCTGGTGCCGCTGAACCGCAAGTACCCGCTGCGCGAGCTGCTGGCGGCCTGCGCCGACTACCTGGCGCGCGCGCCGCGCGACTTCATCACCTTCGAATACTGCATGCTCGACGGCGTCAACGACACGCCCGAGCACGCCCACGCGCTGCTGGCCCTGGTGCATGGCCAGGCCGACGCGCCGCGCGTGCCGTGCAAGCTGAACCTGATTCCGTTCAACCCGTTCGCTGGCTCGGGGCTGAAGCGCTCGCCGCGCGAACGCGTGCTGGCTTTTGCCGACATCATGCAGCGCGGCGGCGTCGTCACCACGGTGCGCAAGACGCGCGGCGACGACATCGCCGCCGCCTGCGGCCAACTTGCCGGCGAGGTGCAGGACCGCACCGACGTCGGTCGCCGCATCGGCGCGCTGTCGACCATTCGCATCCACGCCGCGCCCGGCGCCGGCATGCCGCCGCCGCGCGCGCTGCCATGACCGGCGTCCGCGCCACCCGCGCCGTCGCGGCGCTGGCTGCGGTGGTCTGGCTGCTGGCCGGCTGCGCCGCCGCGCCGCCGCGCGAGGCGCCGCGCGATGTGGCCACCGCGTCGGACCAAAGCGACACCGAACGGCGCGCGCGCATGCGGCTGGAACTGGCCGGCGCCTACTACGCGCGCGGCCAGTACGACACCGCGCTCGACGAAGTCAGGCAGGCGTTGCAGACCAGCCCCGGCCTGGCCGACGGCTACAACCTGCGCGGGCTGATTTACGCCGCCATCGGCGAGGAACGGCTGGCCGACGACAACTTCCGCCACGCACTGCAACTGCGCCCCGGCGACGGCTCGGTGTTGCACAACCGCGCCTGGGTGCTGTGCCGGCGCGACCGCTTTGACGAGGCGCAGGCGGTGTTTCAGTCGGCGCTCGACCAGCCGCAGTACCGCGACGTGGTGCGCACGCTGCAGGCGCGCGGCGTCTGTTACGGTCGGGCCGGACAATGGGCCGATGCCGAGCGCGCGCTGATGCGGGCCTACGAAATCGAGCCGTCCGACCCCGGCATAGGCTTTAGCCTGGCCGAGGTGTTGTACCGGCGCCAGGCCTACGAGCGGGCGCGCTTTTACATCGGCCGCGTCAACGCCATGCCCAACGCCGCCAACGCCCAGTCGCTGTGGCTGGCGGCGCGCATTGAGCGCAAGCTCGGCAGCGATGCCGACCTGCGCGTGCTCGGCCAGCAACTCAAGACCCGATTCCCGCAATCGCCCGAAGCGGCGCAGTACGACGGAGGACGCTTCGATGACTGACTCGGTGGCCAGCACCTTGCCCCCACGGCAGACCGCCGGCGCGCTGCTGCGCGAGGCGCGCATGCGCCAGGGCGTCCACATTGCCGCGCTGTCGGCGGCGGTCAAGGTGCCGCCGGCCAAGCTGGAAGCGCTGGAGGCCGACCGCTACGACGAATTGCCCGATACCACCTTCACGCGCGCACTGGCCAAGACCATTTGCCGCGTGCTGAAGACCGATTCCGACCCGGTGCTGGCGTTGCTGCCCGGCACCCGGCCCGGCGGGCTGGAGCGCGTCGAGGGCGGGCTGAACATGCCGTTTCGCGACCGCAGCGACCGTGGCGACCCGGCCAACTGGGTGCCCTGGCGGCAGCCGGTGCCGTGGGCGGTGGCGCTGCTGCTGCTGGCCGCCGCGGCCTTTGTGCTGGTGCCGATGCAGACCGACTTTTCGCTGCCCACCCGCGCCAGCCTGGGCGGCAGCAGCTCGGGCAAGGCCAGCGACAGCGCCACGGTTGCGGCCAGCCCGCCACCCGAAGGCGTGTCGACCACCACGGTCGCCGCGCCAGCCGACGTGCCGGTGCCGCCGCTTGCCGCGTCGGCGGCCACCGGCGCCGCGGCGGGGGCGAATGCCCCGCTCGCGCCGGCCGCCGGGGCGGCGGCCACCGTCGCTGCGGCCGCGGCCGATGCGGCGGCCTCGGCACCGGCGGGCGACACCGCGGTGCTGCACGCGGTAAAGGATTCCTGGATCCAGGCCACCGACGCCAGCGGCCAGGTGCTGATGGCGCGGCTGCTGCCGGCCGGTGAAACAGTCGAGCTGACCGGCACGCTGCCGCTGCGTGTGCGCATCGGCAACGTCGCCGGCACCGAGCTGAGCTTTCGCGGCCAGCCAGTGACCCTGACCTCGCCGCGCCGCGACAACATCGCCAACGTCGTGCTGCAATGACCACCGACGCCGCGCCAGGCGCGCCGACCGCCGACGCGCCGATCATCGCCACCCAACCGCTGCCGCGGCGCACGCGGCAGGCGCGCATCGCCTGGGGCGACCATGTGGTGACGGTCGGTGGCGACGCGCCGGTGCGGGTGCAATCGATGACCAACACCGACACGGTCGACGCCATCGCCACCGCGATCCAGGTCAAGGAACTGGCGCAGGCCGGCAGCGAGCTGGTGCGCATCACCGTCAACACGCCCGAGGCGGCGCAGGCGGTGCCGGCCATCCGCGCGCAGCTCGACCGCATGGGCATCGCGGTGCCGCTGATCGGCGACTTTCACTACAACGGCCACACGCTGCTGACTCAGTACCCGGAGTGCGCCGCGGCGCTCAGCAAATACCGCATCAACCCCGGCAACGTCGGCAAGGGCGACAAGCGCGACCGCCAGTTCGCGCAGATGATCGAAGCCGCCTGCCGCCACGCCAAGGCGGTGCGCATCGGCGTCAACTGGGGCAGCCTGGACCAGGAACTGTTGGCCTCGCTGATGGACGCCAACGCCGCGCGCGCCCAGCCCTGGGACGCCAAACAGGTGATGTACCAGGCGCTGGTTGAATCGGCGCTGCAGTCGGCCGACTGGGCGCGCGAGCTGGGGCTGGACCCGAACCAGATCATCATCAGTTGCAAGGTCAGCGGCGTGCAGGACCTGATCACCGTCTACCAGGCGCTGGCCGCGCGCTGCGACTACGCGCTGCACCTCGGGCTGACCGAGGCCGGCATGGCCACCCGCGGCACGGTGGCCTCGGCGGTGGCCATTGGCCAGTTGCTGCAGCAAGGCATAGGCGACACGATACGCGTCAGCCTGACGCCACAGCCCGGCGAGGCGCGCACGCAGGAGGTGGTGATCGCGCTGGAAATCCTGCAGGCGCTCGGCCTGCGCCGCTTTACGCCCAGCGTCACCGCCTGCCCGGGCTGTGGCCGCACCACCAGCACCACGTTCCAGGAACTGGCCAAGCAGATCGACGACCACCTGCGGCTGATGATGCCGGTGTGGAAGTCGCGCTACCCCGGCGTCGAGAACCTGAAGGTGGCGGTGATGGGCTGCATCGTCAACGGCCCCGGCGAAAGCAAGCACGCCGACATCGGCATCAGCCTGCCCGGCACCGGCGAGGCGCCGGCGGCGCCGGTGTTCATCGACGGCGTGAAGGCGATGACGCTGCGCGGCGAGGGCATCGCGCAGGACTTCCACCGCATCGTCGAAGACTACATCGCCCGGCGCTTCGCGCCTGCGGCTGGCGCCGCATGAAGCGGCCTTGCAGGCCGCCAATGACGGCGGCTGCGCCGCCATGACTCGCGGCCCGTTCAGGCCGCTTCATGAAGCCCGCCTGCGGCGGGCGAGTCATCGTTCATCGTTCATCGTTCATTTCCAAAAGCCATGGCCGATACCCTGCAAGCCGTCAAAGGCATGAACGACATCCTGCCGCCGGAATCGGCGCGCTGGGCCTGGCTCGAAGAGCGGCTGCATGCGTTGATGCGGCGCTATGGCTACCAGGCGATCCGCACGCCGATCGTCGAGCCGACCGCGCTGTTCGTGCGCGGGCTGGGCGAGGTCACCGACATCGTCGAAAAAGAGATGTACTCGTTCACCGACAGCATGAACGGCGACCGCCTGACGTTGCGCCCGGAGAACACCGCCGGCGTGGTGCGCGCGGCGATCGAGCACGCGCTGCTGCACGACGGCGGCAAGCGGCTGTACTACATCGGCCCGATGTTTCGCCACGAGCGCCCGCAGCGTGGCCGCTACCGGCAGTTTTACCAAGTCGGCGTCGAGGCGCTGGGCCATGGCGGGCCCGAGGTCGACGCCGAGGTGATGCTGATGTGCCGCGCGCTGTGGCGCGACCTCGGCCTGGCCGCCGACGACGTGCGGCTGGAGCTCAACAGCCTGGGCCAGCCGCCCGAGCGCCAGGCCCACCGCGCCGCGCTGATCGCCCACTTTGAGGCCCACGCCGACTTGCTGGACGCCGAGGCGCGGCGCCGCCTGCACAGCAACCCGCTGCGCATCCTGGACAGCAAGAACCCGGCCATGCAGCCGTTGGTCGACGCCGCGCCCAAGCTGATGGCCTACCTCGGCGAGGCCTCGCTGAAGCACTTTGACAGCGTGCGCGCGGTGCTCGATGCGGTCGGCCAGCCCTATACCCTCAACCCGCGGCTGGTGCGCGGGCTGGACTACTACACCCACACCGTCTTCGAATGGACCACGCCGCGGCTGGGTGCGCAGGGCACGGTATGCGGCGGTGGCCGCTACGACGGCCTGGTCGAGATGATGGGCGGCAAGCCGGCGCCCGGCGTCGGCTGGGGGCTGGGCATCGAACGGCTGCTTGAGCTGCTGCAGGAATGTGCGGTCGCCGTGCCGGCGCACGCGCCCGATGCCTACGCCGTGCTGCCCGACGCCGCCGCGCTGCCGCAGGCCATCGCAACCATCGAGACGCTGCGCGCCCACGGCGTGGCGGTGCTGATGCACGCCGGCGCGGCAGCCGGGCTGGGCTCGATGAAATCGCAGTTCAAGAAGGCCGACGCCAGCGGCGCGCGCTGGGCGCTGATCTTCGGCGGCAACGAGCTGGCGCAGGCGCAGGTGGCGCTCAAGCCGCTGCGCGTGGCCGGCGAGCAGCGGCTGATGGCATTGGCCGACGCCGCCGTCTGGGCGGCCGGGCTGCGCAACGCATAATTCGCGGCTTCGCTTGCAGCGCCCGGGGCAGCACCACCGGCCGCCCCACCAGACCCTATGGCCACCGCACTCGACCTTCAGGAACAGGAACAGCTCGACGAACTGAAGGCGTTCTGGAAGCAGTACGGCAACCTGATCACCTGGGTCGTCACCGCGTGCCTGCTGGCCTTTGCCGCCTGGAATGCCTGGAACTGGTACCAGCGCGACCAGGCGACCAAGGCCGCCGCGGTCTACGACGAGCTGGACAAGGCCGCCGGCGCCGCCGATGTCGAGCGCGTCGGTCGCATCTTCACTGACCTGAAGGACCGCTACCCGCGCACCGCCTATGCCCAGCAAGGCGGCCTGCTGGCGGCCAAGGTGCAGTTCGACAAAGGCCAGGCCGATGCCGCGCGCGCCAGCCTGGGCTGGGTTGCCGACAACGCGCTTGAAGACGAGTACCGCACCCAGGCCCGGTTGCGGCTGGCCGCGCTGCTGCTTGACGCCAAGCAGCCCGACCAGGCGTTGAAGCAGCTCGACGCGGCCACCGTACCGTCGTATGCCGCGCTGGTCGCCGACCGCCGCGGCGACGTGCTGATGGCGCTTGGCAAGCGCGACGACGCCAAGGCCGCCTACCAGTCGGCGTACAAGACGATGGATGCCACGCTTGACTACCGGCGCCTGATCGGCGCCAAGCTGACCGCGCTGGGCGCCGCGCCGGCGCCCGAGGCCGCGGCATCGGCCGTGGCGGCGGCCTCGGGGGCTGCGCCATGAGCGTGGTATCAGCGCCGCGCGGGGGGCCGCGCATCAATACGGCCGGGCCGGTCGCCACGCCGCGGCGCCGCGCTGGCGTGTGCGCCGCGCTGGCCGCGGTCGCGCTGCTGGCGGCCTGCGCCGCGGAACGGCCGAAGCCGCTGCCACTGGAGCCGCACAGCGCGGCGCTGGCCGCGCGCAGCGCCTGGCAGGCGCGGGTCGGCGCGGTGACCTTCCCGCTCGCGGTGCCGACCGCGCCGGCGCAGCGCCTCGGGCTGTTTGTGGTGGCCGACAGCGACGGCACGGTGCTGGCGCTGCGTGCGCAAGACGGCGTCGAGCAGTGGCGCGGCAGCTTTGGCGCCGCGCTGTCGGCCGGCGTCGGCAGCGACGGCCGCTTTGCCGCCGCGGTCAGCCGCAACAACGAGCTGGTGGTGGTCGACCAGGGCCGCAAGCTGTGGCAGGTGGCGCTGGCCACCGCGGTCAGCACGCCGCCGCTGGTCGCCGGCGAGCGTGTCTTCGTGGTTGGCGTCGACCGCCAGGTGCAGGCCTTTGACGCGCTCGACGGCCGCCTGCTGTGGCGCTGGCAGCGCGCCGGCGGCGAATCGTTGACGCTGGCGCAGCCGGCGTTGCTGGCGGCTTACCAGGACACGCTGCTGGCCGGGCAGGGCGCGGTGCTGGTCGGGCTGGACCCGACCGCAGGCAGCACGCGCTGGGAGGTGGCCTTGACGCCGCCGCGCGGCACCAACGAGGTCGAACGGCTGAACGACCTGGTCGGCCCGGCGTTGCGTGTTGGCGACGCGGCCTGCGCGCGCGCGTTCCAGACCGCGGTCGGCTGCATTGACCTGGCGCGGCCGATGCTGCGCTGGAGCCGCACCGTCGGTGGCCTGCAGGCGGTCGGCGGCGACGCCGACTACCTGTTCGCGGCCGACGCCGCCGACCGCGTCAGCGCCTGGAAGAGTGGCGCTGGCGAGCTGGCCTGGACCAACGAGCGGCTGCTCTACCGCGGCTTGAGCGCGCCGCTGGCGACGCCGGGTGCAGTGGTTTTCGGCGACAGCGAAGGCCAGTTGCACTTCCTGTCGCGCGCCGACGGCAAGACCGTGCAGCGGCTGGCCACCGACGGCAGCCCGGTGGTCGCGCAGCCGGTGCTGGCCGGCGCCACCATGCTGGTGGTGACGCGCAGCGGCGGGCTGTTCGCGGTGCGCCAGGACTGAGGCTGAGAGTTTTTCGATCATGCCCGCTCACCACCCCAAAACGCACCCGCTCGTCGTTGCAAATGCTCGCCATGGCACAAGCCATGGCTGTGCTTTGCGCCTAGATCGGGCACGTTTTGAGGCGTTGCTCGGGCACGCTTGAAAAACTCTCAGACTCTGAGCCTCCGCCGCCACCCATGAAGCCGGTCATCGCGCTGGTCGGCCGGCCCAACGTCGGCAAGTCGACGCTGTTCAACCGGCTGACCAAGAGCCGCGACGCCATCGTTGCCGACTTCGCCGGCCTGACGCGCGACCGCCACTACGGCGACGGGCGGCAGGGCGGGCGCGAGTTCATCGTCATCGACACCGGCGGCTTCGAACCGGAGAAGCCCACCGGCATCGTCGCCGCGATGGCGCGCCAGACCCAGGCCGCGGTGGCCGAGGCCGACGCGGTGGTGTTCGTGGTCGACGCGCGTTCGGGCGTCGCCGGCCAGGACCATGACATCGCGCGTTACCTGCGCAGCGCCGGCAAGCGCGTGCTGCTGGCGGTCAACAAGGCCGAGGGCATGGCCGACTCGCCGGCGCTGGCCGAATTCCACGAACTCGGCCTGGGCCAGCCGCACCCGCTGTCGGCGACCCACGGCCAGGGTGTGCGCAGCCTGGTCGACGCCGCGCTGGCCGATTTTCCTGAAACCACCGACGAGCCGGCCGACGACGCCGACGCGGCAGACAAGCCGATCCGCCTGGCGGTGGCCGGCCGTCCCAACGTCGGCAAAAGCACGCTGATCAATGCCTGGCTGGGCGAAGAGCGGCTGGTCGCCTTTGACCAGCCCGGCACCACGCGCGACGCGATCAGCGTGCCGTTCGAGCGCGCCGGGCGCCGCTTCGAGCTGATCGACACCGCCGGTCTGCGGCGCAAGGGCAAGGTGTTCGAGGCGATCGAGAAGTTCTCGGTGGTCAAGACGCTGCAGGCGATTGCCGACGCCAACGTCGTGCTGCTGCTGCTGGACGCCGCGCAAGGCGTGTCCGAGCAGGATGCGCACATTGCCGGTTACATCGTCGAGGCCGGCCGCGCGGTGGTGGTGGCGGTCAACAAATGGGACGCGGTCGACGCCTACCAGCGGCAAATGTTCGAGCGCGCGCTCGAACAGCGGCTGGCGTTTCTGAAGTTTGCCGAGGTGCTGCACATCTCGGCGCTCAAGCGCCAGGGACTGACCCCGGTGTGGCAGGCGATTGGCGCGGCGCACGCGTCGGCGACCGCCAAATTGCCCACGCCGGTGCTGACCCGGCTGGTGCACGAGGCGGTTGAACACCAGGCGCCGCGCCGCGCCGGCATGTTCCGGCCCAAGCTGCGCTACGCCCACCAAGGCGGCATGAATCCGCCGATCGTCGTCATCCACGGCAATGCGCTCGAACACGTGACCGAGGTCTACAAGCGCTACCTCGAAGGCCGCATTCGTGCGCATTTCAAACTGGTCGGCACCCCTTTGCGGGTGGAAATGAAGGCCTCGCGGAACCCTTTCGACAGCGGTTGAGTCGGAACCTCGGCGTTTGCCAATTTGGCGACGCTTTTTGCGGCGGCTGCCGCCGATACCCTGTGTTAAGGTGGCCGTTTTCATTTTCTTTCTTCCAACACGGAGCCATATCGTGAGCAACAAAGGGCAACTGTTACAAGACCCGTTTTTGAATCTTTTGCGCAAGGAACATGTGCCGGTGTCGATCTACCTGGTCAACGGCATCAAACTGCAAGGGCATATCGAATCCTTTGACCAGTACGTCGTTTTGCTTCGCAACACGGTCACGCAAATGGTCTACAAGCACGCCATTTCAACCGTCGTTCCCGGCCGGCCGGTCAACTTCCATCCCAACGACCCGGCCGACCCGGCGTGAGTCGCCGCCCGTCCCAGGCTGACGACTTGACCGCCGGCAACCACCCGCCCGAGGGCGCGCTGCCGGCGGTTTCCGCCCACTTTCCAGCACCCGACGCAGCACAGGCGCCGGCCCCGGTTCAGCCAGACCCGGGACCGGCGCCTGTGGTGCTGGTGGGCGTTGACTTCGGCGACGGCCAGCACTTTGACGCCAGCCTCGATGAACTGGCGCTGCTGGCGCACAGCGCCGGCGACGTGGCGGTGGCGCGTGTCATCGCGCGGCGCCGCGCGCCCGACCCGGCGCTTTTCGTCGGCAGCGGCAAGGCTGATGAGTTGAAGGAGTTGGTGCTGGCGCACCGCGCCGAGGGCGTGCTGTTCGACCAGGCGCTGTCGCCGGCGCAGCAGCGCAATCTGGAGCGCCACCTCGGCGTGGCGGTGGCCGACCGCACCGCGCTGATTCTTGAAATCTTTGCCCAGCGCGCGCAGAGCCACGAAGGCAAGCTGCAGGTCGAACTGGCCCGGCTGCAATACCTGGCCACACGCCTGGTGCGGCGCTGGAGCCACCTGGAGCGCCAGCGCGGCGGCGTTGGCCACCGCGGCGGCCCGGGCGAGGCGCAGATCGAGCTTGACCGGCGCATGATCGGCGAGCGCATCAAGTCATTGAAGCTGCGGCTGCAAAAAGTCAAACGCCAGCGCGACACGCAGCGCAGTCGGCGCCGGCACAGCGGCAGTCTGCGCGTGTCGCTGGTCGGCTACACCAACGCCGGCAAGAGCACCTTGTTCAACGCCCTGGTCAAGGCGCGGGCTTATGCCGCCGACCAGTTGTTCGCGACGCTGGACACCACCACCCGGTCGTTGTACCTGGACGCGCTGGGCGAAAGCATCTCGCTGTCCGATACCGTGGGCTTCATCCGCGACCTGCCGCACAAGCTGGTCGAAGCCTTCGAGGCCACCTTGCAGGAGGCCGCAGACGCCGACCTGCTGCTGCACGTGGTCGACGCCGCCAGCCCGGTGCAGCACGAGCAGCGCCAGGAGGTCGAGCGCGTGCTGGCTGAAATCGGTGCCGCCGACCTGCCGCAAATCGTCGTCTGCAACAAGGTCGACCTGATGGACCCGCCGCCGCGTCAGCGCCGCGACTGGGTGCAGCGCGCCGGCGGCGTGTGGGTGCCGCGCATCTTCCTGAGTGCGCGTGGCGGCGACGGCCTGGCCGAGCTGCGCGCGCTGATCGCCGAAATCGCCACCGCGCAGGCCGCCGGTGTGGCGTTGATGCCGCCGGGGTCGACCCCAACTGCGGCAGACCCGTCGTCCGGCACCGATGCGTTCGCACCGTTGGCCGCCGCCGGTGCGGTCGAGCCCGGCGACCCGTACCGCGCGGACGCCAAGTTACCATCCGATTTGCCTTGAACCGCCTGGCGTTGCCGGTCGCACCCACCATCTGCGCAGCGCCTTGCCCGCACCCGATGAGTCTGTACGCTCCCCCACCGTTGAATCCACCCCCGTCCGATTTGCCCGCCACCGACACCCGGCCTTTGGCCAGCCTGCTGCATGCGGCCGCCCGCCTGGCACGTGGGGTATGGCAATCGGTCGGCCGCGCGCGGCCGCTGGCCATGGCCAACGGCAAGAACGAGGGCCCGCCAGACCTGGATGAGTTGTGGCGCGACTTCAACCGCAAGTTGAGCGGACTGCTCGGCGGCAAAGGCGGTGGCCGTCCCACCCCGCCGCGCGACCCCGGCGATCAGGGCCCGAATTTCCAACCCGACATGAAAAGCGCCGGCATCGGCGCCGGGTTGATCGCCTTCATCGTGCTGGTGGTGTGGGCCGGCAGCGGCTTTTTCATCGTCCAGGAAGGCCAGCAGTCGATCATCACCACCTTCGGCCGCTATGCGTCAACGGTCGACGCCGGTTTCCAGTGGCGCTTTCCTTACCCGTTCCAGGCCCACGAAACGGTGGCGGTGACGCAGTTGCGTTCAATTGAAGTGGGCCGCAGCGGCGTCGGCCAGGTCACCGGGCTGCGCGACTCGTCGATGCTGACGCAGGACGAGAACATCGTCGACATCCGCTTCACGGTGCAGTACCGCCTGAAGGACGCCAAGAGCTACCTGTTCGAAAACCGCGACCCCGACAAGGCGGTCGAGCAGGCCAGCGAATCGGCGGTGCGCGAGATCGTCGGCAAGAGCAAGGTCGACTCGGTGCTGTATGAAGCGCGTGACTCGATTGCCGCCGACCTGGTCAAGTCGATCCAGAACCAGCTTGACCGGCTGAAGGCCGGCATCCTGGTCGTCGCGGTCAACGTGCAGAACGTGCAGGTGCCCGAACAGGTACAGGCCGCGTTCAACGACGCGGTCAAGGCCGGCGCCGACCGCGACCGCTTCAAGAACGAAGGCCAGGCCTACGCCAGCGACGTCATCCCCAAGGCCCGCGGCACTGCGGCGCGGCTGAAGGAAGAGGCCGACGGCTACGCCCAGCGCGTGGTGGCGCAGGCCGAGGGTGACGCGCAGCGTTTTCGCGCCGTGCTGACCGAATACCAGAAGGCGCCGCAGGTCACCCGCGACCGCATGTACATCGACACCATGCAGCAGGTCTACAGCAACGTCAGCAAGGTGTTGGTCGACAGCCGCGCCGGCAGCAACCTGTTGTATCTGCCGCTGGACAAGCTGATGCAGGCGACGCAGCCGACCGGCAGCGTGCAGGTGGTGCAGCCGGCGTCGCCGCCGGCCACGGCGCCGGCGGTGGAATCCAACCCCTCGGTGGGCAGCACCCCGGACGCGCGTTCGCGCGACGGTGGCCGCAGCCGCGACCGCGACGGCCGTTGACGCGATGGCCGAAGGACAACAACGCATGAACCGCATCGGTTTGATCGTTGCCAGCGTGCTGCTGGTGCTGATGCTGGCGGCGTCGACGCTGTTCGTCGTCGACCAGCGCCAGTTGGCGGTGGTCTACGCACTCGGCGAGATCAAGGAAGTGATTTCCGAGCCCGGCCTGAAGGCCAAGCTGCCGCCGCCACTGCAAAACGTGGTCTTCCTCGACAAGCGCGTGCAGACGCTGGACAGCCCCGAGACGCGGCCGATCTTCACCGCGGAAAAGAAAAGCCTGGTCATTGACTGGCTGATCAAGTGGCGCATCGCCGAGCCGCGCCAGTTCATTCGCAACAATGGCGCCGACATTCGCAACCTGGAAAGCCGCCTGAGCCCGGTGGTGCAGGCCGCGTTCAACGAGGAAATCACCAAGCGCACGGTGCGCGGCGTGCTGGCTGCCGAGCGCGACAAGGTGATGCAGGACGTGCGCAGCCGTCTGGTCGACGAGGCCAAGGCGTTTGGCATTGAAATCGTCGACGTGCGCATCAAGCGCGTCGATTTCGTCGCCGACATCACCGACTCGGTCTATCGCCGTATGGAGTCCGAGCGCAAGCAGGTGGCCAACGAGTTGCGCTCGCAAGGTGCCGCCGAAGGCGAAAAAATCCGCGCCGATGCCGACCGCCAGCGCGAGGTGATCGTCGCCGAGGCCTACCGCGACGCGCAAAAGGTCAAGGGTGAGGGCGACGCCAAGGCCAGCGCGCTGTATGCCGAATCGTTTGGCCGCGACCCGCAGTTCGCCCAGTTCTACCGCAGCCTGGATGCCTACCGCGCGAGTTTTCGCAGCAAGTCCGACGTGATGGTGGTCGACCCGGCGAGCGACTTCTTCCGTGCCATGCGTGGCAGCGGCAGCAGCAGCGCGCCGCGCTGAGTCGACGCCGCGCGCTGCGCTGCCAGCAAACCAAGACGGCCGGCCACGATGGGCGATCTGCTGCTGGGTGCGTTGGCGCTGGCGCTGGTGTTCGAAGGCGCGCTGCCGTTCTTCAGCCCGGCGAGCTGGCGCAGCGTCGTCGAGCGCATCCAGCGCATGTCCGACGGGCAGATCCGCTTTCTTGGGCTCGCCAGCATGCTTGCCGGTGTGCTGATGTTGGCCGTTTGGTCTTGAGTTCCGTCGGCGCCAGCGGGCGGCGGCCGGTACCGACCGGCCCTCTACAATGCCGCTTTCAACCGGCACCCGATTCGTGATGTCCTCTGCCTGGCTGCTGCCTGAGCACACCGCCGATGTGCTGCCCGCCGAGGCCAGGCACATCGAGGAGTTGCGGCGACACTGGTTCGACATGGCGCGCAGCTATGGCTTCGAGCAGGTCATGCCGCCGCTGATCGAGCACCTGGAGTCGCTGCTGTCGGGCACCGGCAGCGCGCTCGGCCTGCGCACCTTCAAGCTGGTCGACCAGCTCAGCGGCCGCACGCTGGGCATACGCGCCGACTCCACGCCGCAGGTGGCGCGCATCGACGCCCACTTATTGAACCGCGAGGGCGTCACCCGGCTGTGCTATTGCGGCCCGGTGCTGCACACCCGGCCGCAGGGGCCCGACGACAGCCGCGAGCCCTTGCAGCTCGGTGCCGAGGTGTTTGGCCACGCCGGCCTGGAGGCCGACCTGGAAGTGCAGGACCTGGCGCTGGACGGCCTGCGCGCCTGCGGCTTTCACGACCTGGTGCTCGACCTCGCCGATGCCCGCATCGTGCGCGGCGTGCTGGCCGGGCTGGCGCTGGATGCGCCGGGCCTGTCGGCGCTGGTCGACGCCCTGGCCAGCAAGAACCAGCCCCGGCTGGCGCAGTTGTCGGCAGGCTTGCCGGGCGAAGCGCGCCAGGCGCTGCTGGCCTTGCCGGCTCTGTACGGTGGCCTGGAAACGCTGGACCGCGCGCGCGCCCAACTGCCCGACCGCGCGCTGGTGCGCGCGGCGCTTGACGACCTGGCGCGGCTGGCGCAGCACATCGGCCGCTCGCACCCCGAGGTGCGGCTCGGCTTCGATCTGGCCGACATGGGCGGCTATGCCTACTACACCGGTGCCCGCTTTGCCGTTTACGCGCCCGGCGCCAGCCGCGTGCTGCTGCGCGGCGGCCGCTACGACGAGGTCGGCGCGGTGTTTGGCCGCAACCGGCCGGCGGTCGGGTTTTCCACCGACCTGAAAGCGCTGGCCGCCTGCCTGCCGGCCGCGCCGCGGCGCACCGCGGTGCGTGCGCCCTGGGGCGACCAGCCCGGTCTGCGCGCGGCCATCCGCCAGCTGCGCGAAAGCGGCGACACCGTCGTCTGCAGCCTGCCCGGCCATGAGCACGAGGCCGAAGAATTCGCCTGCGACCGTGAACTGGTCGCGGTCGACGGCGCCTGGCGCCTGCGTCCGCTGTCCTGAGCGCCGCAGCGCGAGTTGCCCGACCCTTTCCCCGATTCCTCTGACTGAAGACTTCCCATGCAGCAGCACGTTTCCACCGCCACGCCCGCCGCCGGACGCAACGTGGTCGTCGTCGGCACCCAATGGGGCGACGAAGGCAAGGGCAAGGTGGTCGACTGGCTGTGTGACCACGCGCAGGGCGTGGTGCGCTTCCAGGGCGGGCACAACGCCGGCCATACGCTGGTCATCCACGGCGTGAAGACCGCGCTGCAGTTGATCCCCTCGGGCATCATGCGCGACGGCGTGCCGTGCTACATCGGCAACGGCGTGGTGGTTGACCCGCTGCACCTGGTCGGCGAGATCGAGCGGCTGGAAAAGATCGGGCTCGAAGTCCGCTCGCGGCTGTACATCAGCGAGTCGTGCCCGCTGATCCTGCCGTTTCACGTCGCCCTTGACCGCGCCCGCGAGGCGCTGCGCGAGAACTCCGGCGCCGGCAAGATCGGCACCACCGGCAAGGGCGTCGGTCCGGCCTACGAAGACAAGGTGGCGCGCCGCGCGCTGCGCGCGCAAGACCTCAAGCACCCGCAGCGCTTTGCCGCCAAGCTGCGCGACCTGCTGGCGCTGCACAACCACGCGCTGACCGGCCACCTGCACGCCGAAGCGCTGGCCTTCGAGCCGATCTATGAACAGGCGATGGCCGTTGGCGAACAGTTGCGGCCAATGCTGGCCGACGTCGGCTACCAGCTCTACAACGCGCACCGCGCCGGCGCCAACCTGCTGTTCGAAGGTGCGCAGGGCACGCTGCTGGACATCGACCACGGCACCTACCCCTACGTCACCAGCAGCAACTGCGTCGCCGGCAACGCCGCCGCCGGGGCAGGCGTTGGTCCCGACCTGCTGCACTACGTGCTGGGCATTGCCAAGGCCTACACCACGCGGGTGGGCAGCGGGCCGTTCCCGACCGAGCTGGACATCGCCACCCCGGGCAGCATCGGCCACCATTTGTCCACCGTCGGCCAGGAGCGTGGCACGGTCACCGGCCGGGCACGGCGCTGCGGCTGGCTGGATGCCGCCGCGCTGAAGCGCGCAATCATCATCAACGGCGTGTCGGGGCTGTGCATCACCAAGCTCGATGTCCTCGACGGGCTGGATGAGATCAAGATCTGCGTCGGCTACCGGCTCGGCGAGCGCCGGCTCGACATCCTGCCGCTGGACGCCGACGACATCGCCGCCTGCGAGCCGATCTTTGAAACCTACCCCGGCTGGACCGAGCCGACCTTTGGCGTGACCAGTTGGGACGCGCTGCCGCCGAACGCCCGTGCCTACCTGCAGCGCATGCAGCAGTTGATCGGTGCGCCGGTGGCGATGGTCTCGACCGGTCCCGACCGTGCGCACACCATCGTGCTGCGCCATCCGTTCAAGCCCTGACCGGCTTGCTGCCGGCATTCATTGTCGCAGCGCCCAACCCCAGCCCCGAGGAGACACCGGCATGCTCACCGACGACGGCAAACACCTGTACGTGAGCTGGGACGAATACCACATGCTGATCGACCGGCTGGCGCTGAAGGTCGCGCAGTCGGGCTGGCCGTTCGACCAAATCCTGTGCCTGGCGCGTGGCGGCATGCGACCGGGCGACATCTTGTCGCGGGTCTTCGACAAGCCGCTGGCGATCATGAGCACCAGCAGCTACCGCGACGAGGCCGGAACCATTCAGGGCCGGCTCGACCTGGCCAAGTACATCACCATGCCCAAGGGCGAACTGGCCGGGCGGGTCTTGTTGGTCGATGACTTGGCCGACTCGGGCGTCACGCTGCGCGCGGTGGTCGACCGCTTGCGTGCGCTGCCATCGATTGACGAATTGCGCACCGCGGTCATCTGGGTCAAGGGCGTGTCGAGCTACACGCCGGAATACTTTGTTGAGCGGCTGCCGACCAGCCCGTGGATACACCAGCCGTTCGAGGAATACGACAACCTGCGTCCCGAAACGCTGGCCAAGAAGTACGCCGTTTGACGGGGCTGGTTGGGGCGCTGGGGCGCGCGGCCTCGGCAAACAAAAAAGGCCGACACTGTCGTGCCGGCCTTTTGCCGTGTGTTGGTGCCCAGGAGAGGACTCGAACCTCCACGCCGCTAAGCGCTAGTACCTGAAACTAGTGCGTCTACCAATTCCGCCACCTGGGCAGGTACTAAAAATAGGAGTATAGCATCAAGGAAATCAAGAACAGCAGCAGCGCCGCCACGTTGGGCGCCGCGCTGATGAGCGAGGTCGAGGGCACGGTCATCGGCCACCGCGACGGCCACGGTTTTGTCCGCCGCGACGACGGCCAGTCCGACATCTACCTCGCGCCGCAGGAGATGCGCGCCGTGCTGCACCGCGACCGCGTGCGCGTGCGCGTCGTGCGCCATGACCGCAAAGGCCGGCCCGAGGGCCGGGTGCTGGAGATCGTCGAGCGCCGCAAGTCGCCGATCATCGGCCGGCTGCTGCATGAAAGCGGCGTCTGGCTCGTTGCGCCTGAAGACAAGCGTTATGGACAGGACATTCTGCTGCCCAAGAACGCCACCGCCGGCGCCAGCGCCGGGCAGGTGGTGGCGGTCGAGCTGACCGAGCCTCCGTCGATGTATTCGCAGCCGGTCGGACGCGTCACCGAGGTGTTGGGCGAGATCGACGACCCAGGCATGGAGATCGAGATCGCGGTGCGCAAGTTCGAGGTGCCGCACCGCTTCTCGCCCGAGACGCTGGCGCAGGCCGCCGCGCTGCCCGACCGCGTGCGCCCGCAGGACCAGCGCCACCGCATCGACCTGACCGATGTGCCACTGGTGACGATCGATGGCGAAGACGCGCGCGACTTCGACGACGCGGTCTACTGCGAGCCGTTCGGCGCCCCGCCGCAGCCGGCGTCGGCGCGCAAAGGCCGCGCCCGGGCGGCGAAGAAGGTTGATTCGGCCGATGCGTCCGGCGCGGCACCCGGCGCGCTGCCCGTCGCCGATGTTGATCACGCCGCCGGCGCATCCGGCTGGCGCCTGGTGGTGGCGATTGCCGACGTCAGCCACTACGTCAAGCCCGGCGAGCCGCTCGACGACGACGCCTACGAGCGCGCGACCTCGGTGTACTTTCCGCGCCGGGTGATTCCGATGCTGCCGGAAAAGCTCAGCAACGGGCTGTGCTCGCTCAACCCCGACCAGGCGCGGCTGGCCATGGCCTGCGACATGCTGATCGACGCCAGCGGCGAGATCACCGCCTACCAGTTCTTCCCGGCGGTGATCCGCTCGCACGCACGGCTGACCTATGACGAGGTGGCGGCGATCCTGGGCAACACGCGCGGCGCCGAGGCCGAGCGCCGCGCCGCGCTGGTGCCGCACCTGGTGCACCTGCACGAAGTTTTTCGCGCGCTGCTGAAGGCGCGCGGCCGGCGCGGCGCGGTCGACTTCGAAACCACAGAAACCAAGATCGTCTGCGACGACGCCGGTCGCATCGAGAAGATCGTGCCGCGCACGCGCAACGACGCGCACCGGCTGATCGAAGAGGCGATGCTCGCCGCCAACGTCTGCGCCGCCGAGTTCATTGCCGGCCGCAAGCACCCGGCGCTGTTTCGCGTGCACGAAGGGCCCACCGCCGAAAAGCGCGTCACGCTGCAAAACTACCTGCGCGCGCTGGGGCTGGGGCTGTCGGTCAGCGACGAGCCGACGCCGGCCGAATTCCAGGCCATTGCCAGCGCCACGCGCGAACGCGCCGACGCCGCGCAAATCCACGCCATGCTGCTGCGCTCGATGCAGCAGGCGGTGTATACGTCCGACTTGAGCGGCCACTTTGGCCTGGCCTATGCCGCCTATGCACACTTCACCAGCCCGATCCGCCGCTACCCCGACCTGCTGGTGCATCGGGTCATCAAGGCCTTGCTGGGCGGCAAGCGCTGGCACCTGGTGGCGCCGGCGTCCGGGCACGGCGCCGTGGCGGCGGATGGGCCGCGTGCCAAGACGGCCAAGTCGACGCTGGCCAAGCTGCCGGCGCCGACCGCTGCGCAGCACGAGCTGGAGCTGTGGGCCAGCGCCGGCGCCCACTGCAGCGCCAACGAGCGCCGCGCCGACGAGGCCTCGCGTGACGTCGAGGCCTGGCTGAAGTGCCGCTTCATGCGCGACCACCTGGGCGAGGAATACGCCGGCACGGTCAGCGCGGTGACCGGCTTTGGCCTGTTCGTGACGCTGGACGCGTTGTATGTCGAAGGCCTGGTCCACATCACCGAACTGGGCGGCGAGTACTTCCGCTTCGACGAGGCAAGGCAGGAGCTGCGCGGCGAGCGCACCGGCGTGCGCTACGCGGTCGGCTCGCGGCTGCAGGTGCAGGTCAGCCGCGTCGACCTGGACGGCCGCAAGATCGACTTCCGCCTGGTGCGCGAAGACAGCGCCGACGCGCTGCTGGCGCGCGGCCGCAAGCCGGGTGCGGCGGCGGCTGGCGCTGCTGGCGCGGCGGTGCAGGCGCTGGCCGAGGTGAAGGCGCGCGACCGCCAGGCCAAGTCGGCCGCGTCGCGCGCCGGCGGCGCGGCGGCCGGCAAGACCTCGCGCGGTGACGCCAAGTCCGCGCGCCGCAAACAGCGACGTTGAAGGCTGGCCGAGGGGCCACTCGGGCTGGGCACGCCAGTCGCGCGGCCGCGACGCTGCTCAGGCCACCTCGTGCCCGGCCGCGGCTTGCCATATGCCGTACCACTGCTGCGCGTCCAGGCGCAGGTCCAGCGCGGCCATCGCTTCGCGCGCCACCGCGATGCGCTGCGAGCCAAAGATGGGCAGCGGCTGGCTGGGGTGGCGGCGCAGCCAGGCGGCGACCACGGTCACCAGCGCCACGCCCAGCGCATCGGCGACCGCCTGCAGCGCCGCGCGAACGCGGCAGGCCTGGGCGTCGTCGGTGCTGAACAACCGCCCGCGGGCCAGTGGCGACCAGGCCATCGGCTGGATACCCAGGTCGGCGCACTGGTCCAGCGTGCCGTCGTACAGCGGCGCCAGGTGCAGCGGTGACAGCTCGATTTGCTGCGCCGCCAGCGCATGCCGGCGCGCAAGCGGCGCCAGTTGCGCCGGCGTGAAGTTGGATACGCCAAAGTGCAGCACCTTGCCCGCGGCACGCAGTTCGTTGAAGGTGGCGGCCAGTTCGTCGACGTCCATCAGCGCGTCGGGGCGGTGGATCAGCAGCAGGTCGAGGTGGTCGGTGCGCAGCGCGCGCAGCGAGGCCTCGACCGACGCGCGCAGGTGCGCTGCCGAGGTGTCGTAGTGCTTGATGGCGTGCGCCGGCCGCGCCGCCGACACCAGCTTGATGCCGCACTTGCTGACCAGTTGCAGCCGCGCACGCAGCCCGGGCGCCAGCGCCAGTGCCTCGCCAAACAGGGACTCGACCGCGTAGTCGCCGTAGATGTCGGCGTGGTCGAAGCTGGTCACGCCGAGGTCGATGTTGGCCGCGATCCAGTCCAGCCGCTGCTGCGGCGTCCAGCGCCACTCGGCCATGCGCCAGGCGCCGGCCACAATGGGTGACAGGCGGGCGGGGTTCAACGGCGTGGGCATGGTGCGGACCTGGCGTGGGGCAACGGCGCCGATCATGCCCTCAAGCCGGCGTGGCGCGGCGGCGGCGCCGCCACCGACAATCCACCGATGTCGCCGCGCCACTCGCCCTCGGCCGCCAAGTTTGTTGACTGTGCCGAGCATGCGCCGCAGGCCGATGCCGAGCTGCTGCTGGTCGAGGGCGATTCGGCGCTGTCGTCGGTGGTCGCGTTGCGCAATGGCCGCACGCAGGCGGTGCTGGCGCTGCAGGGCAAGCCGCTGAACCCGTTGACCGGCGGCGCCGCGCGGGTTGACCGGCACGCGCAGTACCGGCTGCTGGCCCAGGCGCTCGGGCTGGCGTCGCCAACCGCGGCGGCCAGTCAGCCGGTGCTGGACGGCCTGCGCTTCCAGCGCCTGCTGCTGTTGTTCGACCCCGATGTCGACGGCATCCACATCGGCGCGCTGCTGGTGTTGTATGTGCAGCGCTGGCTGCCGGCGCTGCTGGCCGCCGGCCGGCTGTGGCAGGTGCACGCGCCAATGTTCGAACTGCTGGGCGCCGACGGCGAATTGCTGCACGCCGACCACCCGGCGCAATGCCGCGCGCTGGCCGAGCGCCTGCGCGCGCAATGCGGCGGCGTGGCGCCGCAGGTGCGCGGCTTTCGCGGGCTGGGCAGCCTACCGCCCGAACTGCTGCGTCGGCGCTGCGTTGACCCGACCACGCGAATCGCGCATGCGGTCGGCGCGGCCGAAGTGGGCGCGGTGATGGCCACCTTTGGCGCTGGCGCAAACTGAGCCGAACCATCCAGCGCCTGGCGCGCGGCTTGCCATGGCGCGGATCATGGGTACGGCGTACCGTCCTTGTGGCTGAAGCGCCAACTGCCGTCGGCGTTGCTTATGGCGACCAGGTCGTCGTCGGGGTAGGTCACCGTGTCGCCGGCGCTGCGGTCGCCGACGACCAGGTAGACGCAGGGCGTATCGCCGCGGTTGGCGATCATGTGGGCGTCGCCGGTGCCGGCCTGAAAGCCTGCGCACATGCCCGCGTGCAACGGCGTCGCGCCGCGGTCGGTGACCAGCGTCGGTTGACCGGCCAGCACGTAGACGAACTCGTCCTGCCGGCCGTGGGTGTGGCGCAGCGCGGACACGGCACCGGGCGCCAGCGTCACCCGGTTGACGCCGAATTGACCCAGCCCGAACAGGTTGCCCAACGGCTGGATGCTGCGGCCTTGCATTCGGGAGGCAAAGGGCTCGGGGTAGTTGGAGGCCTTGGCGCGCACCGGCGCGTCTGCGGCCTGAATGGCGACCGGCGGGGCAAAGGACGGGGTCATTTCTCAGGTACTCCGAATTGGTGGGTGCGAACCTGCAAATCGCACATGCCCGCATGCGCAAAGTGCATTCGACGCCGGCTGAGCGCGCCGGAACAATTTGCGCGCTGGACAGGGCCGGCACCGGGGCCCAATTTCACCCGCCACAGGCCAGGAGCCCACGTGTTGCAAGCGACATCCGCAGCGCCGATTCAGCCAATCGTCGACTTCACCATCCTTGCGCTCGAAGGTGCCTACCCGGCCAGCGTGGCGGCCACGCTTGGGATCTTGAGTGCGGCCAGCCGGCTGGCAGGCCGGCTGCTCGTGCCGGTGCCGCGCTGGCGGCTGGTTTCGGTCAACGGCGGAACCTTGACCTTGCAGGACGGGATGAGCGTGGTCACCGATGGCTTGCCGGCACGGCCCGGCCTGGACACCTCGACCTGGATCGTCCCCGGCCTCGGCCTGGACAACCGCCACGCCATCGGCCAGCGCCTGGCTCGCGCCGATGCCCAGGCGGCCGTGGCCGCGCTGCGCCGGCACGCGGAGGCGGGTGGCGCGGTCGCTGCGTCATGCTCAGCGGTTTTCGTGCTGCAGGCCGCCGGGTTGCTGGCCGGCAAAGGCGCAACCACCGCCTGGTGGCTGGCGCCCGAGCTGCAACGGCTGGCGCCGGATTGCCGGGTCGACGCCGGCCGCATGCTGTGCGCCGACGGCCGCGTGGTCACCGCAGGTGCCGCGATGGCGCAGTCCGATTTGATGCTGCATCTGCTGCAAGCGCTGTCGGGCAAGCCATTGGCAGACGCGGTCTCGCGTGCATTGTTGATCGATGGGCGGCAAGCCCAGGCGCCGTTTCCGGTGCCTGCCGCCTATGCCAGCGGCGACGCGCTGGTTGGCCGCCTGGCGGCGCGGGTGGAGTCGGCGCTGCCCGACCTGCCCACGGTGGGCGAGTTGGCGCGCGAGTTCTACATGTCCGAACGCACGCTGGCGCGGCATGTCAAACGCGCCACCGGCCTGAGCCCCTTGGCTTTGCTGCAAAGCGTTCGCCAGCGGCGCGCCAGGGCCTTGCTGGAGTCAAGCCGCATGACCGTCGAGCAGGTGGCGGCCGCGGTCGGTTATCAGGACGCCACCGCGCTGCGCCGGCTGATGCGGCGCGTCGCAGGCGCAAGCCCGAGCCGATTCAGGGCGGCGCCCGTGGTGGGTGCGTGATAGGTTTTGGTCAGGGCGGCGCGTGCGTCGGCTGCAGGCGTTGCCTGAAGAAGGCCAGGATCTCGTCACGCGCGGCGATCGTCGGCTGGCCGGCAGGCAGCACCGTGGCCGAATCGGCCAGGCGCTCAAGGCCTGGCCGCGGCCGATACAGCGCAGGCGCGCCTGGGGCCGTTGGCTGCGGCTATCCTGCGCGGCTCAATCGCAGGCGCTAGGGGGGGGGTGGATGTCCGTTCCGATCGCTCGGCTGCCCTCGCTGGACCTGGTGCGCGGTTTCGTCGCGGTGGGCCGGCGCATGAGCATCACGCTGGCGGCGCAGGATCTGTGTCTGACGCAGTCGGCGGTCAGCCGCCAGATCCATACGCTTGAAGACGTGCTCGGCGTCAAGCTCTTTACGCGCGGCTACCGGGCCATCCAGTTCACCGGCGAAGGCGAACGGCTGTTTCGCATCGCCGACCTGTCGGTCCAGCAGTTGCAGGAAGTCATTGGGCTGCTCGACACGCGGCAGCAGCGCCGGCCGGTGACGCTGACCCTCAGCACCGGCGTGGCGGCCTTGTGGCTGCTGCCGCGGCTAAGCAGGCTACAGGCGCAGCACCGCGCCATCGACGTGCGTATCGCCGCCAGCAACAAGGTGCTCGACCTGAAGGCCGAGGGCATCGATCTGGCCATTCGCTACTGCGCCGAGGCGGCCGCGCCTGCCGGCGCGCAAAAGCTCTTTGGCGAGCGCTTGCTGGCGGTGTGCCACCCATCGCTGCTGCAGCCACGCGCGCCGCCTGCGGACGTGATACGCCGCAGCGTGCTGCTGGAGTTCGACGAGCCGCGCCGCCCGTGGCTGCAATGGTCCAGGATGCTCCAGAGCGCGGGACTGCCCGCCCTGCGGCCGCGCTCGGTGATGCGCTTCAACCAGTACGAACAAGTCATCCAGGCCGCCGTGGCCGGCCAGGGCATTGCGCTCGGACGCCTGGCACTGGTCGAGCCGATGTTGGCCGACGGGCGGCTGGCCGTGCTGGGGCCGGTCGACGTGCATGAGGTGGCTGACGCGGCCTACTGGCTGGTCCAGGCGCCGTACGAGCCGCACCGCGACGTGGCCACCGTCGTGCGCTGGATCAAGCGCGAAGCCGAAGCGGTGGTGGCCGCGATGCAGGCCATTGCGGACGCCCAGTCGGGTGGTTTGGTCAGCGCGGCGCGTACCAGGCGCTAAAAGCCGCAGAGGGCGTGCACCCGGCGCGTTGCGCGGCGGCGCAGCTTGTCCAAATCAGCCCGGGCGCTGTCACCGCCGGCGCTGGGCAAGCGGGCGCAATGCGGGCGCAATTGGGGACCATCCTCAAGCCGCGCTGCGTTTTGCAAGTCGGCCCACCGGCAGCAGCCACCATGTACGCGACCCAACGCCCGCTCGACCCTGCCCATGACGCGCAGCCGCACGGCCACCTCGCCGCACGCGATGCATTGCGCCCGGCGCGCGGGCCGGAGGTGCAGGCCTTGCGGCGGGCGCGCCGAACGCTGCACGCGTCGATCCGGGCACTTGCGGCGGCGATGCGCAAGTGGTCGGTTTGGCGGGTTGCCTGCCCGCCGACGCTGTCGTTGGCCGATGACTTCGCGGTCAAGGTCTTTCACCAGCGCCCGCTGCGCTGGCTGTGTGTGGGCGAGACACGCCTGGCCTGCGTCGACGGCAGCGCGTGGATCACCGCCGCCGGCGATGCGCGCGACATCGTGTTGCAGCGCGGTGAGGCGCACCGTGCCAGCAGCGGTGAGCGGCTCTTCATCAACGGCATGCCCGAATGCGAACTGCGCATCACCTCGGCCGACCAGGGAGCCAGCCGCGATGCTTTCCCACATCTTCATAGGCACCGACAACTTTGAGCGCGCGCTGGCGTTTTACCGGCCCCTGATGGACGCGCTGGGCATACAGGCGCGCTTTTGCGAGCACGGGCGCCCGTGGGCGGGCTGGCAATCGACGCCCGATGTCCGGCCGCTGTTTCTGATCGGCAAGCCGTTCGACGGCAAGCCGCACCACCCGGGCAACGGCCAGATGACGGCATTCCTCGCCCAGGATCGGGCCACTGTCGACCGCGCCTACGCGGTGGCATTGGCCAACGGCGGCCGCTGTGAAGGGGCGCCTGGGCCGAGGCCGGAATACCACCGCGACTTCTACGGCGCCTATTTCCGCGATGGCGATGGAAACAAGCTTTGCGTGGCCTGCCACCAGGCGCCGCCGTGAGCACGGCGGCCACGGCTACATGGCAATGTTGAACCAGTCCAACTCGGTGCGCGCAGCCGCTATTCGGCATGGCCTTACCGCGCACTCACCGGCACAGGCTCAGCAGCGCCAGCCACCGCGCGGTGGCCAGCGGGCTTAGGTAGGCGCGAAACGTCAACCCGAGCACGCCGGCCAGTGCCAGCGCCAGCAACATAATTCCAATCCTGCGCATCGTGCGGCGTGCCCTCATGCCGCGCGCAGTGCGGCCGCAGGCACGACCGGCCGGTCATCGATTGGCCAATGCAGGGCGGCGGCGGCCAGGCCGAGGGCGATCGAGCCGAACCACAGCGTGTCGTAGGACCGGGTGGCGTCGAACACCACGCCACCGAGCCAGACGCCGAGAAACGCCCCCAGTTGGTGGCCGAGGAAGACCAGGCCGAACAGCGTGCCGATGTACCGAAGGCCGAACACCTGCGCCACCAGCGCGTTGGTCAACGGCGCGGTGCCCAGCCAAAGCAGGCCCATCACGGCGCAAAACAGGTACACGCCGGCAGCCGACGGCGGGCTGAGCACGAACAGCAGCATCGCCGCGGTGCGAACCAGGTAAATCATTGAGAGCAGCCGCTTGCGCCGGTAGAAGTCACCCAGCCGGGCGCAGGCGTAGGTGCCGGCGATGTTGGTCAGCGCAATCACCGCCAGCCCGGTCACCGCCACCTGCGCCGGGACGCCGCGGTCGAGCAGGTAGGCGGGCAGGTGCGAGGCGATGAAGGCAAGCTGGAAGCCGCAGGCCAGAAAGCCGAGGTTGAGCAACCAGAAGCCGCGGTGCCGCAGCGCCTGGCGCACCGCGGCGCGCAGCGACATCGCCGTGGCGGGCAAATCCTGGCCCGGCGCCGCATCGGCGCCGGCCGCCCGGTCATCAAGCCACGGTGCCAGCACGACCAGCGCCGCCATCGCCGCGCCGAGCGCGAGCAGCGCCCAGCGCCAGCCGAGCTGGTCCTGCAGGGCCTGGGTCGCCGGCACCGCGATGAATTGCCCCAGGCCGCCGCAGGCGCCGGCCAGACCGAGCGCCCAACCACGGTCGGCCGCGGGCGCCAACCGGCTGAGCACGCCATACACCACACCAAAGGCGGTGCAGGCCAACGCGGTGCCGATCAGCACGCCGCAGCTCAGCACCAGTTGCGTCGGGGTGGTCGCCAACGCCATCGCCGCCAGGCCGATGCCGTAGAGCACCGCGCCCGCGGCGATCACGCGCGCGCCACCGTGGCGGTCGGCCACCATGCCGGCCAGCGGTTGCGCCAGTCCCAGCGCCAGGTTTTGCACCGCCAGCGCAAAGGCGAAGGCCTCACGCGACCAGCCGCGGTCCAGCGTCATCGGCAGCAGGAACAGGCCTTGCACATGGCGGATGCCCAGCGCCAGTCCCATCACCAGGCCGCCACAGACGATGGGTAGGAGCAGGGCGCGACGCGCGGTCGACGCCAGGTCAATCGGTGTCATGTGCGGTGTCGGCGAACGGGTTCGCTGCCTTGTGGAACGACGGGGCCCGAATGTGGCGCCGCCCGGCCGAGGCCTCAAGCGATCTCTGCGTCACCTGGCATGCGTGGGGTGCATGCGAGTTGCGACCTGGTCCTGATTTCTCAAACCACATCGAGACGATGTCGCATTCCTTGAACGCATGCCGTGCCTGCACAACCGTGGCTTGATGCGACGTGTGGATTGGGCTGCAATGCATCCGCATTCGCGGCGCCGCACACCTTCACACCTCGACTGCCCAGGAGGGCCAACACCCATGCAACCGCCCGTTCCGTTTTCAGCGTCGTCACCACCCGCACAGCGGCTGGCCGTGACCACCGGCCAGCGCCGGCTGCCGAAGGTCTGGCGGCGGCAGCCGGCCACCGTGGCCGCTCGGCTCGGCTACCTGCAGCCCAGTGAGGCCAGACCGGTGTGCTACATGTACGACCCGCCGGCGGGCACCGCCAAGGACAACTGCGGATTCGACTACCGCGACGTGCAAATCGCCGACGCCCGCAGCCTGCCGGCACCGGTGTCGGTCGACCGCGAAGGGTTTGCGCTGTGGGACGCCCCATCGGCGCTGGGCCGTATGGATGACTTGCAGGCGGTCACCACCACCTACTACGCGGAATGCAGCGCACTGGCCTGCGCGGCCACCGGCGGGGCGTCGGCGATCGTCTTCGACCACCAGGTGCGCAAACGCGAGCCTGGCCGACCACCGCTGACGTTTGGCCGCCACGGCGACGGCAGCCAGCCGGGCGGCGTCGGCCGGGTCCACAACGACTATTCCGACGCCTCGGGACGGCGCCGCCTGCACCTGGTGCTTGGCGACGCCGAACGGGCGCGGCGCAGCACACGCTATTGCATCGTCAACATCTGGCGCTCGACCCAGGGCCCGATCGTTGACACCCCACTGGCGGTCTGCGATGCGCGAAGCGTCTCGGCGCACGACTTGTTTTCAGCCGAGATCCGCTACCCCGATCGAGTCGGCGAGGTCTACCTCCTGACGCACGCCGAGCGCCACCGCTGGTACTACTACCCATTGATGGACAGGCACGAGGCCTTGGTCTTCAAGCAGTACGACTCGCAAGTCAGCGGGGTGGCGCGCTTCACGCCCCACGCGGCCTTTGACGTGCCGGACATTCCTGCCGATGCGCCGCTGCGCGAGAGCATTGAAGTCCGCTGTCTGGTGCTGTTCGATTGACGCCTGCGCACCCAGGGCAATGCTGAACAAGTCCCGCGCGGCGCGCGCACCGGATTCGGCATTGCCCATGCCCGCCCATCCATTCGTCTTAGGGGAAGCATCCGTGAACTATCCACCAGCCAGTCTTGAATTCTGGTTCGACTTCTGCAGCAACTACAGCTACCTGAGCGCGATGCGCATAGAACACGCCGCGGCGCAATGCGGCGTTGCCGTGCACTGGCGGCCGTTTCTGTTGGGGCCGATCTTCCAGTCCTTCGGCTGGAACAACTCGCCCTTTGTGCTGCAAAAGCAAAAGGGCGCCTATGTCTGGAAGGACATGCAGCGGCAGTGCGCCAAGTACGGTCTGCCGTGGCGGCAACCGACGGTTTTTCCGCGCCTGGCCACGCTGCCGATGAAAGTCGCGGCGGCGCATGCCGACGCGGCGTGGGTGGGCCGCTACTGCCGCGCCTTCATGACGAAGAACTTCGCGCTGGATGAAGACATCAACACCGCTGCGCAGGTGGCCCAGGTGCTTGGCGAACTGGGCCTGGACGCCGGCGCGCTTGTCGATGCGGCACTCGTCGGCGCGGGCCGCAACCGCCTTCGGCAAGCCACGGCCCAGGCGCAGGCCAGGGGCATCTTTGGCGCGCCAAGCTTCATCGTGCAGGGCGAAATGTTCTGGGGCAACGACCGGCTCGACGACGCGCTGGCGCATGCCGCGCGGCAGCGCGCAACGCCAGCCACCGCATGAACCGGGCCTGAAACTGCGCCGCGTGCCGGCGCAGGCAAGCTGCCGCCGGCAGGTGATGACGCTTGGCTAGCCGGCCGCCGGGCGCGGCGGGCGCGGAACGCGGCCCATCAGGTAGAACTCGTCGTTGGGCCGCATCGCGGTCAGGTTGGCCATGCGGTTGGACAGGCCGAAAAAGGCGCTGATGGCGGCGATGTCCCAGACGTCTTCGGCGTCAAAGCCATGGCCGCGCAGGGCGTCGAAATCGGCCGGGTCGATCTCGTGCGAGCGCTGGCTGACCTTGAGCGCAAAGTCCAGCATCGCGCGCTGGCGGGGCGTGATGTCGGCCTTGCGCCAGTTCACCGCCACCTGGTCGGCCACCAGCGGCTGCTTCTCGTAGACGCGCAGGATGGCGCCGTGCGCCACCACGCAGTACAGGCACTGGTTGGCCGCCGAAGTGGCAACGATGACCATCTCGCGCTCGCCCTTGGTCAGCGAGCCGGTGGTTTTTTCAAGCAGCGCGTCGTGGTAGGCCATGAAGGCGCGCCATTCGGCCGGCCGGTGGGCCAGCACCAGAAACACGTTCGGCACAAAGCCGGCCTTTTGCTGCACCGCAAGGATGCGCTCGCGCATGTCGTCGGGCAGGTCGTGCAGCGCGGGCACCGGCCAGCGGCTGATCGGTGGGGTGGTTGGTGCGGTCATGGCGGTCAATGGTGCGGCGTGGGCTGGCGGGCCAGCGGGCGAGCGTTGCAGCGTATCTCGGCCCAACCCGGCGGGGCTTGCCGCCCCATCGGTCGTCAGGGGTTTTTGAACCGCGAGGCGCTTTGGCGTCTTCAGCGCGCCCCGGCCGCGTCAAGCAGGGCCAGCGCCTGCGCCAGGGCCGGCGCCGCGGCGGTGGGCAAGGCCGCCAGCGGACGCAGGCCGTCACGCATGCTGTCGAAGACGTAGGCCTCCTGCGGCCGGCCGAGCACCGGCGCATAGACCGCTGCGACGTCGGTCTGCGCGTCGCCAAGCAGCAGCTCCAGCAGCGCCAGGTCGGCGTCGGCCCAGACGTCGCCTTTGCGCGCCAGGTGGCGGTCGATGTCGTCGCGTGCCGCGTTCAGCTCGGCGCGCAGGTGCAGCGGGCCCAGGCGGTGGCCGAAATCAACCGCCGCCGTGGCCTGCAGCGCGTCCGGGCGCAGCAGCAGCCGGGTGGTCAGCCGGTTGACCAGGTTGTAGCTGCGTGCTGGCGGCCGCGCCTCGTGCTGCGGCGCCATCGCGTAGCGGCGTGTTTCGTAGCGCAGACCGTCGTCGTAGGCGCGGCAGGCGGCGGCCAGGTGGTCGCCACGCTGCGTGGCATCGGGGTCGGCGTCGGCCCAGCGCCGCTCAATGCCGCCGCAAATGCCCAGGCAGTCGGCCAGTTCATCTTCCAGTCGGCTGCGCAGTGCGTCGGCGCCGGCGGCCTGCAGCCCATCGCGGGCAATGTCGACCGCCTGGTGCAACAGTTTGAGTGCCGCCTGAAAACTGTCCGCGCCCTGGCTGCGCAGCGTCTTGGCCTCGGTTTTCAGCGGCACGATCAACGCCAGGCGCTCGCGCGGGCTCAATACAAGCGCGCTGTCCGCCAGCGTGCCGCGCAGGCGCAGGAAAGCCGCCAGCACGCGCTCGCGCACCGCTTGCAGCGTGGGGTCGGTCTGGTTGCCGCGCAGTGCGCTTTGCAGCACCTCGCCGGCCACCCGTGCCAGCGTCGCGCGCAGCGCCTGGTCGCTGTCGCGTTGGTGGGCGTCCCAGCGCTGCTCCAGATAAAACCAGGCCGCCAGCCAGCGCTCGCGCACCGCCTCGCGCACCGCGGCGTTGAACGCCGGCTCGTCGGCAAACAGCACGTCGTTGCGGCCGCTGGCCTGCACGTCCTCGCCCACCGTCTGCGCGATGCCACGCGCCAGGGCCTCGTGCGGTGCCAGCGTGAACGCCTCTTGCTGGCTGTCGAAGCCGCGCGCGCACATGCGGTGGGTGGCGTCGCGCGCCAGCGCGCCCGGTGGCGGCTTGCCCGGCTGGCCAAGCTGCTGCTGGTGCAAGGCCAACGCCTGGCGGAGCGCGTCGCCCGGCGCGTTGCGCAGCGAGGGGTCGTAGGCCAGCGGCGGCCACAACGACTCTATTAGCGCGTGCTGGACCAGCGGCGCCTGGTCGGCCGACAGCGCCGAGCCGCGGTCGACCAGCAACAGCGGCGCCTCGGCGCTGCAGGCCAGCCGCACGCCGAACTCGAAGAACACGTTCGGCCGCCAGCCGCTGGCGTCAACAATGCAATAGCGCGCCCAGCGTATGCCCTCGTACAAGGCCTGGCCGACCAGCCGCGGCGAGCCCACGTCAAGCATGCGCGCGGCGTCCAGCCCGGTGGCCAGGTCGATGGCCTCGGCCAGGTGCAGCCAGTTGCGCCGCCAGCGCGGGTCGAACGGGCACAGCATCAGCACCCGGCGGTCGCGGCCGTCGCTGTCCAGCCACTGGTCGGACCGGGTCACGCGCACCGCGTCATAGGCCGGCAGGTCAAGGTAGCGCGGCAGGCCAACCAACTCACGGCAGCCGGCGGCGATCGCCGCGGCAATACGGCGCGGTGGATAAGCAGCATCCTTGGGGTCGAAGCCGGCACCGTGGCAGATCAGCTTCAGCTCCTGGATGTTGAACGGCAACGCCGGTTTGCCAGGCGCCGCGGCCAGCGCCACACCGTCACTGGCCTGGCGCAGGTCAGGCGCCGCGTCCAGCCGCTCGGCCGAGCTGGCGAGGGTGACGCCGCGCCGCACCACCGCGCGCACGCCCAGCGCCAGCATCACGCCGGGCTGGAAACCGGTGACGTCAAACAGCGCGATCGGCGCCGCGCACAACGCGCGCACCAGCGCCAGCCAACGCCCGCCGCTGGCCAGCGCGTCGTTGATCGCGACCACCCGCAGCGAGCGGGCGGCGTCCAGCACCGCATCGTCGCCAACCGCGTCGACGATCTCGGCGCCGTGCTTGCGCAGCGCATTGCGCACCCAGTCGGCGAGGACGTCGTTCTGGCCCTCGGCCTGCACCACCAGCAGCCAGGGCTGGTGCGGCAAGTCGTCTTCGGCCGACGCCGGTGTGGCCAGCAGGCGCCGCACGTCGATATCGCGCAGCAGCGCGCTGAACGGCGTGGCGTAGAGCCGGCCGCCGGCAAAGGCGGTCGGCGCGCTGCGCAGCACGCCGATCAGGCGCTGGCCGACGAACACCGGCGCGCCCGACGCGCCCGACCAGTCCTCGGCCTGCTTTGGCGGGCTGCTGACAGTCAATTCCAGCGCCTGCAGGTTCACGCCCCGGCCGCCCTGGGCGCTGACTTGGCCGCTGAGCGAGACGGTCAGCCAGTCGTGCTGCGCGCCGTCCGGCACCGCGCCGGCCCGTGGATAGGCCAGCGTGTGCCAGGCCGCGTTCGGATCGGGCGGCGATGCGTCGAGGTCGGTTTGAATCGCGCCGTCCAGGCCGTCGTCGACACGCAGCAGCGCCGCGTCAAGCAAGGCGTTGCGCCACACCGGCTGCAGGTGCTCGGCGGCGACACTGCGCAGCCGCTTGTCGGCCTCGGTGCGCACCGCGATGGCGGCCGCGCCGCCCGGCGGCAGCACATGGTCCGCGGTCAGCACCAGGTGGGCGGTGACGAACCAGCCAGTGCCCACGCGCGGCGCGCTGCCGTCGGCCGGCGTGCACCACACCTGCACCAGGCGGCGCAGGTCGACGGCTGTGTCTTGCGTCGGCATGGCCGCAGCGTCAGCCGCCGATCGGGCCACCGACGGCAGTGGCGCCTATGGCCAGTGGTGCCGCGCCACCGGCCGACTTCGGCGTCAGGCTGAGCTTGAACGTGTGCACGTCGTCGCGCTGCAGCTCACCGGTGGCGCCGGCCTTGACGACCCAGAACTGCACCCCGGCTTCGGCCTTGCCGCGACGCGAGACGCTGACCTTCAGTTCCAACTCAACCTTGTCGACCGCCAACATCACCGGCTGGCCGCGGCCACGCTCCAGCGAGCGCTGCAACTGGGCGCGCAGGGTTTCGAGCATGTCCGACAACGGCACGCCACGGTCATCGTCATGGTTCAGGGCTTCGGGCATGGTGCGGAACTCGTCAAAGTGAAGGACATGCGGCGTTATTGCGGCGCACTGCCGTCGATGGGCAGCGCGATGTGGCGCCATTCGGCACCGGCTTTCTTGACCACGTTGACCATGTGCTGGGTGCCGCCCGGGCCGTCGCCCGACTGGCCGTCCCACAGCGCAAACAGTGTCAGCTTGTCGGCGCCGTGGGCCAGCGCCGAGTGCAGCATCCAGCGGTTGTTGCGCTCCCAGATGGTGTAGTTCGGCCGCTCGCGCAGCCAACCTGGCAGCTCGACCGCGCTGCCCAGCTCGCGCAACTGGTCGCCAGCGCGACAGCGCTGGCTGATGGCGTGAAAGCGTGGCACCCAGTCGGAGCGCCCGTCGCCGGCCTCTACCGACAGCCTGACGAAGTCCTGCGCCGCCATCGGCAGGTACAGGTGGCAGGCGATGCCCAGTGCGTGGCAGGCCTCGTGAAACAGGATGTCGCCGCCCGAGGCGCCGCCGCAGATCGCCAGCACCCGCGTGCCGGGTGCAAAGCCGTCGTGCACGCGCCGCAGCTCGGCGGTCAGGTCCGCCAGCACCCGCTCGGCATGCTGCGCCGGAAAGCGCGGGGTGGCGCGGTCGGCGCTATCGATGCGGTGACCGGTAAACAGCAACACGCGTTGCGGGCCAGCCGGCGACGCAGCATCAGGGTTGGCCGGCTCCAGTCGGTCGAGCAGCGGCTTGAGCAGCGCAAGCAGTTCGGGGTACAGACCCAGCGCGGCCAACAGTTCCCACTCGCGGACCAGGCTGTCAAACACCGCCGGGGGCTGGCCCTCCAGCGCGCGGCGGTAGGCGCTGACCACCTGGCCGGCGCGCTCGTGGCGCAGCAGGCGCACGGTGGCCATGCTGGCGCGCGCCCAGTCGGGCTCGCCTCCGGAGCCGGCCGGCCGCCGCGCCGCGGCGCCTTGCAGCGACAGCTTGACCGCGCCAAGCAAGTCGCTGACCTGCCCGCGCAGGCGCCGCAACTCGGTGTCGGCGACCGCATCGTCTTCGTGGGCGTCACACCAGTCCTGTGGCAGGGCTGCGGCCAGCGCCAGCCGCAACTGCGCCAGCAGCAGCGCGTTGACGCCGCTGTAATAGTGGTTCAGGTCGTGTTCAAAGGCGGCCGCATAGCCACCGATGGCGTCGACCAATTGCGTCGACTGCAAAGCCTGGCGCTGGCGTTCGGCGCCGGCGGGCGTGTCGCGCCACGACTGCTGCCAGCGCAGCTTGGCATTGCGGCCGCGCAGTGCCAGCGCCTCGGCGCGCTGGTCGCGGTCGGCGTCCGCGGCGGCCAGCACGCGCTCGATCGCCAGGTCGCTGGCAGCCAGCTTGTCTTCGCGCACATACAGCGCGGCGAGCTTCAGGTCGGCCTCGACGTCGTGGTCGACGCGCGTGCGCAGCGCTTCCCAGGCCTGCACCGCGGCGGCGTTGCAACCCAACTCACCAAGTGCGCGTCCGACCAACCGCAGGCCCTCGGCGCCCCACGGCAATTCGGCGGCTTCCTCGCCCAGCAACACAAGGTGGCCGACGCCGCCCGCGTGTCGCGCCGAGCGCAGTTCGTCGGCAAAACCAGCCGGAACCGGCATCAACTCGGCCAGCTTGGGCACGCGCAGCGAGGGCAGCAGGCGAAAAATCGGGCTGTCGATGCGCGTGCGATCGGCCAGCGTGGCGGCCAGCCCGGCGGCCAGGTTGTCAACCGCCAGCTCCGGGCGGCGCGGGTCGTAGACCAGGTAGCGGTCGGTGGCAATGTCAAACGGCACCGCGTCGCCGGTATTGAAGCGGATCAGGTAGGTACGCCGCTCGCGCAGCGCGTGGCGAGCGCCCAGTTCGTAGAACACGTTGGCGTTGTGCAGCGAGACGTCGGCCACCACCACGTCGGCGTGCGCCAGCAACTGGAACATGTCCTCGCGGATGTTGCCGGCGGCGACCACCGCCTGCGTGGTGGCGCCGGCCACGCCGCAGCGTTGCAGCGCCGGGCGGATCAAATCGCGTTCGATGGCCTCGAAATCGACCGTCAGCGCCGTGCCGTCGGCCAAGGTGACCGCGCGCTTGCCAAAAGGCCGCACGATGAATCCGCTGTAGCCCATCGCTCGAGCCTGCGCCTCAGGATTTCGGATTGCCGGCCACCTTGTGGCGCATCAACCGGCCTTTTTCGCGTTCCCAGTCGCGCGCCTTCTCGTCGTGGCGTTTGTCATGCTGGGCCTTGCCCTTGGCCAGCGCCAACTCGCATTTGACGCGGCCACCGCGGTAGTGCAGGTTCAGCGGCACCAGCGTAAAGCCGCGCTGCTCGACCTTGCCGACCAGGCGGCGAATCTCGTCCTTGTGCATCAGCAGCTTCTTGGTGCGGTCGGGCTCGGGTACGACATGGGTCGACGCCGAGCGCAGCGCGTTGATGCGGCAGCCGATCAAAAACAGCTCGCCCTGCTTGATGACGACATAGCCGTCGGTCAACTGCACCTGGCCGGCGCGGATGGCCTTGATCTCCCAGCCGCTGAGCACCATGCCAGCTTCGTGGCGCTCCTCGATGTGGTAATCGAAGCGGGCGCGGCGGTTTTCAGCGATCGGTGCGGATGGTGCGGGGCGCGCGTCGGACTTGGCGCGCGCCGCCGGCTCGGGGCGCAGGGTGGCCAAGGGCAGCCTCCTAGAATTCGGCGCATTCTATGAAGCACGTCAAGAAGTCGGTCCTGCTGTGGTACTCGGCGCACGAGATGTACCAACTGGTCACCGACGTGCCAAGCTACCCGCAGTTTCTGCCGTGGTGCGAGCGCACCGAAGTGGCCGACAGCAGCGACACCGGCATGACCGCGCACATGCACCTGCACTACAGCGGGCTGCGCCACACCTTCACCACGCGCAACTCCCACCTGGCCGACCAGCGCGTGACGATGACCTTGGTCGACGGGCCGTTTTCGGCGCTGGACGGCGTGTGGCAGTTTTTTCCGTTGGGCGACGCCGGTTCGGCGGCGGCCTGCCGCATCGAGTTCGAGATCAGCTACGCGTTTTCGAACCGGCCGCTGGAGGCGGTGCTCAGCCCGGTGTTTGACCGCATCGCCAACACCTTTGTCGACAGCTTCGTCAAGCGCGCCGAGCAGGTCTATGGCGAGCGCTGAGGCGCTGCCGCCGAATGCGGCGCCGCTGGCCGAGGCGCTGCGCGTCGAGGTCGCGGTGGGCAGCGCGCCGGGCCAGGTGCTGCTGCTGGCGTTGACGCTGCCGGCGCGTTCAACCGTGTCCGATGCGCTGGTTGCCGCGTCACGCAGCCAAACAGCGGCCGGTTGGCCGGCTGCGCGCTGGGACCAACTGACGCCCAGCCTGTGGGGCCGCGCCTGCGCGCCGGACGCACCGCTGCAAGACGGTGACCGCATCGATTTGACGCGGCCGTTGACGGTCGACCCCAAGCTGGCGCGCCGGCTGCGCTGGCGCCGCGACGGGGTGCGCAAGCCGCGGCGCTGAATGCGCCACGTGTGCAGGCCGCTGACCCACGGCCTGGCCGCCGCGGCGGTTCGCTGTCAACGGCAGTTTTCTGCGGCGATCTGGCGCGCTTCGTCGGCTTCGGCGGCGCGCGCCGCGTCGTCGAGCACGACGCGCTCGCCACGCTCATTGATGCGCGACAGCCGTTCGCCGCTGGCCAGCGTGGCCAATGCGCGCTGCGCGCGGCGGCAGTTCTCGGCGCGCTGCGCGGCCTGGCGGCTGGATTCGACCTGTTGGCGCTGCCGCGCGTCGGACTCGGCGCGCTTGCGCCGGGCTTCGAGTTCGGGGTCGACCGGCGCGCTGGCCGTCGCACCCGACGCCGACGCCGCACCCGGCGCCGACGCCGCGCGCGAGGCGGGCCGTTGCGCGTGATCGGTCACCAGCCCCGGCTTGGCCGCGCCGCGCGCGCCCTTCGGCCGCGACAGGATGTCTCGCTCGGGCACATCGTTCGGCGGTGGCAGGTCGCTGACCACCACCTGGCCGCGGCTGTCCTTCCACTTGTACTGCGCCGCAGCCGGCGAGTGCAGCGCGATGGCCAGCGCGGCCGATAACAGGACAGTCGGGGTACGCCAGAGGCCGGGGTTCACGATGCAGCGTGTGCCATTGCGGAGATTGAGCGGCCGGCAGTGTAGCGGCGGGGGGTGACACCGGGCTTGCGGCGGCGGCCTGCGCAGGCTGGCTGCGCGCGGCGCCGCGGGCGTGTTCGGCGTTGCCATAATCCACTTTTGCGAATGGAGCCCTCCCATGCGCCTGCTTGGCAAAGCGCTCACCTTCGACGACGTGTTGTTGGTGCCGGCTTTTTCCCAGGTGTTGCCCCGCGACACCAGTCTGGCGACGCAACTGTCGCGCCGCATCCGCCTGAACCTGCCGCTGGTGTCGGCGGCGATGGACACCGTCACCGAAGGCCGCCTGGCGATCGCGATCGCGCAGGAAGGCGGCATCGGCATCGTGCACAAAAACCTGCCGCCTATGCAGCAGGCGGCCGAGGTGGCCCGCGTCAAGCGCTATGAATCCGGCGTGCTGCGCGATCCGATCACCATTTCGCCCGGCGTGCCGGTGCGCGACGTGATGCTGTTGTCCAGGCAGCACGGCATCTCGGGCTTTCCGGTGCTTGAAGACGGCAAGGTGGTGGGCATCGTCACCAACCGCGACCTGCGCTTTGAGTCGCGGCTGGACGTGCCGGTGCGCGACATCATGACGCCGCGCGAGCGACTGATCACCGTGAAAGAGGGCGCCAGCCTCGAAGACGGCAAGGCGCTGATGCACCACCACAAGTTGGAACGCGTGCTGGTGGTCAACGACGCCTTCGAGCTGCGCGGGCTGATGACGGTCAAGGACATCACCAAACAGACCAGTTTCCCGAACGCCGCGCGCGACGCCCACGGCAAGCTGCGCGTCGGTGCCGCGGTCGGCGTCGGCGAGGGCACCGAAGAGCGCGTCGAGCACCTGGTGCGCGCCGGGGTCGACGTGCTGGTGGTCGACACCGCGCACGGTCATTCGGCCGGCGTCATCGAGCGCGTGCGCTGGGTCAAGCGCCACTACCCGCAGGTCGACGTGATCGGCGGCAACATCGCCACCGGCGCGGCGGCGCTGGCGCTGGTCGAGGCCGGTGCCGACGCGGTTAAGGTCGGCATCGGGCCGGGGTCGATCTGCACCACACGCATCGTCACCGGCGTCGGCGTGCCGCAAATCATGGCCATCGACGCGGTGGCCACCGCGCTGCGCGGCAGCGGCGTGCCGCTGATCGCCGACGGCGGCGTGCGCTTCTCGGGCGACCTGGCCAAGGCGATTGCCGCCGGCGCCGACTCGGTGATGATGGGCGGCGCCTTCGCCGGCACCGAAGAAGCCCCCGGCGAGGTCATCCTGTACCAGGGCCGCAGCTACAAGAGCTACCGCGGCATGGGCTCGATCGGCGCGATGCAAAAGGGCTCGGCCGACCGCTACTTCCAGGAAGGCCAGGAGGGCGGTGCCGGCGAGTCGTCGGCCAAGCTGGTGCCCGAAGGCATCGAAGGCCAGGTGCCGTACAAGGGCTCGGTGGTCAACATCGTGTTCCAGATGGCCGGCGGCCTGCGCGCCGCGATGCACTACTGCGGCTGCACCACCATCGCCGAAATGCAGACCCAGTCGCAGTTCGTCGAAATCACCGCGTCGGGCATACGCGAAAGCCATGTCCACGACGTGCAAATCACCAAAGAGGCGCCGAACTACCGCGCCGAATGAGCGGGGCGACGTGCGGCGATGCGCGGCGTGGCCGCGCCGGCCGCTGCGCTGCGGTAGCAGCTACAATCTGGCCATATTCATCGCTAAATCTGGCCAAATATGAGGATCACCGGTGTCTTTGAAGCGAAGCAGCACTTTTCCGAGTTAATTGCCGCGGTGGAAGCCGGCGAGGAAGTACGCATCACGCGCCATGGCAAGGAAGTGGTGCGCATGCTGCCGGTCGGGCGCGTGTGGGCAGCGGCACCGGCGCAAATCGAACGCGAGCTGGCCGAGTTGCACGCCTTGCACGCCCGCGTGCGCCCCGGCCCCGGTTGGCGCGAACTGCGCGATGAGGGCAGGGAATGAGCCCCGCCCGGCCGCCCGAAGGGGCTCATTCCCGCTTGGCGGGACCGGCCGCAGGCCGTAGGGTGCTCAAGGTTCGCCCCGCCCGGCCGCCCGAAGGGGCTCATTCCCGCTTGGCGGGACCGGCCGCAGGCCGTAGGGTGCTTAAGGTTCGCCCCGCCCGGCCGCCCGAAGGGGCGAGTTCCCGCTTGGCGGGACCGGCCGCAGGCCGTAGGGTGCCCCGATGACCTCCACCGCAGACCGGACGGCGCGCTGCGTGCTTGACGCATCGGTCACCGCCGGTTGGCTGCTGCCCGACGAGCACACCGCCGACGCGATGCAGGCCTACCGCCGTGTACGCAGTGGCGCGGTCGAGTTGCTGGCGCCCGACCTGTGGCTGTGGGAGTGCGGCAACGTGATAGCCAACGCGGTCAAGCGCGGTCGACTGGCAGCCGCCGACGCCGGCAGCCTGTGGACGGTGCTCGACCGCCTGCGCAACCAGGTCGAACTGACCGCGCTGGAGCCGGCGCAGGTGCAGGACTGCCTGCATCTGGCGGTCGACGAGGCGCTGTCGATCTACGACGCCGCCTACCTGTGGCTGGCGCAGGCGCTGGCCGCGCCACTGCTGACCCACGATGCCCGGCTGCGCGCCGCGGCAACCCGGCGCGGCGTGGCGCTTTTGACGATGGCCGACCTATGAACGACCGCTTGTCCCCGTCCGGCCAGACCACGGCGCCGGTTGCCACAGCGCCAACGCCCGCGCCGGCGCAGCGCCTCGGCCGCCAGGCCGCGATGCCCTTCATCCTGATCACCGTGCTGATCGACATGATCGCCATCGGGTTGATGGTGCCGGTGCTGCCGCACATCGTCGGCAGCTTCGTGCAGGGCAACGACGCGCAGACCCAGGCCTTCCTGGTCGTCACGCTGGCCTTTGGCATCGCCAACTTCTTTGGCTCGCCGGTGCTTGGCGCGTTGTCTGACCGTTATGGTCGCCGGCCGGTGCTGTTGATGGGCTTTACCGGCATGGCGGTGAGCTTTTTCGTCACCGCGCTGGCCAACGCGCTGTGGATGCTGGTCGCGGTGCGGCTGTTCTCAGGCGCGATGCAAAGCAACATCGCAGTCGCCAACGCCTATGTTGCCGACATCACCCCGGCGCAGGACCGCGCCAAGCGCTTCGGCCTGTTGGGCGCGATGTTCGGCATCGGCTTCATCCTCGGCCCGGCGCTGGGCGGCGTGCTCGGCGCACAAGACATCCGGCTGCCGTTCTTTGTCGCCGGCAGCCTGGCGCTGCTGAACGCGGCCTACGGCATCTTCGTGCTGCCCGAGTCGCTGCCGACCGAACGCCGGCGCGCCTTCGAATGGCGCCGCGCCAACCCGGTGGCGGCGCTGCGCGGGCTGGCTGGCCTGAAAGGTGTCGGCTCGCTGGTGGCGGTGATCGCGCTGGCCTCGCTGGCGCAGTTCATGCTGCACTCGACCTGGGTGCTGTACGCCAAGTTCAAGTTCGGCTGGGGGCCGCGCGAGGTCGGCTGGTCGCTGTTTGCGGTCGGCGTGGTCTCGGCCATCAGCCAGGGCCTGGTGCTCAAGCGCATGCTCAAGCGCTTTACGCCGCAGCGGCTGGCGGTGTGGAGCCTGTGGGTCGGCGTGCTGTCCTACCTCGGCTTCGGTCTGGCCGAAAAAGGCTGGCAGATGTATGCCGTGATCCTGCTCGGGCTGCTCGGCGGCGCCGCGTCGGCGGCGCTGCAAAGCATCGTCTCCAACGCCGCTGACGCCAAAACGCAGGGGCAGACGATGGGTTCGGTGTCGTCGCTGAACAGCCTGATGGCGGTGGTTGCGCCGGTCATCGGGCTGGAGCTGCTGCGCTGGGTCTCGCACCTGCCGCCCGGGCATTGGCTGA
>WBZS01000449.1_pt1 | contig 54419 bp, 45 predicted proteins | sample 5204201 | NCBI WGS metagenome assembly WBZS01 (sample SAMN12344357, study PRJNA552823) | activated sludge metagenome | biome: Activated sludge suspended growth; feature: Nitrification reactor; material: Wastewater; isolation source: activated sludge from nitrification reactor of wastewater...
TCACGGTCTCCCGATTTGATATGTGTCGATATCAATAACTGCAAGGCCGCAATTGACGAGGGGTTTACCTCCGAGGCACGTTTGAGGCTTTGTATCGCGCCTTTTGAGTCCCGCGTTGCCAGTTGCGCGTTGGCAAAGTGCATCCACGCCCTGTCGGAGTTGGGGCTCATAGCCGTCAACTTCTTGTAAGTCGAAAGCGCGCGCTGCCCGTCGCCGGACAACGACTGCGAGCGTGCCAGTGCTTCCAGTACGTCTGGGTTGCCGGGGTAGGCAGCCTCAGCAAGTTCTGCCTCGTTCAATGCCTGGCGAAAGTTTCTCAGCTTGATGTGATGGTCAATCAACATCAAGCTGGCCACTGGATTGGCGGGCTCCAAGGTCTTCGCCTCTGCCAATAGGCGCAACACGTCGTCATTCTGGCCTTTGACCTGGGCCAGGATGCTGGCTTTGGCAGTCCTTATCCAGGCCGCTTCTGCGTGGGTTGCCAGCAGCGAATCCAAACGCTTGACGGCTTCGGCGGTTCTGCCTTGCGCCACGTCAAGCGCGACGAGTGCGCGCGCACCACCATTGGAGGAAGGCTCCTTTGCCAAGGCGCGTTCGAACGACTCGCGGGCTGCCGCAAAGTCCTTCTTACCGAGCAGTGCACGGCCGCGAAGTTCATCAGGCAATGCCTTTGTGGGAATCTTGGCTTGCAGTCGGGCGATAGCCTGAATCGCGTCGTCAAATCTATCCTTGGACATCAGCGCAGAAATCAGCGAAAGATCGGCGACGGTGTCCGTGTTTTCGGTGGCCAAAGCAGTCAGGTCGGAAAACCCAGCGTCATTGGCACCGGACGACATCTTCGCCATCGCCATCGCGATCTTTATATCCGTGCGACCCGGGTCGATCCTGCGTGCCTGATCAAGAAATGCCGTTGCACTCTTGAAGTCACCGAGCTGCAGATATGCCTGGCCAACGAGCAACAAGGCATTGACGCCAAGTCGTTCTCTCTGGTTTGTTGGGTCCAGTATTTGAATGGCTTTTGTCGGCTTTCCGGCATCTACATTCAACCGTGCCAGAAGCTCCTTCACCAGCGGGTTTGTTGGTGCGAGCTTGCTTGCCTTCTCCAAAGTTGCCTCGGCCTGAGTAAATGCGCCCGTCTTCATGCTGATCAAACCCGACAGTGCCAGCGCGGCTGGATTGTCGGGCACTGCGCGTAATACCGTTGATGCATGCTCCTGAGCGGACTTGAAGTCCCGCTTGCCGACGGCCAGCTTCGCTTCCAAGAAGCTGGTTATTACTGCTTTCGGATATTTTTGCTTGACCTGATTCAACTGCTGACTGGCCAGATCTATCTTGCCTTCCGATAGATATATTTCGAACAGCTCCGTGTTGGCGATTGGTAAATCAGTCTTGATCGACAATGCCTTTTTGTATGCCGCAACAGCATCTGCGTTCTGGCGCATGACATGCTGCAGGATAAAGCCTTCAAACAGGTATGCTTCGACTCTTTTTGGATCAGTCGCCTGAACCGCTCGTGTGGTCGCCAGGGCCGACTTCATGTCGCCGGAAACGTAGGCAATCATTGCCCGAACCAGCAATGCCCGGGGATAATCTGGAACGGCGGCAAGCGCCTTGCCGAGTGCCTTCTCTGATTCTGGTTGACGTCCCGCACGAAGGTAGCCCGCTGCGAGTGACGTTTGGTAGTCGGCGATTGCGTCGTTTTTTTGCAGCGTTATATTATTAAAATCCGCCAGTAATTTATTGTTATCGCCAGAATCGAGCAGCGTTCGGCAGATCGAGGGAATGACAATATCATCAGCCATACCCAATTCGCGTGCGCGGGAATACTCCTTCAATGCCGAAGCGTAGTCGCTCTTGACATGATGCGCGTTGCCAAGTAGATATCGTCCTTGGGCTTGATTTGGATTTTCGGAGAGCAACGCCTTCAGTTCGACAATTGCCGCATCAACACTTCCTTCCTTTAGAAACTGTTGTGCCGAGGCTATGTTTGGCTCACGCCCACAGGAAGATAGCAGCAATGCCGAGACAAAAATTGCCAGCGTACAGGGCCGTCGTATCCTTTGCGATGCGATACGTCCGAGCTTGCGCAACGCGGTGCCGGATTGCAACCAGCCGCGCTTCTGAATCACCGTCATTTGTATCTGTCCAATCACTGTTGAGTGCCGGTCCCTACCAGACCGCAGCGCGATCAGGGCACTGAACACCAACGATTTACGATCCTGCTGTAGTCGTACGGTTGGAGTCGTACTTGGGCCCGGGTGAGGGCGGCAACGTGCTCAATCCGGCCATCTAGCAGCAGTCATAGCATGGACGATCGCGAAAACTCGCAACGACGAATCAGCCAATCTTTCAACATCGACGCTACTGGCCTGGCGGATCTGTACTCATCGCCGCTCGTGCTGCGCGATGTGTCCACCCCAACGCTTGCCGATATGTCGCCGATCCGCACCGACGCCCGGCCGAACCGATCGACGCCGACGCCGACGCCCATCGCATTGCCACGCTGTGTGAAAAAGCCAAGGCATGATACGCACCTCCTAAAGCAATGGCGGCCCTGATTCAGGTGCCTCGGGGTCGCTACTGGCTCCAGGATGTCACGTTGCGCACTTAGGGTCGATCGGGAAGATGTCTTTCCAGCGTTCCCGGACATCGTGCACGACTGCGCATCTTGCAGACTGAACGTGCCGTCGAGTTTTTTTACGCATAGACAGCACACGTCGACCTATCGGCTGTCGCTTCGCGATCAAGTGGTAAGAATGTAAGCGAAATCAACAACTTGAACCCCGGGAGCGACGGCTGGCACGCACCGTGCTACTGTGTGGCAGCGGTCGATGCGGGGCGTGTCGACAAGTTGAAATGAACTTTTACCGTTAAGGAAATGCCATGAAGAAATCGGTACTCAGCGCTGCAATCTTGTCGGCGGTGCTTGTTGGGATGCCCGCTGTTTCGTCCGCGGCTGCGCTGGTCAACGGTCTGTTCTCGCCAGGTGTCGTGAATCAGATCCAAGATACTGACGCAGAACGTGTGCTTCGCGGCGCCAATGTCGTTACCAGTGGTGCCTTTCAAGTCGGCGACATCATTGAGTCAGTGTTGCGGTTTGACACGGTGAATACCGCGGCGATCTCGGACAGCATCCCTTCACCGTACAAACTGGGTGCATACAGCCAACTCAAGATCGCTAGCCTGATAGGAACTGGGACGTTTATCGGCGGACAAGAGCTCTATACCATTGTTTTTGCGCCGACCGGCAATCTGGGCGCGAATGTGATGGGTTCGTTGTACGAAATCAATACACTTTCTCCTAGCTGGAGCTTTTCAACGAACTCCCCAGCAACGCTGATTTCCAATGTCACAAGCGGGAGCCACATTGCCGACGTCGGTTTCGGCCAAGCAAGCGATTTTTGGTACGCCACGGCGCTGAACGACATTGGCGTCGTCGCCACCGCCACTTCCGGATCGTCGCAACAAGCCAATGGCGTTTTTGGCCTTTCCTTCATTAGCAATCCTGGCGGCATCCCTTACGCAACTAACGGGATGACATCGGGTGCGGTGGGTCCGTACTTCGGTACAAAGCATGACGTGGTAGGCTCATCAAGCATTTATGCACGCAGCACCGGAACCAACAACGGTTGGCTGGTCAATAGCAATACTGAGATCAACTTTTTCACGGTGCCCGAGCCCGGCTCAGTCGCGCTGTCAGGTCTGGCCCTTCTTGGTATGTTCGCGGTTGCGAAGCGTCGCAAGAGCTGATTGGTAGACCAGAGTTCGACCTGGCGACGCATTGTGTAGTCGCTGAAGGACTTAAGATTTAACCCTGTTGGTCGAAATGACCAGCAGGGTTTTTTCATTTTCGCTTACCTCCCAATCAACATGCCCAACCCACTGCTCGTTCCCGTCTTCCTGCGTGAATTGGTCTGTAGCCGCACGCTGCCGCGCGAGCCGGAGCCCGATCTGGTGATGGACAGTGAGAGTCAGGTGAAGGCCTACGCGCTGGCCGGGCGGATTGACGGCGTCATGGCCTCGTCCTATCTGTTCCACAGCGCCAGAATAAGCCAAACCATTCAGGGCTGTGCGACCGTCCTGGACCTGGGTTGCGGTCCGGCGACACAGTTGTGTCAGGTGGCTGAATTAAATGAGCGAACGAGATTTATTGGCGTCGACTTATCAAGCGAAATGCTTGATAACGCCAAACACTACGCTGCCGAATGCCGTGTCAAGAACGTGGAATTTGTGCAGGATGACATTACCCGTCTATCGAGCATTGCCGACCGATCGTGCGACGCGGTGATCAGCACCATGGCATTGCATCACCTGCCGAGCGATGCGTTGCTGGAAAACTGCTTTAGAAATATTACGCGCGTGCTGAAGCCGGGTGGCGCAATCTATTTGACTGACTTTGGGCGGCTAAAGTCGCTTAAATCGGTCCTGTTTTTTGCGTACATGAACGCAAAACACCAGCCGCACATATTTTCACTCGATTACGAACGATCGTTGCGTGCGGCCTTTCTTTTGGAAGATTTTCAGCGTGCGGCTAGAGAGTTCTTGCCGAACGAGGTGTTGGTGATGAGTACCTTCCGCGTGCCGTTTCTGGTAATCATAAAAACCAAGGATCGAGCGCTGGAAGGTAACATCCGTCAAAAACTCATGGCCAACTATGCAAAGCTTCCGGGAAAGTACAGACGTGACCTGAACGATATGCGAACATTCTTCGCGCTGGGTGGATTGAAGAACGATCCGTTCAAAGGCCAGGTCTGACGGCAGCGCTTCACAGGTAATACGTAAGAATTATTTGATACAGATTTTTATATGGCATCGCGCCATACTCGCTGAGTAGCGCGCCCGATGCAAATTGAGCCTGCATCGACAAATCGGCTCGGGGTAGGTGGTATCTCAACTCAACCCAGGATAATTTGCTGCGGTCTTCGGCATTGAGCCTGACGAATCCGGTGAGATCCAATTCCTTCCAGATCACCGACTTTTTCGTGCCATAGACGAGCCAGCCGGATCGGCCAAGCGAATCCTGGTTAGCCTGCACCATTTGCGCAGTGCCAACATAGCCCGCCATATACTGTGACAGCGCAGACTGAAGTTCAGATTTCTTGAGGCCGTTGCCGTTGTAGTCGAATTCTCCGGTCAGAGTCCATCCACTGGAGAACGAATAAGTCAGGCCGGTCGCGAGCCGGTTGGCTCTGGGCGTGTTGCGAACATCCTGGCCTAGCACTGAGTTGAACAGTGGTCGACCCGGACTGTTGCTGGCATCAAGATAAACAACTGCGGCGCTCCCAACCAAGACCGAGGCGCTGGCGCCGATAGTCGTGCCGGCGCCTCGGGTGTGAAGACCCGATAGCTGAGCGGAAGCAGAGTCAGAGAACTTTCTCTCCAACGCAAGCATCGTGCGCGCGTTTGGGTTGGTCTGTCCGAAGCGAGGACTCCAGCCGCCGTGCGGAATTTCTGTGGTGCCCAATTTTGGCGCAAAAGCGAACGATATCTCGCCAACCGACGTGGAGGCTCCCGCACGCAGCATCCCGGTTCCGAGGCGGTTCTGTCGAATAGCCAATGGATCCGCGTTGGTAAGCAATGGCGTCGCTCCGAGGCTGAAATAGTCCGTCGGATTAAATCCGTATGCTGGACCGCGCCTTAGGTTGATTCTGCCAACTTCAATAAACGATCCACCAGCTTGCGGTGCCTGCCAAGAGAAATAGGCCTCGCGAAAACTGTTGGTGAAGTAAATATCCGAAATCGCCTGCGGATCCACATAATCAAACCGATTTGAGAGAGCAATAAACATGTTCTCGCTTACCGAGTATTTATAACGCAAATCGACAGCCAGCCTTTTTGCGTCGCGCGACTGAATTGCCTGTGCCCCAACAAGCCGGCCAAGGGCGGCCTCAAGCGACAACTTCAGCCGGCCATCGCCACGAGACGACGCGGTCGGCGCATCAGCGGATTGAAGGGCCAAGGCGTCGTCGTCGTCGGCACGGGCATCCACAGCAACGACAAGTGCCATCAGCGTTGATGCAAGCGCGACCGACGGGAATTTGGCCTGGAAAAAGTAATCCATATATGTCCTACTCCGCGGAAAAGCGGGTCAAGTAATCGCGCTGAAACCAGGATGGCGGAGCATTTCTATAACCAAATTCGGACATTCGAACAATGGTCACGGAGCCGGGTTCCACGCCATCAATGATCACTGTCTCGGTTGGGCGATCGACGCCGAGTTCTCGCTGATAACGCCTATAATATGCGGTCTTCAACAATCGCCCTGAATCTGCAAAAAATCTGGCCTTGATTGGTCCGGCGGTATTAACATCCAACCACAATTCAATGCTGCCATACGTGGCATCGGAATTTGAGGCGGTAAGCCTCAATTTGTGCGCAGAGCGCGCCTGGCGATCCCCGTCCTTGATCGACTCGCTCGCGCTCAATTCGGCCTTATAGTCTCGAGAAAAATTCACCGTCACCACGTCACCATTTGCAGCCTGACCAAGCAACCGCTGCTGTGGGGAAATTCGAACCGTGGCCTTGGTGCTTGGGTCATAAAACCAAAGATCCGACCCATTCTTGAGCATCAGCTTTCCGACATCGCGCTCGGGAGAAGTGAATCTGACAATGCTCGCGAACTGACCCGAGTCAGTAATTCTGGCGTAGCTGACGAGCGCCGTCGTCGCCGTTTGTGCACCCTTCTCGTACTCGGTCAACGTCAAGTGAACGCGAAAAGGCCTGTCCGGATTTCGAATTGCATCGCTTTGCTCCAGCAGGCGCTGCGGCTCAACCGTCGCTGCGCCAGATACCGCAGGCAAGAAAAATGTCACACAAACCGCCAGCCACAGCGCGCTTCTTCGCGTGCCACGGCTGTTGCTTTTGGAAGACATAGAACCAGTTAGATCAGGCATGTCGCAATGCCTCCACGATTTTAAGTTTCGCAGCGCGTGCCGACGGCAGCCACGCCGACAAGGTGGCCACCAAAACCAGCGATACCGCCGAGAGCAGGAGAAGCTTCATTTCTTCAAAAAGATGTAGGCGGAGTGAAACCAGTTCCGAACTGCCCGGTGGTATCCACTGAATTACAGCGTTGTTAACAATTGCCGCAATCAGCATCGCGGCCATCAGGCCTATCGCCGTGCCAGCGCAACCCAGGATGAATCCCTCCATCAGAAACATGGTCTTGATTCCGGCGCGCCGCAAGCCGATGGCCCGGAGTGTGCCGATCTCCACCGTGCGCTCTACCACGGCTGTATTCATGGTATTTCCGACAGTAAATAGGACGACGCCACCAATCAAGACAAATATAAAAGCAAATATAAAATTGAACAGGCGTTCACTCTGAACATAGAAAGGATTGAGTTCGCCAAAGGCACGCACCACCAAAGACTGTCCCGTATTCAGCTCCGCCAACAGTTTCGACAGGCGGCGACTGACCGCATCATGATCGCCGGTTTTATTGAGCAGCACCATGATCGCAGTGACGCCTTTATCTTCGCGCGACGCGACCAGCTTTTGCGCCTGCTCGAGATGCAGAACGACAGCGATGTCATCAAGCTCCTTGAACGACTGGTCCTCAGCAGCCACGACATTCAGAGATGCAATGTTGGGTGAACCACGTTGACCGCTGGCCAGCAATTCAATCCGTGGCGAATCCGGTCGCTGTCGGTCGGCGCCCGAAGGTGTTACTTCGTCGGCCAGCGCTGCAATATCACTGGGCAATCTGGCGGAAGACTTTGGCTTGGCCTGGTGCTGGACGACAGGCGCAGCACAATCGCTGATTCGAAGGGGCTTGCATAACTGCAGCACCCTGGCCAGACCAACACCCAATACGGCGGAGTCCGGCGACGTATTCAATAGCTGGAAATCCGGCTTTTGCAAAGGCAGATCGAATTCATTCCACTTACGGAATGCGTTAAACTCAGCCGCATTGTATCCGGTTCCCAGAACTGTGCGTGAAATGCCAGCGTCAAAATTACCGGCCAAACCACCGAACTTCAAAACAGGCGAGACCATCGCCACCTTGGTTCGCAGTACTGGGTCCGAACGAATAGCATCGACGATTCTCTGGTAACCAGTAATCGAATAGGCGCCCGGATTTCCTCCGCCATAAGTCAAATAATCTTTATGCTGCACCTGCAGATGTCCACCAGCCCGCAATACTGACGTCAGAATGGTGTTTCCAAGGTTTGACTCGAATGCCCTGAACACGACGATGGCAGCCAGGCCTATGGCCAGCGCGGTCAACGTTGAAATCGAGCGCCGCTTGTTTCTCAGAAGATTTCGGAACGCGAGCGACCAATTAAGCATCTTTTTCGTCCGGCATCAGCATTGAATCTGCGGCGTCGACCAATACGATGTCTTTGTCGCTGACGGCTTGATAATCTGGTTGAGCGTTGACCGCGGCAGCGCCGGCGGTCTCACCCTTTGCTTTGGCATGATGTGATGTTTTCAATTCGGCTTGCGGCTTTCTCACAATTGTCTGAATGCAACCGTCCTTGAGCGTAATCAGGTCGTCCGCCGCGCTCATGAGGTTGCGGTCGTGCGAGGAAAAGAGAAACGAAATTCGATACCTTTCCTGCATTCGACGCATAAGCTTCAGGATGGCTTCACCGGTCGCCGAGTCCAGGTTGGCAGTCGGTTCATCGGCGATAACGAGCTTGGGCTTTCTGGCCAGGGCCCGCGCAATGGCCACACGCTGACGTTGACCGCCAGACAGCTGCCCGGGAAGATTGTCGGCCCGATCAGAAAGTCCAACCGCGTCCAGCAGCCGCCGGACTCTGTTCTGCCGCCTCTCAAGTGGCATTCCGGAAAGAATCAGAGGGTATTCAACGTTTTCAAACGCGGTGAGAACCGGAAGCAAATTAAAGCTCTGGAAAATAAATCCTATGTTAGCCGAACGAAAATCGGATAGCTGGTTGTCCGTCATTTCATTGACGGATTGGCCAATGACGTTGATGGTGCCTTGATCAGGCCGGTCAATGCAGCCAATCAAATTCAACAACGTTGTCTTGCCACTGCCCGAGGGTCCGAGCAAGACGGTAAATCTTCCGGGTTGAATCAGTAAATCAATACCACGCAAGACCGGAACCGACACCGAGTCCATCTGGTACGATTTTTCTACTGCGCAGAGCAGGGCGACCGGATCGTTGGGCAATGCGCCTCCGATGATTGGCAGCGGGTTATGGTGTGGATTGAAGAAACGGAAACAGCAGAGTCATCCGACGGGGCGAGCTTGCCTGCGGTGCGCCGAGGGCATTTGGCCGATCAGCGTTACCGGGGAGGTCCATTTTGCGGAACGACGATTGCACTGCCTTGCACGACCGACAATCTGCCATGGCACTGATCACGCTCACCAACGCCCAACTGGCGTACGGCCATGTGCCGCTGTTGGGTCAAACTGACTTTGCGCTGGAGACTGCCGATCGCGCAGCACTGATTGGACGAAACGGCGGTGGCAAGTCGTCGCTGCTTAAAGTTCTGGCGGGCCTGGAAGTCCTGGATGACGGAATACTGCAGCGTCAACAGGGGTTGAGACAAGTTTACGTGGCACAAGAGCCCGAGTTTGCGGAATTGGCCACGGTCTTTGACGCGGTGTCCGAAGGCGTGGCCGAGGCGCGGGCGCTGCGCGAGCGTTACGAGCGCCACGCGCCGGGTGACGACCTGGACGCGCTGCAGACCCGGCTGGAGGCGCTGGACGGCTGGACCTGGGAGCAGCGCGTCACAGAAGTGCTGGCCCGGTTGGCGCTGCGCGCCGATGCACGGGTGGACACGCTGTCCGGCGGCATGAAAAAGCGCGTGGCGCTGGCGCAGGCGCTGGTGGCGCGGCCGGACGTGTTGCTGCTCGACGAGCCGACCAACCACCTCGATCTGGACGCCATCGAGTGGCTGCAGGACTTGCTGGTGACCTGGCCGGGCGCCTTGGTGGTGGTGTCGCACGACCGCGCCTTTATCGACGCGGTGGCCAGCCGCATCGTCGAGCTGGACCGCGGCGTGCTGCGCAGCTACCCGGGCAACTTCAGCGCCTATGAGCGGGTCAAGGCGCAGGAGCTGGAGGCCGAAGCATTGGCATCGGCGCGCTTTGACAAGCTGCTGGCGCAGGAAGAGGTGTGGGTGCGCAAGGGCGTCGAGGCGCGGCGCACGCGCAGCGTGGGCCGCGTGGCGCGGCTGGAGCGGCTGCGCAGCGAGCGCGCGGCGCGGCGCGAGCGCGTCGGCCAGGTCCGGCTGGAGCTCGACGCCGGGCTGCCGCCGGGCAAGATCGTCGCCGAGCTGGACAACGTGAGCAAAGGCTACGGCACGCAACGCGTGGTCGAGCGCTTTTCCGCCACCGTGCTGCGCGGCGACAAGATTGGCCTGGTCGGTCCCAACGGCGCTGGCAAGACCACGCTGTTGAAGCTCTTGCTCGGCGAGCTGTCACCCGATTCCGGGCGGGTTCGCCGCGGCAGCCGCCTGCAGGTGGCGTATTTCGACCAGATGCGCGCCGCGCTGAACCTGGACGCGACGCTGGCCGACACCATCAGCCCCGGCAGTGAATGGGTTGAGGTGGGTGGCGCGCGCAAGCACGTGATGTCCTATCTGGGTGATTTCTTGTTCTCGCCACAGCGAGCCAACAGCCCGGTGCGCACGCTGTCCGGGGGCGAGCGAAACCGGCTGCTGCTGGCGCGGCTGTTCGCATTGCCCGCCAATGTGCTGGTGCTTGACGAGCCGACCAACGACCTGGACATCGAAACACTGGAACTGCTCGAAGAGCTGCTCGGGGCTTACGACGGCACGGTGTTTCTGGTCAGCCACGACCGGCGCTTTCTCGATGCAGTGGTGACCAGCCTGATCGCCTGGGAGGGCGACTTGAGCCCCGGCCGCTGGCGCGAGTACGAAGGCGGCATTGCCGACTGGCGGCTGCAGCGTGCGCGCATGCTGGCCGCGCAAGCCCCCGGCGCCGGCACGGCGGTGGCCGGCGCCAAGGCTGGGCCAGGGCGCGCACCGGAAGCGGCGTCGGCGCGCGGCGCGTCCGGGCCGGCGGTCGACGTGGCGCGGCCTGGTGCCGCTGTGACACCTGAGGCGCCGCGTCGCGCCAAGCTCAGCTTCAAGGACCAGCGTGAGCTTGACGCGCTGCCGGCGCGCATCGAGGCCTTGGAGGCCGAGCAAAAGGCGATCGGAGAGCGGCTGGCCGACAGCGCGCTGTACACCAACGAGCCGACGCAGGTGCCGCGTTTGCAGGCACGCTGGGCGCAGATCGACGGCGAATTGACCGCCGCACTGGAACGCTGGGAGCAGCTTGGCGGGTAAGGCGGCCAATCGTTGACGGCGGCGCGCCCGCGGCGGCGCACCGCGGTCAGGCCGGCGACGGCCGGCGCGGCCGTCCACGCGGCCGGCGCGCCAGCGGGCGGTCGGTGCGTTGCGCCAGCGCGGCCAGAAAGGCGGCATCGCCGACCGGCCAGCCGTGGCGCGCGGCGTCGGCCAATGTGTGCAGCCGCGCGGCGGGCAGGCCGTCGTCGAGCAGGCGGCGGTAGGCGGCCTCGCGTTCGAACGGGGTGTTGCCGAGCTGCCAGTAGGCGTCGACCGGCGTCAGCAGCGGGTCGCGCAGGCGGCCCAGGTGGTGCGGCGCACTGCTCCAGGGGCCGCTGCGGTCGCCGTCCGCGGCCTCAGGCGCGCCGGTTCGCTGCAGGTGGCGGGTGGCGTGGCCGTCAATGAACAGCAGCGCCTCCAGCGTCGTCGCACCGGGCTGCACGACGGTGGCGCGAAAGCGGCCGGACCACAGGCTGCCGGCGCGCGCGTGGCGGCGGTTGAAAGCGGCCACGTAGCGCCGGCCCAGCCCTTGCATCATCGCCCCCAGCGCGGCGGCCTCAGCCGGCGTGACCAGCAGGTGCAGGTGGTCGACATGCAGCACATAGGCATGCACCGCGACGCGCTGTTGTCGCGCCGCTTCGCGCAGCGCGGCCAGCAGATGGTTGCGGTCTTGGTCATCAACGGCGATCGGCAGGCCAGGCTGGCCATAGAGCGACGCCAGGTGGGGCAGGCCGGGCAAGGCAAGACGCGGCAGGCGGGCCATCGTGGTGCAACGGGCGCGGTGTGGCGTCGAGGCGGCTGAAAAGGGGTGTGACGAGTGGCCCGGCCCACCGCCGCGACATCAGTGGCCCAGGCTGCCGCTGGCCGACTGGGCTTCGCCCGGCGTGAGGTCGTCACGCTGCAGCGCGGCAAACAGGTCGCTGCCGGTCATCCGGTGGTGCTCACGGCGCGCGTAGCGGTCGGTCATGCCGGCCACGTAGTCGGCCACCGCGCGGTGGCGGTCGGTGCGGGCGGCAAAGTCGGCTGGCATCTCGTGCGGCGCCCGCACATAGGCGTCGAACAACTCGCCGACCACGCGGCGCGCGGCATGGGTGGTGCGCACCACCTGCGGATGGCGGTACAGCGCGCTGAACATGAAGCGCTTGACCGCCGCGCCGTCTTCCTGCATGGACAGCGAAAAGCGCAGCAGCCGCGGTTGCCGGCGCACCGCATCGACGTCGGCCGGCCGCGCCTCGCGCAGCGCGGCGGCGGTGGCGTCAACCACGTCATGCACTTGTTCAGACAGCATGCGGCGTATGGTTTCAAACAGCAGCCGGCGCGGCGGCAATGCGGCCAGCCGTGGGTGCTCGGACAGCGCCTGGTCGTGGTGGCGGCGCACCAGCGGCAAGGCCTCGGTGAGCTGTGGCAGCGTCAACAGGCCCGAGCGCACGCCGTCGTCGATGTCGTGCGCGTTGTAGGCAATGGCGTCGGCCAGGTCGGCCAGTTGCGCCTCCAGGCTGGGCTGGCCGCCGTGGACGAAGCGCCGCGCGACGCCGTCCGGCTCGGCGGCTTCCAGCGCCAACGCGTCGCGCCGGCTGCAGTGCTTCAAGATGCCTTCGCGGGTTTCGAAGCACAGGTTCAGGCCGTCGTGCTCGGGGTAGCGTTCTTCAAGCCGGTCGACCACGCGCAGGCTTTGCAAGTTGTGCTCGAAGCCGCCGTGCGCGCGCATGCGCTCGTGCAGCGCGTCCTGCCCGGCGTGGCCGAACGGTGTGTGGCCGAGGTCATGCGCCAGCGCAATGGCTTCCACCAGATCCTCGTTCAGCCCCAGCGCGCGGGCAATCGAGCGACCGAGCTGCGCCACTTCCAGCGAATGCGTCAGCCGGGTGCGGAACAGGTCACCTTCGTGATTGACGAAAACCTGCGTCTTGTAGACCAGCCGGCGAAACGCCGTGCTGTGGACGATGCGGTCGCGGTCACGCTGGAAGTCGTCGCGCAGCCGTACCGCTGCCTCGGCGTGGCGCCGGCCGCGGCTGGCGGGGGCGTGGCAGGCGTAGGGCGCCAGCGCTCGCGGCGGCGCAGGCTCGCCATCGGGTTGCATCGGCATGGCCGCGTTGGCGTGCGCCGCCTTCACGCCGTGGCGCTGTGTGCGGCGACAACTTCACCGACCAACGCATCGGGCGCCGGGCGCACCACCGCGCGGGCGCCGCGACCGGCACCGCCGCCGCGCTCGTCGATCACCACGAAGCGGATCGCGCCGGCCTCGGCCTTCTTGTCGACACGCATCAACGCCAGCCAGCGGTCCACCGGCATCGCCGGCGCGCGGGTCGGCAGGCCGGCGCGCTGCACCAGGCACTTGAGCCGCGGCACCAGCGCGGCGTCGGCCAGCCCCAGCCGCACCGACAGTTCGGCCGCCAGCACCATGCCGCAGCCCACCGCCTCACCGTGCAGCCAGGCGCCGTAGCCCTGCCCGGCCTCGATCGCGTGGCCGAAGGTGTGGCCGAAGTTGAGGATGGCGCGCAGCCCGCTTTCGCGCTCGTCCTGGCCGACCACCGCGGCCTTGATCTCGCATGAGCGGCGGATGGCGTGCGCCAGCGCCGCGCGCTCACGCCGCAGCAGCGCGTCAAGGTGGGCTTCGAGCCAGGCCAGGAAGTCGAGGTCGGCGATCGGGCCGTACTTGATCACCTCGGCCAGCCCGGCCGACAGCTCGCGCGGCGGCAGCGTGTCGAGCACGTCAAGGTCGCAAACCACCCGCAGCGGCTGGTAGAACGCGCCGATCATGTTCTTGCCCAACGGGTGGTTGACGGCGGTCTTGCCGCCGACCGAAGAATCCACCTGCGCCAGCAGCGTCGTCGGCACCTGCACAAAGGGCACGCCACGCATGTAGCAGGCGGCGGCAAAGCCGGTCATGTCGCCGACCACGCCGCCGCCCAGCGCGTAGAGCACTGTCTTGCGGTCACAGGCCGCGCCGAGCAGCGCGTCGAAGATCAGGTTCAGCGTGGCCCAGTCTTTGTATTGCTCGCCGTCGGGCAGCGTGACGTGCAGCACCTGCCGGTGCAGCGGCGCCAGCCGCGCGGCCAGCCGTTCGGCGTAAAGCGGCGCGACGGTGGTGTTGCTGACGATCAGCGCGCGGTCGCTGGTCGGCAAGCCGTGCCAGGACTGCGCGTCGTCAAGCAGCCCGGCGCCGATGATGATGTCGTAGCTGCGCTCGCCCAGCGCGATCGTGACGCGGCTGGGTGAGGCTGGAGCGGCGGGGGTCGGCATGGTGTTGGCGGGTGTGGCCACGGCTTCTTCAGACCGATGGCGCAAGCGGCGGCGTGACCACGCCGGCCAGTTCAAGCTGCATCAGAATCATGTTGACCAAGGTCGGTACCGATGGCCGGCCGGTTTCGATGACGAACTCGCTGGCCTCGCGGTACAGCGCGTCGCGCTCGCGGAACAGGTCGCGCAGACGCTTGAGCGGGTCCTTGACCTGCAGCAGCGGGCGCTGGGTGTCGTGGCGCAGGCGGCGAAACAGGTCTTCAGGCGTCGAACGCAGGTAGACCACGCGGCAGTGCTGCTTCAGCGTCTGCCGGTTCTCGGGCCGCAGCACCGCGCCGCCGCCGGTGGCCAGCACGGCTTGCGCTTGCGACGCCAGTTCGGCCAGTACCTGGGCTTCCAGGTTGCGAAAGGCCGGCTCGCCGTGTTGTTCGAAGTAGCCGCGGATCGAGCCACCGATGCGGCGCTCGATCTCGTGGTCACTGTCGACAAAGCGCCAGCCCAGGTGGCGCGCCAGCAGCCGCCCGACCGTCGACTTGCCGCTGCCGGGCATGCCGACGAGGGCGATCACCGCGGGACAAGGCGTTAGCGGGCCCGCATCCACGCTCAGGGTACTGTGACGCTGGTGACGGACGTGTTGCCGCCTGCGGTGACTCTTACCGAATAGGTTTTCGCTTCGGTATAGGTATGGGACCGTTGCGAAGAGTCAATTAGAGGGACGGATGCCGTTGTCCTGGCGCCATCACCCCAGTCGATCACAATTTCCGTTGCTGCCGACAAACCGACGAATGTGGCGCCATCGCTGATGGTGACTTCCTTGGGCAGGCCGGTCAGGTTCACACTAAAGTTCGGCCCAAGGTTGCGGTACCGGACATCGAACCCAACGCGTGACGTGGACCGCAGCTCGCCGTTGTCCAGCAGCAGCCGCGTGAGCGTGGCGCCGCCGCGCGGTGATGTGACGCTCAGGCTGAACGAGGCATCGCCGGAACATTTGTCGGTTACGCCGCGGACGACGACGTTGTGCGAAGTCGCCACCACGCCGGTCGCGCTGTTGCTGGAGCTCCAGGGATTCGGTTTGGGCAGGTTGGGCAGATCAACCAAAGGCGACGGTGGTCGCGCCCCAAACGCAAGAACAGTATTCGGCGTAAACGCGCCTGGGGCAATGTTGCTACTGACATTGGAGGCAACCAATGTCGTCCCGGCGGCCATCGGGTTGCCGAAACCGTCTTCGAGTGCCAGACCCAGTATGGCCTGCGGCACCGGAGTGCCCTCGGGGCATCCGGGCCGCAATGGAAGGAAGTACGACCCGATCGCGGAAGCCGTGAACAAGTCGAACTCACGTCGCAACGACCCCATACCCACCACCGCGGTTGGATCGCCGGCCGACGATGCCATGCTCAGATACACGACGCTTGACGCTCGAATATGCGCAGTGCCGCGAACACCGTCGCCACTGGCACGGAATGTGGTGTTCTGCTGGTAGGGAATCAGGATATCCGTGTCGGCGTTGATCGTCTGACTGCTCGGAGCGCCGTCCTTGTTCGCATCGACGAAGGCGTCGCCCAGATCGCTGAACGGCTCGCCGGGTGTATACAGGTTGTCGCCATTAGCGTCGTCGAAGTCCTCCAGGCCTACCGCGTAGGCGGTGACCACCACGCGGTTGTCGTTTGGCCGCCTGGCCTGCGAGACAAAGTCGCAGCTACACGCACCGTTTTGCGTCTTGCACGAGCCATTGGCCGAGGTGCAGACAGCGCCGCCCGATGCGATGAAGTTAACGACCGTGCCGTCGGGCACAGGGTTTGAAAACTGATCCGCCAGTCGCACGGTGAACTTGGCCACTTCACCATCGAAGTTGCCACCGTCGATGTTGGCCTTGTCAACCGACAGTGACAGCGAGCGCTGGATCGGCAGACCAGTGGATACCGACAGCATGTCCGAGTAGGTTTCAAGCGGCACTGTCACACCGTCGGGGTACAGCGCCCGTGCACGCACCCGCACCGGCGTGGGTACTGTGCCGGAGTTGATCTGCACCGCGACCGTCCCGTCGCTGTTGGTTCGCTTGACGTAGCGCAGGATGCTTAGGTTGTCACTTCCGCAAAGCGTGGTGTTGCCTTGCGGCGTGGGCAAACGCGACGGCGAGAAGCCGTCGAGGTTGAGCCCGCCAATGTAGGTGGTGACGTCGAAACAGACATCTTTGTCGCCGACACCGTTGCCAGCCACATCGACGAGCTGGAAGGTCACCATGGCGTTTTCTTGACGGCCATTGCCGCCTTGGCCGCGCAGGGTGATCGACTTGTCGCTCGGCGCAACGCTGATCATGCGAAGGCTACCGGTGGTCGGCGCACGCACCGTCATGGTCGCCGACTTTGTGTCCGTGCCAATGGTGGCGGTTAGCGTCACTGTGTTGTCCGCAATTTGCGCGCAACCGTTGTCGACAAAGGTGGCCACGGCATAACCGTTGGGCTGGGTAATGGCCGATGGCGTGACCGCAGCTTTGCCGGCGGCACATGAACTGACAAAGCTGACAGTGACCGGCGCGGTATAGGGGGCACCGTCTTGCAGCACGCGGACCTGAACACTCGTCGTGCCGTAGGCAGAGACCGATGCCGAACCTATTTCCACTGCGCCCAGTTTCAGTGTCGTCGGCTGAGTGCCAACCGAACCGCTGGCATAGAAGTTGGCACTGCCGGAGACCGGTGTGCCTTTGACTGTTGCGGTGGCGGTTACCCTACCGGCACCGCTGGACGCACCCAGCGACGAGACGACGACGCTGGCTGAGCCGTCGCTATCGGTCAGCTTGGATCCCGAGACTGGATCGAGCTTGGCCAGTGCGACAGATTGATCGAGCTGGAACTGGACAACTTCGTTGGCGACTGCTGTCCCGTTGCTTTTCAGCACCGCGCGCGCGCTGACCGGCTGGCCGGAAACCACAGCATTGGTGGCGACATTGTTGGCATCGACAAGCTGCACAGTAAGCGTTAACACCGGAGTCGTTCCGCTGCCACCACCCTCGTTCAATATGGCGTTACCAGCATTGCCGCCACCGCCGCACGCGGAAAGCGCCAGCGCCAGCAGCCACGCCAAGACCCAGGCGAGCGAAGATTTGAACGAAGCACTGCTACGCATAGGGAGCTCCTGCGCCGGCGGGCCAGGCGGTGGTGCCTCGTCCGCGCAAACTGGCAATGTGGGGGTGGTCGATTTTCAGCGCAATGCGGTGCGCTCAGTCACCACTTTTGGCGTAATGAAAATCAGCAGCTCGGTCTTGTTGTTGACCTTGGCGGTGCTGCGAAACAGCGCGCCGACGACCGGCACGTCACCCAGCAGCGGCACCTTGTTGACGTCGGTGCGCTCTTCCTGCGTGAAGATGCCGCCGATGACCACCGTGCCGCCGTTTTCGACCAGCACCTGGGTGGTGGCGTGCTTGGTGTTGATCGCCGGGCCGGCGGACGTGATGTTGCCGCGGCTGTCCTTGGCCACGTCCAGGTCCATGATCACGCTGCCTTCGGGCGTGATGTGCGGCGTTACTTCCAGCTTCAGGCTGGCCTTGCGGAACTGCACCGCCGTGGCGCCACTGGAGGTGGCCGACTGGTAGGGGATTTCTTCGCCCTGCTCGATGACCGCCTTGCTCTGGTCGGCGGTGATCACGCGTGGGCTGGAAATGATCTTGCCTTTGCCGTCGGCTTCCAGCGCCGACAACTCCAGGTTCAGGATGCGGTTGGCCGTCGGGCTGAACAGCGACAGCGCCAGCGTCGCGGCCGAAGCACCGTTGATCGACGCCGCCGGCAGGTTGACCAACTGCGACGCGGTGGAGTCGATGACGTTGTTGGTCATCACGCCAAGCTGTTTGTATGTCGTGTCGTAGGTGCTGCCGATCTGCACATAGTTGCCGCCGCCTACCGTGTAGCCCGGAATGCCGCCGCGCAGCCCGCGCAGGTCAACGCCGCCCAGACGTACGCCGAGGTTGCGTCCAAAGGAGTCATCGGCTTCGACGATCCGGGCCTCGATCAGCACCTGACGCACCGGGATGTCAATCTTGGCGACCATCGCCTGCACTTCTTCGAGCTTGGACGGAATGTCGGTGACGAAGAGCTGGTTGGTGCGCGCTTCGAAGATGGCGCTGCCGCGCTGCGACAGGATGCGCAGGTTGTTGCCGGACTGACCGCCGCCGCTGCCGGCTGAAGCCGCGCCTGCGCTGGCGGCGCCGCTGTTACCGGTGCCGCTGCCGGCAACTTGCCCGGCGAGCATGCGCGCCACCGCGTCGGCTTTGGCGTAGTTGAGCTGGAAGGACTGGGTTCGCACCGGCTCCAGTTCAGCCAGTTTCTTCTTGGCTTCCAGGTCGAGCTGCTCCTTGTTGGCCAGTTCGTCCTTGGGCGCTATCCACAGCACGTTGCCCGACTTGCGCACGCCCAGGCCCTTGCTCTGCATGATGATGTCCAGCGCCTGGTCCCACGGCACGTCCTTCAGCCGCAGCGTGACGCTGCCGGTCACCGTGTCGCTGGTGACCACGTTGAAGTTGGTGAAGTCGGCGATGACCTGCAGCAGCGCACGAACCTCGATATTCTGGAAATTCAGTGACAGTTTCTCGCCCGAGAAGCCCGGCCCCTGGACCAGCTTGTTGGGGTCGGCCTTCGTCGGCCGCACCTCCAGCACGAACTGGTTGTCGCTTTGGTAGGCGCTGTGTTCCCAGGCGCCGCGCGCGTCGATCAGCAGCCGCACACGGTCACCGGCCTGGCTGGCCGACATGGCCTGCACCGGGGTACCGAAGTCGGTGACGTCGAAGCGCCGACGCAGGGTTTCCGGCAGAGCCGAGCGCAAGAACTCGACCACCAGGCTCTGGCCTTGCTGTCGGATGTCAACGCCGACCTGGGTACTGGCCAGCGCCACGACGACGCGGCCCGCGCCGTCGCTGCCGCGGCGAAAGTCAATGTCGCGCAGCGGCAATTGGTCGATGTTTTCCGGTGAGGCGAAGTGAACCGCTTCGGCCGTGGCCGACACCATCGGCGCCGCGGTCGCCTGCAACACCACCACCAGGGCCTTGCCGCGCAACTCGGCGCGGTAGCTGGCCGGCTGGCGCAGATTGAGCACCAGCCGCGTGCGGTCGCCGCCCTGGGCCACCGCCACCGAGCGCAGATTGCCCTGGTTGATGTCGACCAGTGGCTTGCCCAGACCATTGGTCAGCGACGGCAGGTCCAGCGCCACGCGCGGCGGCGACTGCACGACGAAACCGCCGGGCAGCGCGGTCAGCGCCTCGTCAAGTTCAATGCGCACCACTTCGGCGCCGCCTTGCTGGCTGGTGGTGATGGCGCGGATGGCGTTGTCGGCCAGCGCCAGCATAGGCGCCGCGCAGGCCAGCACAAAGGCGGCCAGGCGGGGGGGCCACTTGGATTTCATTGACATCTCCTGCCCGGACTTGCCGCCCGCAGCGCGCCGCGCAAAGGTAAGGCCATCGTCATTACTGTGCCGTGCGTTCCTGCAACTGCAGCGTGCTGTTGCGCTCAATCCACTCGCCGGCGGCGTCCTGCACGATCTCGCGAATCACCACCTCGGTTTCGCTCACCCGCACGATGCGGCCATAGTTCTGCCCAAGGTATTCCCCGGGCTTGACCTGGTACAGCAGGTTGTCCACCCGCAGCAGCGCCACCGGGCGGCCGCTGCGCACCAGGCTGCCGACCATCGCCATGCTGTCCAGCGGATGCGACTCCAGCGGCTCCTTGCGGCGGTTCAGCTCGGCGGCGACCAGCGAGTTGTACTGTCGGTTTTCCTGCTTGATGGCGACGCTGAGCTTTTGCGTGCTGAAGGGGTCAATGGCTGCGGCCTGGCTGTAGGGCTGCGGGTCGAATTTCTTCGGCGGCGTCAGCGGCTGCACGCTGGGTTGCACGGTGCGGCGTTGCTGGTCCATCCAGGTCTGCAACTCCTGTTGTTCCCCTTCGCACGCGGCAAGCAGCAGGCTGGCCATGACCAGGCCCAGTGCGCCGGCGGCGTGCCGGGCGTGGCGCCGCCAGGACGCAATGGCGGTGCTCACTTGCGCCCTCCCGCGGCCTTGGCGGCTTCGGCCTTGCTGCGGCGAACTTCAGCCAACTCGTTGATGTCGAGGTAGCGGTAGGTGCGCGCGGTGGCATCCAGCGTCAGGCTGGCATTGGCGTCTTTGGGCAGCGCCAACGCAACGTTGTGCAGCGTGACGATGCGGGAGAGATTGGCCACATCGGCGGCAAAGGCGCCCACGTCGTGGTAGCGGCCACTGACACGAACCGCGATTGGCAACACCGCGTAGTAATCCTTCAACTCGACCTGGCCAGGCCGGAACAGCTCGAACTGCAGGCCGCGCCCGATGCCGGCCTGGTTGATGTCCGATAACAGCGCGTCCATTTCCGCCTTGCCGGGCAGTTGCCGCTCAAGCTGGGTCACGTATTCCTGCACCTGCTGCTTCTGCTTGCGCAACTCGGACAGATTGACGGCCTGGCCGAGCTTGCTGCGGAAATCCGCCTTCAGCCCGGGTTCGCGGCCGCGCGCCGTGTCCAATTCAGCGACTGCGCCTGAGACCATCAGCACCCAGCCCAGTCCAAAGGCGACCAGCGCGGCCAACAGCCAGGCGCTGATCTTGGGAGCCAGTGGCCATTGCCCGGGCTCGCTGGGGTTAAGACCGCGAAACTGGTCCTGCAGCACGGCCAGCCATTGACTGACGTCACGCGCGCCACCCGACGGTCGGCCGGCCGCTGTCGGACCCAGGGCGCCAGGTCGCGTGGAATTTGAAAACTGGGTGGCCATCGCGTCAGGGTTCAGGAAGCAGCCGGTCAGCGCGTCTGGCGCGCCGACATTGGTGCCGACGCCGCGGCCGACGCGCCGGGCAATTTGACCGACAGCCGCATCGTGAATTCGAACAAGCGCCGCTGCTCGCGCGAACCGGCTTGCGCCGGCTGATTGACGGCGCGAATCTCGACCAATTCAGGCGCAGTCAGCCAGCGCGACTGGTTCTGGATGTTGCGCAGCATCTCGGAAACGCGTTCGTTGGTCTGCGCCACGCCGGAAAGGGTGACCACGGCGTCGGTCTGCCGCAGGCTGGTCAGATAGATACCCTCTGGCGTATAGCGCACCAATTCGTCAAGCAGGTACACCGGCACGTTGCGGTTGAGCTGCAGGTCTTCGACCGCGCCCTGGCGCGCCTTCAGGCCCTCAATCTCGGTACGCAGCGTGGCAATGTCCTTGATCTGACCTTCCAGCTTGACGGTTTCGGCGCGCAGAAAGCCGTTGCGCTGCTGCTGCGCCGCGGTCATTTGCTGCAGCAAGACGTACCACAGCCCGGACAACAGCAGCCCAGTTGCCGCGGCAGCGGCCAAGCCAGCAAAAAAGGCCCGCTTGCGCAGGCGCCGGCGCGCCTCGCGGTGCGGAAGCAGGTTGATCAGGATCACGTGACAAACCTCCGCATCGCCAGGCCGCAGGCGGTCAGGTATGAAGCGGCCTGGCGGCGGACACGGGCTTCGCTCAGGCCACCGCCCATTTTCATGTTGTCAAAGGGGTTGACAACCAGGGCGGAAAACGTGGTCAGGTCGGTGACCCGTTCGCGCAGCCCGGGCAGCGTGGCCGTGCCCCCGGAAAGCATGACGTAATCCACCTTGTGGTGCGGCGTGCTGGTGAAGAAGTACTGCAATGCGCGGCCGATTTCCTGCGACAAGGTGTCGACAAACGGCGCCAGGATCTTCTCCTCGTAGGCTTCGGGCAAGTCGCCGGCGAGTTTTTTCTGTTCCGCCTCCTCGAACAGGAAACCATACTCGCGGGCGATCAAGGTCGTCAGCTGCGTACCGCCGAAGGCCTGGTCACGGTCATACAGCAACTCGCCATCGCGCAGTACTTTCAGGCTGGTGGTATCGGCGCCGATTTCAAACAGAGCCACCAGCGCGCCTTGCCCATGCTTGGGCAGGGTATCGACCAGGCGGCTGATCGCCAGCAACGAGGCGTGCGATTCGACATCCAGCACCATCGGTTTCAGACCAGCCGACTCGGCCAGGCCCTGCCGGTCCTGCACGCGCTCGCGGCGTGAGGCGGCGATCAACACTTCGACATCAGCGGCCGATGTCGGGCTGGGTCCGACAACACAGAAATCGAGACTGACCTCATCAAGCGAAAACGGGATGTACTGGTTGGCTTCGCTTTCGACCTGCAGCTCAAGCTCGTCGTCGCGCAGGCCAGCCGGCAACATGATGCGCTTGGTGATCACCGCAGACTGTGGCATGGCCATCGCCACTTGCCGGGTGCGCGTGCCGCTGCGCTGCACCAACTTGCGCAACGCGGCCGCCACTTCTTCGAATTTTTCAACCTGGCCGTCGGTGATCCAGCCCTTTTCAAACGGCTCGGAGGCAATGCGCTCAAGCACGTATTCGCCATTGGCGGTCAGCCCGAGCTCGACCAGCTTGGCACTTGAAGAACTGATGTCCAGGCCGATCAGCGGCGGATGCTTGCGGCCCAGCAGCAGATCCAGAAAGCTCACGCGAAATGTCTCCGAACGGTCAGCAGGCTGAAGATCACATCGACGGCACTGCGCCGGTGGCCGCGTCGACTGTGCGCAAGGCGAGCCCGCACGCGTTGGCGCGGACTCAAGCCGCACAGCAGACTCTGGCGGATTCTTAAGAAGTTACTTCAATGCTAGCAGTAAAGCCCTTGCAATCCATCGCTTATCGGCCATTCATCACGGACTCGGCGTTGTAGCGCACCGACGCGCCGGTCGCCAGCACGACGCGCGCGCCCGTTGTACCCGCGCGGTTGGCATGGGTCGTTTCTATACACTCGGCCGCGCAATGAACGATTCCACCCGTGCGGCAGCCGATTCTTCTTCCCCTGATGCGCCGACGCCGACGCCGCCGGGCGGCTTGCAGCAGATCGTGCGTGCGCTGGGCTGGTTGTTCGGGTTGACCGTCGCCGCGCTGTTTAGCGTGCTGCTGCTGGTTGCGGTGGCCTTGGCGGTGGCTTATCCGAATCTGCCAGAAATCAGTGGCCTGACCGACTACCGACCCAAGTTGCCGCTGCGCGTATGGTCTTCGGATGGCGTGCTGCTGGGCGAATTCGGTGAGGAGCGGCGCGTCTTCATGCCGATCGGTCAAATCCCGAAAGTCATGCAGGAGGCGGTCTTGGCCATTGAAGACGCGCGCTTTTATCAGCATGGCGGCGTCGATTATCTCGGGGTGTTGCGTGCGGGCCTGGCACAGTTCAACAAGGCCAAGAGTCAGGGTGCCAGCACGATTACCATGCAGGTGGCGCGGAATTTTTACCTTTCAACCGAGAAAACCTTCACGCGTAAAATATACGAAATATTGCTGGCCCTGAAAATCGAGAATCAACTCAGCAAGGAGCAGATTCTTGAAGTTTACATGAACCAGATTTACCTTGGTCAGCGGGCGTATGGCTTCGCGGCAGCCGCCGAAACTTATTTCGGCAAGTCGCTGCAGGAGGTGACCGTGGCCGAGGCGGCGATGCTCGCCGGCTTGCCGCAGGCACCCTCGGCCTACAACCCGGTGACCAACCCCAAGCGGTCGACGCGGCGCCAGCAATACATCATCGACCGCATGCTGGCCAATGGCTTCATCAGCGCCGAGCAGGCCGAAGCGGCGCGTCGCGAGGCCCTGCACCTGAAGCCGCCGTCTGAAACCAGCGCGCATGCCGAATTCGTTGCCGAAACGGTTCGCCAGTTGGTCTTTGCACAGTACGGTGCCGATACCACCACACGCGGACTGAATGTCTATGTAACGGTTGATTCGGCCTCGCAAACCGCCGCCTATCGCGCCTTGCGTCGCGGGCTGATGGAATACGAACGCCGGCAGATGTACAGAGGTCCGGAGGACTATATCGATTTGCCGGCGGACAACCACGATGTCGATCAGCGGGTTGCCGAAGCCTTGGCCGAACGCCCGGACAACGACGACTTGAAGGCTGCGGTGGTGCTCAGTGCCTCGCCGCGCAAGGTGGTGGCGGCATTGGAGTCGGGGGAAAACATCACAATAGCCGGCGAAGGGTTGCGTACAGTGGCGTCAGGCCTGTCAGACAAGGCCGAGGCCAAACGCCAGATCCGTCGCGGCGCGATTGTGCGGGTGCTGCGTGGCAGCCGCGGCGACTGGGCGATGGTGCAGGTGCCCGAAGTGGAGGGCGCTTTGGTCGCGCTTGATCCACGCACCGGTGCCGTGCGTGCGATGGTCGGTGGCTTTGACTACGGACAGAACAAGTTCAACCATGTCACACAGGCCTGGCGCCAACCCGGGTCGAGTTTCAAGCCGTTTGTATATTCAGCCGCACTGGAACAGGGCTTTACTTCACAAACCACGGTCAATGACGCGCCGCTGTTTTTTGACGCTGGCACCACCGGCAGCCAGCCGTGGGAACCGAAGAACTACGATGGGAGTTTTGGCGGACCGATGCCGCTGAAAACCGCGCTGGCGAAATCGAAAAACATGGTGTCGATTCGCGTGCTGGAACGCTCGGGTACCGAATTCACGCAGCAATGGATTACCCGTTTCGGGTTTGATGCAGACAAAAACCCGCCCTATCTGACGATGGCGCTTGGCGCTGGATCAGTCACGCCGCTTCAGATGGCCACTGCATACGCTGTGTTTGCCAGCGGCGGCTACCGTGTGAGCCCGATGTTGATCACCCGCGTCACCGACAGCAAAGGCCAGGTACTGCAACAGAGCGAGACGCCGCCGCTGGACCCGTCCAGACTGGCGATTGACCCACGCAACGCCTATGTGATGACCCAAATGATGGGCGAAGTGACGCGCTCGGGTACCGCTGCCAAGGTTTACCAGACCTTTCGCCGCAGTGATTTGTACGGCAAGACCGGCACCACCAACGATTCAATGGACGCCTGGTTTGCCGGCTACCAGCCCAATTTGGTGGCCGTGGTCTGGATTGGCTACGACAACCCGCGCAAGCTCGGCGACAAGGAAACCGGCGGCGGCCTGGCCTTGCCGGTATGGATTGAATACATGCAGCAGGCGCTGCGCAAAATACCCGAGCAGCCTCAGGGGCAGGCGCCGGACGGGCTTGTACAGCGCGGCAACGACTGGATGTTTGAAGAGTTCGCATCCGGCGGCGGCATAAAAAGCCTTGGCCTGTCCGACCGCATTCCGGGACGGGCCACCGCGGAAGAGAAAAAGAGCATCCTCGACCTGTTCAGGTAGGTGCGGCGGCAGTGCCAAAGCGCAGCGTCTGGCCCGCCTGGTCGCTTGCGTGGCGCGACAGCGCGTCAAAAAACTCGCTGCCGTCGCGGCTGTCCAGCCACTTGCCATCCACATGGCGAAAGTGCTGTCCGGCAGCACGCGACGCCAGCCACAACTCGTGCAGCGGTGGTTGGGTGTTGACAACGATGCGGCTGTCGTCGGGGAAGGTCAGCTCCAGCAATCCGCCGCTGCGCTGGCTGTCGATATCGATCACGTCGGCTTGCAGCCAGCGATCGACGCTGGCCTCAATTGACGCCAGGACTTGATGCGCCAGGCGATGGAAATCGCCATCGGACAACGCCTCGGCGCTGGGAGAAGGCGCGTGGGTCGAAGTGGGCGCAGCAGCCATGGTCGATAAACTTCGGTGATGAAAACGCAATCGAGTGTAGCCAGGCCCGACCGGTGCGCATGGCGCTGGCTGTGCGCCTTTGTCTTTGGTATGGGCATTGCCATCGGCACAGCCGGTTGTGGCCAAAAAGGCCCGCTGAGTTTGCCCAAATCCGCGGCCGTTACCGCCGTTTCGGGGCCGTCAGCTGTCGCCAGCGGGGTGAGCCGGTGAGCGAGAACAAAGCCTTGCCCGGGTCACCCTGGCTGGTCCGAATCGATGGTGGATTGGTGTTTGACGGCGTGGCGCTGGACGATCTGGCGCGCGCGTACGGCACGCCGCTGTACGTTTATTCGCGTCGCGCCATGCGCGCCGCGGCCGCCGCCTACCAGCACGCGCTGGCTGGTCGACCGCACCTGCTTTGCTACGCGATGAAAGCCAATTCGTCACTGGCGGTGCTCAAAACGTTCGCCGACATGGGGTTGGGCTTCGACATCGTCTCCGGCGGTGAATTGGCGCGCGTGCAGGCCATAGGTGGTGACCCGGCCAAGGTGGTGTTCTCAGGCGTTGGCAAGACCAGCGCCGAAATGCGTACGGCGCTGGCCGCAGGCGTGCGCTGTTTCAATGTTGAAAGCGAGGCCGAACTGGCGGTCCTGTCGGCCGTCGCGGTCGACATGGGACGCGTCGCACCAGTCAGCCTGCGCATCAACCCGGATGTCGACGCCGGTACCCACCCCTACATTTCAACCGGGCTGAAGGCCAATAAGTTTGGTATTGCGCATGACCACGCCCGCGCCGCCTATGCGCTTGCGGCCAGCCTGCCTGGTCTGGCGGTGGTCGGCATCGATTGCCATATCGGTTCGCAGATCACGGAGGTCGGGCCTTATCTGGATGCGCTGGACCGCCTGCTGGAACTGGTCACCCAGATCGAGGCCGATGGCTGCCGCATCGGCCATGTCGATCTGGGCGGCGGCCTTGGCATTACCTATACCAATGAGCAGCCGCCGCCGCCGGGCGAATTTGTCGCCGCGCTGCTGGCAAGGTTGGACGCGTGTGGCCATGGCCAGCGCGACATTTGGCTGGAGCCGGGGCGGTCACTGGTGGGCAACGCCGGCGTCTTGTTGACCGAGGTGCTGTTCGTCAAGCATGGCGACCTGGCGCAGGGAGGAAAGAACTTTTGCGTCGTCGACGCCGGCATGAATGACTTGATCCGGCCGGCGATGTACCAGGCGTGGATGGCGATTGAGCCGTGTCGGCGCAATGCGACGCAGCCGGAGGTGATCTGCGATGTGGTTGGACCGGTGTGCGAAAGCAGCGATTGGTTCGGGCGGGACCGAACTCTGGCTGCCCAGGCGGGCGACGTGCTTGCGGTACTTTCGGCTGGCGCCTATGCGATGGCCATGGCAAGCAATTACAACACCCGACCGCGGCCAGCCGAGGTATTGATTGAAGCAGGGCGCCACACGCTGATTCGCCGACGCGAACAGCCCGCGGATTTGTATCGCGACGAATTGCTGCCGGATTGAATGGCTTTGAGGTACAAATAAAAACGGCCACTCGAAAGTGGCCGTTTCCTATATTGCAACCAGACGCCCAAAAACAGGACGCCCGGCCGAGAAACCATCAGAACATGTGCTTGATACCGAAGTCGTAGCCGTTCTTCTCAGTCGCGGCCTTGTTGTTATGCGCCAAGTCGGCGTACAGGAAGGTGCGCTTGGACAGGCCGTACATATAGCCCAGTCCATAGCCGCGGATCGTCGCAACACCATTGTCGGTGCGTGACAACACCGTCGCACGCAATTCGCCGGCACCAATCGGCGCGGTCAACGCCAGCATCCACGACTTCACGGTCTGGTTGGCGGTGTTGTTCCCCTTGCCCACCGTACCCCACAGCTTCATCGGACCGAAGTTGTAAGCGGCATGCACAGTCGTATAGCGATCATTCACGTTGCCAGGATTTGCATATCCAAGTGCAAGCGTCAACGGCCCGCCACTGTAGTTTGCGCCAAAGCTATAGGGACGCTTTGCGCACATGGTATACAGCGGCCCGATAACACCGGACGCATTCGCACCAACCGTTGAACCGCAATTGGTGTTTGACTCCGCAACTTGCGCAGTCGCCGTCAAACCGCCCATATTAGGCGTGATATACGTGACAGCGCTATTGACGTTATAGTAATTACTGTTGGTGCCACCAAGAACAGGCGAGGTCAAGGCCGCCACCACAGTATCATAACCCCACGGGTCGGCGACGACTTCAGTCATGAAGAACGCGCCGTCGTACTCGCGGCCAAGCTTGATCGTGCCGAAGCCACCGGTCAACCCGACATAGGAACGTGCCTGGAACATCGTCACGGCATTGCCGTTTGTCGCGCTGCCACCGTTGATCGTGCCAGTAGCCGATTTGAAGCGGTGCTCGATCTGGAAGATTGCCGCGGTGCCACCGCCGAGATCTTCAGAGCCCTTGAAACCCAGACGCGATCCAGCGCCTTGGCTCATTCGCTTGTCGTTAGAACCAACATCCTTGCCAAGGTTGGCATCTATCAGGCCGTACATGGTCACCGACGATTGGGCGGACGCTGCACCGGCGAAAGCGCCGAGGACGGCGAGAGCGAGCAGAGACTTTTTCATTGCGACTATCTCCTAAGTTGAACAAGAGGTCCCGATCCCGTAGAGAACCCTCTCACCGGGCGCGGTGGGGGCCGGTCAGGCCAACCTCCTCATCGGAAGTTGGCGCTATTGCACCAGACGGCCGCTGCGCTTGCAAAGCATTGGGACGAAAATGCGCCCGAGTTGTTGCCTCCCAACAACGTAGACCGCCTGTTGGGCGGCCGGTCGGGCGCTGGGCAAGGCGCTATCCTCGCACGCCATGCAGCGAGAACTATCCGCATTCGACGATTTGATCATCAGCGCCGATCAGGCGCTGCGCGCATTGACCGTGTCGGTCACTGCCGCGCGCCCGATGCCGCAGCCGCAAGTCAGCGCCGAAGTGCCGGCGCTGGCCGATGCCGAGCGGCGCCTGTCCGGTGCGTTGATGCGTGTGAACCATGTCGGTGAAGTCTGCGCGCAGGCGCTGTACAGCGCCCAGGCGTTGACCGCGCGGACGCCGGCTTTGCGCGCGCAAATGCGCGCCGCCGGCCGCGATGAAACCGACCACCTGGCCTGGACCCAGCGTCGGCTGACCGACTTGGGTGCGCGCCCCAGCCTGCTCAACCCGCTCTGGTATGCCGGCGCATTTGCAATTGGTCTGCTCGCCGGCCGCGCTGGCGACGCGCGCAGCCTGGGCTTTGTCGTCGAAACCGAGCGCCAGGTCGAAGCGCATCTGGACAGCCACCTCGACCGCCTGCCGGCGGCCGATGTTGCTTCGCGCGCGGTGGTCAGGCAAATGAAGGAAGACGAAGCGCGTCACGCCGGTGCCGCCGAACGGGCCGGCGCCTTGCCGCTGCCGGCACCGGTGCGCTGGCTGATGCGGGGTGCGGCAAAGGTGATGACCGGCACCGCGCACTACGTTTGACGCGCTGCGCCGACTGGTGCCGTGCCGCCGGTGGGGCGGCCTACTGCGCCACGATCTGGTGGCTGGTGGTGATCTCAGCCGTCTTGGCGAGCATCGCGGCGGCCGAACAGTAGCGTTCATGCGACAGCGCGATCGCGCGCGACACCGCCGCTTCGCTTAGCTGCTGCCCGGTCACCACGAAGTGCAGGTGAATCTTGGTGAAGATCTTGGGATCGGTGGCGGCACGTTCGGCGCTGAGCTTGACCTGGCAGCCGGTCACCGCATGGCGCCCGCGCTTGAGGATCAGCACCACGTCGTAGGCGGTGCAGCCGCCGGCTCCGGCCAACAGGGTTTCCATCGGCCGCGGCGCCAGGTTGCGGCCGCCGCCCTCGGCGGCGCCGTCCATCGCCAGCAGGTGTCCGCTGCCGGTTTCGGCGACCATGGCCATGCCGCTGTCGGGCAGCCATTGGATCGTGCATTCCATCGTCGTGCTCCTGGTTGCGCAGTGCCGCGTTGCTGCCAAAGTGTGACGGGTTGCACTGGCCGCTGACCGCGCTTGCGGCGGCGGCGCCGATCATATTGCGGTGCAGCACGGGGGCGGCTAGACTGGGTGCGTCGGACCGGTGAACGTCTGCGCCGTGGTGATCAAAGCCGCTGCGAGGGTTCATTCGTCAACCCGTTGTCTCCTCCACCTCCTCTTGGTGGATTGGGCCCGCAGCCACCGGTTGCGGGCCTTTTTCTTGTGCCGTCGCCGCTCGCTATGATCGCCGCCCGATTGACACGCTGCGAATCTGGCCATGGCGCGCGCCCCGTATCCTGATTATTTGAAGAAAATTCTGACCGCGCGCGTGTACGACGTGGCGATTGAATCGCCACTGGAGCCGGCGCGCACGCTGTCTCGCCGCCTCGGCCACCGCGTGCTGCTCAAGCGCGAGGACCAGCAGCCGGTGTTCAGCTTCAAGCTGCGCGGCGCGTACAACAAGATGGCGCACCTGTCGCCTGAATTGCTCAAGCGCGGCGTGATTTGCGCCTCGGCCGGCAACCACGCCCAGGGCGTGGCGCTGTCGGCGCGGCGCCTGGGCTGCCGCGCCGTGGTGGTGATGCCGGTGACCACGCCCAAGCTGAAGGTCGACGCGGTGCTGGCGCTCGGCGGCGAGGTGGTGCTCAACGGTGACAGCTATTCCGATGCCTACGCCCACGCGGTGGCGCTGCAGCAGAACCAGGGGCTGACCTTTGTCCACCCCTTTGATGACCCCGACGTGATCGCCGGCCAGGGCACGGTGGCGATGGAAATCCTGCGCCAGCATGAGGCGACCATCGACGCGGTGTTCGTCGCCATCGGCGGCGGCGGGCTGATCGCCGGGGTGGCGTCGTACATCAAGGCGGTGCGCCCGGAGATCAAGGTGATCGGCGTGCAAACCCGTGATTCGGATGCGATGGCACAGTCGGTGCGCGCCGGTCGGCGTGTCGCGCTCAGCGACGTCGGGCTATTTTCAGACGGCACCGCGGTCAAGCTGGTCGGCGAGGAGACTTTTCGGCTGACGCGCAAGTTGGTCGACGATTTCGTCATCGTCGATACCGACGAAGTCTGCGCCGCGATCAAGGACGTGTTCCAGGACACGCGCAGCATTCTTGAACCCGCCGGCGCGCTGGGCGTGGCGGCGATCAAGCAGTACGTGGCAAGCGGTCGGGCCGGCAAACCGCAGCGCGGCAAGGCCGGCACGGCGGGAAGCGCCGGCGGGCAGACGCTGGTAGCCATCACCTGCGGCGCAAACATGAACTTCGACCGCCTGCGCTTTGTTGCCGAGCGGGCCGAGTTTGGCGAACAGCGCGAGGCGCTGTTCGCGGTGACGATTCCCGAGCAGCGCGGCTCGTTCAAGCGCTTTTGCGAGGTGGTCGGGCCGCGCGCGGTGACCGAGTTCAACTACCGCATCTCCGACCGCCAACTGGCGCATGTGTTTGTCGGGGTCGCGGTGGCCGCGCGGGCCGAAGCCGACAAGATCGAGCGCAGCTTTGTCCGCCACGGTCTGGCCACCGTCAACCTGAGTGATGATGAACTGGCCAAGGAACATGTGCGCCACATGGTTGGCGGCCATTCGCCGCTGGCCGCCGACGAGCGGCTGTTCCGGTTTGTGTTCCCCGAGCGCCCGGGTGCCCTGATGAAATTTCTGTCCAGCATGCATCCGGGATGGAACATCAGCCTGTTTCATTACCGCAACCAGGGCGCGGACTATGGCCGGGTGCTGGTTGGCATTCAGGTGCCGGCGGCCGACGGCGATGCCTTCAGCGCCTTTCTGGACGCGCTGGCCTACCCATTTACAGAAGAAACCGGCAACCCGGTTTATCAACTGTTTCTGCGTTGAACGCGTTGCCTACACTGACTGCGTGCCTTGTGGATAAGACATGTCGCTGATTGCCGAAACCGCCAATCCCCTGCTTGAACAAGCGCTGCTGACGCGGCTGCATCCGCCGGGCGGATCGGGCGGCGGCCTGGGCAAGCTGGAGCCGGTGGCGCTGCGGCTGGGCATGCTGCAGAACTCGCTGAAGCCGACCTTCCATGACCCGCAGTTGATTCTTTTTGCCGCCGACCACGGCCTGGCGGTCGAAGGCATACACACCGTGCAGGGCCAGCCGACCGATGAACAGGTCGCCGCGGTGCTGTCCGGCAAGTTGCCGGTGGCAGTCTTTGCGCGCCAGCTTGGGCTGCCGCTGTCGGTCATCGACTGCGGCATGTCCAGCCCAATGCCGACGCACGACCGGCTGGTACAGCGCAAGATTGCCCATGGCACGCGCAACGCACGGGTCGGCGCGGCGATGTCGCTGGACAACGCGCACGCCGCCATCCGCGCCGGCATGGAAATCGGCGACGGCTTGAGCGGCAACCTGGTTGCCTGCGCCGGTTTGGGCGTCGGCTCGCACGAAGCCGCGGCGCTGGTGTTGGCGCGGCTGTCCGACAGCGCTGTCCAAAACCTGCTGTCCAACGGCCCGACGATGAACCCCGACCTGCTCGGCCACGTCGTGGCGGTGGCGCAAAGTGCGCTTGGGCGCCACCGTGAGCTGACCGATCCGGTCGAAGTGCTCGCCGCGTTTGGCGGGTTTGAGACCGCGGTGATGGTCGGCGTGATGTTGGTGGCGGCGAGCAAACGCCATTTGGTGTTGGTCGACGGCATCACCGCCTGCGCGGCGTTGATGGTGGCGTCGCGCATCTCGCCGCCGGTGACCGATTACGCGGTGTTTTGCCGCAGCCAGCAACACCGCGGCGTCGACGAGGCGATGGCCTTGTTCGAAGCCACCGCGATGCTGGAGTTGGGGCTGGACACCACCGACGGCGCCGGCGCCTGCCTGTCGTGGCCCATCGTGCGTGCGGCCGCGGCGCTGCTGGCCGATGCCGGCGACACCGAAACCGACATCGGCAACGCGTCGGCGGCCGATTTGATGGCCGCCACCGTGCCCATGCCACAGCACCCGTCGATGGCGCCGACGCAGCCCAACGAGCTGCCGCGCTGAACCGGCTAAAGCCGCGCGTGAACGCCGTGCCGCGCCGGCTACCGTTGCGCCGAGGCTGCCGCGCCGTTGACCGGCGCATCGCCAGGCTCGACCACCGGCGTGAACGGAATCGGCATCGTCGATTGCGAGTTCGATTGCGCCTCGGCGGGTGCGGTACCCGCCGGTGCGACCGCAGGCGCGCTGCGCATACCGCGCGGCCAGACCACCGACGGCCGGTTGCTTGCGCCCGGGTTGAACATCTGTGGCATGTTGCCGGCAGGCACCGCCGCCATCGGCTGCGCTGCCGGTGTCTGGACCGGCACACCTTGGCCCGCGGGCGACGGCATTGCCGGTTGCGGGTGAGCGGCGGCGTTGGCCGGCAGCGCTGCCGGCGACGCGGAACCGGGCGCAAGCGCCGCGCCACCGGGCTGGCCGCGCGCGGCCTCGGGCAGCGCGGGCAATTCCAGCACCACCGGCGCGGTGCCGGGAGGGCCGCCCAGGTCGACGCGGCGGTGGCCAACGCGCATTACGCGCAGCCCGGGATCGACCTCTTTGCCGACCCGGAAAGTCGCTGCCGGCTTGCCGTCGACCGAAATCAGTGCCCAGCCGGTCCCGCTGCCCGCGCGCGGCGCCAGCACGCCGATCAGCTTGTAGCGGTTGTCGGCCACCGGCGCTGCGCCAGGCTCCGGCACGACCACCGGGGCGACCGGCGGCGTGCCGAGCAGGCGGGTCAGGTCGGGGGCCGCGGCCGGTGGCGTGGCCAGCGCGGTGATGGCGTGCGGCGGCACCGGCGCGCTGTGCCCGCCCAGGCGCAGTCCCCAGGCCATGGCCGTGGCAGCCGCCACGGCCCATACCGCAAGTGAAGCGACACGCACCAACATCGGACGATTATGATTCACCGTTTTGCCCTGCCAAAAACCCGCACCTGCATCGCCGTGGCGCACCGCACACCCTCGCCGCTCCGGCCGTCTTCGTGTTTGCCGCCGCTGCGCCAGCCGCTTGCCGCGCGCGCGGCTGGCGCCAGGTTCATCGCCTCGAAGGTCGCGCGTGGCTTCACGCTGATCGAGTTGATGGTGGTGTTGGTGATCATGGGCGTGCTTGCCGCGCTGATCGTGCCAACCGTGCTTGACCGCACCGACGATGCGCGGGTCACCGCCGCGCGCACCGACATCAACAACCTGGTGCAGGCGCTCAAGCTGTACAAGCTGGACAACCAGCGCTACCCGAGCGCCGAGCAAGGCCTGGAGGCGCTGGTCAAGAAGCCCGGCGCCGGCAGCATCCCGCCCAATTGGCGGCCGTATCTGGACAAGTTGCCGGCCGACCCCTGGGGCCGGCCGTACCAGTTCATCAACCCCGGTGTAAAAGGCGAGATCGATGTCTTCAGCCTGGGCGCCGACGGTCAGGCCGGTGGTGAAGGCAAGAACGCCGACATCGGCTCCTGGCAATAAACGGCGCGGCGCGCGCGGCCCAAGCCGCTGCGGCGGCTTCACGATGGTGGAGCTGCTGGTCGTGCTGCTGCTGATCGCGCTGACGTCGGGGCTGGTCGGGCTGTCGCTGCGCGACGGCAGCCAGGCGCGGCTGGAGCGCGAGGCCGAACGTCTGGCGGCCTTGCTTGAGGCCGCGCGCGCCGAGTCGCGCGCCAGCGGGGTTGCGGTGCGATTCGAGCTGGCCAGCGCCGACAACAGCGAGGGCGATGCGTTTCGCTTTGCCGGCCTGCCACCCGGCACGCTGGCGTCAAACAAGTGGCTGACGCCCGGCGTGCAGGCGCAGATCGAGGGCGCGCGTGCGCTGCAGTTGGGCCCCGAGCCGCTGATCGGCGCGCAACGCGTGCTGCTGTCGCTGGACGGACAGCAGCGCCTGCTGTCCACCGATGGCCTGTCACCCTTTACGGTGCAGCGCGACCCGACGCCGTGAACGCCAGCCACCGCGCCGCGCCGCGCTTTGCCCACCGTGCGGGTCGAGCCGCGCCCGGCCAGCGCGTGCGCCAAGCGCCAGCTGCTGGCGCAGGCTTCACGCTGATTGAGGTGCTGGTCGCCCTGGCGGTGGTCGCGGTGACGCTGGGCGCCGGCATGCGCGCCGCCGGCGCGTTGACCGACAACGCGCAGCGGCTGGGCCAGGTCACCGCGGCGCAGTGGTGTGCCGACAACCGGCTGACCGAATTGCGCCTGGCCAAGGTGTTTCCGGGCACCTCGGAGAGCGAATTCAGTTGCGACCAGCTTGGCCGGCACTACGCCGGCAAGCTGTCGTCGCAGGTGCACCCGCTGAACCGCAACTTCAGCACCGTCGATGCCCGGGTGTTCGACGACAGCGGCGTGCTGCTGGTGCGCTTGTCCACGGTGGTGGGGCGGTTTTAGATGCTGGCCGCCAAGCTCAGGCGGTGCGGTGCGCCAGGCGCCGGCTTCACGCTGGTCGAGGTGCTGGTGGCGCTGGTGATCATGGCGTTGATCGCCGCGATGGGCTGGCAGGGCGTGTCGGGCATGGCGCGCGCGCGCGATGCGGCTCAGGCCTACGGCGAGCGCACGCTGCGCCTTTCCACCCTGGTGGCGCAGTGGGAGCAAGACCTGCTGGCGCTGTACGACGGTCCGCTGGTGCCGGCGTTGTCGTTTGACGGCGCGGCGCTGCGGCTGACGCGGCGTGCGGCCAGTGGCACGCAGTCCGGCGTGCAGGTGGTGGTGTGGTCGCTGCGCGATGGGCGCTGGCGGCGCTGGGCCTCGGCGCCGGCCACGCGCAACGGCGAGCTGCAGCAGGCCTGGACCGCCGCGCTGCAGCTCCAGGGCGCCGAGCCGGGCCAGTTGCTGCTGGTCGAGGGCGTCACCGACTGGCAGGTGTACTTCTGGCGCGGCGGCGGCTGGTCGAACGCGCAGTCCAGCGGCGACCTGAACGGCGAGGGCGCGCCTGCCGGCGCGCAAAACCCGGCGACCGAGCGCATCCGCCTGCCGGCCGGCGTGCGGCTGACCATTGACCTGCCCGAAGGGCGGCTGCAGCGTGATCTGGCGCTGGCACCGCAAGCCTCATGACGGCGCGGCGCAGGGCGCAGCGCGGTGCCGCGTTGCTGGTGGCGATGGTGCTTTTGTCGGTGGTCGCCACGCTGGCCGCGGGCATGGTCTGGCAGCAGTGGCGTGCGGTGCAGGTCGAGGCCGCCGAGCGCGCCCGCGCGCAGTCGGGGCTGATCCTGACCGGCGCGCTCGACTGGGCGCGCCTGATGCTGGCCGAAAACGCCAAGCTCGGCAACGGCCACACCAAGCTGGGCGAGTTGCTTGGTCAGCCGCTGGCCGAAATTCGGCTGTCGACGCTGCTGGCCGCCGACCGCGACAACTCCGCCGACAGCGACATCGACGCCTTCTTGAGCGGCAGCATGGACGACGCGCAGGCGCGCTACAACCTGCGCAACCTGCTGGTTGACGGCAAGGTCGCGCCGGCGCAGTTGGCGGTGCTGGAGCGGCTGTGCGCGGCCGCCGGCTTGCCCACCGCCAGCGCTGGCCAGATCGCCGCGCAGTTTCTGCAAAGCCAGGGCGCCGACCCGGCCTCGCCGTTGTCGCCGCAACGCCTGGCCGACCTGTCCTGGCTGGGCCTGGACGGCGCAATGCTGGCACGGCTGACGCCGTTGCTGGTGCTGTTGCCGCAGCCTACCCCGGTCAACGTCAACACCGCGCCGCGCGAGGTGCTGGCGGCGGTGCTGCCGGCGGTCGACCTGGGCGGCGCCGACCGGCTGGTGCGGCAAAGGCAAAACGGCGGCTTTGCCGACCTCGATGCAGTGACCAGGGCACTGGGTTCGACGGCCAGGCTGGAGCCCAGGGATGTCGACGTGCGCAGCAACTGGTTCGTTGTCCACGGCCGCCTGCGGCTGGGCGAGCGCGCGCTGGAAGAGGACAGCCTGGTCTATCGCAACCCGACCCGGCAGGTGGTGCCGGTGCAGCGCGAACGGCGCGCGCTGCTTGGCCAGGCCGCTCCCTAACCTGGGTGTCGCGGTGCGATCAGGGCGCGATTGGCCGCCCAGATGGCGCAAAGTTCTTCACAGCCGTCGTCGACAATCCGCATTGGCCCGGCGTCGGGTCGGGCCGTCTTGCTCGGCGCGCCGCGCGACGGGCGCATCCGGCACCTGCCGCCGCGTGGTCCATTGCCTCTGTTGAACCGGTCTTGCCTGCCCCGTTGCCATGAAGATGCTGCTGCTGCTGTTGCCGGAACGTGCCGCGGGCGCCGACCTCGCTGCGCCCGAGCCGGCGCCAACCGAATGGCATTACCTGCAGACCACCGACGGCACCCACGTCATTGCGCAAGGCGTGGCCGCCGCCCGGCAACTGCCGCGCAGCGAGAGCGTGGTCGCGGTGCTGCCGGCCGATCGGCTGAGCTGGCACCGGCCGGTCTACCCCAAGGCGCCGGTGGCGCGGCTGCGCGCGGCGCTAGGCGGCCTGCTTGAGGAACAGCTTCTCGATGGCGACGAGGCGCTGCACCTGGCGGTGGCGCCGGACGCCACGGCCGGGCAAGCCGCCTGGGTCGCGGCACTGTCCAAGCCGTGGCTGATGGGCCACCTGGGTGCGCTGCAGGCGGCCGGCATCGTGGTTGACCGGCTGGTACCGGCGACGGCGCCACTGCTGGGCCCTGGCCCGACCCATGTCCACTTCTGGCGTCCGCTGGCCGACGACGAAGCCGCGCCGTGCCGGCTGGTCGCCGCCGACAGCGATGGTGTGCACAGCCTGCCGCTGGCCGGCAGCCTGGCGCGCAGTTGGCTGCCGCGCTGGCAGCAGCCCGGCACGCTGTTCACGGCCACGCCGGCGGCAGCCACCGTGGCCGAGCGCTGGCTCGGCCAGCCGGTGGCGGTGGTCACCGATGCAGAGCAGGCCTTGGCCGCCGCCGGCAGCACCTGGAACCTGCTGCAATTTGACCTGGCGCCGCGCCACCGTGGCCTGCGCGCACTCAGTCAGTGGGGGCGCGCGCTGCTGCGCCCGGAATGGCGGCCGGCGCGCTGGGGCCTGGCCGCGGTGCTGGCAATCCAGGTGCTGGGGCTGAACCTGTGGGCCTGGCAACAGCAACGGGCCATCGACGGCAAGCGCGAGGCGATGTCGGCGCTGCTGCGCAGCACCCACCCGCAGGTGCGTGCGGTGCTCGACGCGCCGCTGCAAATGGTGCGCGAGACCGAGACCCTGCGGGTGGCCGCCGGGGTGCCGGGCGACGGTGACTTCGAGCCGCTTTTGGCCGCCGCGGCCAGCGCCTGGCCCGAGGGCTTGCCGCCGGCGATCCAGCTGCGCTACGAGCCGGGCCGCTTGAGCCTGGCCGCGGCTGGCGTCGCGCCGGTGCAAATCGACCAGATGAAGCAGCGGCTGCGCGCCGGCGGCTGGTCGCTCGAGGCGGCCGACGGCCGGCTCAACATCGGCCGCGCCGCCGCCGCGCCGGTGGCTGACATGCCGGGACCGCGCTGATGGCCGCCAACGACCACCTGTCTGCTGCGCCAGCGGCGCTTGAGCCGGCCGTCGGCGGCGGCTTTCGCGACACCCTGACCGCGCGCTGGGCCGCGCTGGCGCCGCGTGAACGCACATTGCTGGCCATCGCGGCGGCGGTGCTGGCGGCGTTTGTGTTGTGGGCGGTGGCGCTGGCGCCGGCCTGGCGCGCCAGCACGCGCGCGCCGGCACAGCTTGACCAGCTTGACCAGCAACTGCGCCGCATGCAGGCGCTGGCCAGCGAGGCCAAGACCCTGCGCGCGGTCACCCCGGTGCCGTTGGCGCAGGCCCAGCAGGCGCTCAGCGCGGCCAGTGAGCGGCTGGGCACCAGCGCCAAGCTCAGCCTGCAGGGCGAGCGTGCGGTGCTGACGCTGCGCGGCGTCAGCGGCGCCCAGCTCAGCGGCTGGCTGGCCGAGGCGCGCGCCGGCGCGCGCGCGCGCGTCACCGAGGCCACGCTCGACCAGGCCAGCCCGGGGCTCTACAGCGGCAGCCTGTCGCTGGCCTTCGGTCCGGGAGGAGCGCGCTGATGGCCGCGCCGCGCGATTTCGAAATTAGCCGCTTCGCGCAGGACGTGCGCCTGCAGCGCCGCCGTTCGGTGCGCCGTTGGGTGGTGGCCGGGACGCTGCTCGGCGCGGTGCTGGGCACGCTGTGGGCGGCGCCGGCCAGTTGGCTGGCCGGTGTGGTGGCCAGCGCCAGCGAGGGCCGGCTGCTGCTGGCTGAGGCGCGTGGCAGCCTGTGGGACGGCAGCGCGCTGCCGGTGCTGACCGGTGGCAGCGGCAGCCAGGATGCGGCGACGCTGGTCGACCGGCTGCGCTGGACGCTGCGCCCCGGCTGGCGCGGTCTGCAACTGCGGCTGCACCAGGACTGTTGCCTGGATGGTGACCTGGTACTGCGGCTCACGCCGGGCCTGTCCGGGCTGACGCTGAGCCTGCACGATGCCAGCGCCGGCGAGCCGCCATCGCCGGCCACAGCCGCGGCAGCGGCGCCAGTGGCAGCCGCCAATGGCCGCCCCGCGGGCGCGGTGCGCCTGCTCGGCCACTGGCCGGCGGCCTGGCTGGCCGGGCTGGGCGCGCCATTCAATACGCTGGCCATCGGCGGCACGCTGACACTGTCTTCGCCCGGCTTCGAGGTGCAGTCGGTGCAGGGCCGGCTGCGGCTGGCGGGGCAGTTGAGCGCCGGGCTGCGCGACGCCTCGTCGCGGCTGTCGCCGCTGCCGGTGTTGGGCAGCTACCGGCTTGACGTGCAGGGGGTGGCCGGCGGCGGCGACAACGCGCTGCTGAGCCTGCGCACCGAATCCGGCGCGCTGCAGCTCGACGGCAACGGCCAGTGGAGCGGTGGCCGGCTGCGCCTGCGCGGCCAGGCGCAGGCCGCGCCCGGTCAGGAAGCCGCGCTGGCCAACCTGCTCAGTCTCATCGGCCGGCGCCAGGGCGCCGTGTCCGTGCTTTCGATCGGATGACCATGAGCCTTCGACTTACCACCGCCGCGGCGTGCCCACCTGTTGCCCGCCGGCGCTGGCCGGCGCGCGCCGGCGCGCTGGCCGCCGCCGCGCTGCTGGCCATGACCCTTGCTGCGCCGGCGCAGGCCCAGTCCGCCAGCCGCCGCGCCGCCAGGACGCTGCCGGATGGCGGCTCGGTGACGATGAACTTCGTCAACGCCGACATCGACGCGGTCAGCCGGGCGATGGCGGCGATGATCGACCGCCAGCTCGTCGTCGACCCACGCGTCAAAGGCCAGATCACGGTCTACAGCGAGCAGCCGCTGACGCTGCGCGAGGCCTTTGCGCAATACCTGGCCGCGCTGCGTGGGCTGGGCTTTGCGGTGGTCGACAGCGCCGGGCTGATGAAGGTGGTGCCCGAGGCCGACGCCAAGCTGCAGACCGGCACCGTGCTGGTCGGGCCGGTGATCAGGAGCGGCGACCAGGTGATCACGCAGATCTTTCGCCTGCAGCACGAAAACCCGAACAACCTGGTCGCCGTGCTGCGGCCGTTGATCAGCCCGAACAACACCATCAACGCCAACCCCGGCAACGCCACGCTGGTGATCACCGACTACGCCGACAACCTGGCGCGGCTGGGCAAGATCATTGCCGCGCTGGACGTGCCGGCGGCCACCGACGTCGAGGTCGTGCCGCTGCAGCACGCCATCGCCTCCGACCTGGTGACCATGGTGCAGCGTGTGGGCGACGGCGGCAGCCCTGCGGCCGGCGTGCCCGGCATGGCCGGCGGCGCCACCACCGTGCTGGCCGACCCACGCGCCAACGCGCTGATCATCCGCGCCGCCAACCCGGCCAAGCTGGCGGCGATGCGCGGCCTGATCCGCCAGCTTGACCGCCCCAGCGTTGGCGGCGCGGCCGGGCAAATCCACGTCGTTTACCTGAAGAACGCCGACGCCACCAAGCTGGCCACGGTGCTGCGCGCGGCCTTCGGCAGTGGCGCTGGCAGCGCTGGCGCCAGCGGCGGCGGATTTACCGGCGCCAACGTCGGCGGCGCGGCACAAACGCCGGGCGCCGCCGGGGCCGCCGCCAATTCGCCGGCCACCGCGCCGTTGTCGGCGTCGGCGCAGCCCTCGACCGGCGGCTTCATCCAGGCCGACCCGGCCAGCAATGCGCTGGTGATCACCGCGCCCGAGCCGATCTACCGCCAACTGCGCGCGGTCATCGACCAGCTCGACGGCCGCCGCGCCCAGGTCTACATCGAAAGCATGATCGTCGAGGTCTCGGGCGACAACGCCACCGACTTCGGCTTCCAGTGGCAAGGCATTTCGCGCCACGGCAACGAGGCGCTGGGTGCTGGCGTCAACTCGTCGATCGGCGGCCCGAACATCCTCAACCTGACCACCACGCTGGCCGGCGGGGTGTCGGGGTTGAGCGCCAGCTCGACGCTGCCCGGCGAGGGCTTCAACATCGGCGTGCTGCGCAAGATTGGCAGCTACTGGACCATAGGCGCCATCGCCCGCATGCTGCAAAGCCAGAGCAACGTCAACATCGTCTCGACGCCCAACCTGATCACCCTCGACAACGAAGAGGCCAAGATCGTCGTCGGCTCGAACGTGCCGTTCATCACCGGCCAGTTCACCAGCACCGGCACCGGCACCAGCAACCCGTTCCAGACCATCGAGCGCAAGGATGTGGGCCTCACGCTGCGCATCCGGCCGCAGGTGGGTGAATCGGGCACCGTGCGGCTGCAGATCTTCCAGGAGAAATCCAGCGTCAGCGACAAGGTCGCGCCCGGCACCAGCAACGCCGGCCCGTCGACCGACAAGCGCTCGATCGAGTCCAACGTCATCGTCGACGACGGCGCGGTGCTGGTGCTCGGCGGCCTGATCGAAGACCGCTATGCCGAGAACCGCAGCAAGGTGCCGCTGCTGGGCGACCTGCCGTATGTCGGGGCGCTGTTCCGCAGCGAAAGCCGCACCCGCACGCGCACCAACCTGATGGTGTTTCTGCGCCCCATCGTGCTGCGCGACGCCAACGCCTCCAGCGTGATGGCCGCCGACCGCTACGACCTGATCCGCGCCCAGCAGCAGCAGGCGCAGCCGGTGCCCAACCCGCTGCTGCCTATCGACCAAGGCCCGATCGTGCCAGCGCGGCCCGACGCGCCGGCGTCCAGCCCCGGCCTGGCGCCGCTGGGCCTGACCCCGGCGCCGCAGCAGCCGCCGGCGACCGAGCCGCCCGCCGCCACTTCCGGCGCCGTGCGCTGACACGCCACCATGAGCCGACCACTGCTGCCCTACGCCTACGCCAAGGCGCACGCCCTGCTGCTGGAGGACGACGGCCAGGCGCGCGTGCTGTGGACCACCGACACCACCGCGACAGCGGCGCTGTCCGAGGCGCTGCGCCTGCACCTGGTCGACCGCGTCGAGCACGACGACGCGCAAAGCCTGGCGCAGCGCATCGCGCAGGCCTATGCCGGCGGCGAGTCAAGCGCCGCGGTGGTGGTCGGTGAGGTCGAAAGCGCGGTCGACCTGTCGCGCATGCTGCAGGACTTGCCGGCGGTCGAAGACCTGCTTGAAGCCGCCGACGACGCGCCGATCATCCGCATGCTCAACGCGCTGTTGACGCAGGCGGCCAAGGACGGCGCCAGCGACATCCACATCGAGCCTTACGAGCGCTCCAGCGCGGTGCGTTTTCGCGTCGACGGCACGCTGCGCGAGGTGGTGGCGCCGAACCGCGCGCTGCATGCGGCGCTGATCAGCCGGCTGAAGATCATGGCCGAGCTGGACATTGCCGAGAAACGCCTGCCGCAGGACGGCCGCATCAGCCTGCGCATCGGCGGCCGGGCGATCGATGTGCGCGTGTCGACCATGCCCAACGCGCACGGCGAGCGCGCGGTGCTGCGCCTGCTTGACAAGACCGAGAGCCGCTTCACCCTCGAAGGCCTGGGCATGAGCGGCGCGGTGCTCGGCGCCTTTGACAAGCTGATCCACCAGCCGCACGGCATCGTGCTGGTCACCGGCCCCACCGGCTCGGGCAAGACGACCACGCTGTACGCCTCGCTGGGCCGCATCGACACCGCGACGACCAATGTGCTGACGGTCGAAGACCCGATCGAGTACGAGCTGCCAGGCATTGGCCAGACGCAGGTCAACAGCAAGATCGACCTGACCTTTGGCAAGGCCTTGCGCGCCATCCTGCGCCAGGACCCGGACGTGGTGATGATTGGCGAAATCCGTGACTTCGAAACCGCGCAAATCGCCATCCAGGCCAGCCTGACCGGCCACCTGGTGCTGGCCACCCTGCACACCAATGACGCGCCGAGCGCCGTCACCCGGCTGATCGACATGGGCGTCGAACCCTACCTGCTGTCGTCCAGCCTGCTCGGTGCGCAGGCCCAGCGCCTGGTGCGCAAACTGTGCGTCGTCTGCCGGCGTGCTGACGACCTCGGCTTCTGGCATGCCGTCGGCTGCCCGGCGTGCAACCACAGCGGCTACCGCGGCCGCACCGGCCTGTACGAGCTGATGGTGGTCGACGACAACCTGCGCGCGATGGTCCACAGCCAAAGCGCCGAGGCCGAGCTGGCTGCCGCCGCGCGGCGCGCCGGCTATGTGCCGATGCGCGATGACGGCGAGCGCCTGATCGCCGCGGGCATCACCTCGCCCGAAGAGGTGATCCGCGTGACGCGCGACTAACAACAAGCCCCATGCCGGCCTATACCTTCGAGGCGCTGGACGACAAGGGCAAGGCCCTGAAGGGCGTGCTTGAGGCCGACAACCCGCGCGCCGCGCGCGGCCAGTTGCGCGGCCGTGGCCTGGTGCCGCTGGCGGTGGCCCCGGTGGCCGCGGCCGGGGTTTCGGCCGGCGGCGCGGCGGCGCGCGCGCGCGGCTGGCAGCGGCCGGTATTCGGCGGCACCGGGCTGGCGGTTTGGACGCGGCAACTGGCCGGCCTGGTCAGCGCCGGGTTGCCGCTGGAGCGGGCGTTGACCGCACTCGCCGACGAGGCCGAGGAGCCACGCACCCGCGAGCTGGTGGCGCACCTGCGCGCCGAGGTCAACGCCGGCTCGCCGTTTGCGCGCGCGCTGGGGCAGGCGCCGCGCGAGTTCGACGACGTCTACCGTGCGGTGGTCGCCGCCGGCGAGCAAAGTGGCGCCCTCGGCGCGGTGCTGGAGCGGCTGGCCGACGACCTGGAAGAACGCCGTGCGCTGGCCGCCAAGCTGCTGGGCGCGGCGCTGTACCCGGCCATCGTGTCGCTGGTGGCGCTGGTGATCGTGATCTTCCTGGTCACCTATGTCGTGCCGCAGGTCGCCGGCGTGTTCATCAGCAGCAAGCGCGCGCTGCCGGCGCTGACGGTGGCGATGCTGGCGATCAGCGATTTCGTCCGCCACTGGGGTTGGGCGCTGGCGCTGGCGCTGATCGGCGGCGGCGTGGCGCTGGCCATGGCGCTCAGGCGCGAGGCCTTTCGGCTGCGCTTTGACGCCGGCGTGCTGCGCGTGCCGCTGCTCGGCCGGCTGGCACGCGGCTTCAACGCGGCGCGCTTTGCCGGCACGCTGTCGATGTTGGCCAACGCCGGTGTGCCCATCCTGAAGGCGCTGCAGGCGGCGGCCGAAACCCTGGGCAACCGGGCGCTGCGCGCCGACGCGCTGGACGCCCTGGTGCAGGTGCGCGAAGGCGCGCCGCTGGCCGCCGCGCTGGCGGCGAAAAAACGCTTTCCCGGCCTGCTGGCGATGTTTGCGCGGCTGGGCGAGCAGACCGGCCAGTTGCCGCAAATGCTCGACCGCGCGGCGCGCCAGTTGTCCGGCGAGGTGCAGCGCCGAGCGATGGCGGTGGCCACACTGCTGGAGCCGCTGCTGATCGTCGCCATGGGCGTGGTGGTGATGCTGATCGTGCTGTCGGTGATGCTGCCGATCATCCAGATCAACACCTGGGTCAAGTGACGCGGCGCTGACCCCCAGGGCCGTCGCGGTGGCGCCGCGCCACTGCGGGCTGTCCCGCTTACCCAGCGGCGACCGAAAGTGTCATGCTTCGGTCATGAAACCGTCACATGACCGGGGCACTTGGCTGCCTTTGTACAGCTTGCGCAGGTTCGGCAGGGGGGCGCCGTGAGCCCCGCGCCCCGCAGCGGCCGCGCTGAAGCCAACACCCGGGCCCGCCCGCGGCGCTCAAGCTCGACCGCGCCGCAGGCCGGCGCCGCGGTTGCGGTGCCGCCCGCGCCGCCGCTGACCGCTCCGGCGCTGAACGACACGCAGCAGGCGGTGCGCGCGCTGCAGGACTCGCGCGTGCAGGCCTGCCGCGCGGCCTTCCACTACCTGCTGTCGCACGGCGCCGACCGCGAAGTGTCCAAGCGCCTGGTGCGCGAGGCGCTGCGCGACCTGGCGCCCGAGGACGCGCGGCTGATCCGCCGCGCGCTGAAGTCGTCAGGCTCGGCGTCCGGCGGCGGCGGCCACCACCACAAGTCGGGCGCCCACCCGCACCGCGCGGCCAAGGCCGAGGCCAAGGTCGACCCCGACTTCGAGCGCGTGCCCGACCCGGCGCCCGGCGTCTACCCCTACCGCAACAGGCTGTCGACCGCGCGCTACGAGGCGCTGAACTACCCGCTGCAGGTCGAGCTGCTGAAGATGGCGCGCTGGGTCAAGGCCGCCGGCGAGCGCGTGGTGATCCTGTTCGAAGGGCGCGACGCCGCCGGCAAGGGCGGCACCATCAAACGCGTGATGGAGCACCTGAACCCGCGCGGCGCGCGCGTCGTCGCGCTCGAAAAACCGAGCGACGCCGAGCGTGGCCAGTGGTACTTCCAGCGCTATGTGCAACACCTGCCGACGCGCGGCGAGATCGTGCTTTTTGACCGCAGTTGGTACAACCGCGCCGGCGTCGAGCGGGTGATGGGCTTTTGCACCGCCGACGAGTACGCCGCCTTCCTGGCCGACGCGCCGCGCTTCGAACAGCAGCTTGTCGAGCACGGCGTGCGGCTGATCAAGTTCTGGTTCTCGGTCAGCCGCGACGAGCAGCGCCGGCGCTTCAAGCAGCGTGAGACCGACCCACTCAAGCAGTGGAAGCTGAGCCCGGTCGACCTGGCCTCGCTCGACAAGTGGGACGCCTACACCGCCGCCAAGGAAGCCATGTTCGAGGCCACCGACACCACGCAGGCGCCGTGGATCGTCATTAACTCGGACTGCAAGAAGCGCGCACGGCTGAACGCCATCCGCTGCGTGCTGGCGCAACTGCCGTACAGCCACCGCGACGAGGCGGCGATCGGCGAGATCGACCCGCTGCTGGTGCGGCGCGCGCGCGACGTGCTGCGCATCGTGCGCCCGACGCGTCCGGCAGGCCGCGGCTGATGCCGTCGCCCGCTGGCGACCACGACGCCGCCGCCCGTGCCGCACGCGAGGCGGCGGCGCAGCCGCGCCTGGTCAGCGCCGCGTGGCGCCGGCTGCCGCCATGGCTGCCGGGGCTGAAGACGCTGCGCCACTACCGGCGTTCCTGGCTGCGCCACGACATCGCGGCCGGGCTGGCGCTGACCGCGATCCTGATCCCGGTCGGCATGGGCTATGCCGAGGCCTCGGGCGTGCCGGCAATCCATGGCCTGTACGCGTCGATCATTCCGTTGCTGGCCTACGCGGTGTTCGGCCCCAGCCGCATCCTGGTGCTGGGCCCCGATTCGACGCTGACCGCGGTGATCGCCGCGCTGATCGTGCCGATGGCCGCCGGCAGCGCCGAGCGCGCGGCGCAACTGGCCGGCGCGCTGGCGCTGATGTCGGGCGGCTTTCTGGTGCTGATCGGCGTCGCCCGGCTTGGCGTGATGGCCGACCTCTTTTCCAAGCCGATACGCATCGGCTTCATGAATGCCATCGCGCTGACCGTGATCGTCAGCCAATTGCCCAAGGTGCTTGGCTTTTCGGTCAAGGCCGACGCGTTGCTGGACAAGATCGACCAACTCGTGCGCGGCATTGCCGATGGCCGCGTCAACCCGGTGGCGCTGGCCATAGGCGGTGGCGCTCTGGCGCTGATTCTGCTGCTCAAGCGCTGGCGGCGGCATTGGCCCGGGGTGCTGATCGCGGTGGTCGGCGCCACCGTGTTGTCGGCGCTGTTCAACCTGGCCCAGGTGGCCCAGTTGTCGGTGCTCGGCAGCATGCCGCAAGGCCTGCCGCGGCTGGTGTTGCCGCGCATCGACTGGCACGACGTCATGCACCTGCTGCCGGGGGCGGCCATCATTGCACTGCTGTCGTTTGCCGACACCAGCGTGCTGTCACGGGCCTTGGCGGCGCGCGCCCACATGCGCATCAGCCCCGACCGCGAGATGACCGCGCTCGGCCTGGCCAACATCGCCAGCGGGCTGTTCCAGGGCTTTTCGATCAGCGGCAGCGCCTCGCGCACCCCGGTGGCCGAGGCCGCCGGCGCGCGCACCCAACTGGCCGGGGTGGTCGGTGCGCTGAGCATTGCCGCGCTGCTGGTGTTTGCGCCGACGCTGCTCAAGCCGCTGCCGACCGCGGTGCTGGGCGCGGTGGTGATCGCCGCCTGCCTGTCGTTTGCCGACCTGCGCGGCATGTGGGCGCTGAAAAGCCAGCGCCGGGTCGAGTTCGTGCTGTCGCTGGTCAGTTGTCTTGGCGTGGCCTTTATCGGCGTGATCGCCGGCATCGTGCTGTCCATCGGGCTGTCGCTGGCGTTTCTGGTCTGGAACGCCTGGCATCCGAACTCGGCAACGCTGGTGCGGGTCGACGGCCGCAAAGGCTGGCACGACGCCGAGCGCCACCCGGAAGGCCGTCAAGTGCCGGGCCTGACCATTTTTCGCTGGGACGAGCAGCTTTTTTTCGCCAACGCCGAGATCTTTCGCGAGCGCCTGGTCGAGGCGGTCGACCGTTCGCCGCCGCCCAGCCGCTGGGCGCTGGTTGCCGCCGATGCCATTTCAGACATCGACATCACCGCCTCCGACATGCTGCTGGACCTGCGCCGCGAGCTGGGCGAACGCGGCATCGCGCTGCATTTCGCCGGCCTGAAAGGCAAGGTGCGCGACCACTTCAGCCAGTACGGCGCGCTGGCGGTGTTTGGTGCCGACCACTTCTGGCCGACGGTCGGCAATGCGGTCAACGGCTACCGTGCGCAGCACACGGTCGACTGGAAGGACTGGGACGAGGGCTGACCCCGAACCGCTGTCAGCGCATTGCGCCCGACGCCGCCGCCTGTGCCGGCGCGCTGGCCGGCACTGGCGCCGCGTCACTGGCCGAAGCCGCCGGCGCTGCCGCAGCGGGTGGCGGCTCGGACCACTTGCCGACGCGCATCAGCATGCGCTTGAGCTCGTCGCGCTGAAATCCCAGCGCCAAGGCGCGGTGCGCGGCTTGCAACGCGCGGTCGTACTCGCGAAATTCGGCATAGACCAGGCCGACGTTGTAGTGCGTGAAACCGCTGTCGCCGGCATGCGCCGAGACGTCCTCCAGCTGGCGGATCGCCTCGGCGGTGCGCAGCAGTTCACCCAGGTAACGCGCGTAGAGCATGCGCACCACATGATCGTCGCGAACGAAACGCAAGGCACGTATGTAGTAGCACTCCACCACCCAATGCGCGCCAGGCGGCTGTATCGTCTTCAGACGCTGGCCCAGACGCGTCATTGCCAGCAGCGCGCGGTGGTGGTTGGGGTAGGCGCGCAGCGTGTAATCGATGTCGCCGCCTATCGGTCCGGAGACGCCGGCAATCAGGTTCTCAACCTGAGGGGTGAAATGGCTGGACTCGACGATTTCCAGGCCGGACTTGAAGGTCCGGTAATCGTAGGGGCCATAGGCGTTGCGCAATTCGCCGCAACCGGCATTTGTCGCGTCCGGCTGTGCGTGCGCCAAAGCGGCCATCCACAGCCCAAGTGACAGCGCCAGCGCCAGACGAAGCCGCCCAGGGCCACCTGACCGCACAGCATGGCAATACGCGAAACGGTGTTGCATCGTCTAGCCTTTCAAATCAAGCCTGGGCGAAGGGTTCAATGCTATGCGGCGCACCAAGCCGCGTCATTTGCCGCCCTGGCCGGATGCGAATCGTCGCGAACCCACACCGTGGCTGCCCGAACACTGCATTGAAAAACCCTCAGCCAATGACCTTGTCTAACGCAGACCCCACCGTCACGGCGCTGCGTTCTCAGCCGCAAGCGTGACCGGCGCCACGGCCTGGCCGCCGGCGTTGCAGGCCGCCAGCCAGCCCAGCGTGTGCGCGAGCAGCACCTGCTGCGTCTGGCGGTCGGAAAAGGTGTGGTCGGCGCCCGGCAGATCAAGCCGTTGCACGCTGCGCGAGGCCAGCGCCTGCTGCCATTGCCTGTCGGCGGCGATGTGCAGCAGGAATTCCTTGGCGATGTAGTCGTCGCCGGACAGGCTGAGCAGCACCGGGGCGTCGAACGCGACCAGCGCGCGCGCCATACGGGTGCGGAAATCAGCCGCGCGCCCGGCCGCCGTGGCCGCTGGATTGCCCCCGGCGCCAGCCGACGCGCCGCCGAGCATGGCGCGAAGGGCGCGCCCAAACCCGCGCAGCGCCCCCAGCCCGACGCCACCGCGGGCCAGCTTGAGCCAGAAGCCGGGTTCCAGCAGGCGCTGGGTGTAGTAGTGCTTGACCTGCATGCTGGCCACGCTGTGCACCGAGCGCACCCACGGGTTGGCCAGGCACAGCCCGCGCACGCGCTGGTCGGCTCGCTCGTCCAGATACAGCAGGGCCGCGGAGGCGCCGTCGCACAAGCCCCACAACACCACTTGTCGCACGCCGGGCTGAGCGCGCTGCAGGGCGTCGATGGCCGCGCCGATGTCGGCCGATGCGTCATCAAATTGGCGCAGTTCGCCGCTGCTGTCGCCCATGCCGCGCAGGTCAAAGCGCAGCGTCGGCCAGCCTGCGGCGGCCAAATCGCGCGCCAGCCGCGTGAAGTGGCGGTGGCTGCCGGCGCGGTATTGCGGCCCACCGACGACGATGACCACGCCGACCGCCGCCGCAGTGGCTACGCGCGGCGCGGCCACCACGCCGACCAGGGTCTGGCCGTCACAGTCAAACGTCAGGGCGGTCTCGGCACAGCCGCCGCGCGCGTCGCGTTCGGTCATGCGGCGATTGGCGCCGCCGGCGCGAGGTCTTCGTTGGCGGCGCCGGCAGCCAGCGCGACCAGGGTGGCGTCAAGCAGCGCCGGCGCGTCTTCGATTTCAGTGGTCTGCCAGAACGCCGGGCCGCGCACCACCTGCGTGCGCACCATGCAACCGGCGGCGCGCCAGCGCGTGACCGCCTGCGCCGCGGCCGGTGGCAGCGTCGGTGCGTCAGCGGTCGACAGCTCCAGCCATTCAAGCCGGCAAGGCGTTTCGGGCGGCGTCAAGGCCGCCGACTCCAGGCCGTGCGCCAGACCCGGCGCCAGGCAATAGCCGGCAATCTCGACCGCCTGGCCGGCGCGCAGTTGCCCGCGCAGGGCTTCGGTGACGCCCTTGGCCTGCCCGGCCAGCAAGTCGGCGGCCGCCTTCAGGCGCAGAAACTGCTGCAACGCCAACTTGCCGTTGACCTGCGGCTGCCACAGCAGCAGGCCCGCCGGCGCTGCGATCCGCGCCGCGGTGGCCGCGGCCAGCAATGCGCCGGCGCGCAAGCCCCACAGCCACAGCGGCGGCGTGCGGCCGTCGTGGGAGTGACGTTGGCGCAGCCACTGCGCCGCCGCCTGCGCGTCGGCCAGCCAGGACGCCCAGGTGGCATCGCCAAAGTCGCCCGGGCTGTCGCCACAACCATGCAGGTCGACCTGCAGCACGGCGCAGCCGGCGGCGGCCAGCGCGCGCGACTGCAAGGCGGCCATGCGGCGCGACTTGTTCATCTCTTCGGCAAACGGGTGCAGGTAAAGCACCAGCGTCTGCGGCGTCTGGTTTCCCGGCGGCGTGTGGTGCAGCGCAAAGCGCCGGCCGGCGTCGGCATCGCCATCGGCGCCTGGCGCGGTGTTGGGGTGGAGTTCGAGGTACTGGGCCTCGACGGGCGCGGTCATGGTGAAGGCAACCGGCGCATGTCAGACAGGACAGGCCAAAGCGACGCGCCGCGCAGGCCAGCGATCAATCCGCGCTCAGGCCAGCTTGGCGCTGACAAAGTCAACCAGTTGGCCGACGGTGGCAAAGGTGCTGCCGTCGATTTCGTCGTCGTCTATGGTCATGCCGAAACGCTCTTCGAGCGTGGTGATCAGGCTGACCACGGCCATCGAGTCCAGTTCAGGCACGGCGCCCAGCAGCGGCGTGCCGCGGTTGAATGCGGCGCCACGGCCACCCAGGCTCAAGACCTCGTCAAGTACGCGCAGCACCTCGCGTTGTATGTCCATAACGGCTTTCGATCGAAGGCAAAAAGGCGCGCGATTCTAGGTCGCCGCCCAGGTGCTGCGGCGCGTGCGCAGGCCACAAAGCCGACCATGCGCGAGCGCGCAGCGGCCGGCCATGACGCTGTTCACGCAGCGTGCCGCGCGGGCGCCGAAGTGGCCGCGATGGCCGCGGTGATCGGATGCCATACTGCCGCGCCTTGCGCGACCTGTCCGGCCGAACCCGGCCACCGGCGCGCGCCGGTTTGGGCCATCGCCGCCCGACAGACTCTCAGTCCCAATGCGGCGCCGCAGCGCCGCAGCGCCGCTACCCGTGATGGTCGAAGCCAACTTATTGCATGAACTGGTGCATCGCAGCGCCGATCGCACCCCCGATGCCGCCGCGCTGACCGCCGGCGGCAGCACGCTGAACTACGCGCAGTTGGACGCGCAATTGCGTGCCTTTGCCGCCGGCCTGCTGGACCTGGGCCTGCCGCGCGGTGCGCGGGTGGGCATCTGGCTGGACAAGCGCATGGAAACCGCGGTGGCCAGCTTCGGCGCGCCGGCCGCGGGCTGTGTCTTTGTGCCGATGAACCCGTTGCTCAAGCCCGAGCAGGTGGCGTTCATTGCGCGCGATTGCGATGTGCAACTGCTGCTGACCTCGCCCGAACGTCTGGCGCCGCTGGCGCCGGCGCTGGCCGGGTGCCCGGCGCTGCGTCACCTTGTGTTGACCGGCGCCGGCAGCGCGGCCGCCGCCGCAGCGGCGTTGCCACCGGGCGTGGCCTGCCACGACTGGGACCGCCTGCTGGCGCAGCCGCCGCGCACCGGCTGGCGGGTGATCGACACCGACATGACGGCGATCCTCTACACCTCGGGGTCGACCGGCAGACCAAAGGGCGTGGTGCTGTCGCACCGCAACATGGTTGCCGGCGCCAAAAGCGTGGCCAGCTACCTGGGCAACCATGGGGGCGACACGCTGCTGGCGGCGCTGCCGTTGTCGTTCGACGCTGGTTTCAGCCAGTTGACGACCGCCTTCCACGTTGGCGCGCGGGTGGTGCTGCTGAATTACCTGCTGCCGCGCGATGTGGTCAAGGCCTTGCAGCGCGAGCGCGTCACCGGTCTGACCGCGGTGCCGCCGCTGTACATCCAGTTGACGCAGCTCGACTGGCCCGATGAGATCAGCCGCCACCTGCGCTACTTTGCCAACACCGGCGGCCACATGCCGCGCGAGACCTTGCAGGCGCTGCGCCAGCGCGTGCCGCATGCCAAGCCGTTCCTGATGTACGGGCTGACCGAGGCCTTTCGCTCGACCTTTCTTCCGCCCGAGGAGGTTGACCGCCGGCCCGATTCCATCGGCAAGGCGATTCCCAACGCCGAAATCCTGGTCTTGCGTGAAGACGGCAGCGAGTGCGCCGCCGACGAGCCGGGCGAGCTGGTGCACCGCGGTGCGCTGGTCGGCATGGGTTACTGGAACGATGCCGAAAAAACCGCCGAGCGCTACAAGCCGTTGCCGGTTGGCGCCGGTGGCCGCGAGGCCGGGCTGCAAATCGCCGAATTGGCGGTGTTTTCGGGCGACACCGTGCGCCGTGACGCGCAAGGGTTTCTCTACTTCATTGGCCGCCGCGACGAGATGATGAAAACCTCGGGCTACCGGGTCAGCCCGACCGAGGTCGAAGAAGTGCTTTACGCCACCCGGCTGGTTGGCGAGTGCGCTGCCTTCGGCGTCAGCCACCCGGTGCTCGGCCAGGCGATCCAGGTCGTCGTCACGCCGCCGGCCGGGGCGGCGGCGGTCGATGTCGAGGCGCTGCTCGCGCAATGCCGGCAGCACATGCCGGCCTACATGGTGCCGCACGGCGTGTCGGCGGTCACCGGCCCGCTGCCGCGCAACCCGAACGGCAAGATTGACCGCAAGCGGCTGGCCACCGAGTGGGCCGAGCACGCCGCTGCTGCGGCAAGCGGCGGCGGCTGAAATCAGCCCGGCAGCGGCGTGGCGCCGACCGCGGCGCGCGCCAGCGCCGATCGCAACACCGCGGCCAGACGCTGGGCCTGGGCGTCCATCGAATAGCGCTGGCTGACGCTTTCGCGCGCGGCATGGCCGACCGCCCGGCGGTGCGCCGGATCGCGCAGCGCGGACAAAGCCTGCAGCCACTGCGCGCGGTCATTGGCCAGATAGGCGTTGCGGCCCTGGTCAACCACCGGCAGATACGACGGCACCGGGGTGGCAATCACCGGCAGGCCGACCGACATCTTCAGCGTCAGCCGGTTTTCCGACTTCAGTGTCGAGACCGGCGGCGCACTGCCGGGGCTGACCGGTTCCGGGTCGACCGGAAGAATGCCGATGTCGGCGCGCTGCAGCCAGTCGTACACGCCTTGCGGGTGCCAGGCCACGCGCTCAATGCGTGGATGGGCCGCAAAGCGCAGCATGCCCACGCGCTGTCGCCAATCGGGCAACTGGCGCCAGCGCCACTGGAAACCGCGCGCGGCCTGCCAGGCCGAATGCGCGGTCGGGCAGCGACCGACGATGGTCACGCGCAGCCAAGGCGGTGGCACGGTCAGCACCGGCAGGGTGTCGAGCAAAGCCGAGGTGACCAGCAGCGCATGCAACGGCCGTTGCGCCGAGCCCGGGTCGTCGCGCCAGACGGTTTTCTGCACCTCCGGCCGTTCGATGCCGTCGTGCACCACATGCACCCGCGGCTGCACATCGGCCGGATAAAACTGCTTCAAATGGTCGGTGACCACGATGGTGGCGTCGGTGGCCCGCGCCATCTCGGGATCGATCAGGTCGCACACCACGTAGGCAGTGCGAATGCCGCGGCGACGCAACGCGCCGGCCAAGGCCAGCACGCTCGGGCCATGCACCTTCTGGAAGCACACCAGCCGCAGGCCCTCGGCGGCGATTCGGTCGGCGTCGAGTTCAAGCTGCGGTGTCTCCGACGGGCGCGTGGGCGCAAACAGCAGCCGCGAGTCAAAGCCCAGTGGACGCAGCCGCGGCAGCATGTTCAACACCGCAACCCGCGTGCTGGGAATCGGATTGTCTGGGCTGGACAGCAGCACCCAGCCGATCCGGGTGAGGTCAGCGACCGGCGGCGAACCCTCAGCGAACATCGGAAGTACTCCGGCGCGGGTTGATGCCACAGCGCTCAGGCGTTGTCGTGCGGCCTGCCGACCACCACATACTGGATGTACTTGGTCTCTTCAAGCTGCTTTGGAAACAGGCGGTAGGCCAGACGGGTGCGCAGATCCGGGGCCCACCAGTCTTCATTGATGCCCTGCACGGTGTCGACGC
>WBZS01000450.1_pt1 | contig 54384 bp, 77 predicted proteins | sample 5204201 | NCBI WGS metagenome assembly WBZS01 (sample SAMN12344357, study PRJNA552823) | activated sludge metagenome | biome: Activated sludge suspended growth; feature: Nitrification reactor; material: Wastewater; isolation source: activated sludge from nitrification reactor of wastewater...
AGCATCATTGCGGCTGATGACTCGCGTCGTCCATTGCTTGTCTCACGGATTCCGAGGATCCCAGACCGCAGTTCCAGAGGATGTGCACGAGATGCGTACCAAGCTCAACAAACAACGCAGGTTGGACGTCGTGCAAGAAGTCCTCGCAACTCTTGTGACACACTCCTTTGTGAGCGTGCTCCAGAACAGGGACTTCTTCCTCTAGATCCCATATGGCAACCGCTGATCTGAAATCGGTGATTTGCTGGTGGCACCAGTCGCATTCGATGATTGGACAATACTTTCCGTCGACGATCTTCATCTTAAGCATGTTGAGACTCCATCTCGACACTCCTACCAGCTTATCTGTGCGCCCATGGAGACCTGGCCCCAGGCCTCGAGGAACTTGGCGACGATCTCCGGGTCGCGGGCGTCTCGGCGGTTGATCTCGACTCTGATGGCCGTGTTCTTGCGCCACTGCCCGGACTGACTGAGGATCGCCGTGAGCTGCGCGAGCTGCTCCACGGTGAGCGGCCCGAGGTCGATCGTGAGAGTGATCCCTTCTTCCATGGCTACACCGTCTTCTCTCGGCGCTCGGAGGCGACCACGCGCAGGTCGCCCAGGAGTTGGGCTGCGAGCTCGGGCGGCTGACCCAGTTTGCCGACGAGCAGAGCGAACAGGTCGGCATCGCGATCGGCCGCCTCGGCCGCCTCGATCAATGAGTGGCCGAGTTGGCGCGCCGATTCTGCCTCGACCTGGTACTTCGTGCCGCCGTCCTGGCCGAAGACCACGAAGGGCTTGTGCGTCTGTCCACCCACACCAGACTCGGTGATCCACAGTTTGTTGTCGTCCTTATCCATCGACTAATCCTTTGGCTCATACGGCGCCTGCCGCATGGCATTGATGAAATACACAAACGAGACGACCGCCAGGATCAGCCAACCCAGGCAGACGTCAGCCAGGGCCATCATGCGATCGCCGCCCTGGACACCTGGTAGCCAGTCTCGCCCGGCCAGGCGTTGCCGATCATGCGCACGGCTTCCTCGCTGGTGATCCCCGCGAACTCGGGCCGCGGCGCGTAGGTGCGGCGGGTCTTCCGGACCTGGCGGCCACTCGTGAAGGTGTAGTCGGCCGGAAACGACATGGCGGCGGCCAACTCGTGGGGCTGCAGCATCCGATACAGGATGTCCACATAGAGTCGGTCGCGGCGATCGCCCGAGGTGACCGGAACACAGAGCGCGAAGCGTGGTTTGCCCGTCACGGTGTCGAGTGGTTCGTCCACGCTGAGCGCATGCCCGGTTCCGTAGTAGCTCACCAGATACGGGTGCCCGATCGTCCAACCCTCGTAGCTTTGCGGCCGGCCGAAGACCACGGGCTGAGCCAGACCGATCGCGCCGTCCGCTGCTATCGTGGGCAGTGGCTCCGTCGTGGGTCTGGCCACTGCCCCGCCCTGCTGGCCGACCACGAACTGGGCCAGACCGAGGTGAGTGCCGCCGGACACGATGGTTGGAAGCGGATCGTCCAGTCCTCTCACACCACCATTGGAGATGTCGACAACGGCATACTCCGCCAGACCGAAGTTGTTGCGAGCGGTGAGAGTCGGCATTGGCGAGGCCGCAGGCGTGGCATCGTGGTCGCGGCTCATCTGGACCACCGCGTATTCGGCAAGCGCATGCGTGTGTTTGGTTGTGATTGTCGGGAACGGGACGTGAGCCGAGCGTGGCTCTGTGTTCCGGGCGAGGTCAACCACCGCCGACTCTCCCTGCGACCCATTCAGAATCGCCGGCAGGCCGTACTTCCAGAACCCGGCCATGATGCGACTAACGGTCTTGCCCTCGAGCGGGCGCGACCGGTTGAAGATCGACACACCCTTGATCGACTGGTCGATGATCTCGAGGGCGGACCGGTAGGGTTGAGTCTGGCCGAAGAGTCTGGGCTGCGAGCTCCGCGGCGCATGGGTCGGCTCGGGCCAGACGATCGCGCCGGACCGGCGCGCCAGGATGAACAGGCGCCGGCGACTCGTGGCGTCGCCGTAGTCGGCAGAGTTTAGGATCTTCCAGGCCACGCGGTAGCCCATCGCCCGCAGCGACTCGATGAACTGCACGAACATGGCGCCACGCAGCCGCTGATTAGGTCGGCCACTCGCGGTAAGCGGGCCCCAGTCCACGAACTCCGGCACGTTCTCGATGACGACCGAGGACACATAGAGCTCTGCCAGCCAGTGCAGGACCTCGTAAGGCCCGGTGCGCATCTGGTCTTCCATCGGCCGGCCGCCGCGAGCCCGGCTGTGATGCGTGCAGCTCGGGCCCGCGAGGAGCAGGTCGACGCGCCGCCCAGGGACAGCCTCGCGCGGGTCGACCTTCGCCACCTCGTTGCAGTAGTGCGTGGCGAAGGGATGGTTGGCCTGGTGCGTGGCGATCGCGGCGTCCCAATGATTGACCGCGATGAAGCGCTCGACCTCTCCGCCAAGATCCTGCACGGCGCGCACGGCGGAGTGCGAGGCCCCGCCAGCGCCGCAGAACAGATCGACGATCGTATATTTCTTCACGCCGGCGCTCCGCATGCCTGCTTGGCTAACTTCAATGCCTCCTGGACGCGCTCGAACTCAATCACCCAAACCCATGGGTTATCCTCCCAGCCAAATCCTCGCGGACCGTTGATAGAGTTCCATAGTCGATAGAACGCCTCGAAGTACGGGCGGTCGGGCCGCCACTTCTCGCGCGGGTCTGCGGGTGTGCACTCAGGCCCGACTCCCTCGGCCTTGCAGTCGTTTAGGCTGATGAGCGCCAAGCGTTGCGCTCGCACCCCCACGATCTCCAGCGTGATGCGCGATGCCCAACGCGGCATGTGGATCGACGGGCGCCAACGAAACGAGTGCGACCGGTCGAAGCCCTCGCGGTACACAGCCGCCTCGTATCTGTCTGACGGATTGATGGTCTGTTCAATCCCGTCACTGTTTCGGTATGCGCTCTCGGGTAGGATCGCGTGCGCCTCGCGCACCCACAGCCGATCGCCGGGCACACCATAGGGGCAGCGCAGGCAGCCGATGTGCCCGCCATCGATGTCGTGCCCGATAAACTTAATGCGCCTGTCCTCTCCAACGGCCATGCCCCAATAGCCGTCCTTCTTGAGCTCGAACCGAAGCACGTCCTCGTGTAATTGCTTTGAACCCAGCCAGCGCCGGCCAATCGGTTTTATGATGCGGCGCGTCTGGGTCTTTCGCCCTTGGAGGATGGCTCGCACCATCGGGCCGCTGAATAGTATCGGTCGTTCCTTCATGGTGTCTCCCCGGTTTCTTGTCAGGCTTCGACCGGATTGCCGCACTCGACCAATTCGGCCACGGTCGCGCTCAGCGTGCACTTGACGCAAAGGCTATAGGCGACCTCGCCCTTGATCGACTTAGCCATGTCATCGTCCGGCCCCATATGCATTGCCAGATACGGACTCCCGACCATCAGCGCCAGACCGTCCTGACGCTGCAGGTTCCGAAGATCAACCATGAATGTGTCGATCTTCACCACGGTGAACATCTTGGTGTTGAGGTCGTTGGCCATGATCTTTTCGCCGCACTTGCTGCAGACGGCGAGCTTGCGCAGTTGCGACTCTTTCAGGCCTGGGCGGGTACGCGGTTCCATCGATTGATCCTCTCGATCTCGTCCGACGCCAGCGTCGCCGCGAGCTTGAGTTTGGTCATCGTGTCTTTGTGCGGCAGACTCATCGTGCGGCCCGCGCACTCGAATTTGTAGCCATCAACCGTCTTGACGATCACCCCCCGCGCCCACTGCAGGGATCCGTGCTGATCGATCCACTCCTGGTCGATCTCCGCCTGACTCTTCTTCTTACGGCTCTGTCTGCGTGCCATGTCCTCTCACCTTTCCACACGTGCACAAAAGAATGGGTGCCAGGTTCTTGTTCGGCCACGTCAGCCGGCACTCGCGGCATGCGATCGTGGCCATGACTCGATCCAGATCGTTCAATAGGTAGTGGCCTTCCGGCAGCGCTTGCTCGAGCTCGGGACCCTTGAACGGCGCGGGCTTCGACCTATTCATGGAGGCTCACCGTGTAGTTCGGCTCGCCGCCTCCCGGAAGAGCCACGCGCACATCTTTGCTCGCGACCACCGGGCCTAGCCTCCAAACCACCTGGTCGGCACCCGCGTTCACTGCCAGGTCGTCGAGCAGCTCGATGGGCGGGGACCAGTGCCCGCCGGAGATCTCGATGCAGCGGTTGCCGCCACTCGAGGCGCTGCGGATGAGCCCGAGGCTCTCGAGCCGGTCCAGGTAGTGCTTCACCACCGAGGTCGAGCTCATGCCGAGACCCGCCTGGATCTCGCGCAGAGTCGGCGCCACGCCGTCGTGTTGGATCTTGTAGGCGCAGATCCAGACCAGTGCCCGGCGCAACTTCGGGGTGAGCGTGCGGCTTCTCATGCCGCGAACCCGCGCGAGCGCCAGTCCGGAAGCGCGCTCATGTTGATCCAGCCGGCCGGCCCGCCGGTGAGCTCATAGAGTCGGCTCATCGACGCGCCGCCCAGCGAGACCTCCATCTCCTCGGGCGTCAGGTTCGACGTGATCAGCAGCGACTGCCCGCCCTGGTACAGGCCGTCGATCAGGGTGTAGAACTGCTCGGCGCCCCAGCCCGCCGACTCGCCCTTGACGTACTGCTTGCCATAGTCGTCGAGCACGAGGGCGTCGTCGGTCCAGCCGCGGAACAGAGCCTCGACCGTCCGGCCGTTCACGTTCCAGCTGTCCTTGATCGAGCGCAGCATCTCCACCGCGTTGAGGAAGATGGGCTTGCGGCGGTTCGTGACGCCGAGCCGGTCGACCCAGTGGCACGAGCTGAGGAACTGCACGGCCGCCCGCGCCAGGTGCGACTTGCCCACGCCATAGCCGCTGATGCCCGCCGGCGTTCCGTCCGCGTAGGCGCGCTGGCGCCCGGCCTGGACGTCGTCGACGTACTGCTTCGCCTTCGCGGCGTTGGACCAGAGCACGAGGCCGCGCTGCTCGCCGTTTGCCGTGGCGTAGCACCACTCGCGCAGCGCGCCAAAGGCCCGCGCCGCGACCAGGTGGCTGTTGTCCCAGCTGGCCAGCCAATCCGGCTCAGCTGTCGCTGAGCTTCCGGCTGATGGCGCTACCACCGGGCGCCATGCCTCGATGGGCGTCGCCGCTGCCTGGCCGTTCGTTGCGAGTGTGGCTTGCATAGACTCTCCCTTGCGGCATTTCGCGCCGCTTCACGTAGTCGAGCCATCCCCACGGCTCGTAGCGGATCTTGCCGAGCTTGACCCAGGCCCGGTACACCTCGGTCGCTAAGGTCTCATCGGGCTCCTGGCCGAGCGCGTTGACGATCTCCGCGCACATGACCTGCGGCACCTGGGCGCCGGTGAGCGCGCGCGCCAACTTGATCGCCGGCAGATCCCACCAGACCGAGGGCTGCTTGGGCTCGAGCGGACGGGCCCGGACCTCGAAGGCGAAGCCAATGAGCTCCTCTTCGAGACTCCGGTCCTGGATCCCGTATTTCTCCAGGAGTCTCCTGACTCCACTGGAGACGAATCGATTCAGAGTCACCTCTCCTCCTTCTGCCGATAGGCGGACGTCGCCCAGGGCACTTCCACAGCACCGAGAAACGGCGCTGCCGATACGCAATGGTGTGGGACTCCTGGCGACTCTCAGTCACCGTCGCAAGCCGGGTGAGGGTGCAATGCGACGGGTAGCGGTGGGTCAGACCGCAGAGTCGGCTACTCAGTGCTTTCGCGCCGGGTCGAGCATGTGTTGGTGCTCGAGCTCGCCCGGATTACACGCGCCCCTGCTGTGCTCGCCTTTGACCAGGGGAGGGCGCCACCCGAAGGTGGCGTGGCCCATTCGCCTTTTCGCGCGGACGGTGAACTTATCGGTCACAGATCGCAGGTGGTTTTTCTGCTGCCCTGCCGGTGCGTCTCCGGCGATCTGTCGTCACACCCGGCCACCTGCATCTCCGGGGGATGTTGTCAGGCCAACGTCTTGACCGCTGAGCCCGTGGTACGTTGATGAGCTGGCCCGCGGAGTCGAACCGCGGCCGGCAGGCTTCTCGCAGCGCGCACGGCCTCGCGCCGCTTAGGCCTGGTTCCGGAGCCACTGCCAGCGTGCGCCCGCCGGATCCGCCATCACCAAGGACGACGAGATCCGGCGGGCTTTCTCTCCCCTACAGCAGCCTCCCCTGGTGTAGGTGTGCATTGATCGCGGCCTCGAGCTCGCGCCCGCGCGCGATCGTGCGTGTGCCCATGGCGACGTAGCGAGCCGCCACGCGGCGCAGTCGCTCCATGTCCTCGGGCGCCGGCCTCCAGTACCCGACGTCGTCGGAGGCGAAGAGCTTGCGCTCCTTCGCGGCTCGCTCTGCCGCCAGGCGCACGCGGCGCTTCGCGGCCTCGATCGCGATGTCGTTGACCACGCCGATCTCCAGCCAGCCGAGGCGCACGGCCAGGTCGTGGCCCTTCAGCGCGTGGTCGCGCCCGACCGGCAACGCCTGCCAGAAGGCCTCGACGTCAGAGGCGCTGATGAGTCGGCGCGCCATCAGTTCGACCTCCAGCTCTGCACGCGCTTGTAGGTGCGCAGCCATTGCCAGTAGGCGCTCAGCGCCTGAGCGATGAACAGCGCCACGGCCTGAGATGGAGTCCAGGCGATCACGTGCTGGCCGTTCTCCACGATCTGCCAGCCTCGATCCGGATCCACGGCCGGCTGCGCCTGGAAGCGCCCGCGTGTCTTCGGCCATTTGAATGCGACGGTCATCTCAACCCTCCGTGACCTGCGATTGCACCGACTTGATGTCGAACCCGGCCTCGTCCAGCAGCCTGATCACGGCCTCGCTGGCCTCGAGCGCGCTGACGTCGCCCGTCACGGCCTTCCAGCCCTCGGCCAGGCTGCGCCGGGCCTCGACCCGGATGCCGCCCGAGCGCATCACGATCGCGCGGACGTGCGGCCAGCGGTTCGTGCGCCAGACCACCTCGGCGCCAGTGACCGACATCAGCATGACGAGGAGATCCATCACTGCCTCCGTTTCGCGTCGATGTATGCGCGGGCCGCCTGCACGGCCGCCGCGCTGTAGCCGCTGAGCACGAGCTGGCGCTCGACGTCGTCGGTCCGCCGGCCGGTGAGCAGCGCGAGATCCGCGATGCCCACGGCTTGCGGCGCGATGCGAGCCAGCGCGTGCCGGGCCTCGATCGCGGTGGTGTGTGGGGTCTGGTCGGTGTCAACGTCGGCCATACGCGGCCTCCGTGATCGAGGCCTGCAGGTTGCCGAAGATCTCGATCGAGGCCTGCTTGAGCGCGTCCTCGTAGCAGAGCCCGAAGGTGACGAGCTCCTGGACACGGGCTGCGACCACGACGGACAGGCCGCTGGCCAGGCTGCCGGAGGTCCGGTCCGCGTGGGCGGTCTCGGCCGATTTGGGGTTTTTACGGGTGGTTTCGGATGCCATAGGTGGTACACTCTGTTCGTCGCCTGATGCCGGCGACAGGGCGCTCCTACGCCCATTGCAACGCCCACCCGCCATGGTGGGCGTTGTGCTTTGTCAGACTTGAGCCAGCAAAAATGCCGGTGACTGATCGGCGCTAACAGGCGTAAGATGCTGCTTAGGCATCCGTCGCCGGGCACCCTGATGAGTGTCAATGGACGCCATCTCCGCCGCCCGGCGCGAGAGACAGAGTCGCAATGCAGTCAATCTACAGTTGGCGATCGATCCGTCCGGAGACGAGACGACGACGCCGCGCGTGGTCACGAAGGCCGTGGTCATGGGCGTCTTATTGCAGCTGCACGTCGATGTGCACGCGGATGCCGAGCTGTGCGCGCCACAGACGCAGTGTCGGGCGCGGCAGGCCTAGGGCCGTCGCGACCGCTCCCCAGTTCTTGTATTTGCCGTACAGGGCACAGATGATCAGCCGGATATCCCGGCCATTGTTGGCCCGCTCGATCTCCCACATCCGGCGGATTTTGAACCGCTCGGGCAGCGGGCTGTGCTCGTCGGGCAGGGAGATGCTGTCCAGGGCCATCGAGGATTTGCGCGGCCGTTCGGCCGGCTGCTGTAGATTGACTGCAAGTTGTCCGTCAATAGACGGGACTCTAGTACAGTTCTGCGCTGCTGTCAAGTGGCAGTGCAAGAACTGCCCAAATCCTGCATTAATCCGGATAGGATGTGCCACATGAAAGCAGTCTCTGTGTGGCTAGACGAGAAGCTGGCTGAGCGTCAGTGGAGCGATGCGGACCTGTCCCGCGCGAGCGGGGTCTATACGGGCACGATCAGCAATGTGCGCTCGCGCAACAAAATTGGGCCGGAAGTCGCGCGCAAGTTCGCCATGGCCTTCAAGATGCGCGAGGACGATTTGTTTTTTGAGCTGGGGCTGCTGTCTCAGGCGCCCGGCGAGGTCGTGATCCACGATCCGATCCTGGCCGACCTCTGGCGCATGTTCCACGCGATGTCGGAGCAGGAGCGGATCGCGGCAAGAGTATTCATCGAAAAGATGTTTGGGAATCTGCTCGATGATGATGTTACGGTAGAGGGGCGGGCGGGTGCTGCAGACCGCCCAGACGGGGAGGATATAAAAAGCAGTGGACGACGAAAGCAAAAGACTCGCCGAGATCCTGAGAAAGCTAAGCCGAAGTGACCTGCTGCTGGTGCGCGCGCTGCTACTTGCCGGCGTCCACCTGCGGCGGGTCTGGAACACCGCTGACCGCAACGGCAGACTCCTCGAGGCCGATATCATCCTCGAGGTCGACGATGGGGAGTGGCTCGAGTGGCTAAGAACCCGGAGAGACCCCGACTGACGAAACCCGAGGCCGGCGCACAGGCGCCGGCCTTTCGCGCTAACGGGACCTCCGAGACCGGGATGTACAAAGCCATGATCTGGGCGGCCGTCTCGACGGCCGAGCAGGCGGCCGAGGATAAGTTCAGCCTCGAGAACCAGGTCGCGCGCTGCCGGGACTGGCTGGCGGCGCGCCGGATCCGCGAGGCGGCCGAGCCCGCCATCGTGGCCGGGCACTCGCGCGAGTACCTGTCGATCGATGCCGCGCTGGCCGACATCCCCGAGCTGGGTTACATGCTCGATCAGGCGCGCCGGCGACTGGTCAATCTGGTCGTGACCTACGACCTCAACCGCTGGCGCTCACTGCAGATCACGGTGACGCGGGCCCTGGCGGCCTATGGCTGCCAGGTCTACGCGCTCAACCAGCCGGTTGAGCCGCAGCGCCCGGACGTCTTCTCGCCTTACAACTCCGACACCGCCCAGATCATCTCGATCATCTCGAGCCTGACGAGCTCGCTGGACATCGCCAGCCTGCGGCGCAAATACACGGAGAACATGCCCAAGCGCGTCGAGCGGCGCGGCCTGGCGCTCGGCAAACTCCCCTATGGCTACGCCAAACCCGCCGGGCATGAGCACGACGCGTCCGCGGTCGGCGTGCCAGTGTCGGCGGAAGTCCCTGTCGTCCTCTGGATCAAGCAACAGTATCTGGCCGGATCGTCGGCGTCGAGGATCGCCCACGACCTGCAGGAGCAGGGTGTTCCGACCCGGTTCGGCGGCACGTGGAACAAGGACCACGTCCTCAACATCGTGACCAACCCGTATTACGCGGGTCTCGTGGCACACAGCCGTTCACGCTATCGCCGCGACCCGATGACGGGCAGGGCGCGGGTCGAGCTGCTGCCGCGCTCCGAGTGGGTCGTGGCCCAGGGCCGGCACCAGGGTTTGTGGTCCGACGCGGACTGGCTGCGGATGTGCGAGCTGCGCGACGCGCGCGGCGCCGGCATCAGCGGCCGCACGAAGAGGACCAACGTCTTCTCGCGGCTGCTGATCTGTGCAGAGTGCGGCTCCCGACTCTGGCACGCCACCGACCGGCACGCGGTCCCGTTCTACGCCTGCAAGACGCGCGGGCGGGCGCGGTTCACGCACGCCATCATCTATGACTCAGAGATCGCCGAGCAGTTCCGCGCCGCCCTGGCCGAGATCCTCGTGCAACTACCTGACAGCGATGCCCGCGAGCTCAGCGACCAGGCCACAAGTGCGGGCGCGAACATTGCCGCCCTGAATGCGCGGCTCGATGAGGTCGACGCCGCCAAGACCCGCTATCAACGCGCCTATGGAGCCGGGATCATCGGCGACGCGGATCTGGCTGATCGTCTCGCCGAGTTGCGCGCCGAGCGCCGGCTGGTGCAGGAGCAGCTCGACGCGATCGCCAACACCGAACGTGCGGCCCACATCCGAGCCACGCGGCGCGCCACCCTCGACGACATCCTCGTCGCCTGGGACGCTATCGCGGCCGGCGATCCCGTCGAGGCCAATGCTCTGCTCTCGGATGCGATCGCTTCTATTGTTGTGACCCGTGGACAAGTCACCGAGATCAGACTCAAGTAACGCCGATGCGAGCTGGTCGGCTACCATCCTGCATGGTTCCGGCGGGGTTTTAGGTAACACATCGCGGGAACCATGCACAGGAAAGCCTTGAAATACAGCGGTTTCTGTCACGTAGGGCGCCCGGAGAACGTCGACACCACCGATCCTGGCGGGGTGAGCTGCGGTCGCACTCGCCCGTCCTGGTGAGGCAGGATCCGGCGGCCGAGTGCGTCCTTTCTATGCGGCCGCGTTGTTTCTATGCGGCCGCGTCTCTGCTATGCGGCGCGCAACTTCACAGCATCCATCCAGCCCGCCGCGCCAGGCAGGCGCCAGCGTCCACCCTTGACCTCGAGCACATCGACGCGCTTGCCGGTCCGGTCGTCGAAGGCGAAGAGCACGGGCTCAGCCGGAGTCTGCGTGGCCGGCCGGACAGCCTCGAGCTGGCCGATCTCTCCGGGCCCCATCCCGTCCTCGCGGTTGACGAGTCCGTTGCCGTAGCGGAACCAGCTGAGCCCGATGACGCCGGGCTGCTGCAGCGCGATCCGCGCGGTGGGCGCGATGTCAGTGGGTGGATAGCGTCGATCCCCGACCGAGTAGCCCTGCAGCGCGGGCACGATCGGCAGACCGAACGGCGCGAGGCGAGCTGCCATCTCAGTGAGCACTGACTGAGCCGGGCGCTCGAAGTGGAAGTGATAGCACATCGGGTGCAGAGAGCCGACGTAGGGTAGCCAGCGGATGGCCTGCGAGTAGACCATGTGCATGCCCCGATAGTCGAAGCAGAGTCCGACGTGCACGCCCGTAGCCGCGGCGGCCTTCGCGAGTGTCGTCGCATCGGCCGCGGTCCCGACGAAGTAATACGGGCCCGACTCGACGTCGACCACCAGGCTGTCCACGCCGCAGTCCGCGACCTGGCGCAGGATGGCCGACTCGCGCGCCACGTCCTGGCCGCGCGCCACGCCCCAGGCGTGCGCCTCGAGGCCGGCGTTATGCAGGAGCTCGACCCAGTAGCGGAGGTCGGCCTGGCCGGCGATCGCGCGCGGTCGTCCGGCGCGCGCCTTGTAGGGCCACCACTGGCCGTTCCAGGCCTTGATGAGCACGCCGGTCACGGATGGCGCGCGCTGACGGATCGTGGCCACCATGGCCTCAGCCGAGGCCTCGCTCACCGTTCCCGGTGTGACGTACCAGAGCAAGCGTGAGTCGTCGAAGGGCGTCATACACTCTCCAGCTGGCCGGCGCGCATGTAGCCATGCCAGCCGGTGACGACGTCAAGGATGGATGGCGTAATCGTGGGTGCCTCACGGTTCCCGTCCCAATCCCAATGGCTGCCGTCGTGGAACTTTATGCCCGCCTCGAGAGACAGCGGAAGCCCTGCGATCTTGCCGTCCGGCATGACGATCAGGATGGTCTGATCGTCCTTGTCGAAGGCCCAGTTGCCGACTTCAAGCTCTGCTTCGAAGATCAGATCGGTCGGCTCGATCAGCCTGCCTTTGCGGATCGGCTCGTTGCTCATACTGCCCTCAACTTGAGCGGCATCATCCAGTAGGCGTTGGCCGCCGGCATCACGCGCCACCAGTCCTGGCCGTTCAGTCGGCGGACCTCGTAGACGTGGACGGTGTAGGTCAGCGAGCGCACGGGCAGGGCGGCGCCGCCGGGTGAGCGGTAGAGGGCCGAGCGCGCGCCGGCACCGTCGAACGCGAAGAGCACGGGCTCCTCGGCCGGCACCGATGCGCTCGTGGCTGCCACCAGCGTGGTGTTGATCTCGTTGAGGTCGTTCATTTCGTGTGCGCCCCATCCCGGCTGCAGGTAGGCGTACCAGCAGGCCATGAGCGCGCGGCCCGACTCCTCGAGCAGCGCGTTGTACTTGAGCATGCGTTGCCAGTAGCGCCCCTCGGACCAGCCCGACTTGCCGAAAGGCTTGCCCTGCTCGAGGCCTTCCACATCGACGGTGTCGAGGCCGGTCTCGCCGATGATGACCTGCATGTCGCCGAGCCAGGGCGCTGCGACGTCGAGCAGCAGCCGGTGGCGCAGCAGGTTGAGATGATCCTCGCCGGGGCCGAAGCCGGGCTCGAGCAGATGGTGGCTGTACTCGTGCAGGTTGAGATAGGCCGTGTCCGGCCCGCCCGCGGCGCGATACGCGCGCGCGAACTCCCCGAAGAGCTCGGGCCGCGGGTTGCCCGTGGCGAAACCGCCGATGGCTGCGCGCAGGCCCCTGCGGGCGAGCAGCCTGGCGCGTTCGGCCTCGACCCGGCCGTACCACTGGGCATCGTCGATGCTGTTGAGCTTCGGCTCGTTGATGCCCTCGACCACCAGGTTTGGGCGCGGCGTGATCGCGGTGTAGGCGATCAAGGTCTCGGCGCAGCTCGCTGGCTCGGGCCAGCGCCGGCGCCAGTCGCTCATGTTAAGGAGGTCCCAGGGCTCGGCTCGGCGGTAGACGATCGTGGCCCGCGGGTAGAGCGTGGCCAGCTCGTAGGCGCGCTCGGGCTTGTCCAGGGTCTTCGCCCCGACCGCACCGGCGTCGAGCGTGGCCCGTGTCCAGCGCGAGGCGTTCGGCCCGTACTCGTGCACGACCAGCTTCATGCGTCTACCTGCTGCCGACTGGCTTTGTGGGCGTTCGTTCCGCCGAAGCGCATCCGCTCGAGCGCCTCGACAGCCTCCCGCAGCTCTGCCCGCTTCCGGCTGGCTTTGATCGTTGTCGGGGTGCGGAAGCCGAGCTTGTCCAGCATGTTGGCGTCGATGTTGAGGAGCTTGATCTCAGACGCAAGCGATTCGATCGCGACCTTCAGTGCCTTCCGTGTATCCATGCGCCTCCAACAGAAAACGCGGCGGCCACCTGCCTGACAGGTTGGCCGCCGCGTTTGGCGTCGTTGATTGGATACTAGCACCAGGGCGGGGCGCTCGCAACCTTGCTCTATCACCGCCTACGGCGGTACGCGCCGGCGAATATCACCGCACGCGGTGGTGCGCGACTCAGTCCTCGTCGACCGCACCGGGTGCAGTGGTGCCGGGCTTGGGCTCATCGTCGACATCCGACTCTTCGTCAGAGTCGTCCGATTCGGAACTCGGTGTTCCTGTCTTTTGGCGCGGCTGTTTGATCAGCTTCTTCATGAACTTCGCAACCTTCTTTACGGCCTCGTCCGCCTTTTCGCCTTCTATGACGTCGCGCTTCAAGACCTCATCGCTGATCACTTCCAGGATCTGCTCGGAGTCAATCTTCACGTCGGGCGACATCTTCCGCAGCAACTTGCGCACGAGGTCAACGACCGGATCAGTGCTGAGCAGGGCGGCCACGAAATACTTATTCAGGGCCTGGCGCTGGGTATGGTACTCACCCAGGAGAGACTTGGTGTAACCCTCGCGAGACAACATGAAGAGCGTCTCGAGATGCGCTTCGGTTTTCGGGTTGATGTCGAGGAATTCAAAGGCGAAGACGAGCTCCGCCTCGATCGGCTGGGTGAAGTGGACCTTGTAAACCCGCCAGCTAACCGCGTTGGTGAGGATCACCCACTCGACGCCCTCGTTGGCTGCGTAGTCGACCGCCTGTTTCACGAAGGCATCTTTGAGTTCGAGCCCGATTGCTTTGACCTCGATCAGGTTGACCAGGTGGCCGTCGATGCGGGTTGCCAGGTCCACGTAGGTGCCCTTGATCGCGTATTCCGAGGTGATGTCGGCATACTTGTCGAACCCAAACACGTCGGCCAGCATATCCTTGATGATCGTTACGGTGTCGGACTCGTTGACGTCTCTCGATTTGGAGTTCTGCAGGATTCCCTGGAATCGCTTGATGCCGGGCACAAGTCGATCTCTAACCTTGGCGGGTACTGCTGGCATTGTTTCGTCCTCCACAAATATTGCCGGCGGCCGCTCTCGCCGGGGGTGGCGAGGCTGGCCAGCTGGACGAGCGGATGTCACGGGAGTATACAGCCGATAGAAACACGAGGCTATAATCGGCTCAATATCTTTCAGGAGGCCCAAATGCCAGCAACCATCGAACAGCGACGCGACACCCTGCAGCGTGAGGTGACCGGCTATATCCGCCGCGGCTACCGGGTGCTCAGCCAGACCGACACCACGGCCCAGCTGGTCAAGCCGAAGACCTTCAGCTTCTTCTGGGCCTTCATCTGGCTCCTGGCCCTGGGCGTCGGCCTGATCGTGTACATCATCTACTACATGGCGAAGAAGGACGAGCAGGTCTACATCGAGGTCGATGAAGAGGGCCGGGTCAAGCGGCGCTGAGTTCGCGCGCGTGAGGTCTCGCCGTGGCCGGCCCACCGCCCTGCTCTGGAGAGGGGGATGGTCAGTGGTGTTCCGCCAGATACCAGCTACCAGTCCACTGGTAGCCACCAGCGCTACCAGTTGAAATACCTTGTTTTGTAGGCTTTTCTACCCCTCTCGGGGCAACTGGTATTTCAACTGGTAGCGGGCCCGCTACCAGTTGCGAACTGGTAGGTGTGGGGTGAGCGACCCGCTACCAGTTAGTGACTGGTTAGGCTGGCAGCGCCTCGACCTCGACGTGGCCAGACTCTGAGACCACGGCGCTGACGTCCGGGGGGTCGACCTCGTAGAGATCGGGCGGCAAAGACCAGTACCCGGTGGCGAGTTGGTCGCGGATGTAGGTGGCGGTGATCTCGGGCGCCAGGCGCGCGGTCACGCCCTGGCGCTTCTCCATGGCGCCCAACTTGGCGAGCGCGTCCGTGAACGTGTTCCAGGCGTCTTCCTCACAGACCCCATCGACCTTCATCAACCGCCGGCTCGTGGCGTTCGAGGCCTGCCGGCGCTCGATATGGCGCGCGAAAGTGAAGAGCGCCCGGTGCCAGCGGTGCCGGCGAGCATGGTCCTCCTCGGGGCGGGGGAGCGAGGCCTGGGCCTCGACGACCACGCCGGAATGGGCTGTGCCGGCCGGGCGCATCTGAGTCACCCACATGGCGGCCTGCACGTTGTAGATCTGGAGGACACCCGGCACGGGCTCGCGCGGCGCCAGCGCGCGCGCCTCGGCCTCGATGCGCCGTGCGCGCTCCTGGTAGCGGCGCTCCTCCTCGGCGTTGGCCCGCTCGCGCTGTGCCCGTTCGAAGTGGAACAGAAACGCCAGGGCCGCAACGATCGCCGCAACGACCACCACGAGTGCAACGATCGGGAGCGCCCCGGCAGCCTGGGAGATCGATACCTGGGTGTTGGCGTCGGCCTGCACGCGGGTGGCCATCGGCGGGATGAGGGCCCGTTGCTGCTCGAGCGCGATCGCGTCCTGCTGCTGCTGCACGACCAGGGCGTGCTCCTGCTCAGAGAGTCGTAGCGCCCGCTCGCGGTTGTCGAGGCTGTCCGACTCGGCCTGGTAGGCGGCCGTCGCGGCGGGGGCCGCGATCTGAGTCTGCTGGGCGGCGGCGACGGCGGTGGCCTCAGCCCGAGCCGTCGCCGCCGGGGCTGCGCCAGGATCGAAGGGAGCCGCAGTTGGCGCGGCGCTGCAGCTGGTGAGCAGCGCGGCGCCGGCGACCGCAACGATGCTGGCGCAGCGCATCAAGGTTGCATCGAAACGCATCAGACCGCCTCCTTCGCAACGCCGTTGTTGTGCACCGGGTGCACTTGTGCCTCCGCCGGGTGCACCAGGCCTGCAACTGTTGCAGGCCGTGCATCGGCGTTGCGCTTCAGCCACCGGGAGACCGTGCCGCGGTTGATCCCCGTTGCGCGCTCGATCTCGGACGGGGTCGCCTTTGGGTGGTCCGCAACGAACTGTTGCAACGTTGCATCGTGTTTGGATGCGCCATTTGCAACGGGTGCAACGGATGCACCTAGCGCCGTTGCGCGCAACGCATCCGTTGCGTTCGCCTGCAACCGGGCCAACCGGAACTCGTGGCCGAGGCGCAGGCGCTCGAGGCGCTCGGTCCGCTCGGCCTCCAGGCGCAGCTGCTCCTGCTCGCGCTCCCAGGCCAGACGCTCAGCCGCGGTTGCAGACTCGCGCGCCTCGCGCTCCGCCTGGGCCTGATCTGCCCTCACCGACTCTGATGCGGCCAGATCTGCAGCTTCCCGGCGCCGCTCGGCTGCGGCCTTGTCCTGGTAGCGCAGGGCAAGGATCAGGGCCGCCGGAACAGATGTGAAGCTGAGCAGCGACTTCGCCAGCGTCTCGACGGGCGCGCTCCGGTCCAGGAGCACATTGACCGACGTCACGACCGTGAGGTAGAAAATGCCGGCTGTGATGGCTAGCCAGAGTCGCCAGCTGCGCAGGCCATCGGCGCGCCAGAAGCCCAGGGCGGTGTGGACCACGCTGAGCCCGAGCCCCTCGACCACCAGGGCGCCGGCGACCGAGATCTCGAACGGCAGCGCGAGCACGTGGTAGAGATGGTCGTAAGCGATGTAGGCGGTCGGGGTGGGGGTGAGCCACGGGACGATCGCGGCCACGCTGTCGAGGATACCGGCCTCGGCCTGACTGAGGGTGCGCTTGATGCCGTTCATTGATGCCTCCCAAAAAAGCAAAGCGGTCCATTGCAAAGCAACGGACCGCCTATAATGTCGGTGCCCGTCGCCGTTCACACCGGCGCTGGGTAGGTGACCGAGGGCGCCTCCAGCACCCCCGGTCACCGATCGATTATCTGGTCGCTACGCGGCGGTCGGCTCAGACAGCTCCCCAGCCATCACCGATCCGACGACGACCGGGACCGCCGAAGACTGGAGGCCGAGCGCGCGGTACGTGACCTCGAACTCGGCGACCATCTCGACGATCTGATCGTCTGTGTACCTGTCCAGGCTACGCCCCGTTGCGCGCACCTCTTCGCGCAGTTTTGCCACGGCGTAGGCGACCAGAGATTGCATGGCCTCCTCCTCGTTCCCCTGTCTGACGGCAGGCCTCGGCCCGGATGGCGCGCTGCACGCCGCTGATCGAGGCGTACCCCAGGGCCTTCCGGATCTGCTCGAGCGTCGAGCGCGCCGCCCGCGTCCGCATCTGCCAGGCGCGCAGCTGGCGCTCCCGGCTCGTCATCTGCGGGGCCAGGCCCTGGATCTGGGCCAGCGTGCGACGGGTGCCCACCACGCCGCGCAGCGCCTCGACCTGAGCGCGCGGCAGGCCGGCGAAACCCGGCGCACGCTCCTCTTTGATCTTCCCATCGCGGATGTGCTTGGCGATGGTGCTGGGTGCACACTCCAGGCGCTCGGCTGCTTGAGCCCTGGTCATATAGTTGTCTTGCAGCCACTTCGCGAACCTTGACATCTTCATGCACCCCTAGTGTATATTGGCTGTACACATACTGTCAACTGGCGGCTTTTAGGCTCAGTTTTTCACGCGATCGACGCCCGGTGGATGAACTCGTAGATGTCGTCCCGGTCGGCCGTGATCGCGATCTCGGCCCGCGACTCCTTGTTGACCAGGACCGGCACCAGGGAACGCGTCTTGTCGCTCGGGAAGAAGATGTACAGCCCGCGCACGGCAACCGGCATGAACGCGCCGGAGTCGCGGATCGTGACCTCCTCGGGTTGGACGTTGAGCAGCTCGGCCGCGTGGTTGTCAGGCAGGTTGAGGTTCTCGCGCGCCTCGCGCATCAGCTCGATAGCCCGCTGGCGATCGGCTGAGCGACGGGTGACCTGGCGCTCGTGGGCGACGGTCTCGGCTGCGTCCAGCAGCGCGAGACTGGCATATTGGGTAGACATCCTGTCCTCCATCAATGACTGGTGCGGCGGTTGAGGATGAGGAGCACGACGAGCAGCGCCCCCATCAGAAGTGTCGAGAGCGGATCCGACTGCATCAGATCTCTCCTTTGAGCGCGAGCTCGAGCATCTCGCGCACGCCCGGAAAAACGCTGTCCGAGATCTCGCGCCACGGCCCGAAGATGGACGGCGCGAAGGTGAAGGCCCAGCGGTAGAGCAGCTTGCCGGCGGTCTCGCAGGTCCGGAACTGGTAGACGCGGGCCTGCGGGCCTTGCTCCATGTGGCTCACGATCGGGCCGAGAGTCTCGTCGCGGGTGAGTCGCAGCTCCATCTCGGTCATGCGCTGATCCTCTCTTGATCGGCGGCCGCGTCGACGGACGCCGTGAACTCGTCGGCGATCGCGGATGCGCGCACCAGGATCGGGTCTTTGGCGACCTCCTGGGCGATACGGGTGTCGATATGCTCGTAGCTGCTCACCGAGGTTGTGATCAGCACCAGCCGGCGCTGCTGGCGGAAGTACCCGAGGAGCACCGTCACCAGCCGGCGCAGCTCGGCAGCCTCGATGGCCTGATCGTCGATGCGCTCCTGAAGGACCGCGACCAGGCCCTGGGCCTCGGTGTGGGCATCGCACGCCCGCGAGAGCGCGGCTGAGACGTCGCTCAGAAGATCGGCGGCCATGGGGTCACCTCCGTCTCCTCGGTGGCGGCGCAGACATCGCACGCCCGGCCGATCGACACATCCTCGCTGCCGGCCAACGAGACCTGGTTGCCCAGGTCAGCGGCGCAGTCCGAGCACAGCCAGCACAAGATGCTCTCGCCGTCCGGGTCATCCGAGAGGTGCTTGTCGGGTGTCCAGTCGTAGTACCAGGCCAGGGTGCTCATGATTGGCTCCGCATGCGCTCCGCGAACTCGGCGCGGCGCGCGGTCTCCTCGCGGTCCATCCGATACGCATCGGCAACAAGAGCAAGAACCGCGCTTCTGTGCTCCTTGCGTCTCGCGTGGAAAGTGCGCGTCGCGAAGTCGACATGGGCCTGGAAACGCACCTCTGCATCGATCGTCGGGAGTACTTCTGCGGTGAAGAACGGAATTCTCGGACTCGTAAAGACGACCGTGCCATAGCACGACACTTCTCCACCTTTGAACAGGGCCTCAATCTCCTCGATCGTCAGTACTCCAATAGAAACGAACCTCTTGAGCGCATCCGGGATAACGACATCGGCAATGTGCTTTCTGGCTTCTTCTTCAGCCTTGCGCAAGGCCGCCTCCTCATCGAGTTCGTTGCGAACGTGCTCGGCAATCAGTGCATCAATGATGGTTTGGTAGTTCGTCATGGTCAGATCTCCTATGGGGTGGTGGGTCAACGGTCTCGGACGATCCGGCCAACGATCCGCCGGCGGTGAGGGGCAGGGCGCATCTCGTGGGCGCTCCAGATCAGAGCGCCCACGAACACGACCGAGGCGATCACCCAGGCCACCAACTCAGGGGCGGCCAGGGTGATCACAGCAACGAGCAGTCCGAGGGCGAGGTAGCCGCGGTTCATTTCGCCACCGCCGTGGCGACCTCGAGGCTGGCCATCTGATCGGCCAGGTCGAAGAGGCTGGTGCTCGAGCGCATCGCGCCGCCGATCGCGTCCATCAGGTCGCCGATGCTGTCGAGGCCATGCTCGCCCATGGCGTGCACACCCCAGAGCACCAGCTGGATGGCCGCCGTCCGGCGCTGACCGACCGCCGCCTGGTAGCCGTGCTCGCGCTCCCAGGCGGCCTGGGCCTCGGCCAGCACGAACTCGGCCGACTCGGTGTCGATCCGTTCAGACACGAGGGCGGCCTGCCGGCTGACGTAGGCAGCGCGCTCGGCCTCGAGCTGCTCCACAGTGAGCGTCGCCTGGTTGTAGTTGATCTGCGTGGTGTCCATTGATGCCTCCAGTGGGGCACCGGCGGGGCGCCATCCCCGTTCGGTGCTGTCAATTGACACAATAATAACCGCAATGATACAGCGTGTCAAGTGACGGCGGCGTAAACGTCGGATGACTGCCCCGGAGAGTCCCCGGCGCGCCAGGAAGGCCGCCGCCGGCCCCAGGACAGCGCCCAGGGCTTGATTCATGGACTCTGCGACGCCACGTCGCCAGCCGGCCCGCCACGCCCCGCAGCGAGCCCCCTACGGGCGACCCGTCCAAAAACTTAGGATTGACAAGGGACATTTCCGGGCCTAAACTGTCAAAAGACAGTAAACGGGGCTTTCGGAGGACTGAGTCGGCCCGGATGCTGTCAGCCACCCACTCAGCTGCGAGGCCGACAAAGAGTCGGAGCGCAGCGCCAGATACCAGTTGAGGAGGACAACCGCATGCCGCAATTCGATCTTGTGATGGAAGTGGACTTCGAGACAGTGCTCAAAGACATCGCCTACCAGTTTGGCCTCGAGGGCGCTCAGGAGTTGCCGTGACTCGTTCCATCGCCATCCTGACGGACGTCGCCGGCGACCTCTCGACCGAGCTGGCCAGCGTCCGTAGCTACCAGCGCAGCTCGAAGGCCAACCAGACCGTGCGGGTCTACGACCAGGCGTGGCGCAGCTATACGAGCTGGTGCCAGACCAAGCACCGCTCGGCCCTGCCGTCCGACCCAGAGACCGTGGCTGCCTACCTGGCCATGATGGCCAACGTCGGCTACTCGTTTTCGACGATCGGCATCCACCGGGCGGCGATCTCGGCCGCGCACCGGGCGGCCCGCCAGCATGACCCGTCTACCAGTGAGGACGTGCGCGACACCATGGATGGGATCGCGCGCAAGATCGGCACGCGCAAACGCGGCTCAGACGCGATCATGCCGGACGATCTGCTGGCGATGGTCCGCGCCTGCGACCGCTCCACCCTGTCTGGTCAGCGCGACGCGGCCATGCTGATCGTGGGCTGGTTCGGTGGCTTCCGGCGCTCCGAGCTGGTCTCGGTGGCTGTGGACGATGTGCAGATCGCCGGCGACGCCATGACGATCCTGGTCCGGCGCTCGAAGACCGACCAGAGCGGGCAAGGCCTGACCAAGCACTTCCCGCGCCTGCCCGGCAATGAGCTCTGCCCCATCGCGGCCGTCCGGGCCTGGAAAGCCTCCGCCGGCATCGCCGAGGGCCCACTCTTCCGCCGCATCGAGCGCGACGGCCAGGTGAGCACGCGGCTCAGGTCACGCGGCGGGCTGACAGATCAGTATGTGGATCGCCTGATCAAGCGCCTGGCCAGCGAGGCCAGGTTGCCCGGTGGGCGCCAGGTCCTCACCACCGAGGACGGTGGTAGTCGCCGGCGTTTCAGCGGCCACTCGCTGCGCGTCGGGCTGCTGACGGCCGCCGACGAGGCTGGCGTGGCGGTTGAGTCGATGAGCAAGCAAGTCGGCCACCGGAAGATCGACACGACGCTGGGCTACCAGCGCAAGGGCGGCGCCAGCATCCGGCGCGGCATTGCATCCATTTTCAGCAACGGGAGCAACGAATGACTCCGAAGAAACCCATCCTGCCCTACGACAAATCCGCCGCGACGTCGATCGTTGGCGAGTTCCTGCGCCAGGTTGCACCTCTTCTTGGCACGAACTCCACGCTAGAGAATTTCTACGCTTGTGAGCCATGGGATGGGTACGCAACCAATCCCGACGGAACCACGACCCACATTGGCTACTGGGGTGCCCGCTACCTGACCAACGACGTCGCGAGCATCCGGGACATCCTCAAGCTTGGCGACGATCTAAAGAGTCCGGTCTGGATCCATGACATCAATCTCTCCGGCGACAGCCAGAGATGGTTATTCACCCTGAAGCTTTTCATGGTTGCCGAGCTCGAGCCAGATCCGGATCCGGAGACGAGACTATGAGCGCCGCAATCAGGTTCTACATCGACCTCACGCCCGACTCCCGCCACTGCCCACCGGGGCTGCAGCTTGGCGATACCAGGATCATCATTCTCTGTGACGACTGCGCGGCCTCAATCAGGGATGATCTCTCGATGGATTACGCGAGAGAGGATGCCCATGCCAGGAACCAGCATCTTTTGTGTTCAAAGTGCATGAGAAACGGTTTCGGAGAACCAGCGACCAGGACGGATCTGAAGGCCGCAGACATCGTCTGCGAGGAACCCCGAGCCGACCTCGAGTCAGATCTGATCCGTGCGCACATGGAGCGATCCCGGAAGTACGACGAAGCCTTTGCGGCCCTCTTCGTACCGGCCCCGACCATGCTTGAGGAACTCCGAGCCAATATCGAGTCAGACCTGGCCGAGGCCTGGTCCGAAGCCAAGCGCTTCGAGGCACAGTGGGAGTTGGCGCTGCACGAGATTGCCGGGCTGAAGGCCGAGCGAGACGCACTGCGCAACCGCTGGCAGTCTACCGACGTGCTGGACGCGATCGATGGAGTGATGGATCTTGCCTACGACCAGCAAGCGGAGATCGAGCTGGTCTGGGCGGGCAGGCGAGAGCAGTGGCGAAAAGGAATCGCTGCCGACATCGCCACGGTGCAAAGGGTGCTCGATGAGCAGCGGGCGTTGGCCAATCCAGATCCTGCATCACCAGCGCCGGCGAGTGTGGCCACAGCTCCCATCACCGTGACCGGCGTGGTCGACGAAGAGCATTTCTGGGCCCGACCGATGAGCGACGTCGCCTATCTGGCCGCGCGCAAACTCTACGATGCTGGCGACATCGCCGGCGCGCAGCGCGTGATCCTTGAGGACCTGATCGCCCAGAACCGCGACAAGTCCTTGGAGTGGGGCAAGGCCTCCCCCATCGAAACAGGTGATGCCCTCGAAGCGGATCCCACCACCGAAACCGGTGCTGCTGCAGGAGACGGCGCCGATGCCTAATATCTACCCCGGCAGCAAGGGCAAGAGCGGCGTGTTCGAGTGGATCATCAGCCAGATGCCGCCCCACACCACCTACATCGAAGGTTGCCTGGGATCTGGCCAGATCGCCCGGAGGAAGAAGCCGGCAGCGATCAACATCGGCATCGAGAGCAATCTGGCCGTGATCGAGCGCTTCCACGTCGGCGCCGCGGCTCTGCCCGGCCTCCAGGTCGATGAGGCCGACGCTATCTACTGGCTACAGAGTCGGGTCAACGCGTTCATGGTCGAGAGCCCCACCACCCTGGTCTACCTCGACCCTCCCTACGTCCGCGAGACCCGGCGCAGCCAGACACCGATCTATGGGCGCCACGAGTGGAAGCTGGAGGACCACGAGCGCTGCCTCGGTGTGATCACGCGTCTCGAGTGTATGGTGATGATCTCGGGCTACCGACACGAGCTCTACGACCAGGCGCTGGCCAGCTGGCGCCGCCTCGATCTGCCCGTCAAGGTGCACCGCGGAATCGCGCGGGTAGAGTCGCTCTGGTGCAACTTCCCGGAGCCCTTCGAGTTGCACGACTACCGCTACCTTGCGCCCAACCCGGACCGGCCGGCCTGGCGTGAGCGCGAGCGACTGAAGAAGAAGGTGAACCGCTGGAAGGCGCGGCTGGCCGGCATGCAAGCCTCAGAGCGCTACGCCATGCTGGCTGCCATTGACGAGAGCCGGGAGAGTCCAGCTAGAATAGCTCAGGGTCAGCGAGATTGGTGATGAAAACAAAGCGACGCAACATCAAGAAACCAAGGCGGGTGGCCAAGGCGCCACCGAGAACCACCGTGGAGACGGCGTACACCACATTGATCATCAGACCGGTCGATGGGCGCGCCTCGCTGCGCACCGACAATGGCGGCCTGACGTGGTACCAGACCGAATTTCCAGACAACCGGACCATTGGTGCAACCGTGCCCGGCATCGTGAGTGGCAGCGGAGGCGCGGGTGGCGGCGGTGGAGGCATTGGCCGCACAGTCGAGATCGGCAAATAGAGGGGTGAGTCGTGAAGCGTGAAATACTTGACATTGTCCTAAGGGTGGTCGCGCGCGCTATTGGCGTGCACGGCGTGAAGCTGACGCAGGAAGAATTTGACGCGAACTTTTCGGCCAGCGTCGAACTTGATCGCATGCGGCGGACGTGGATCGTCGACGACCCGGTGACGATCACGCGCGAGGAGATGGATGCGCTGAAGTGGGACCGAGCCGACTATCCGAGACTCGAACCAGAGACCGCCTACCGTCACCCTAGCGGATGCGGTCTGGCCGTTTTCTTCTTCCGTGGCGGTGGGGCGCCAGGGGTGTTTATCGAAAGCGATGAAGACATCAATATCTACGGCGTGAAGACCATCGACGATCTGATCGCCTTCGCTCGCTACCTCACGGGAACGTCAGCATGATCCCGCGCGAGCGCCTTGAGCAGATGCTCACCCTGTGTGCGCTTCCAGTGTGTCTGGTCGCGCTCTGTCTGGTGGCGTCGCCAGACACTAACCTCACTCGAGCCGGAATCTCGCTCGGTATGATCTACGCGGCTGCCCTAAGCGCCGTTCGACTCTAACCGGTGCGCAGCACCAACACTGGCGATGCTGGCCATGTTCTCCATTGGAGAACACAAAAGGCCCGGACTGCTCCGGGCCTTTGCTTTTGGATAGCCCCATTCCACACCTGGTGACACCCTCGAATCCGGTGGTGACGGCCGCCGGCGACATCGCCAGATCTGGCGTGGCTGTCTCCTGGAGTTCACCGCACCACCCTTGGCGAGGCGCGATCGCGGTCAGACATAGATCCCGTTGCCGAGGTCGTGCCAGCGACGCTGCAGCGACCTCGGCAGATCTGGCGTGGCTGGATCCGGTGGTTTAGGTGTAGATTGCGCTACCTGTCGGAGCCCCGGCAACTGTGCCTGGGAAGAATGTTGGAGATCCGCCCACCTCAATGTGCGCAAGCGTATCCGCGACGTATCGCGTTCCCGTCAGCGACGACGCATTCCCAGTGAAGGTTGACCCGCTCATGTAGATGGCGGCCTGGTGGTGGGCGATCACAAAGCCCCCGGCGATCGCTCCGGCACCAACGAAATTCACAGCGCAGTCAATTCCCCACAACGCGCTCCCGGACCACCCAATGCGAGCATGAGCGTAGAAGCCCAGTCCACCCGTGGTCACTGTGTAGGCGGTGCGAATGTATACCTTCGCGCCCTCCTCTAGCAGGTAGTGATATCCATTCGCTCCAACGGCTCCGAAATGCACATTGGACGCGTTGAGCAAAGAGCGGTTACCGTACCCCGCGTATCCAATCACATCCCCGGCGCTGATCCTCTGGAGCTGAATGCCATTTGCGTTCCACGCCCCCGAACCCAGCAGGACCGGGCTTACGTTTCCTCGTATGATGACGTTGGACGGTGTGGTCGGGTCTCCACGCAGCGTCGGCCATGTGTTGTGGGGATGGTCGCGCAACACCAGAGTTGCGGCGTCCCAGATCCCGTTGGCCACCTGAATGGTGATCCCATATGGCCCGCAGTCGTAGTCCTGACAGCAAACGTCAATGGCTTTCTGGATCGTCAGGAAGGCCCCGGCCGCCGTGTTGGTCAGGCCGTTATTGCTGTCGGCCCCGTCGGCCCGCACGTAGAGCGTGAGGTTGGCGAGGATGCGCTTGCGGACCCTCGGGATCTCGATGTCGTGGCGGCTGAGCGCCTGCTCGAGATCGGAGATCCGCCGGCTCAGGGCGATCAGCTCGGACTCGAGGCCCATCAGTACCCTCCCTCAAGCGCGATCTTGCGCTGCACGCCGTTGCGGTCCGCGCTGATCTGGATGGCGTTGAGTCGCGCATCGGCCCGGATCCCCGCTTCGCTCACCGTCACGAAGTCGCCGTAGCGGACGTCGATGCCATAGCGCAGGTTGGGCGTCTCCTGCAGATCGCCGGTCACCTTCACCCGGCCGGCCTTCGCGGCGAGCTGGGCCGAGGCCTCGTCGATCAGCGCAGCCGACGTCTTCGCCTGGCTCACCGAGCGGAAGCCCTCGATGCGCCCGAAGATGGCCTGGTCGATGAGCTCCTGGTTCGCGGCGCTGTCGATCAGGCGGTCGGAGTCCTGGCCCTGGCCGCCGGCGTAGGTGAACGACTCCTCGTCGGTCCACATCTCCACGACCTTGGGATTGGCCAGGCTGCCGAACTCGGAGCCGATGATGATCGGCTGCGCGCCGCTCGGCCAGCGGTGGTCGATGCCGCGTTGCTGCTTGAACACGCGAAACTCCAGGCCGAACGCCAGCCGCCCGACCACGGTGGCCAGCGGAGCGTGCGAGGCCACGATGTCGAATCCGCAGTAGGTGCCGGCCTCCTCGCAGGCCGCCGCGATGTCGCGGATGACGTCGAGCACCTTGCGCCAGGCGAAGTCCTTCGCCACGGTCGCCCCAAACCCGTCGTCGCCCTGGATGGCCAGGAAGGCCGAGACGTCCCGCCCGGCAGGCGCCAGGCTACCGAAGTTCTCGCGGATGATGGCCCGGATGAGGTCGAACGCGTTGCCGGCCTTCGAGGCCTGGGCGCTGGCCGCGGCGTAGGCCACGATGCGGCGCTTGAGGATCGTGTTGGCGTCCTCCAGATAGATCGACAGGCCGTTCTGGTTGTACTCCCGGCCGCGCACGAACCAGAGCGTCTCGCCCTCGAGGTACGATCCGCCGCCCGGCAGGCTCGCGCTGACCGTCACGATCTGATCGCGCGCGAAGTCGCTGTAAGCGTAGCCGGCCTTGTGCGGCAGGTTGATCGTCGTGCCGCCCACCGTGCCGACCCGGCGGGCCAGCGAGAACGATGTGTGCCTGAGCTCACGCAGGCGCACACCGACCTGGTCGTGCAGGAGCAGCTCGTGCTCAGGCATGGCTCACTCCACCGCCGCGTCGATCGAGTCGTGGACGATCGGCCAGGTCATGGAGACCAGGCCAAACTGCACGACCATCGTGGTTGAGATGGTCGGAGGCGCGGCGCTCGAGGCCACATAGCCGGATAATCCGCTCCCGTTCATGGCCGTCAGCCGGAAGCGGTTAGATGAGACCGCGCTCTGGGCCACGAGCTGGGTGCGCGCCGAGTCCTTGTAGATATCCAGGCGCCGGTTACCTGTGACGTCGACCACATTGACGTAGAGCTTGCCGCCGTCCGAGTTGTCGGACGTGATCCCGCCGATGACGAACGACGACCACTCAGAGGCGATCCCGGTGGTCACGATGGCCGTGCAGGTCGCGAACACACGCACGTTGTTGGCGCCAGGCGAGAGCTTGAAGGCTGAGATATTCGAGCCTGGCATCAGGCTCCACATCAGGTTCTGGCGCGCCTGGCTGTACAGGCGCAGACCATCCGGCGCAAATTCAGCAAACACGCGCTCGCCGCTGGAGACGCTGAGCTGCAGGTCGAGCGAGACCCAAGTGGTGTCGCTGGCGATCCTGCGCACGGTCGCCGGGCCGTCGATCACGATCGTGGGCCACGAGTCGGCGGACGACTCGTTGATGACCGAGACCGACGCCGAGTAGGGCGTGCCGTCCTGCGCGTGCGAGTTGTAGACCACATCGCCGCGCGCGTTCACGTCCAGGCCGTCGTCAGCCGCAATCGCACCGTCAAAGAGGCGCACAATCCCGTTCTTGACCGAGTAGACGGGACGCCCGCCGCCCCAGGCTGCCGCCGGCGGGGCTGTCACTCCGCTGAAACCGCCTACACCGAAAGACACGTAGAGCTCTCCGTCTGGGCCGATCGAGATCTCGTTGACCGTGGAGCCGGTGGTCGTCTGGGAGCCGACGCTCATCACCGGCCAGGTGCGCTGTAGCTTGACCAGGGATGGGTCTGGCAGCGACGCCGAGACCGCGCCCAGGGACCCACCCACGTAGACCCAGCCATCCTGACCGACCGCAATCGAGTTGACCGATGCTCCGGTAAACGTCGAGACCATGAGCGGCAGACCCGCCACTCCGCCGACCGACATGGACCAATAGGCGAAGCGCTGCGAACTGTTGCTCGCGAAGTTGTTGAACGTGCCGCCTAGATAGAGTAGGTCTCCATCAAGCCCCCAGGCCAGAGCGGTGACCGCACCGTCCGCGCCGGCGCCAAGCGCCGACCATGTCACGCCGCCGTCCGTGCTCACTGAAACCCGGTTGGCGGCCCCACCGTTGAAGGTGGTAAAAGACCCGCCCACCGCCATATAGCCGTTGGCTTGCGAGTAGGCGAATGCGTAGACCGACCCATTGGAGTTGATCGCGGAGTCCCAGGTCCCGGTGGCCAGCCGGTAGCGCTGGATTGAGCCCTCACCCGCGTACACGACGTCGCCATTGGGCAGTGGCGCGATGACGTAGATGTGGTTCCCGGCAACGAATATCGAGCCACTGAGTGTCGTCGTGGTTCCGGACACCGGGTCCCAGCTCGTGGGCACGCCGTTGGCCGAGGTGTAGACCAGACCATCCACCGGGTTCACGGCCACCTTTCCGCTGATCGTATTCGGGGCGATCGCATAGGCGCCGCTGTTGGCATAGCGCAGGATCAAGCCGGCCGCCGGGCTCACGGTCTGCCAGGGGATCAGCGTGGACTGGCTGCGGCCCGTGCTCATGTAGGGCAGATATAGGCTGAACGAGAGCGTGATCTGGCTCTGGTTGTTGTTGTCCAGATTGACCTGCAAGCCGCTCTCGTAGAGGGCCGGGATCTCGACCTGGTCACCGGCGGGCTGTCCGCCCTCGATGGGCGTGTGGCGCAGCAGCACGGGCTGGTCGATGCCCACGCGGTTGGCGTGCAGGGCGGCAGCCAGGTCCGCGCGGTTGCGGCGGATGTCCTGGCTCTTCCCATCGATCACGCCCGCGATGGTGAACTGGCGCTCGGTCTGGACCGTGTCCTGATAGATCGCGCCGCCGTTGGCCAGCGGCGTCGAGCGGTTGAGGACGAAACCCCAACCCAACCCGACCACGGCAAGAATTCTGAATCCAAATCGTTTCATGTTCACGGCTCTCCCTCCGTGCGCGCAGGTTGAGCTGCGCGAGCTCGTGGATAGGTGCGGCTTTCCGGCCCAGGAGTAGTCGATCCTCCCCCGGACGTAGCCGCGCAGGTCTCCGTCGCAATAGGTGGTCGGATAGGCTTTCGCCTCGACCTGGACGTCGTCGATATAGAAGGGCTGCGTGCTGGTGTTGGCTGTGTCTTTGGCGATGTAGATGCGCCGGTTGTTCGTGGCCGTCTCGCGCCAGACCACCCACACGTACTGCCAGCGCCCGGTGGCGGTGAATTTGACCTGGGCGCCCTGGGCATTCCCGGATGTGTCGGCGAAGAAGATGCGGTACTTCTGCCCGGCCGCGCCCTTCACGCGGACGCTGAACGCATAGGATTGGCCGGCCGTGAGCGCCAGCGTGCCGAAGTACAGGCCGTCGCCGGCCGCGGCTCCGGGGATGTAGCGCGCGCAGTAGACGCCGCGGAAGACGTCACCGGCCACCCGCCCGAGCGTGCCACCACCCGCCGACCAGCCCGAGGTCGACAACTCGAAGCCGGGGTTAGTGACCAGGTTGGTCGTGGCCTCCGGGAGGATGATCTCGAACTCACTGCGGCCCGGCCGGAACTCATAGCCGTTCAGCGCGCCCGGCAGCTGGAGGTGGGTGTCACGCGCCATTGAAGACCCTCATCAGTGCAAAGTCGAGCTGCGGCGAGTTCGGCGTCGCGGCATAGCTCGGCGAGTAGTAGTAGTTGTAGGTGGTGTTGCGCACAGAGGCCGAGTGCGGCGCTACTCCGGTCCCGGCCAGCGTCACGGGCATGGTGCTCTCGAGGATCGGTGTCCCGAGCTTGTCGAGCGCCAGGTTGGCCGAGGCCGCCGCCGCGCCGCTCAGTGAGCCAAACACGTCCTCGATCAGGCTGGCCATCGGCGAGAGCACCCGATCGGCCATGACCGGCAGACCCTCGAGCGCGGCCGCCGGCAGGCTCTTGAAGGCGTCCTTGGTCGCCGTGTACATATGCGGCACCATGGACTCGAGGCCCTTCACGAAGCCAAGCCCGCTCATCTCGCCGACCCAGGCGAATTCCTTCGACGGCGACTCGATCCCGAGGAAGCCCTTCGCGGCGGCGAGGGCCGCCTTGGCGATGTTGACCGCCGCATCGACGACCCATTGCAGGGCGGCGTCGAGACCGGCCGCGATGCCCTTCGCGATGCCGTCGCCGACCGAGCCCCAGTCGATGGCCAGGATCGCGTCGATGGAGGTCTGAGCGGATTCCTGGATCGCTTCCCAGATCTTGTCCCAGGCCGCGCGCAGATCCTCGCCGAAGCCTTCCCAGTCGCCCGAGAAGGCCTTGCTGAAGGCGCTGAAGATGTCCTTCACCGCCGCGAACATGGTGTCGGTGAACTTCTGGATGTCGTCGCCCCACTCGTGCCAGAAGTCCTGGGCGCCCTGCAGCACGGTGTCGATGACATCGCCAACGGCCGCCATCACCGTTTCGATCGTGGCCTGGATCGTCGGCCAGTTCGCCACGACAAAGTCGGTGACCGAGCGGATCACCGGGATGGCGACGTTGGTCAGGAAGTCCGTGAAGCCACGCGCCGCGATCGTGATCGCCGCGGCCACAACCTCGAAGATCTGCTTGATCGTCGGCAGCTGGACATCGACGTCGGTCTTGAGACTGCCGATCGCCGGCAGGACCTCGGTCGTGATCACCGACCAGAGCTCGGTCAGGGCCGGCTGGATTGCAGCCCAGGCGTCTGCGAAGGCCGCCTGCACGATCGGCAGGTTGGCCTGGACGTCTTCGACAAACCCGCCGATCGCGCCGGTGACCGTCGAGACGTCAGTGCCAAGGGCCTTGAAGAGATCCTGCAGGACGGACGACTCGCCGAGGTACTCGAAGGCGGTCTCGAGATCTCCCTCGGCCAAGTTCGCGAAGAAGCCTCCGAACGTAGAGCTCAGGTCGGCGATGCCGAGCATGAGCGCGTCGAACGGCTCGCGCAGCTGGATGACCGCGCCGTAGAGTCCTGTCCCATCCAGGCCCAGCGCGTTTGCCACGCCATAGACCAGGTTGGCGAGATTGCCGATCGGGTCTTCGCCGGTCAGGATCCCGGAGACGAAGTCGGAGACCGCCTCAGCGATCGCGGTGAAGACCGGTGCGCCGGCCTCCACCAGGCTGAGGACCTGCGGCAGAACCGCGTCGGCCAGTTCGGTCAGACCCGGCATCAGGCTGAGGGCGATGCCCTCGCCGGCGTCGGCGATCGACTCCTTGAAGATGTCCCACTTGCCAGCCAGGGTCTCGCTGGCAGCCGCCGCAGCCCCACCGGTCGTCTCGGCCAGGGCATCGAGCACGGCGTTCTGTGCGCCGGCCACATCCCCGGCCTTGACCATGGCCAGGATCTGCATCTCCTGGGCGTCGGTCAGCTGGACGCCGGCGGCCTTGAGCTTGCCGATCGAGCCGACGCCGTCCGTCGAGATGTCCTGGAGGATCTTGCCGAGGACCTCGGCTCCGCTGGCCATGTCGCCGCCGAAGAGCGTGGCGATGTCCGCGCTCTGCTCGAGCACGCGCGGGAAGGCGTCGCCGCCGATCTTGTCGAAGCGCAGCAGGACCTTCTCGGCGGCGAGCACCGCGTCATCGGATCCGCCGGCGAGGTTCTTGAATTGGTCGGCGAGCTCGAGGGCTCGGTCGGAGGTGATCGGGGCGGCGTCCCCGAGATGCTCGATCGTGGCGTTGAGCTCGTCGAGGCCCTTTTGGGCGTCGAGCGCGCCAGCCAGAGAGTCTTTAGCGAAGTCCCAGAGGGCGGAGGCCGCGTCGCCGAGCGCGCCCACCGCGATCTCGCCGACCTTGCGCAGCGCGCCGGTGATGATCTCTTTGCCGGCATCGATGCCGCTGGACATGGAATTCCAGGCGCGCTCCACGGCATCGAATGACGACGTCATGGCGTCGCCGGAGGAGTCGGTCTGGTCCTCCATCTTGGCGACAGCCTTGGCATATGCCGCGGCCGCCGCCTCGACCATTGCGACGTCGATCTCAGCCTTCAGTCCGATCTTGTCGTCTTCGTCTGCCATGGGTAAACAAAAAGCGGGGGCCGCCTGCCTGACAGGTGGCCCCCGCTGAACGCCTCACGGTTGGTACGCGGATCCCGCGTTATTTTTTCTGCTGTTGTTGCTCCCACGCGATCATCTGCGACTCGGCCTGGTGGTGCGCCACCATCCAGGCCTTGTCCTCATCGTCCGCGTCCCAGAACTCAGACGGCAGCTTCCCCCAGGATCTCGCCACCGTCAGCTCCGAGAACCGGCTCCCAGGAGCGAACGTCCAGTTCCCCTTCTTCAGCGGCCCCTCCGCCAGCTCCGTCAGCGTCCGGCCGTCCTTCCACCGGATCCCGAAAATTGGCGTTCGCAGCCTCGACCGCCTCCTTCTTCACGCCGGTCACCTCGAGCATCGCGGTGATGATCGAGCCCATGTCGGTCGCCGAGGTCAGGATGTACTCCTTCACGTAGGCCAGCTTGCGGTCGTCCTCGTCGTCCGGGATCGGCAGGCCCATGCGCCGGCGCAGTTTCTCCCAGCGCTCCATAGACGGGCCGCTGACCACCTCGACGCTCTCGAGCACGGCGATGTCGATCAGCAGCTCGGAGCGGCTGCGCCCGAAGGCGCGCTGATCGGCGGCGGCCTGATCGAATTGCTTCTGCACCGCGGCGCGTTCGACCTCGTCCTCGATCTCGGCGATGGTCTGCGCGTCGTGCTCGTGGGTCTCCTCGACCCCGGCGGCGGTCGTGATCGTGTAGGTCGGCCGTTCCGTGCGCGTGCGCCCTTCGGCCTTCCAGCGCTCCTCGACCGACGCGTCTACCTTGCTGATCAACATCGGCGACACCGCGTGCATGCGCACCACAGAGTCGTTGTCCAGAGTCAGCAGGATCCGTGCGTTCTTCGGCAGTTTCTTTCCCATGTCTCAGCTCCCCATCTCAACTAGCACCGCCTGACCGACCGCGAGGGGGAGCACCCACGGCCGGCCAGGCGGCACATCGCGCGGTGAACGCGCCCGGCCACCCTTGCAGTGGCCACCTCACCCGGTCGGCGCGCTCCCCGTGCGCCGGCAAGGTGTTAGATTTTTTAGCGAGCCGCGATGCGCAGCAGCACACCCGTGCCGCCGCTCACGGCGCCAACCGCCAGCGCCAGCTTCGGCGTGATGTAGCGGATGGTGTTGAGCCCGGCATTGCTCGGCGTGTCGCAGCGCTGCCAGGTGTAGCCGCCGTCGATGGTCTGATAGACCGTGCCGACGCCGGACTGGTTGCGGACCAGCACGCCCTGCAGCTCGTTGACGAACGAGATCCCCGTGACCGCCGGCGTCCCAGTCGTGGTGGTCGGGATGCCGTTGGTGCGCTGGGTCCACGTCGCGCCCTGGTCCTCGCTGAAGAAGACCTTGCCGTCCGCGTAGCCGATCCAGACGCGCTGCTCGGTCACGACCTCGATCACGTTGATCGCGATCGCGCTCTGGCCGGCCGGGCCGGCGATCGCCGACCAGGTCAGGCCGCCGTTGCGGGTGCGCACGATGGCGTTGGCCACGCCGGCCGCGAAGCCCAGCGAGCGATCCAGGAAATGGACGCAGTTGAGGTTCTGGGCCGTGGCCAGGCCGGCGTCCTGGGTGGTCCAGGTCAGGCCGGCGTCTTCGCTCTTGTGGATGTTCCCGCCCGAGGTGACCGCCCAGATGTTGTAGCTGTCGAGCGCGAAGAGCGTGCGGGCGCGGGTGAAGAACAAAGCGAGGGTCGCGCCCACGTTGACGACGTTCCAGGTCACGCCCAGGTCGTCCGAGTAGGCGATCGCGGCCGGTTGTCCGGCGACGGTCTCGCCGCGGCCGACGATCAGGCGCTGCGTGATGGCGTCCACGACGACGCGCACGATCGGGCCGATGTCCAGATCGACCGCGAAGGGGTCCGTGGCTCCGGCGACGTAGGTCGCGCCGTTGGCCGTCTCCAGGACGTTGGCCGACACGCCGCTGCCCGCGGCGGCCGTGATCGCGCCCTGCGTGCCTTCCTTGAGCGCGGCGCCCAGGATCGACGACTCGCGGTTGTCGACGTTGAGGGCGATGTCGTTGAGGGCCTGCGTCTCGGCGACGCTCTGGCGCTCGCCGACCAGCGGGAAGAGGTCGTAGACCGGCGGCGGGGCCTGGATGTCGCGGGCCGTCTCGGACCAGGCGTTCTCGTTGCGCTTCGCCAGGCCGGCGCGCGTCCGAGCCGTCACGCGGGCGTCGAGCAGCGCCGTCGAGCGCGCGTAGTTCGTGAACTGGTCCGCGCGGCCGGCGAGCCGCGAGTGGACGTAGAGCCCGAACGGGAAGACGATCCGATCGAAGTAGTCGAGCGTCTTCTGCAGGTACGTGGTGAGCGCGGTCGAGACCACGCCGGGCAGGCCCACCGAGGTGCCCATGGTCTGCGGACGGCCATCCGCGTCGATGCACTGCGCGAGCTCGATATCGCCGAGCGGCTCGCTGATGTCATCGAGATCGATGCAGCCGACGTAGAGCGGCTGGGTGTTCGGGCCATCGGGCTGGATGAACACCGCGCCGTTCTTGTTGCTGGCCAATACCTTGTCAGACATAGTTCGTCTCCTTATTCGGCCAGCAGCCTGGCCAGATCCAGGCCATACGCGGCCTGCAATGCGCTCATCACCAGGTTAGGAGCGCGCCGGGCGTCCTCCCTGGTCCAGATCCCGCGGCGGCGCAGCTCATCGGCCACGCTCGCGGGCGTCACCGAGAGCGTCCCGATCGAGGCCTCCCAATCGTCGCCGTAGGCGATGCCGGCGGCCGGATCGATGCACAGACCGTCCACGATCGCGGCGGTCGGCACGAACGTGCGCCGCGGCCGGTTGCCGTCGAGCCATTCAATCAGGCTGGCCTGACCCTGGCTGTTCACCACCGTGACCGGAACCGCTGGCAGCTCGTTCTTCGTCGTCTTCGCCATGCTCTCCCTCATTTCATTCCGTGCCCGGTCTTCGCGGCGCCGCGCCGCATCGCCCTCTGCATCCGCCGGTGATAGCCTGGCTTGAACTGGCGCATGATAATCTTGCTCCAGTTGCGCGCCTCGATCCCCGGCTGGGGATTGTCCATGTCGATCTTCACCACCCGCCCAGAGCCTTCCCCGGCGTCGAGGTTGTCCGGCTCGGTCTTGCTCTTCCAGTCCGAGCTCAGGATCGCGTAGCGCACGCTCGTGCCGCGGTTGAGCCAGAACCATTTCTTGATCGCCAGGTCGCTGCCGGTCAACACGACCTCGAGCGTCACCGTGTCCCCGGTCAGCTTGCGCTGCAGCTCGAAGCCGGGCTTGTCGCCCTCCCAGGTCTGCACCGTGCGCTCGAAGAGCTTCACCAGCTCTTCGCCGGCCTGGTCGTTCTCCTCGAGCAGCGCCAGCCGGATCTCCTTCGGCTTGAACGCCTTGGGAGTGAGCGTCTTGAACTGGAAAAGTCCTTTGCCCACAGCTGGCCTCACCGCTTACGGCGCGGCCGCGACGACCCCGGCCGTCACCACGCTCTCATGCTCAGCCAGCACAAGCCCATCGATGTGCGCCGCGGCCGCCGCATAGTCCTCGGCCGTCATGTAGAGCCGGCGCCGCGCGTCCGTGAACAGGTACTGGCGCGCAGTCGCCTGGATCGTGAGCGGGCCGTCTCCGACCCACTCGACCAGAACGAGGCCTGCCGCACCGGGAACGGCGAGGCGGGATCTCGGCAGGACCACGTCCGGCCCGACTCCACCCGTGCCGCCGCAGGTCTCGCAGCTCATCAGACCAGCCCTCGCATCCAGCGGTTGCCGATGATCTGGCCGGCCGCGAACTCGGTGTGGGCGATCTCGATCGCGCCGCCGAACGGGATCTCGGACCCCGTCCCGCCGCACAGATCGACCTTGCCGCTGCGGATCTGCTCGAGCTGCTCCTTCGCCATCCGCACGTAGCGGTCGCGGTCTTCCTTCTCGAACTTGCCCGTGATGCAGTCGCACAGGTAGAGCGTGGCGACGTTCACGATGTTGATGTACTTGAGCAGTTCGACGGCCCAGGGCTGCAGACAGTCGCAGGCGCCCTGAGCCTGCACGGCCGCGTGGATCGGGCCGGCGGTCACGGCCAGGTAGTGCTCGATCTGGGCGATCTCGCGACCCTCGATGGTCACGATCCGGTACTGGTCGCCCTTTTCCCACTTGTTGTCGGCGCCGCCCGAGAGTTTCACCTCGAGGGTGCAGCCGTCGTCGCCCACGCAGTTGATGAAGCCCTGGCTTCCGTCCGTGAGGTTGTAGGCCACCATGCGCTTCTTACCCAGCACACCCTCGGCGGTGAAGTCGATCAGGCCATCGCTGAGGACGGTCGCGCTCGATCCGCCGTCATGGGTGCCCGTGACGAGCTTGCCCATGCACCAGAACGCTGCGAACTCCCAAGCCTCGGCGTAGCGACCGCTGCAGCTCATGGATCACCTTACGGGACGCGCTTCCAGCCCGGATTGGTCGCGACGACCTGCGGGGTGGCGGCGAGCGCCTCGAGGAACGCGTTCGCCTTCTTCCAGACCTCATAGGGCCAGAGCGCCGGGTTCTGCGCGCGCTCGGCGATGATCTTCTCGGCCTGGGCCTTGTCCATGCCGTAGCCGGCGGAGAGCAGGCTTTCGAGCGCTTCGGTGTTGGGCTTGAACTGGCTGAGCGCGCCGACGTTCTGCGGATCGACGGTGGCCGCCACGACCGTGCCCAGGATCTCGTCGCCCTGCGCCTCACCCTGGGCTTCACCCTGAGCGGCGGCCAGGATCGTCGAGAGATCCGGGGCTGGAACAACGGGCTGCTTCACTGCTGTCTTTGCCATACTGTGCTCCCTCTTACGAATGGCGATCTGGGAAGCGGCCCGCCCAGCCGCTTCCCAGTGGATCTTGAGTCAGGCTCAGGCCGTGGTGCCCGAGCTGTAGTACATGCCGCGGTAGTCGGTCACGCCGACGAACGAGGCATCGTCCCAGCCACCGACGATGTCGGCGACCTGGTACTCGATGTCGCCGGTGTCGAACGAGCCGAGGGCGTAAGCCGCCGGCGCGCTGCCCTGGATCACCTGCATGTCCGAGCGCTTCATCGAGACGACCGGGGCGTTCCAGCCCTGCATGCGGGCCACGGTCACGGTCGGGATCTCGGCCGGATCGGCGATCAGGTACCACGGGATGTTGGCGCCCGCGGTCGCGATGTACGGGTCGACGTGCACGCCCGCGATGAACTTGCCGAGCGAGTTGGCGTCCGAGCCGACGAAGTTCGGGACATTGCGCGCCAGCAGGTCGGCGGCCGTGTACTCGAGCTCGGGCGGGATGACCAGGAACACGCGCTTGATCGAGAGCTTCTTGCCGCTCGGATCGGTGCGGGTGCGCATGGCCGTGATGCCCACCGCCAGGTTGGCGCTGGTCAGGCGGCCGGTGCCCGCCCACGGGGCGCCCATGCCAGCCAGGGTGGCCTGGAGGGTGGCGTTGTCGTACAGGTCGCTCACGAACTGGTCCAGCCAGTCCACGGCGGCGCGCGCCATCTCCTGCGGGGTCTCGCGGATCTTGCCGAGGTCGTCGTTGAGGATCGCGCCCCAAGAGACGTCGAAGCTGCGTGCGAACTCGTCGACGCCGATCGAGATCGGCGTGCCGGTCTGCACGAATGTGCGCTGCGCCTGCTGCTTCTCACGGCGGCGCAGGAGGCCGCCGGGGCGGCCCATGCGGAAGCGCTTGGCATCGCGCAGGTCGGGCACCGTGTCGGCGTAGGTGTACGCGCGCCACGAGCCCTGGGCCGTCTGGTAGTCGTCGTAGAACAGGCGGCTGAGGGCGTCCGAGAAGTACTGCGTGAAGTGGGCGACCGTCATGGTCTCCTGCAGCTGCTCGGCATTCATGCGGCGGGCGTGGAGCGCGATTTCCTTGAGGGCGAGCACGCGCGTCTTGACGTCGGGCGCGAGCGCCTCGGCGAACGCGGGCAACTCACGCGCGGCCGCCACTTCGGCGATCTGGTTCTGATCGGGCAGGTGCTTGGCCAGCATGGTCTCGAGCACCCAGTTAGAGACAGTGAACATGTGAGGAACTCCTTGGTCTCTCGTGGTTGGCTCGGGTTAGTTGGCGCCGGCGCCCACGATCATGATGCCGACAGCGACGGTCGTGTCCGCCGCCGAGGCCTTGGTGAACGCGCCCTCGGTGTCGATCGGGACCGCGTAGCCGAACAGCGGATTGGCCAGCGTGTTCTCGTCGGTCGGGGCCAGGGTCAGGTAGACGCCGGCCGCCAGGTCCGTCGAGCGATCGTAGAAAATGGGATCACCGGGCTGGATCGTGCCAAACGTGGCCGGGCTGCCCGCCGAATAGGTCAGGATGTTGCGGACCAGGAACTTGTAGACGTTGCCCGGCGACGCATCGATCACGACCATCGAGAGCGCCGCGTCGAGCGACAGGATGACGCCGGTCAGTTGGCGGCCGTTGATTCGGCTCTTGACCGCGCACGGGTTCGCGACCGTGGGGGTCGCATCCTCCAGGCGGCTGTACGGCACCGCCCAGTGCTTCTCCGGCCCGTTACCGGAGACCTCGTAGTCGTAGTTGATCTGCTCAGGCATGGTTCATTCCTCCGGCTCTATAGGCCTATCGACCGAAATAACGAGTGTTGATCGCCTTGACGTTCTTCTGCGCCGTCTCGGCGGTGACAACCACATGGGTTTCGACGCGCTGCGTCTGCATGACCGGCAGACCGCTGCCGGTCAGCTCCTTCACGTAGGCGATCTCGGCATCGATCGCGGCGCCCAGCTCGGCCGCGGTCGTGTACCGCGCGCGCGCCAGGCGCTCACGCGAGGCAGCGGGCAGGCGGGTGCGCTCGAGTTCACCGAGCACCTGCGCCTCACTGAGCAGTACGGGCGTGGTCGCCGCCGTCTCAGTGGCTTCGACCGGCTTCGATGCGTCGGCCAGCTGCTCAGGCGCGCCATCCGTGGTGGTGGTCGCCGGCGTCTCGGGATCAGCCACGGGGGCATCCGTCGCGGGCTTCTCAGTCGGGGCGGGTTTTTCCTGGCCAGCATCACCAGCTGCGGTGGCGCCGTCGACCACGACAGAGTCGGTGGTGTCGGCCGGGGCGTCTTCGAAGGTGGCGGGGGCAGGCTCGGCGGGCTGTGTCGGGGCGGTGAACCCGGCCGGCTTCTGCTCCTCGGTTTCAGGCGCAGCCGCGCCGTCCGCCGACTCGGACAGGTCCAGGGCGCGCCCACCGGCGCCGGCCCGCGTGACCCAGTCCACGGCGTGAGCGGCCGTGATGGCCTCGACGACGTTGGCCTGCTTGCCCTCGACCTGGCCGGTCTTCGCGCGACCGGTGGCCAGGATCGAGCACTCCATGGCGCTGAGCTTGCCGGCGGCCGAGAGGGCGCGTAGGCGCTCGGCGAAGTTGGGATCGTGGACGATCACCCTGGCGATCGGCGAGCCGTCCTCGCCAAAGCCTTCGATCGAGTCGATCGTGGAGACCCAGGTGCGCGTCGATCGCTCCGACTCTTTGTGGTCGGTCTCGTACATCTTGGCGCCCACGAAGACACCAGCGTCGCGGCGCAGCACCTCGGCCGGGTAGTAGTGGTTGTCGCGCTCGTTTCCGAAGCCGGGCTTGATGATCCCGACCCGCATGGTGAGCGGCACACCCGACGTCGGAGCGTCGAGCGACTCGGCGAGATCCAGCAGACCGCCGAGCGACTCGGCGAACTTCTCGCCCTCGGGGGTCTCGGCACCAGCCTCACCGGCCGACTGTTCCTGCCCGCCGACCTGGCCGTCCGCAGGCTGCTCGGGAGCCATGGCGTCCGCCGCGAGCCCCATGAACTCATTGACCAGGTTCTGGATGGCGGCCAGCCGGTCCGGGATGTCGACGGACGAGATGACGTTCTCGACCATGCGTGTGAACTGGTAGGCCAGGACCATGACCTCGTTGGCGTGCTCTTTGGCCTCATCGGCCGCGTACAGGTCGCCGAAGGAGGTCACGCCGTAGGGCACGCCGGGGACCTCGCCGTCGAGGTAGACGTAGCCCACGCCCTCGTTGAACTCATCGAGGGTCTTGTCGGTGTCCGCGATCTCGGGGGTGACAGACTCGGCGGAGCGGGTCGGGCGCGCGGCAGACTCGGAGGCCTTGCCGGGGACCGGCTTGTTCATCGCGCGGAACATCGAGCGGAGCTTCGACATCGCTTGCTCTTTCTGCGGGCCCTTGTAGGTGCGACCCGCGAACCCCTTGGTCAGGTAGGCGTAGGCCTGACGCATCAAGCGCTCAGACGGCACGCCGTTCTGAGACACGCGGATGCGCCAGGTCGTCGGCCGCTGCTCGTCCTCGACCACCAGGAAGTCGGCCGGCGAGTAGTAGGCCTTCTCGATGCGCTTGCGGATGAGTGACGTCTGGCGTGCCATGAAATAAAAGGAGCGGGGGCCAGCTGCCTGACAGCCGACCCCCGCTCATTCAAAAAGGGTTGTCCTGATTTGTTGGCCGCTGTCTTTTGACAGCGACGTACCCGCATTCTACTCAGATCCGCCTCGCCGCGCAACTGGCAGAGCGGAGCGGTTTTGCTCGGCCAGATCCTCGAGCACGGTCACGCCGAGGACCGTCAGTGCCCCGCTGGTCACGCGCAGGATCAGCATGTCGTTGCCGCGCTCGATCAGCTTGCGCACTTCCATGAAGGCCCGGCGCTCGCGTTCGTTGCGCGATGTGATCGGGCTCGGTTGGCGCGCAGATTGCAGCTGAAACGACATCAATTCACACTCCGCATCGTTCCGGTCTGGCCACGGACAGGCAGACGCGTCACGGACCAGCGGCTGTTCGAGAACTTGAGCCGGTACCCGGCGGCGCGCACGGCCGCGAAGGCCATCACCCACCCGATGAACATGCCGACCGGGCAGCTCACCAGGATGATCAACGCCGTCAGGATGCTTTCCATACCCACGCTCCCCTGCTTGCTCATGGCGGCGCGATCACCGTCATCTGACTGCATTTATACACCAGCCGGCATCCATTCGCCACGCCTGAGCTCCAGGCCGTCCAGGACCGAGTCGCGCGCCAGATCCATGGCCAGCTCCAGGGGAGTGCCGAGCGCCAGCAGCTTGACCAGCTCGGCCTGCACCAGCGGCGCCATGAACTCGGCCGCGTAGGTAGGCTGCGGCAGGCGGCCCTTTGTGATCGCCTTGGTGGTCGGGTCGAGCCCGCAGCCGCAGTGATAGCCGCGGCACTTCAAGCGCCTCGACTTCGGGAACAAGCCGGCCGCGTCCCAGTCCTTGGCGCGCTTCACCTTGCCGTGCAACTTGGCGCAGTCCGAGCAGTGCTCCTTCTTCGGATCGTAGGACCACTCGAGCTTCTGGTTCTCGCCGGTCAGGATCTTGGCGCGCTGCACGGTCTGCTCGTACTTCGCGGCCCAGAGGGTGCAGCGGTAGAAGAACGGGTCGAGCTTGCCGCCGGCCTCCTTCGAGCCCGCGAGGATGTCAGCGGCGAACGGCCGCACATAGCCGCCCTCGGCGTCGATGATCTGATCCCGCACGCCGAGCTCTTCCTCGTCCAACTCGTCCGGCTTGATGCTCCAGACTGCCGCGCCCTCCTCGAAGGCGCGCGACAGCCCGCGTCTGAGCGTCGAGTCCATGGCCTCCACGAACTGGTCGCGGGTCAACGCGCCCGTCCAGAGTCCGCGCACCGCGGAGCGCAGCTGCGAGAGATAAGTCGCGGCGCTGTACTTCTCAGAGAGCAGCATCGTCCAGCACTCCGCGCATGAACTCGGCAAAGGCCCGGTCCGAGGTCCGGCCCGCGAGCCAGTTCTCCGTGGCCGTCTTGACCGCGTCGGGGCTGGTGTCGTTGCCGCGCGTCGCGACGCCATCCGCCGGGTTGAGGATGTTGGCGGGGTCGCGCACACCCAGGGCCGTGAGGGCCAGCTCGGCCAGCTTGGCGTTGATGCGTTGAGCCACGTCCTGGTCCAGCTGGCTCGATCCGGCCGCGGTTGTCACCGCGCCCATGATGGCGGCCAGCTCCGTGATATCGGCCTCGAACGGGCTGTCGAGCAGGATGTCGGCCGAGTGGTCCGCGATCTGCGGGTGCAAGCGGTCGTACTGCTCCCAGGCGCTGGCTACGATGCGCACCATGTCCTGATAGATCGAGGTCCAGAACGTCTGGTAGCGCTGGATCTGCTTGATGAACGGCTGGCCCGACTCTCGGGCGACCGCCCGGTTCTGCATGGCGTCCGGCCGGTTGAGGAAGTGCAGCGGGCTACCCGTGCCCGAGGAGACCTGAGCCGCGATAGTCATGCCGTCCGTCTGTGCATCGCCGGCGCCCGTGGCCAGCGGCATGCGCTCGCGATCGAGCGCCTCGTTCTGGAACCAGGTCGAGCCGGCCGCCGGCGCCGGGTTGCGTTCGCCGCGGTTCGTGCTCACCGAGAGCGATGAGGCCAGCTGGCCCATGAGCGCGGTGCCGACCCGCGAGCCGCCCTTGGCGGTGAGCTTGTCCACGTAGGTCGCGACGGCGCGGGCCACCGTGGCGCGGTCCTGCAGGAAGTCGCGGTAGGCGCGGGCCCAGACCAGGGCCCGGTGGATCATCGGCCAGCCGCGGCCGTTGACCTTCTCAAAGGCCACGTGCAACGCGACCGCGGTCGTGTTCTCGCGGATGTCGTCGATCTTGCGCGCGCCTTCCTTGACCGGGATGCGCTCGAGCTGGGCCTGGCTGGCCCGCCAGTCCGGATACCAGATCTCGCCTTGCAGCGTGTTCTCGACGTAGTACACGGGCACCTTCGGGTCGTCCCGCTCGGTCTCGATCCGGATGATCCGGTCGGTCGAGAGCTGGCGCACGGTGCAGGTCCCGTCCAGGGTGGAGATGAAGAACACGAAGAAGAACTCGCCGTCCGTGATCTGGTCGGTCGAGAGCTGGCCGATCTCGCGCTCGTTGAGCACGTAGTCGTTGGCTGGCGCCGACCAGAAGTTCTCCCAGCGCTGCGCGAGATCCTTGTCGCGCGGCGTGATCTGGACCCGCTGGCCGAAGCCGAAGTCGGTGAGAACCTTGACGCTGCGCGAGATCATGACGTCGTTCTGGTTCATGTAGCGGGCGTCATCCACGGCCGCCAGGCGCTGCTGCTCGGTGACCTGCGAGCGCCGGCCGAGGCCCTGCCCGATCACGGTCTCGTACCCACGCGAGCGCAGGAAGACGTCGATCAGGTGGCTGTCCACCTCGCCGAGCTGCTGGATCAGGCTCTCGGGCGTGATCGCGTAGCGCTGACTCTCGAACAGGATCTGGACGCTGTCCTGCAGCTTCTGCTTCTCGGGCCCCAGGGCCCAGTCCGCGATGACCTCTCGCAATCCGTCTAACAGTGTAGGCATAGCGCCCTCCTAGTAGTTACCAATCTGCACCGGGTTGTAGACGTACTCCGTCCGGTTGTCCTGGTAGAACAGCCACCATTGGGCGGCCAGATGACAATAGTTCTCGGCGTGGGCGTAGTGATCGGCGCCGCGCTCGACGTACACATAGCGGACCTTGCCGTCCGCGCTCTTCTTCTGGACGCGCTGCGGGGCCTTGAGCTGGGCGTAGTAGTCCGGGATGTCGCGGGCATTGGCCGGCAGCGTGGCGCCCGGCTCGCCGCGGGAGGAGAGTCTGAAGAGCGCCATGGTCGCGTCCAGCGTGCGCGTGCGGTCCGCGTGGATCACCATGTCCTGGAGGTCGAACTCGAACCCCTTCGGGTCTTTGACGTCCCCGGAGGTGTAGTAGCAGAGCCAGACCATGCCGCGGTCGAACGAGAACTGGAAGTTGCGCGCCAACCGCGTCTCGGGCAGAGCGTCCGAGACGATCGACATCACCCCGTACTCGGCCACCAGCTCGCGCGCCTCGTCGTAGTCGCGGAGCTGGCCGGCATAGCGCAGGGAGAGATCCCGCCCGCGGATGACCACGTTGAGCACCCGCCCGACGTCGATGCCCATGAAGGCCCCGCCGGGCTGCGGTCCGAGGGCGTAGTCGCGCCGGCAGCGGTCCAGCAGCTCATCGGTCAGGGCCTGGGCGTTCTTGGACTTGTAAGGCAGGCCCAGGTCCTGGTTGTAGGCCTGCTGCTGGTCGCTCTCGTCGGTCTTGGCGAGGTTGGCCAGGATCGACTCCAGACTGTTCTGGGCCGAGAAGAGCTTCGAGACGTGGTAGCCGTGCTTGGCTCGCGCCGGGTAGGCCGGCACCCACTCGCCCGCAGACAGGCGGTCCAGCTTCTTCAGGCACTTACGACAGGCCAGGAACGCCCCGCCCGCGTCGCCCTTACCGTGCCAGGTCGTGGGCCGCGAGAGCTCATCGAAGTCGACGACCAGGTCTGAGATCTCGAGCGGCTGCCGGTTGCCGCAGTGCTCGCAGCGCACGTGCCAGACATGCTGGCTTGACTCGGCCCACTGCTGCTCGATCCCGTATCCGGCGAAGGTCGGCGTCGAGGCCATGCGCATCGCCTTGAGGTCGGAGTGGCCCAGGCGCTTGTAGGCCAGCTCGGGCACGCTCGCGTCCATCTCGTCGAGCTCGTCCAGGATCACGGCGTCGGCGTCGATCGACTTGAGGTTATGCGTCTTGCCGCCCGTCCCGATCTGCGCGCCGCCCAGGTAGAGGAAGCGCGAGCCGATGCGCTTGAGACCGACGTTGTCAACTCCGCGCACACCTCGCGCGCGGCCGCTGACCACGATGCGCTGCAGGTGCTCCGAGGCCTCGATCGCGGGGTCGAGGCGCGCCTGGCTGAAGCGGCCCATGATCTTGTCGGTGGGCAGGATGTAGAGCACGTTGCCGCGCCGCTCATCGCAGACCCAGATCGCGTCCGTGAGGAGGAACTCCGAGATGCCGCACTGGGCCGACTTGCGGTAGATGACCTCGGTGGAGTCGTCCGAGTAGATGCCCTCGAGGTAGCGGTGGCGCGAGAGGTCGAAGCGCAGGCCGGGCTTGAGCATCGACCGGTGGCGCTGCTGCCAGGCCAGGCGCGGCATGTAGTGACGCGACGCGAGCACCCGGAGCTCATCCAGCGCCAGGGATTGCTGCGCCGACGTAGACAGTAAACTCGGCGAAAAGCTCATCGCTCAATCTGCCCTTGATCTCATCCAGCGAGACCTTGCCGTCTCGCAGCCACTCCGCCAGCTCGGCCTTCCAGGTCCGCTCCACCGGTTGCTCGGGCGCGCCCTCGGCCCGGTTCATCAGGCCGTTCCAGAGCGCGCTGTCGGGCGCCTCGATCAGCGCGCCGAACACGTTCGCGACCACGACCTCCTTCAGGGTGAGGGTGTCGTTCACGGTGGCGTAGGGCCGGATCTTGTCCGGGATCTTGTCCGCCAGCCATGGATAGCGCTCGAGCGCCTCGGCCAGCGTCCGGTCCCCGACGCTCTTGACCATCTCGCGCCACGACTCTCCGCGCCGCGGTGCGCCCTTCGGGTTGCCGGACTGGCCCGGCTGCCAGCTGCCTGCGTTCGGGCCCTTGCCCGTGCGCGGACCCGGCTTCGCACCGCCCGAGTCGGTGGTGACGGCCGGGCTCTCTCCCGGATGGATCGCGGGAGTCCGACCGTGGATCCTCACACCCGAGTCGGTGGTGCTGTCGGCGATAGCGCCGGGCTCGGTGGGGCCACCAGGTTTCCTGTTAGCAGCACTGCGCCGCGCATAGGTCTTGCGGGTGGCGCGCTGGCTTGGGTCTGCCGTGGGGTTTGGCGCCTTCGCCCTGGGTGAGAGCTTCCTGGACGCCTCGCCAGTTGCGCCGGATCTATTTGATCCGCCGGATCTATTTGATCCGCCGGGCCTCACCGGTGCGCTCGGCCGTAGGGCTTTTGACCCTTTCTTGCTCCCCTTCGCCATTACTCAATCCCTCGAAGGACTCGCCCGTTGTGGTGAGGCGAGCTCAGCCGGCGGCCGCTATCGCCGACCGCGATGAGGTCCGATCGATCCTCACCGGGCTCGGCGAGGCAGGCCTCGGCCGTGAGCAGGTCCGCCGGATCGTCGATGCCCAGGTACTCGCGCAGCATCAGGATCGCGTCCTGCGTCGTGCGGCAGACCACAGCCCGGTGGCCCTGACTCTCGGCCCAGGCCTGGAAGTCGAGCTGCGCCTCGGTGGGCTTGTTGGCCCCGATCTTGAGCTCCATCCAGAGCGCCGCATGCTCGCCGTTGTCGTAGAGCAGGCAGAGATCGGAGATCCCCGGCGTCACGCCCTCGCGCTTGAGGTTGGCCGCCTCGGCTGCATCCCGGTGCCCGCCGTTCGGCACGGCGAAGAGCCAGCGCAGCGGCGGGTACAGATCGGCGTGGTTGCGCGCCCAACGGACGATCGCGGCCTGCATGCGCCGCTCGTGCTGGACAGGTCGTCGATAGGTCATGGCTCAGAGCAGCGACCGGTACCAGACCACGATGTACAGTCCGGCCGAGACAGCCGAGCTGAGCGTGAGCTTGAAGTGGCTTCCGAGCTGAACGGCCAGCTCGGGCTTGATGCGATATGGCTCGCTGGCGATCACCGTGTAGGAGTCGCCCTGGGCGCCGAAGTTGTCCCGCAATTGCTTGTAGGTCGTGAGGTCCGACATCTGCGGCTTGATCACCGCGGTGATACTTCCGATTCCTGCCGGCGTCTCGAAACGCAGTGCCTGGCATTGGTCCGGCAGGTCTACCTTTGCGGATGTCAGGCCGTCCTGGTCGATCGGGAAGGCCTTGAACTTGAGTTCGTTACCCTGAATTCCGTTGCTGTCCATGATGATCTCCTAGGTTGCGCACTTCTGCGCACTAATTTTGGTTTCGTGTCCGCCTCGTTGCCCTGTCCCGGTTTGTGGGTGGTGCCCACGTGCAGCCCTGACGCCGGCAAAGCGCGGAGTTTTGCTATTGATAGCGCCACGGGTGCCTGACAACCTCTGCAACTGCGTACACCGCCAACCCCGCCAGCACCAAACCGAGCGTCCCGATGAGGATGTACAGGAAAATCACGACTTCTCCTTGTAGCCCAGGTCCGGAGCTGCTCCCAGATACCCATCGGTGATTCCTGCGATAGCGGTTCCCTGGTTGATCGCCGGGCTGCCGGCCTGTAGCGAGTAGTCGTTACCCGCCGGGTTGGTCAGAAGTGGATCTTGGCGCGCCGGGCTGTTGGCATCGTTGGAGTTGTTGGCCTTCCAGGTCGTGTAATTCATGTTGGTGCCGAGCCAAGACCAGCGGTTACCGGTGCTCGCGTACTGGTACAGGTTGCGGTCGATCACAAGCCCGGTCGTGCCAGTCGCCGCAGCCACATAGACGAGCATGGCCGACGCGATCGACCCGCCCAAGATGTTGTTCCGTACCCGGACGTTTCCGGTCGCGCCGCCGTTGATGAGCAGCGAGAAGTTGAAATCGTCAAAGAACGAATACAGGGTGTTGTTGGCAAACTCGACTTCCAGGCAGTTGTCAATGCTGGCGTTCTGCCCGTTCTGGGTAGCGTCGTTGTTGGCGATGACGTTTTGGTAAACCCGGAGGTTCTTTGAGTTGATGAGATGGACCTGGAACCGGTTGGTATTGTGCCGGATCACATTCCCGCGGATTGTCACGCCGTTGGTCGGGTAACTCGCGCCGGCCGAAGTGTTGATCTGGATCCCGCCATACTGGTTGCCGGTAATGGTGTTGTTCTCGATGACGATATTCCGGTCCGTCATCGTGGCCGCGTTGGCGTTGTCCACCCGCAGGCCGAAGGTGTTCAGCCCGCCGTCGTGAAGATTGCAGTTGCGCACCGTGACATTCTTCGCCAGGACCGTTCCGGTGTGGGCGTGGATGGCAATACCAGTGGAGTAGTGCGCCGGGCTGGCAACGCCGACGTTACCGTAGCACTCCACACCATCGATGACGATGTCTGAGCACGCGTCCTTTACCTCGATCCCGGATGTCATTCGGTTGTCGGTCAGGCGGGTATAGGCGTTGTAATAGCGCCCGCCATTCACGTTGCAGTTGGTGCAAACCGAAAGGATAAGTTGATCGTTTCCGCAGTCGTGCGCCGAACAGTTCACGACCGTGATCCCCGATACACCGTCGAAGGCGAAGCCGAAGTCCAGGCCCTGGGTCACCTCGAGATCATTAATGTAGAGGTTGTTATGACCGTTGCTGTCGAAGCAGTCCACGGTATCGGCGCCGTCAATGATCGGGTTCGCGCCGCTGCCCCAGGCCCCAAAGGCCATGTTGTTGGCTGGGACAGTAAGCTTTGTTCCGGTCCACGTCTGGCCCTTGCGGAACAGGATCCGCATCCCGGCAGCCGCTGCGCCCAGGCCGTTGATCTTGCTGATCGTCTGCCAGGCCGTCGCCGTCGTTTTGCCGTCGTTGGCGTCGAGTCCGCCGACTGCATCCACATAGCGGTCAACGTAGCCTTCTCCCCACATCACTACCGTCATTTCGCCACCTCCTCCAACACCCCGCCGTACCGCCAGACCGCTGATTCCAGCGGCGCTCACACCAACCGGTTTGTGTAGTCCGGCAGGACCACGATCTCGCCGACCTCGAGCGTGTAGACCTCGCCGAGCGCGGTCGTGATCTGCACGTCATAGGTGATCGTCGTCTCCGGCACGAATGCGGCCGTGACCGCCGCCGGGATCTTCACCGACATGAGGCCGTCCGCGGTCGGGCCGATCGGCGTGATGTCGGTCGGGGAGCCGATCTGGAAGACCGCCGCCCCGTCGGCCTCGGAGTAGTCGTGCTTGCCGGTCATCCAGAACGTGCTGCCCGCCGTGTTGTAGGGCGCGCCCTTCAGCGTCACCGGCAGCTCGAACGCCGCCGTGTCGCCCCGTCGCACCTCGAGTCGTCGTGTGCACTCCATACCGTCCTCCTAACCTACCTGGCCGTCCACCTGATCCTCGGGGATCAGCTCACCCTCGATCCCAACCGAGTACAGCCGCCCGGCCAGCTCGATCCGCATGAGCTCGCCTTCCGGCCTGGCCGTGGCTGTCAGTACGCCGCGCGGCAGCTGCGCCTCGGTGATCCAACCCTCGGGCGCCACGGCCTCCAGCTCGCCCGCCGGGATGGCCGCGTAGTGCAGGCGCCCGGTAATCCCGACCGGTACCAGATACCCGACCGGTTGCCCGCGCTCGAAGACCGGGATGATCAACCCGGCCGTAACCAGAGACCGACTCAGCGTCGACGCCGTCAGCGACCGCGCCACCGGCAGCGCGCTGGTCTCGTAGCTCAGGCTCAGAGCCGAGGCCCGCAGCGCGCGCGCCACTCCTGCAGCACCACTCGCTCTGGCGATGTCGACGGTGGTCGCCACCAGATCCCGCATCACCAGCAGCGCCGAGGCCGCGCGTGATCGACCGATCGCAGATGCGCGCAGCGCTCGCGAGATCGGAACAACACCACCCGCACGGCTGAGCGAGAGCGCCGCGGCTCGCAGCGCCCTGGAGACGGGCAGAGCCCCGCCGCCGTAGGTCTGGCTGCGCGCGTGTGCACTCAGCGACCGCGCCACCGGAACGACCCCCGAGGCCCGCGAGAGCGAGCGCCCACTCGCGGCCAGTGCCCTGGCGATCGGGACGACTCCGCTCGCCCGCGACCCGCTCACCTCCGACGCCCGCAGCGCTCGCGCCACCGGCACAACCGCGAGCGCCCGGCTGAGCGAGTAGGCGTTGGCCACGAGCACGACCACGTTGCCGCTGCCCGTGATCGAGACGACCACATAGGCGGAGCCGGGCGACCAGGCCGTGGCGGTCAAGCCCCGCGCGATCGGAACCGCGCCGCTCGCCCGCGACTGGGAGCGAGCCGCGGCGAGGAGCGCACGCGCAATCGGCAGAGTCGCGGACCCGGAGCTGCGCGAGCGCGTCGACGCCACGAGCACACGCGCGACGGGCACCACACCCGATGCCAGGGACCGGCTGACCTCCGTGGCAACCAGCGCGCGCAGCGCAGGCGCCACAGCTCCGCCGCGGGTCTGGCTGCGCGCCATGGCGACCAGGCCGCGCACGATCGGCAGCACGCTGGCCGCCCGGCTCGAGCTGCGGGCCGCGGCAAGGAGCGCACGCGAGACCGGGACCATGCCGCTCGCCCGGCTGAGACTGCGTGCTGAGGCCATCAGGGCGCGAGCCACCGGAGCCACTCCAGCGGCCCGCGACTGGCTGCGTGCGCTCGCCGTCAGACTGCGCGTGACGGGCACCACGCCGACCGCGTAGCTGCGCGACCAGGCCGTCGCCACCAGGGCGACCGTGCTGCCGCTCGAGGCAGCAACGTCGATCAACGGGTGATCGTTGTTGAGCGAGTATTCGAACCAGCCCTCCGGGACGGCGGTGGTGTCGAACCACGCCTCCGGTCGCAGGGTTGGGTCGAACGCGCCGAGAAAGCTCATCGTCGATCACCATCAGCGCGAGATCACGACCACGTAGCCCGCGCCGCCCACGCCGCCCGCCCCGCCGAGGCCGGGGTTCTGGCCGGTTCCGCCACCGCCACCACCACCACCACCACGACCGCCTGCGCCGCCCGCAGCGCCAGCCGTCGCGGCCGTTACCGTCGTGCCGCCACCGCCACCGCCTGCGCCACCTGTGGTCGAGTCGCCGTTCGCGCCAGGGCTGCCAGCCGTCGGGGCCGCGCCACTCGTGCCCGCCGCGCCGCCTGTGCCGGCGACGTAAGCGCCAGCAATCCCGCCCGCCGTGGCATTGACGATCGCGGGCGTGGCGTTGTGCCCGCCCCCGCAGCCGCCACCCCCGCCGCCGCGCAGCGATCCACCGCCGACCGCATTGGCTGGGACGTTGGTATGCCCGCCACCCCCGCCACCGCCCAGCTCAGCGTTGTGCGTCGTCACGACCGTGATCGGGCCATCGCTGCCCGTGCCTGCTGCGACTCCGGTCACGCCCTTGGCGCCATTGACGCCGGGGTTGCCGCCTTGCCCGACCGCGGCCGTGCCCGACGTGCCCGCCGAGCCCGTGCCGCCACCACCACCGCCGCCACCCGCGAGCGCGCTGATGTCGCCGCCCTTGCCACCACCGCCACCGTAAGCGCTGGCGTAAGCCCCAAACGACGAGGCGCCACCGATGCCGCCCGAGCCGCCCGCCGCGCCCGCAGCGCCAGGCGTGCCCGCAGCGCCGCCCTGGCCCACTGTGACCGCCACCGTCGCAGGGAGATCGGCCGCGTTGTAGGTCTCGCGAAAAAACGACCCGCCGCCACCGCCGGCGCCACCCGGAGCCGCGACGGCTGTGGCCAGCGACGCACCTGCGCCGCCTCCGCCACCCGCGCCCCAGAGCAGCGCCAAGACCATGCGCGGCGTGAAAGAGGTTGGCTTGGTCCACGTGCCGTTGCTCGTGAACACCTGGATGTCGACGGCGGACGTGATCGCCTGCAACACGAACCAGGGCATGCCCTCGACGAAGCAGAGCGCATCGCCAGGCGCGAGCGTCGCCTTGTGGAACTCGTAGTTGGTGCCCGAGCGATCGCGCTGCACGGTCACGGTCACTGGCAGCGTCGCGTGCTTGTTGCGGATCTGGACGTTCTTGACGTTACGAACCTTGGTGGCAGCGCTTGGGGCAGCCATAATGGTCGTGGTCGTTGCGCTCGAGATCGCCGTGGGCAGGCTGTCCGGGGTAGACGTCCACGGGCTGCCGCTCATGTCGAGCTCCATCCATTCCACGTTGACGTCGAGCGTCGCTGCGCTGTCGGTCACCAGCTCGAGGATGTCGGTGCTCTTGATATTGATCATTTGATCCCCAGTAGCGCGAACTTCAGGACTTTCGAGTAGTCGACCCGCAGAAGATCCATGTGCGTCGTCAGGTTGCCGCCGCTCCAGCTTGTGAATCGATGCGTGAACGACAGTCCGCCATAACCGCCCACGCCCGCGTATCCGCTCGCAATCGATACGTCGACAACCGCCCCGATGTCCGCCACGGCGCCGTTGCGCTTTGGCGTGATCGTGGTGCCTGACGCCTCCAGACGGATGACGTCGCCCGCACCAAACGGAGCTCCGGTACCGAGCGACGTCTGGACCCCGCCTACCACCTTGAACAGGTAGCTGTTGGTCGACCCGGACGTGTACCCGTAGTAGGTCTCGGCTGCCGCAGCGCACCGGACCACGACGCCGATGTAGTCACCGGTCATCTCCGTGAACACGGCCTCGGAGTATTGGTCGTCCTGGAAGGTGTCTGCATTCCAGCGCGCGACCGAATCCACAAGGGCGTTGGTCGTCAAATCGCCAGTCGCATACACCCAGAACCCGCCGACGATCACGGTCCAGTTAGCCGAGTAGGCCGTGAGCGACTGGTCGGACCCGGACGAGAACAGATCCGTTGCGGGAAGGGCCATATCAGTCCAGCGTGTGCGAGAAGCCGCCGATCGCGAACGAGGGCGTGTCGCCGATGTTGACGTCGGTGAAGCGCGAGCGCGCGATCGAGCAGGAGCCATCAGCCGTGATCGCCACCGCCGCCCCGCCCTGCGTCAGCGAGAGTTGCAGGTTCTGCCCGGCCACCGGGTTGATCACGTAGTACTCGACGCCGACAGAGAGGCCGCCCGGAAGCGTCGCGCCAGCGGGTGCCCAGACGATGACCTTGGTATCAACGGCGAAGGAGTGCCCCGGCGCGTGGACGATGTCGCCCGTGTTGAGGCCGACCGCGATCGGGATGATGTTGTCGCAGAGCCAGGCCCACGAGTCGAGGTTGCCGGCCGTCACGGCATCCCACCAGCCCATCGCCTTGACCTTGCTGGCGGAGGGCGTGGTTGCGACCGGGAACGTGATCGCGACGGCGTTGACCTTCGGGTTGGCGCTCGGGAAGTTGGTTGTGTTGTTGGTCTGGCCCTGGCGGGCGTATGCGCCGTAGGTCGTCTCGACACCGCCCGTTCCGTCGTCGGCCGGAGCGGTCGTGAAGAGCCCGGCATACTTGGTTGCCCGAACTCCGGCAGCAACGCCGCCGTATTCGTTGTTGATGACTGCCAGCTCGCGTGCATCCGTGAAAGACATGGTGACCTCCGGGCCTCAGCCCTGGCGTGGCGCGGAGCCCAGGCGGTAGAGCCAGGCCCGCAGCTTGAGAAAGGCAAACACGGGCCAGGCGCAGAGCGCTGCGATCACAAAGATGATCCAGGCCCCGAACCATTCCCGAAACGTTCCGACCCCGTCCTCGGGCTCGATGAACAGGTCATCACCGACAAAACCGCCGCTGGTTGTCATGACTGCACCCCCGCTCCGTTGCCGCGCGTCCAGTCCGGCTTGTGGCCGAGCAGGGTGAGCTGCGAGCTGAGCCGGGCCACCCCGTCCTCGAGCGCCCGCAAGTTGGCCGTGAGGACCTCGCGCTCCTCGGCGTGTTTGGCGTCCGACTCGTCGCGCTCTTTGCGCAGGCGCTCGATGTTGCCGGTGAGCTCCTTGATGCGCTCGATGTTCTGCTCCTGGTTCTGGGTCAGCCGGCGCACCCAGTCATCCAGGACTTCCTTGTCGCGCTTGAGCTCGCCGATGAGCCTGTCCTGGGCGGCGCGCGCTGTGCGCGCCTGCTCGATCTCGTCGTCTTGCTGCGTAATGCGCTCTTCCTGCCGGGCGATCCGATCGTCCTGACTCTTCAGCCGGGCATCGAGCTTGAGGAGCTGCTGCTCGTAGCGGTCGAGGTTGGTGTTCTGGGTCGTCACCAGCTTGGTCGCGCCGTCGATCAGGACCTCGGCGCCGTCCGCGGCGTCTTTGGCTTGCTGGCTGCGCGACTGCCAGCGCTTGACGAACTCGATCACCACGTTCATGAGCGCCGCGACCACGATGGTCAGCAGGGTCTGCCCCGAGAGCTCGCCGGGTGCGTCAGCTCCCGATCCAATACGCCAGGCGACGACCGCCACGAATGAGACGGCCGTCGCCACGGGATACCAGTACATCGATGCCACCTGCTCCTGGCTCTCAGCGCTGCTTGGTGTTGAGGCGCATCGCCTGGTAGGCGTCGAGCCCGGTCATGCCGGCGATCGCCGAGAGCGCAAAGGTGACCAACGTGACCAGCGCCGACTCCGGCAGGTCGACCGCGAAGGGCTTGAGCACCGACTGCAGGGCAACCACGACGATCGTGATCGTGGCGGTGTGCACCTTCTTTGAGCCGAGGAACTGCTTGAGGCCGCCGGCATAGTCCAGGCCGCGGTACTTGCCTTCGACCAGGAAGCCGACGAAGACCGACCAGACCAGGGAGACGACCATGCCGACCTCGGCCTCGGGCAGAGGCAGGCCGGCGGACTTGGCGATGCCGGACTGGACCAGTCCGGTGACGACGGTGGCGACGATGAATGAGATGACCTCGGGGCGTTTGATCAGCTGCAGGTACGGCGATGCGTTCATGGGTCCTCCTGGGCGCTGCGGAGACGCGAAAACGGCGCTGCAACCTGCCTGACAGGCTGCAGCGCCGTGCGCTCCAGTGCGATATACCGATGGCTGTGATTTTACAGTCTGTTGACAGCGCGAGCAAATAGGGCCAGAGGAGGGGCTGTTTTCAGCCGTCACGCGTCAGCGCGGTAGCTTCCTGGTCTTTGAACGCAACCGCGCCAGCATCTCTTCCACCCGCCTGGCCCTCCACTGGCTGACTCCCAGTGGCTCGCGTCCAAGCAGTAACTCGCCCATTTGGTAGTCCAGGTATTCGCCGAACTCCTTCCCGGTCTTTTGGATAGCGGCCTGCAGCTGCTCGCGCTCTTCGTCGGTCATGGGCGGCTCTGGCGGCGCCACGTATCCAATCTCAATCGATGTCAACCTGATTTCATCTGCCATCACTCGGCCTCCTGACCATTCGGGAATGATGCTGCAAAGGTGCTGTTAGCAGCATCATTGCGG